>ERZ773061.2-NODE-2-length-126378-cov-6.108777_pt1 | contig 126378 bp, 114 predicted proteins | sample MGYA00580627_ERZ773061 | MGnify/ENA primary metagenome ERZ773061 (study PRJEB29015, sample SAMEA2738119) | human oral metagenome | biome: human oral; feature: human-associated habitat; material: saliva | place: China | collected 2223 ...
GCAACTGTGCCATCTGAACATACTCCCAAAGTAAGAATGAATTTTTAGCTTTTATTTGTTTGATTATGCCGTCTGAAACTTCCTGAGATATATTCTCACTTAATGGCATACCTTCTCGCAATTCGAAAATTGCTAAAGGGTTAGTGACGCTGTAATAGTTAACAAAATCAGCTATCCTTGCCTCACCAAAACCCTTTACACCAAGCTTCTCACATATAGCTTCGATTCTTTTTACAATCTTACCCGTACATCGTGGATTGGAGCAGGACAATCCAGTTAATGTCTCTCCAATCCACAGAGGTGAACCACAATCATCACATACATCTGGTAAGCAATCTACAAACTGTAAAGGAAGTTTATATTTTCCGTAATTTTGTTTTAATTCATCTACAAATATCATAGTGTACCCTTCTTATGATTATTCAACTAAACCCTTCGCAACCAAGAATTCCTTGAATGCATACTCTGCAACGCTACCAAGTTCCTTGAATAACTCCCCTAGACCCTTTCTAGGAACTTTATGTCTGTACTTTTGATACAGCTGCTGTTTTATTTTGTCGTTGTTCTCAAAGTCACCCATCTGCCACTCAACATAATCCATACCCATTCTATCTGCGATAGAGTTCACATAGATAAATCCATCGTTCTCTAGGTGATGGATATCTTCAGGCAAGCCATCTCTTGCCTCATCAAGCAAATTATAAGTCACTTTGTCCACGGTGACTAGATTTTCATACTCCGCATCCCCCTCTTTAGTAAACTGTGTAAACACACTGTAACTGTTTACATACTCATCAGCTAAAAACATAAGGTATGCTAAAAATTGATTTTTATCTATCATCACGAATCTCCTATCTTATCTGTTCCTTTCCAATTGAACGCTTTAATATTAGCATTCCTGCTTTGTGGCACTCTTCTCCACCACTTGAGCCAACATAATCTTCTATTATAATTGGTTTAATACCCATTTCGAATAGGTCTATTGCTGTTGCTAAAACGCAAGCATCTGTATCTACACCAACAAGTGTTACCTCATCAGGTAAACCATCACACAAAGCTACCAGTGACTGAATAAAGTTTGTGTTTTTTACACATGAATACGAGCATTTATTAACAATAATGTCAGCATGTTCCTCAACAAACGGTAACAAGGCTTTTTCTTCTTCCCCCATCATACCAGTCCATCCAAGGAAAGAGTCAAAAGAGCTTCCTGGCATGTTAGTAAACTTAGTTGCTATAACAGCATAATATTTTCCACTGTCAAGTAAGTCACGTATGTTTTTAGCAACCTTTACAGTCTTATCGTTTATAAACCCTTCCTGTAAATCAATTACAACTAAAACATTTTTCATTTTATTTCCTTTCTTTTTACCTTTTGATATTACTATTATAGCATACCCTGCTGTCAAAAGAAATACCCTTCTGCCCCGAACTAGTCTTGCCAGTATGCTTTTCTTACAGCTTTATGCTTCTCTATTTTACCACCACAAGCTTCTCTTCCTCTAGTTATTGCTCTTACATACTTCATTACATTCTTGTAAATCTCTTTATGGCTTTCATCTAACTTGTCATAATCTTCTTTAGATATTCCAAGTTTTCCTGTTTCAGCAACCCTATGTATAAGATTGTGATAATCATTACTGAGCGTTACTAGGTTATCTTCAGAGTCCCTACCACCGTGTGCTACCTGAATTATGTGGTGGACAGCTAACCCCCCTCTAACAAGAGCAATAGGCAATCCTTTACCAAACCCACTTACTTGGCAGGTGTACCCGTCTCTTTCAAGTATTGAAAGTCTCAAACGCTCGTCAATTCTATCTCCATTTTTTCTATCTTGCCAGTGGTCTTCTATTTCCTCACCTGACCACTCACCAAAGTCATCATCCGAGAATTCTTCTTCATTCTCAACTAAATCTAGTAATTGTTTTACATCTTCATCAGATAACTTTGGCTTATTTTTGCCATCTCCGTCTACAATATCCCCAGCTTCTTCAACTGATGAAATACCCTGTTTATCTTCTTTAAATATTTGGTTCTCTTCTTTTCTTTCCTTCTGGAGCATATTGTAAGCCTGTGTAATTGTTTTTTCATTATTCAACAAAGCCTGTTTAATCTCATCATACTCACTTAGCATTATATCTTTTAACTTCATCGCCTCTCCTGATTCTAATTGCAATAAGAACTCAAGAGTTGCTGGCGTCATAGAGCTTTGAAGTTCAAGTATCTGGAACAGATACCACACCTCTCCCCAAGAATGCTTCTGTTTCTTGTTTAGGTATAAAGAAACTGTCATCAACAAATCACTTCCCAATTCTTTATCCTTAAAGTCCCAAATTACAGCATTACAACGAGTTAATCCATTCTTAACTCCAGCATAAATTCTTCTAAAGCCGTCGATAACAATATACTTCCAACCCTCATAATCGTTCTCAGAGCCACCTGATTCCAACCAATCAGCATACCCTTCTGTTCTCATTACGTGAATTGGGTTCAGTATACCAAGTTCTTCCACAGATTTAGTTAGACCTAAATAAGTCTCTTTCCTACCCTTTTTCATTGCCTCAGAAAATGAGATATCCCTAAAATCAACAACTCCTATTGAAATGTTAAAGCTATCTTTATTCATTGACAATGCGTCTACAGTTTTACTTTCCAGTTCAACCTCAGACTCATAACTTCCATCTGTTCTAAAATTATTTAATTCTTCCATTCTCACTACCACCTATTCCGTTTTAAACCTTTTTAATTAGTTAAAAGGCATAAACCATTTCTCCAATCATTTTAGAACATACAAAGGTTAAAATCATACCCTTAGAATTCCTAAGGCTGGAACACACCTCTAAAACCTGAACCACCCTGCATACCACCAACACCCATCTGCTGAATTGGTTCTAAAGACTCTTTAAGAACATAAGATTTACCACACAAAGGACATCTATAACACATTACATCAGCCCTTGAACCATCATAAGCAACCACAGGTATCGTTACCCTTGTTAGCAAATAAATTTTCATACTACTATTTCCTGATTTACACACATGGCGAGCCAAGTCCGTCTCAAATTCATCACAAACAACTACATTTGCTCCAAACATCTGTTTTACTGTTTCTAGCACTGCTGTCCTACTCATATTATTACCTAAACTACTTTCTAATAAACCAGTAGTTACCCTTTCTGTCATACTTTATTTTTAATTTATCTCCCAACGAACCAAGCTTGCACCCACTCGTCCAAAAGAAATAATCTGGATTGTCTTCAATATATTTGCAGAGCCTTCTTTCATCTAGAGTCTCATCTTTTATCTCTTTTATTTTATTTGATTTTATACCATAGTTATCAGCTCTCTTAACAAGGTCAGATAAGTCTACATACCTTCCACACTCAATATCTTTCAAAGTGATTTTAACCTTTTCTTCGATATTAAGCACCCTATCCATCACACAAGCAATAATCATACCCAAAGCATCAAGTCTGTCTTGAGCTCCCTCTGAGTAATCTTCAATACCTCGTACCCTCAAGATTTCACTTACTCGAGATTTGTCATTTAGATACCTGAAACTACCATAGATATCAAGTTGCCATAACCAACTCTTCCACCAACCACTTTGTTTTCTAATAAACCTGCTACAGTTTATCTCACCATCCAAGATTAGCTCGTCAATTGCAGTATTTAACGCATACAGCTTTCTAGTTGTTTCAGGGTTAATTCCATTATAAACATCTTCAACGAATATACAACTAAACCAACGCTTACTACCCAAATGTTTAAGAAGTTTCTCTTTCAATTCTCGCCTACTTAAAACCTCGAAAAATTGGCTGTCCTCTGGGGTGTCAATCGTTATGTTTGCAACCCACACCTCATCACCATAGACAACTGCCACACCTGTAGAGGTTTTAGAAACATCTAAAGCAAGAAAATTATCTCCTGTCATCGTTAAAATATCCAAAGCAGAGGATTCTTTTATCTTCTCCCACATACTTGTACTCATAGCTTTCCTCAATTCATACAAAAAGGCTTAACCTCTCGAAAAACATACCCAGTTCGTTAGAAGTCAAGCCCCTCATTTATTCCTTTTCCCCATCTTCAAGCTTCTTTACACTAGCAATTCTACGCATTAGTAAATCGTTTAAGTATCCAATAGGCATACCCTGTTTCCTCGCTTGCATCCAAGAGTACTTAAAATCCTGTAAAGAACCCACATCATCTGCAAGCATTCTTAGTTTCATATCAGTACAGATATTACTTTCTTCAACACTAGCACTACCATCAGCTCTCAAGGCATCTTCGTAACGTACTCCAAACTCCTTGGAGAGTTCCTTAAGAGCAGTCTCTCTCGACATACCCTTCTTTCCAAAGAGTCTACCCGATACTCGAATATGAAAATCAACCACATCACCCCAAGAGTTACAACCAAAACAATGGAAAAGCTCAGTACCATCTGACTTAACCACTATACCCATAGACGGTTTCTTATCATCGTGTAAAGGACAAACCATTTTTCCTGCAGAGGAAAAATAATACTTTTTACTAAAGCTCATTAAATACCTTCGATAGTATTCTCTCAAAGAGAAGAGTTTGCTTATCTCTCCAGCCATACTTACATACCCACTAAACAAGCATCTGGTAAATATGATTGTAACATCTTACTGCCTTTAGTTTCTATAGCTCTGACCTCAGCCACTACCTTATACTTATTTCTTTCACCTGTCTTACTCAGTTTTTCTCCTGGGTGTGTCAACACTAACAACTGTATGTTGGTTCCTGGAATATTCTTCAAGTAAGTTAACGCACTACAATCCCAAACACTTCCATCAGAAAACAGTGCAGAATTTTCCCTAATAGACACTGGAACAGTCTTAGTTGTTGCCATAGCTCTCTCAGCCATACGGAGCAAATTATCTACGAACTTCTTCTTTTCTAATTCAGCACTTAGTGCCTCGTGTGTAGTTTCGTTTTCCGTTTTCTTAAAAGAGAACATACCCACCTTTACAGCAGGTATGTTGTTTCTCATTAAATATCTTAAATACGGAATTAAATAAGCATTACCCATATACAATGTTGTTAACATTTCATCTACCTATTTTACCTTTCAACTATTACTTATTTTGCTTAATCTCGATAAGCATAGCATTTCCTGATGGTGCTAGTTCAAGATTCTTTATGACTTCCCATCTCTTATCATACACTGTCTGAAGAGGTCTAGCAACCCCACCCAAGATTACTGAGTACCCATACTTATTACATTTTTCAAGCAGAGTTGTCATATCAATTGCAAAAGATGGGAATCTCTTACCCTTGATAGTTATTGTATTTGAGTCGTTGAGATTCATAATACCTATAGTACCACTGTACCCCTTCACCAAAAGTTTCTCAAATGCTTGAGCTGACTCGTTTCTATGAGCTACACCAGCCTCTACATCAGCCTTGTTAACAATACCCAGCTGCATCGGTATTCCTGAAAGAACTTCAATTACCTTGTCGAAAGTCATAACAAGTAGCTTTCCACCACCTCGAATATCAATCATCTCGAAAATCTTTCCACTATCTCCTTCTTTTTCAAAGGCGTGCTTAAGCTCTCTTCCTTCATTTGGAGTTAGAAAAGCCCAGTTTGCACCAACCAATATGTTTGGTGTAACGCAACCAATAGCTGCTGAGTTCATACTTCCATATTTCTTTGTCATAGCCTCGCCATACTTTTCTGCAAGCTCAATCATGTTTTTGTTATCCATTTCCATTTCTTTCTCCTTCAATTCAAAGCCCCCAAAACGAGGGCAATTTTGCAAACAAACTACACATTAAAAACATTTTCTTAGTTTAGCTTTTAATAAAACCTACCCACTTTTATCCAAAAAATTACCTTCTGAATTAGAAGTAGTACCCCTTCGTTCACCAAGAAAACACCAGCAAGGAATATCGTTATTGCAACCATCATCCCTCGCTTCATTGACAAATAACCCCTTGCACCATCTTGTTCATCGGTATATTTAAATCTACCCAAAGTTATTACCTGAACCATTGGAGATTCAAGGAAATCCTGCGACCTATCAAAGAGCAATGCAAACATAAACAACACTGCATAAACCATCAAAAACAGACCAACTCCAACCATACCCGTACGCATTGCATCCTTATACATAGCTCTCTTGCTTAAAAGGACATCATCTCTTATCATAGCAACAGAATATTTTTCTCCAATAGACAAACTATCCTGGTCTGGTAACGCAATCTTATTCGCACTTTCAGAGATTTCATACTTTGGTGGCATACCAGTTAAATCATCTTCTTTTGGAATTAAATTTCTACCGTTAGAGTTACTATTGATATCGTCTGCACCACCTGGTACCAATCTCATACCCGATATTTTTGAGTAAGGTTCTTTACCACCTACCCTATCTGGAGAGTCGCCTATTTTAGCATTGTACATTCGAATAGCTGCTACCTTATTCCCATCATTACCGAAGTTAAACCTTTTTATAAAAGCATTCAAACTAGTATTGTTACGAGCTGCTATTTCTATTATATGCCCACCCCTCGCATGGAACAACTTGTAGTACTGCCTTTTCTTAATTGGAGTTTTAGCCCAATGTACATCCTTAGAACCACCTTCAGAATCATCACAATTTGAGTCCTGGTCTGCGTGAGCATCTATCACACAGTAATGTAGCACTGTACCGTCAGTTAAAATTGCATCAAATAACTGACCTCGATTTATTATCGAAAAGTCATAATAGTGTGGTTCAACACTCCAAAAGAACCTTGGCAATGCACCACCATAGTACTTATTACCCTTAGCATCTTCAAATATGTTTACACCATCTTTATCATAGGATTTCTTTTTTGCACCCTCAACTGATAAATCACTCTCAAGCATAACTTGAGAACCAATCTTAGACTTCTTTACAGTTTCTGACATAGGTTGTCTGTATGCTTCGTACTTAGTTGATATTGTTTTATATGCAATACCACCTACCTCTTCAAATGTCCTTTGATAAGGTATTAAACAGTCATAATACTCCAAACTCTTGAAAGTACTAGGCAACTTAGTGTCGCCATATGGGTTCTTCTTAAATTCACCATCATTAGGCAAATCAACTGCTTCAGCAACCAAAGTAAAGAACATCATACCCAAGAGAATAAGCCCTATAACCCGTGTTATTTTGTTTTTCTTTTTCAAGGTATTGAGATTAACCACCATAGTTCACCGTATAAATAAATATTAAGTTAGTTCCGTCTTTAGATACTTCTTTCTTAAATCTTGTGTTTTGAGGAGCAAATACGAATCTCCTATTTGTATCTTGGTTTTTGTGCCCAATTGTCCACCAATCTTTAGGGAACATATAATTTAGTTCTTTTAAATGAGACTGGTCTACACAAATGAATATTTTTGTATCTTCACCTTTAACCTCATTTAAATTCGTAAAATCCTCGTCCTTGATAAGATTTACTATTCCTGTGTTATTTTTATCTGTTAGTTGATACACAAACTTATTTGTATCAAATTGGTCCACTAACACAAGACATTCGTCTCTAATATCCAAAATACCCTCATTACCTTGCCCTTCTTTCGCCTCTCCTTCTTCCATTTGAAGAGTATCATACAAGCACTGAGTAAAAGCTGGGGTATCTATTATACGCAAACTCTCGTCTTTAGAGAACGTGATTAGTCTGTTATCTACTTTGTAGTCAGGTTCTAAAAGATACCAATAGTCCATTGATGGTGGACATTTCTTGTATATTTTAGAAAACTGTTTTTTAGAGTCTTTACGAATCTTAGCAAGATTCTCTTCAATATCCTGCTTATTGAAGTTATTAAATTCTGGTTCAGCAAACATATTGTTCCTGTTCTCAACCATCTTTTTATCATCTACATTAGGGTAATCTGTGTAGATGTGCATAAGTTGTCTATATGATTTATTGTAGCCCTTATCTTCTAATTCAGATTGGCTGTAATGAATAGAGTTTTCTTCACCTTGACCAAACTTCTCATCTACCCACTTACTTTCCTTTTTTTCAAGAACCTTTTTCTTATCAGCAGACTTCTTCGCTGTTTCTTCTCTAGCTACAATCTCTTCGCCACTTGTGCTGTTGTTGAGGATGGCTTTTGCACCAAAGAAACAAGCCATACCCACTATAACTACTACACCCACTACACAAGCTATTCCAACTTTACTCCTAAAAAATGCCTTCATAATTAACCCTTCTCTCGTTCTTCAGTAATTTTACTTAGTACAAAAGCACCAATAATCCCTATGATAATTGCACTTGCGATTTTATTAGTGTCCTTTTTATTTGTATTTTCACTTTTCTGACTTTCTTTAGAGTCTAATTCAACTTTTAGTTGACCTTTATCTATCTTCTCTTTACATTCCGTTGTTATGTTTACAAGGGCATGACAATTATACCATTTCTTCCCAAAAAACGTCATGTTTTTAACAGGGTCGGCAGTAACCTTAACCTCTATCTCAGAACTTGTACCATCTGATGTTGCAAAACCACTATATTTTGCCTTACTTTTACTTTCATACATTGTCAATATGGCTTCATTATCCTCTGGTGGGTTATCTGTCATATAGTTAAAAACAACTGTTTCAACATCACTTTTAACCCCCTCTTTTGAAGTGAAACCACACATTAACACGAAACATAAAATTACTAGAAATACTAATTTTACTTTTGTACGCTTATTCATAACCTACCTCAAACGCATTCCAGCGTATCTTATTTCCTTTAACCCATCTAACTCTAAAGCTGTACCCAATTCTTGATTTATACTTTGCAGGTTGCTCTCAATCATATCACAAAGATGAACAACATATGCTGCAACTGTTCTAGGCTTCTCTTCATACTCTCCGTGGTGTCCTACAATAATACTTACAAGTAAATCGAAGTTTTCTTGACCAACAAGTTCAACAATTTCCTCCTCTAACTTAGAAAGTATCTCAAGCCCAATTATCCTGTGGCTTAAAATCTTACCCCGTTTACTCATTGAACCCATATTGTATTCATAAGCCTTACCAATATCATGCAAAGCTGACCCAACCATCAGTAAGTCCACCCCACAATAGTTCACGATTTCACTATACATACCCATTACTTTTACTATTCTGCAAACCTTATAAGTATGGGCTACCAAACCACTAGGAACATTGTCGTGGTGGTTAACTGCTGCATATTCCATTCTAAAGGCTTCTTCTCTCCCTGACATAACCAGCTCAAATACTTTATACCAGTTCTCTGAAACTGACTTTTTTAGCAGAGTGCAAAGTTCTTCATACATCCTATCACCATCATAGATAGACTTCAAAAAATCAACCTTACCCAATCCACTATTTACATCAAGATCGGCTTGATTGAGTATTAAATTTCTGGTTCCATTATAGAGATTAATCTCTCCACTTACAATGTATATTCCTTCTCCTTGAACACCCCCACTAAGCTGTTCAAAAGCCTTGGAGTTGTTCCAAACCTTAAATTCAATCTCACCTTTAACAAATAGCTTTCCTACTAAAAAAGGTTGACCTTTCTTTGTTTCACTAACATTCACGCTATTGATTAGTGCATACCCAGTTAGCTTTTTACCTGGCAGTTCTGTCTGAAATTGTTTAATATCTAATATTTCCATTTTTATCACTCTTCTCCTACATCTCTTATATTTATTAAGTAAACCTTCCACTCCTCGAGGGTTCTACCAATCAGCATCCACACCCACAACGAAACCCCAATTTTAGCACAAACAACGCACAAGCCACAAAACAGAGCCACAGAGCCACAAAACAAGCGAATCGCTCAAGGACACCAACAAGCGATAAAACCCCGTAAAATCGAAGATTTTCGAGGTTAAATCGCCACTCGAATAAATCAACCAACCGTACCCCCACCGTCAACAGACAAGAATTTGCAAGAACCCAAATCATGAATTACATCAATCTTCGGATAAGCCTTACCCAATCTACAAGGCATTGACAGTATCTTCATTCTGTTGTTAGTTAAATCTGCCGTAGTTGCCCACAATGCAAATGATATATCTGGTGTTCTTAAAACCTCAGCAGAACCACCACCTGCAGTTCTTAAATCGAAGTTTCCAACATCAGTACTTTTTATTAACTCATCAAAGGTAGATTGTTTATACTGGGCAGGTGTTAAGACTGCAACATTCTCTCGGTGGCAATAAGCCAACAATACTCTATAAGCCTCAGCAATCCTTCTTCTTTCATCTAAATCTTTTTCAGAACCAATCAATTGCAAATAGTCGATGATAACTAATTGGCTGTTGTTCTCTTTTACAGAGGTATCTATATCTTCAATAAAGGTTTCTACATTAAAAGGTCGATCAATATAATCGATAGAACCGTACCCATCATTAGTCATTAAATCAAGCTTACTTGTCATCTCGCAGTCCCTTAACTCATCAGTCTGGAACTTATCGTGTAAGATAACATTTTGGTCTACACCGTATTTCTTCTCTGTTACAGATACACCTTGGTTAAATGTCCAGTCGAAATGAATAGCTCTCATCTGAGCTGTCCACATCTCCTTACCACCCTCAGCTGCCCATACAGTTACATTGTTACCGTATCGGATAGCAGTTGTATGACAAATCCTACAACATAACTTAGATTTACCTGCCTTCGGTGGTGCGATAACTTGATAAAACAATCCAGTATATATTCCACCGTAATGTTTATTCAACTCATCAAGAGTATCGAAGTCTGAGATTTTGTATGGCTTTTTACCATCTTCTCTTTCTTCACCTAACACAGCCCTCATCTTTGTGAAACCCGTACCCTTGTTTGATGTTGTTACACCTTCAATCTCAGCTATTTTTCTTCTAACATAGTTAAAACTGTCATTAAAACCAAAGAGATTTTTACCATTAACATACATGCCCCTGTTTAATATCACATTTGCAACCTCATAAGCCTTAGAGGATTCAATTGCCTTAAACTCCAAAATATACTTTTCCAATGAGAGCTCAAAATCACCCTCACTGATTATAGGCATACCCTTAAGTCTTCTCCACTGTTTCAATACACCCGATATATACCCAAGTTCAAGAGAGCCATCTACTTCTCCAAAAGCTCGAATATCAATATAAGGTTTCGCCTTTGTGATGATATCCCTATTTCTGTTTAGGTAAAGGGAAATAAACTCTTCATCTATTTCCATTCTCTTTAAACGATTTCGATAATTATAAAGAACTGAGTAGATGATATAGTTCTCATCTCTAAAAAGCATCGGCGTGACATTTGCAAAAAGCCTATTCACTGCAAAACTCTTTATTTCACTGTCTTCAACTACCAAGGTACTGAGTATAGTATCAGAGAAACTTCTCAGACGCTCATCAGGAGTTAAACCATCTTCGTCAACTCCATCGTCGTCACTTCCATCGTCTTCAATAACAAAATCTAAACCACCTAAGTCCAACTCGTGAGTTACAGCTTCAGGTTCTATGTTATCTTCTGTTTTTGCTTCTTCAACTATACCTAAACCCTTATACTCCTTTTGTTCGGACATTCTTAAACCTCACCGTTTTCCGTTTCTATCAATTCTGATGGGTTGCCAATAAACTTACCCTGCAACTTCTGCATCTTAGTTCCATACTGCAGAGGGTTATCAAAGGTTTCCCAAAGTTCTACATTATCCAGTGATTTGTAGTATCTGATGTTTATTTTATTTCCGCTGAATACCTTAGCTGAACTTGTTCTTGACCTTACAGGTATATCACTTACCCTTGCCAAGCCAAATCTAGCCTTACCAGTAGACTCGTCTGCAACCAAGATAAACTCTTTAGTATCTTTTTCTTCAATTACACCAACCAAGTCTGAAATAACCTTTACAGGTACTCCATTAGGTATAATCCTCTGCTTTCTTTTTGAGATGAGTTCTTCTGTGTTTAGGAAACCAACATACCCATCTTTGTAGAGCAAGGTTCTTGTTCCACCATCAAGCAGTCCAAAGTACATAAAGTAATACTCGAACTCCGACCCATCAACATAGGTGTCAAAGTATTTTGGTAAGTAAACACCCTTCTCTCCAATTGGAGTGAAGTCTATTTCAGTACCGTATACCCTCAAGATACGACCAAAGTTATCAAATCCTACAAGAGTTGAGTTAGCCTGTGCTGGAATACTTGCAAGCACATCCTCACCCTCAATAATATCTCTTCCCTTAACCATAAAGCCGTTCTTATAAATTGTGTAGACACAGTAGCTGTCGTCTTCAATTTCAGCTTCTACAATTTTAGAGAATTTATAGTCCTGTTCAGTAACAAAAGTCTTCCTTTTGCACTGTTCTGTTTGCTCAGCCTTAATTTCAAGTAAATCCTTTACGATATACTCTTCAGGGTGGGCAAGATAGTATTCTCTTTCCTGCTTAAACTCCATAAGACCATCATAGCGAGTCTTATATTTTCCACCATTGTTAAATGCTGAGATAGCCCTATTCGATATCCACTCAACTACATCGGCTGTAATATCTTCGAAAATGCTTTCTAGGTAAGCCTTACCCTCTGCTTTACCTTTGTTTGTTATTTCTCCAATATAGTTTTCTTTCCATTCCTGGTTGCTTATCAGCCTGATGAAGTACCCGAGAGAATTCAACTCGGCTTCTACATCTCTCAGCTCAGCTTGGAATAGTTCAGTAACAACAGACTTTCTCCACTCTACCCAATGTTGTATAATACCATGAACACCCAAAATTACAGGCTTATCATTTTCAATAACAATCATATTGGTTGCAATGTTGTTCTGTAGAATCCTTTCCTTATACAACATCAAGAGAACGGATTCAACCTCATTAGCTTTCTTACAGTTAATCTCAAGCAGGTGGTCTGACTTATGACCTGATGCGTCCATCACTGATTTAATTCTCTTATCGCCAAGATTATTAATCGCCCTAATAATGTTTTCCACTGTCTTTCCAGCTGGAACTTCTTTAACTAAGATATCTTTGCCATTAATCTCAACCTTTGCACGAATCTTCAATGAAGCCTTACCCGTTAACATTAGTTTGAGTAACTCGATATTGTTTTTTACCAAAACACCACCTGTAGAGAAGTCTGGAATTATTACATCACTGTCATTCAACTCTCCACTTTCAAGATACTTTACTGTTAAATCAATTACATCTCCAAGGTTAAAACTTGGTAATTTCGCTCTAATAGAGACTGCGATACCTTCCATATCATTTACAAGGATGTTAGGAAACCTTACTGGAAGAACTACTGGCTCTAAACCATCACCCTCTTCAGCTGGTTTCATTTTGCAAACCTTCATATCTCTAAAGAAGTAGCCAATGTTCTTGTTTGGCATTATCTTAGTATATCTCATAGCTGCAGGTCCATCAGAGGAATGAACCCTGCCCAGTTCTCCATATGATGCGAAAAGTGGTAAGTTAAATGATGCATTCGACTCAGTCATTCTTGCCATTGCATCATATACAGAACCATCACCATGAGGATGAAGAGCCAATGTTGCACCTACAAGATTAGCACTCTTCAAAAGCCCGTTATTAAACTTCAACCCTTGTGCAGAAGTTAATATTCTCCTGTGAACGGGCTTTAATCCATCATATAAGTGAGGTATTGCTCTGGCAGTAATAACTTCTTCTGCGTAATCAACATACCCATTTACTAGGTTTTCAAATCCTTCACTTGAACCGTTATATAAATTTGACATTTCACTTTTACCTTTCGTCTACTTCGTGCTTTAAATCTTTCCCAAAACTATCAAAGCAGTTTTCTTTTGTTACCCCTATTATACACTTACTCTTTCACCTGAGCAAGATTATTCATTAAGGATTAAACACACATTCGAACATTAACCCTACCAAACCAAAACTTGCTTCCGTAATTATCAGCATTGCTACAAGGCTTTAAACCCAATAGCCATACCCAATTACTTTATCCTACATACTCTATCTCTTCAACGTCCAAACCGTCTTCCATATCGAGACTAGCAATATACCCCATCAATTCATCCAAAGTTTCACATTGTTCAGCATACTCATCACCGATAAGCGTACCCAAGATTTCCTTCTTTCTGAGGTCTGTGCTTTTACCAAATAAGATCTCCAATACAGAATCTATTTCCAGGTCATTAGGACTTATTTTAATTTGTGTTAGCTTTCTAGTTTCTGGATTAAGAGTTGTATTCCAAAGGTCTTCAGAGTTCATCTCACCCAAACCCTTAAAACGAGTAATGTTCTGAATAGCTACATCACTTTCCTGCAAATCTCTTAACTCCTCTTCAGTATAGCAGAATAGACTTGTACCATCTACTTTGTTAACTATGTATAGGGGTGTCTCGCCAATATACACATACCCATCGTAAAGGAGCTGTGGCATAAGCTTCCAAAAGATTAGGAATAACAGCATTCTTATATGCTTACCATCGATATCAGCATCTGTTTCAAAAATGATTTTACCCACTTTTAGTGAGTTGATATCAAATGTTTTATATCCCTCAATATTTAGCTCAATACCACAACCAATACTTGCTACGATATCGGCAATTTCCTTATTCTTCAACATCTTTTCAATGCTTGCTTTATACAGATTTAATGACTTACCCTTTAGCTTTTGCAAACACTGGAATACTGGGTCTCGACCATTCTTTACTGCATTTCCTGCAGAATCACCCTCAACAATGAAATATTCTGTTCTAGCTGGGTCAACACCGTAAGTCTTACAAGACTTAAACTTATCACTCGCCTTCTGACTCTTTACTGCCTTAGCAATAGACTTCAGCTGTTTTGACATTTCATCAACTGCCAATCTGTTTTCAGCTGTTTCAATAACGCTCTCAACTATTTCAACCAACCATGGCGTACCTTTTGCCCATTCGTTTTCTAGGAGCTCTGTGATTGAAGCTTCTACACAATCAAAGACATATCTATTATCTAGGCTGTCTTTTGTTTGACCACGATAAGACACTTTGTTACTTAGAGAAGAAACCAATACTGAAAGAGAACCTGCATAGTCAACTGTCTTGATTTTCACACCTCTCTCAGCACCCCTATCCTTAAAGAACTGCCACTCTGCCGTGTTTAAAGCATCAGCATGTACTCCCCCTCGAATAGCTACTTTATTGTGGAAAAACCTCGTACCCTGTCCTTTTTCTCCTATTGCAACCTCAACCTCGCAGACACAAATCTCTCCATCTTCCTCTGTATGTGCGAAATGTTTTCCATAGGCACAGCTATCAGAGCCAAGCTCCTCTTTTAAAACTTCTAATAATGTTTTTTTAGGGAACTGAATTATGCTTCCTTGATTGTTATAAGTTACGTCGAAACCACCAATAAATGATTGATTATAAGCTAAGTCTCTAAACCATCTCTCAGGTATTTTTACATCTGAGAATACACCAAGTGGCTTAGGTCTGCCATCAGGCTTCCATCTTACAAAAGTACCATTAGGCTCAGTAGTAGCTTCAACAATTGGTTCTTCATAGCAGTGTCTACCTTCTTTATAATCCATAGCAGTCATAACACCATCTCTGTATGACTCTACCCTACAGAATTCTGAGGTACCCTGTGTTGCTGCTGCTCCCACACCATTAAGACCTACTGTAATAAGGTAAGGATAATCTCTAAAATCAAAGTTTGACCAATCAGTAATGCTTCTCAACACCTCTTGATTGTCATCATACTTAGAACCAGCGTAAAGTTCCTCATAGATTAGGAAGTAATTCCACTTGTTATACTTCTCATTCCAACCCATTGGAACCCCTCTACCGTAGTCTCTTATACCAATACTACCATCTTCGAATAGTGTTATATCTAGTTTATCACCATACCCTGATAGGTGTTCGTCTGTTGCATTACCAAGTATTTCAATTACAGTATGTTTTGCACCATCAAGACCATTCGAACCCAGCATAGATTCTGGTCTAGTTCTTATTCTCATCTCACCTTCAAGTAAGTTAATTGACGAGTCGTCATACTTTTTCTTTTCATCTACCATCTTAAATAATTCCTTTCATTAAGGCTTTTTAGCCACTAACTTTTTTATTTACTTAAATTATAACATAACTTAACCCAAAACCCAATAAGTTACATTGAAATTTAGACAACTTACTATAAAATTAAACCACTTAATGAAAAGAGGATACTCAATTCTGAGTATCCTTCTCTTCAACATGTACTATTCAATAAGAGGTAAATCTTACTTGTTAACTTTTCTTTTTCTCATTACTGTAACAAGAACCATACCCATTAGAGCGAGAGCTCCAGCACCTACACAAATGTATAGTGGATTGCTATCTCCAGTGTTTGGAACATTGCTGTTAGCAACTACACCATTGTTCTGGGTGTTCTGAGCTGCTGTGTTACCACCATTCTGAGTTGTAGCAGTTCCATTGTTCTGTGGTTGTGGAACAACCTTAGCCTTATTTGTTACAGGAACTTTAACTGTTCTTGTCATACCATTCTCAAATGTTATCTTGTATGTTAGTGTGAGTTCGAATTCCTTGCTGAAATCTACCTTATCGATACTAACATCCTTACCCTCAGCATTCTGAATTGACAGAATTTCAAAGTCCTTAACCTTACCGTCAGTCTTGAAGAACTCATTGTCATCTAGCTTAGCAAAATCTTCCAATGTGATGTCACCAATTGTATAGTTATGTGGCACTGGAGTTACTGTTGGAATCGTTTCAATTGTACCCCAAGGAACTTCTTTTACCACCTTTACAGAAACCTTAACTGTTCTGGTCATACCGTTCTTAAAGATAACCTTAACCTTTCCTGTAAAGTCACCCTTTTCAGTTGTAGCAACATCTTCAACTACTTCAGCTGTAGCACCTTCTGGTAGAGCTACACCCTTAGTAATGTCACATGGCGTACCCTGAACAGCATATACTGTTGTTGTCTTAACTTCTGGAATTTCTACCAATCCAATCATAGGCTGGTGTACCATAACCTTTACAGTTACAACCTTAGACATTCCATTTGCTAGAATAACCTTTACTTTAGCATCCTTAAGACCAACAGTTGATGTATCAGCTTTTTCATAAACTTCAACTCTTGCACCCTCTGGTAGGTTAGTTATTGCATTTGAGTAGTCTGCTTCAGCATCCTTCATTACATTCACAGTTGCTGTTGTAATTGCTGGGAACTCTTCAATAGGTGCCCACTTAATTACCACTGAAACTGGAATCTCAACATCTATTGACTTAAGACCATTCTTGAAGATTATCTTACCCTTTGCAACCTGCTTACCTGGCTTGTTAACATCTGCAGGTTCAGTGATTCCTAGACTAGCACCATTAGGCATATTCTTCACTGCAGATAGGTAGTCTATAGGTTCTGTTGACTTGTAAGTTGCTGTGATTGTTTCAATTTGTGGTGTATAAGTTACCTTGATAGGAACTATATGCCAAGTCTTGTCGAAAGTACCATCGCCATTAGGTGTGTAAACTGGGAACTTAGCTGCTGTGTCAGTTGGAGCGTCATAGCCATTTATTAGGTCTACATCTCCCCCTACTAAAGACAAACCATTAACATCAGCCAGCTCCTTGTACTTAGCTTTAACATCTTCCCTGTTGTCTGGGATAGAGTATATTGCTGTTCCATCTCCACTATAGAAAACCACATTCTCTACATCTTTTGTTATTGGAGCATTTTCAGGTTTAAAGTCCTGCTCAGCCTCATCGAGCCTTGTGAAAGCACCATCTGGTTTTGTCACTGAGTCGAGAATATTAAGCTCCTGACCTACCTCTTTCTCAACAGCGTTCTCAGTAATATCTTCTCCTGCAAAAGCTGCTGCTGGTACCAAGCAAGCTATTAGCAAACTTGCTCCTACCGCCTTAAACATTTTCTTAAACTTCATTTCTTTCTCTCCTTTTCTATGTAAATTTCAGTTTAATAAAATTCTTTTTACTGCTTTTTTAAAAATCTTAGATAGCTAAGACTTTTAAGATTTTATAACCTTAGCTATCTAAAAATACCTTACTAGTTATTCTTCTTTTTGAATCGTACAATCATAGCAGTTGTGAACATTAGCAACATACTGTAAAAAACAATATCGTTATTATCACCTGTATTAGGTACATCCTTTTTTACTGTTTGTGTCTGTTCTTTCTGTGTTCTGTTTTTATCTGTATTAGTTAAAACATGAGTGCTGTGTTCTACTGGTTTTGGTGGCTCCTATTTCTTAATCTCAGGAGTATCCTTCTTAGGTTCTTCAACCTTTGGAGTTTCAGTATTCTTAGGTTCCTCAGGTTTCTTAGGTTGCTCTATATTTGGAACATCAGGTTTCTTAGGTTCTGGCTTACTAGGTTCCTCAGGTTTATTTGGCTCTGGCTTACTAGGTTCTTCAGGTTTCTTAGGTTCTTCTTTCTTTTCTTTAGTGTTTTTGATAGTAAGTACCCCACCATTACTTGTTACATTAACAGTAAATACTTCATCAGTAGACTTATACCCATCTGGAGCAGTTATCTCGGTGATGTTATACTCACCAAGTTCTAGACTGTCTGATAATGCAATTCCCTTATCATTAGATGTAAGCTCAAAGCTCTTATCACCTTTAGTCACCTTAAACTTAGCTCCAGCAAGTCCTTTGCCTGTTTCTGAATCAACTTTTCTAATTCTTAGCTTACCGTTAATCTCTGTATTTAAGCCACCACCAGCTGCTTTGTAGAGCCATACACCAGCAGTTTTATTTGGCTCAATAGCGTTCGCTGTAAGCTCTGCAGAGTTATTCTGAATAGGGTCTTCATCATTTACCTTTGTAGCGTATGAGAGTAAATAACCCTGAGTTCCAATGTCACCAAGTCTTAACGTAAAAGATGATTTATCAGCGTTGTATTCAATCTTATCGTTGATATTAATCTTTTCGCCATAGTCAAATATGTTACCATCTTCCTTAAAAACTACTTTCTGCAGTATGAACTCTGGTAAGTATTCACCATTGCCTGATTTAATAGTGTCAGTAATAATAACATTCTTTAGATTCTGACCGCTCTTGTTAATTCTAATTCTCCAATCTGCCCTGTCTTTACTTTTTGAGGGATTAGCCCACTTGCCTATCACTTCTGTTCCAATAGGCTTGTTAGGAGTAAATGTAACTGGCGGTGCTACATTAAAGCTCTTGTTATTGACTACAACCTTGATTGGTGTTTCTTCATTAAGCTTTGTACCGTTTGCGTTGCCCTTAGCATAAAAGAATACATTTCCTTGTAGATCAGCTTTGCCATCTACTCTTTCATTAAATACTGCGTGTAGTACACCACCTGCTGTACCACTAGGTTTTACAGTCACATTCGCAATGTCTTCGCCTTGACTATTTTTCAGTGTAAAGTTGTAGTTTGTAAATGCTGTTGACAAATCAATCTGCTCAGGAACAACCATATCAAAGTAATCTCCAGTATGGATAGTATCATTGATAGTATAGTTAGCAAATAACTTGAACGAACTACCAATAGATGTTTCTGTAATTGTCTCTCCCTTATCGTTCTGCAACTCTAACTTTGTTAGCTGAACATCCAAAGCTTTATTTTCATCTGCAAATACACCCAAAGGTATAAGTGCGAAGATAAAAATAATTGCTGATACGATAACATACTTCTTTTTTCTCATAATGCCACCATTTGGATAAGTATTATAACTTACATCTTTCCTTTTGTGATTTTAAGTAATACCTTGTAAAAATGGGAGTAAGGGATTCGTACCCTTACTGCCACACATATTCACCCTCTGCTTCGTGGTGAATTGTCTTAGTCTGGTATTCACCTGTAGGGACTTTTTCGTACCCTGCAACTAAAGATAAGCCGTTAACATTAGCCAGCTCCTTGTACTTAGCTTTAACATCTTCACTGTTGTCTACTATAGTGTAGATAAGTTGACCTGCACCATTGTAAAATCTATAGACTTCAACTTCTTTGTAAATTGGAAGATTGTAGTCTGGAACCTGCTCATCCCAAGCTGGCTTAGTTTCTACCCAAACCTTTTTCTTCTGAGGAGCTGCTGGCTTAGTTGCTTCTGAAGAACTTTTTGAACCACTGTTTGAGCTGTTAGATGCTGTCTGCTTACTTGCAGATGCTGTCTGCTTACTTGTAGATGCAGACTGCTTACTTGTAGACGCTGTCTGCTTACTTGTTGAATTTGAACTTGCTGTTGCCTTAACTGTTGACTTCTTAGTCTCCACAAGCTTCTCAGCTTCCTTGATAGCCTCTACATTACCTGATTTCTTAGCCTCTTCCAACTTCTTTTCAGCTTCCTTTACTTCTTCAGGCTTGCTTTCCTTATTTTCTTTAATTTCCTTTTCTACCTTCTTAGAGTTTGACTTCTTAACGTCATCCTTCTTAACTGTCTTAGCAACCGTTGTTGTTTTGTTATTATCAGCCTTAGATGTATTGTCTGACATCAGCATTGCTGTAGCCGTACCCCCTACAAGGGTCATTACTAAAAGACCAGTAATTATACCACTTTTAATCTTATTCTCTCTTACCTTTGCGATTAGGTTCTTAACCATTTCCTTCATCTTCATTTCGTTTACCTCTTTTCATTAAATGTTAAATTTTTACAAGCCGATTGCTTGAATTTACTTAAATTATAGCACATCTTCTAATACTTCGCAAGACACTGATAAAAATTTTTATTTTTTCTTTCAATATTTACACGTATTGTTAGAAAATTTACTTTCTTTGTTGAAATCGACTGTGACCTCAACCTTGATTTAACACTAGTTTACCTAATCTCTAATCTATTCTCAACTACTTTCTAAAAATACCTAAATTCTTACCAAATCTACACCAAAATAAAACACAAAACACGAAAACAAACCAAAAGCTTCTATTATATAATATAGGAACAAAAAGGTGATAGCCGAAACTACCACCCATTTTTACCAACTATTTAATTATAGCTCGTTAGACTTTCTTCTCTTTATCACTAGAACCAAAGCTCCAGCAACAACTAGAAGTGAACCATACCCCATGATGTTTGAAACATCTCCAGTGTTTGGAATATCATTCTTAATTTCAACAGTCTGACCCTTATCTTTGAGGTCCTTATGTTCAGCAACAAGAACACCATTAGCATCATACCATTCTTCGAAAGCAACTAGCTGCTTACCCTTCAAGTTTGTTGTATCGAGATTAAAGTCTACAGTTACAGTGCCATTCTTTTCAGAAACAGTTACCTTCTTTTCAACTTCCTTAACAACCTCTACTCCAAAGATATTTCCGTAAACGATTTTACCTTTTACAGTGTACTCGCCTGCAGGAATATTCTCATACTTGATTTTATCTTCGAATGGAGTATTTTTGCTTGCATCAACAACCTTCTTACCGTTAGAAGTCATCTGAGTACCAATCTTAGGGACTGAAACTGTTTGACCTTTATCGGTTGGGTCTTCATGAACTGCAACCTCTACTTTACCGTCGAATACTTTTTCAAACACTACAATATCTTTTCCTGCTACAACAGAACCATCGAAGTGGAATACTACTTCAGCCTTACCATTTGATTCCTTAGGAGTGTGGAGAGCGTATGCAGTGATTTCTTTTCCATCCTTATCGAGAACTGGTTTCTTTGTTTCCTTATCGATAATCTTTCCTTCGAATCTCTTTTCTTTTCCAGGTGTTAGACCTTTGTACTCTACAACATCCTTGAACTGAGAGTCCTTGCCACCATATACAACCTTACCACCCTTCATGTTGGTAGCAGTTGTTTTGATTTCTGGAAAGCTGACTGTCTGGTCTTCATCGTTAATGTCTGCGTGAATTACAAGGTCTTTACCTTCATATCTAACAGTTTCAAATGCAACAGTTCTCTTTCCAGCTAACTTGCTTGCATCAACTTCGAATTCAACCTTGTAAGTTCCGTCAGCCTTTTCAGGTGTGAACTCTACAGTCTTTTCAGCAACAACAGTTTCTGGGTTTGCCTTATCTACCAGTTTAGCTAGCATTTCATACTTTAATCCAGGTACAAGTTTCTTATAGTGTACATTGTCAATTACCTTAACCATACCCTTAGGTTGATGGTCTTTCAATCCATTCTCGAATGTAGCAGTTGTATGTACTTCAGGAACTGGCATATTTTCAATCTGCTGAGCCTGCACCTTTGTAGTGTTTTCAACAGTGAACTCAACATCCTTTTCCTGAATGAAGTAACCCTTAGGTGCTTCAACTTCGTGAATTCTATACTTCTTGCCTACTTCTAGCTTTTCAGTTAGATGTGCTTTTCCATCAGAAATCCACTTATCAACAACTGCACCATTTTCGTCTAACAGCTGTAGCTTAGCACCCTTTACAGCTTCTCCTGAGGACATATCTTTCTTTGAAATTTCAGTTTTTGTAAAATCGTTTTCCATTTCAACCTTCTGTGGTTCTTTTGTATCCTTTACAGTAAACTCAACTTCTTTATTGTTAACAACATACCCCTTAGGAGCTGCGATTTCTTTTAGCTTGTAAGTCTCACCAACTGCAAGACCCTTAAGTACATGCTTCTCATCAGTTGAAACAAACTCATCGATAACCTTATTGTCCTTATCTAGAACCTGAAGTGTTGACCCAGCAAGGTTCTTCTTTGTTGCCTTATCAATCTTGTAAATTTCAGTTGTAGTTGCATCTTCCTTAACCTCTACAGTGTAGTCAAATACAGCCTTATTGATTTCAGTAATTCTTGCACGAATATCCTGTTTTTCTGTATTTAGAATGTACCCCTTAGGAGCTTTCTTCTCATACACTTTGTAAAGACCTGGCTTTAATTCACCAGTTTCAGCCTTACCATCTTTGTCTGTAGTAATCTCATAAACTTCAGTATCTTCTCCCGTAAGCTTATCATACTTAGCTACACCAAATACTGCACCTTCGAAAGAACCAACACCCTGTGGAGCTGGCTTTCCTGTTTCTGAGTCAATTTTCTGAACATGAATCTTTATCTTCTGTTCTTTTTCTGTATCTGTTGCAGTAAGCTCTACTTCTTTTTCTGTATTTGTATTATCAACACCATCAAATATTTTCTCTACAAGAACACCCTCTGTTCGAGCAAAACCCTTTGGAGCTGTTTTCTCCTCAATAGTTAGTTTACCGATAGGAACAAATAGTATTCCAACTCTATTAAAGAAATTAGAATCACCTGAACCATCTACATAGTAATCGTCGGTTGCTAGAACATGACCATCTTCGTCTGACCTAAAATCCCAGCTCTTAGTTGGTTCTGTAGGGTAAGACCCATCTGCTTCTGGAGCATAATACTTTAGTGTATAAACTGCACCTGCTACAGATAAATTCTTATCTGCACCCTTCTCAGCTTTTTTAGTTAGCTTTAACTTTACAGGGTCAAAGATAACCTTATCACTTACCGCTACCTCTGCTGTCTGACCAGCAGTTACTGTTACTGTGTATGCTTCGGGATCTAATCTGTACCCTTTCGCAGGTGTAAGCTCTTTCACGAAATACTGTCCTGGAGCTAGTTTCAAAGTATTTGCTGAACCATCAGCACCAGTCGTAAACTCGCCAACCTTATTTGTTAGACCACTGTCTGAGTAAACTCCATACACTGCACCTTCAAGAGAATACCCATTTGGGCAACACTTTATAAGGTCTGTACCAAATGTTTTGGCAGTTGACTTTGTGAGGTGTGCATAACCAACAGCCTCTTCAGTCCAAAATGCTGCTGTACTCTGACCTGCACCTTGATACATATACCCATTACCTTTTCTGTCCGTTGCATGAGCATTTGCATATGCAGTAGCACCATTGAGCATTGTATCTATATCTGCCCAAATCCAGTTCGAAGTTCTTCTTACATTTACAGTCCAAGATATACCCTCTGGATTCACACCTGATAGATTATGCCATACCCACATTTGTGAAAGTGCTGCACCATCTTCTCCTTCACCATACTGACCTCTAATATAATCAAGACCATTGGCTATAAAAGTTGTTCTTTCCTGTCCAATTGCAGGAACAATGTTTGAGCGTGTTTTTGCACCATCTATAAATTGTACAAAAGGGTTTATACAAAGAGATTTTAGCCCATCACTACCATAAAACCAAGCTGGTACATCCCAATTAACCATTGCTGTACCCTGATAAACACTTCCCTGCATTTTCCACTTATGTGTACTCAAAACTGTTTCCGTAACAGTAACCGTATCTGCATTAGCTGTCATGGGCTTACTAAAGTTCCCAAGACCGAGAACTAGCAAAAATGCCATAAACATTGCAAATAAACGGTGTTTTTTCGTAATTGTTTTATTAGCCATTATTACTCCCTTTCTTTTTCTTAATCCTCTAATTCTTACCACTAATAATTTAAAATAATTCACATCTTCAGTCACACCTACCCTTTCTGTCTTTTCATCTACCTAGAAACTCATTAGGTCTCTTAAAGTTATTTTTTCTGAGTCACTTTCTGAGTTTTGTTGAATCACCGTACCCTTTCTTTTCAAGAATACGGGTTTTGAGAGTAAATAAGTTTCCTCGCCACAATCCAATATACTTTCAACCCTCGACCTCTCCATCGTTGTAACAAATACAGTTGGCTTTCCAGCCAAACCTCTTATTTGCATCAACCCTTTTACTGAAGAAATCACTGATTTTGTTATACCCTCGTTTAAAAGCATAACTACCAAATCGTTAGCATAAAACTCATCAATCTCATCTTCGAGTGTATTTACTATTCTACCATACTCATTGGCAGATATAAATCGGCATACACTCAATCCGTTTTTATATGCATCTGCTAAAATAGGAAAAGCTAGCCTATCAACTCTACCTCTGGATTCTATTCCAAAACAATACGAGCATCTCGGCAACTCACTCCTTTTTAAACAGTTTAGCAACTCTTTTATCTCGGCTTCCTGATACTCTAATGATTCAGCATCTAAGAGTAATCGTTCACCTTCCACTACAATAGCATCATATGAGAACTCCCCACTCAGATACAACCCTTCCGAACCAAATTTCTTCCTCAACTCAGCTAAGTCTAAATTTTCTACACCTGTATCATCAACCGAACCCCTCATCAATTCTTTTCGCTTCTCCCAACAATGAGGACACTTGACAAATGTTCTTGTGCTTTCATCTAATAGCATACCCTTGTCGTTGCAACCGTAAGGACAATCATCAAAATGACTTTTTATCTCGCTCATCTACCTACTCCATTTATACCATTATTAACCCAAAGATACACATCTTGCAACCAAAACAATACAGTTCCTCCAACAAGTAGCATACCTATCACTATAAGACTTACTATGCGGAAGATGACCTGTTTCTGAGTTAAGAACCCATTTCTACCAGTATTTCCACCACTATCAGCCTCGTCAACAATCTTTAACCTTCCAAGGCTAACCACACTCAAAACCGAAACACCCAAGAAGTCTGCTGACTTATCAAACAATAGTGCAAATAATAACAAGAAACCATACCCCATACAAAGGAATCCTAGCATACTTACAAAAGTACCTCCAGCCTTCTTCCAGTTCCAAGAATCAGCTTGCATATTTTCCTTTATTGCATCTACATTGTGTTTCTGCGCTGTAGATAACCCTTCAGAATCTGGTAAATCGAAAGTAACAGCCCCATCTGCAATCTCTTGATGCTTTGGCATCCCTGCCAACGACTCTTCATTTATTAAAGTTGATGCCTTTCTATTATCCTTCGAGCTAGCTGACTCTCCGCCACCTTTGAGCATTACACTTGACTTGTTTTTACCTTTATAAATAATTAGGAGAGTTATTCTTCTACCATTACCCCAAATTTTCTTAAAACTTTCCGCACCTTGAATGCTTCCATCACCAACCTCTAAGTACTTTATTCCATCGCCATCAGTACCCAAAACTGCAACCATATGAATTCCTGCAGTCGAATTAGTTGGACTTCCATACATACAAACATAGAAATCATTTTTCAATGCTTCTTTAATCTTCTTTACCGCTGCATCTCCACTTACATTCGCATACTCAATCAGTGTGAATTCAGGGGTAAATTTTTTCAAAGCTTTGTCACTGTTTATCCAAGCCCCACTCTCAGTTGTTGCCCCTGAAGTACCAAGTATATGTGGATTAAATTTATTTACATCTCGCAACTTTGGGTTATCGTAAGCCATCAGTGCTGCGTGTGAAGTAATCCAACAACCTCCTGCACCAATATATAGACCTCTCTGCGCTGTTCCAGCTTGCTTATACTGCCACCTAGGGTCATTCTGGCTGAAAGTTTTATAATCCCCAGTATCCTTTGCAAATACTAAATTTAAATTACATACCCCTACGATGAATACTGTTAGCATTAAGGTTGCAATTATTTGTCCTACCCTTCTTTTTCTTTCAACCATTTTACCACCTATTTAACAATCTATTTTTACACTTGTACTTTCCTTTAAGTTTGCCTTGTCTAACAATAATGCCATTACACAAGAGAAGTCACTACCATCGAAGTCATCCATAGCCTTAGCTCTATCAGCTACAGCCGTTCTCAAGGTTCTTAACTCATCACCCTTTGAAACCAATATATAGACGTGCTTATTTTCTATATTAAAGCTTCGAGTAATTCTACCCTCAAACTGAACCATCTTGCTTGGGTTAGGGTCATAGCTGTAAAAGACACATACATTACAATCACCAAAGTCCAAACCCTTCTGAACATTGGTTATCAAAACTCTGAAATCTCCTTTTTTGAAACCGTCAATCAGCTTATTCTTCTCTTCAATTTCAGTATCTCCATTCATTATTTTAGCAGAGAATCCAAGTTCATTAAGAACAGCTTTAATACCTCTCTGGGATTCTTTATACCTTGAATAGATGATTATTGAGCTTTCTTCCTTTAGCTCACCATCTAATAACTCAACAAGTGATGCCAACTTAGGAGTCGTTAAAGTGTTCATCTCGATACTTGAATCAATATACCAAGGACAGTCATAAACCATATAAGGCATTGAAGTTCTCTCTAATAAAGCCCGCTGTTCCATTGAAATCTTGCTTACTACCAAGTTAGCAGAGCAGTTCTTTATTGTAGCACCCATACCCTTTCTTGTTCGCCCTAAAGCTCTCAGGGCAATCCGTTCTCTAAACTCATCTTGATTTTTATACTTATTACACCTCATAGGGTAAGGTCCTGTATAATCAAATATCTCATACTGTTTCGAAAAGTTAGTTTTTGTAGGCATAAAAGTTTCATCTAAAAAGTTTAACTTGTTATACTTTGACAATAATTCCTTGCTTAAAGGAGTTGCGTCAAGCAGTACAACACGATCAAAAAATTTCCTGAAAAATAAAGCATTTTTGTAAGTCTTTGTAGCCGAATTGTTCAATACAGCTGGCTCGTCCATAATGAGAATATCAAACGGACAAGTACCCATCTCACTTTCCCAAGCTCTTATGTACTCTTGAAAATCTACACTGTTGAGCAAGGAATAAGGTCCGATAACACTTGCTGTTAACTCTAACTCATTATCTCTAACAAACCTTTTAACTTTATCTTTTTCACCAAAAACTTTCTGAACATAATTTCCAGTTCTAGCAATTAGTTTATACCTTGTCGGGTCAACTAAATTCTTTTCAGTTAAATATAGAAATCTAAACTCCCTACCACTCTGATAAGCTTCCATCTCCAAAAGATTAAGTAATCCAGTCGTGATAACAGTTTTACCCAAACCTACACTATCGGCTAATAACGCAAGCTTAGACACATACAAAAAAGCAACTGCTGTAGTCTGACTGGGTCTTAATTCACCTTCTTTATACTTTTTTAGAATACTGCCATCTTTCATATCAATTATTGTGTTTACATCTTCATAACTTAAATCATAAACACAATTTTTCAAATCAGAGATTTCAGCCCCTTCATGCGCTAGTTTAATTATTGTCTCAAGCTTCTCGCACTCTTCATCTGTAAGTAATTTTCCCTTAAATCTCTCACCAAAATAAATTACTTCTTTTCTTTTACCCATCTCAAACTCCTTTAGTTAGGTCTATAAATATATTCTCCATCTCTTTCGAAACGAGAGTACCCATCTAGTATAATTCCTTTTAATTCCTCGTAAAACTCCCTACCCACTGGGTGGAAACATTCATTCCCTTTATTTTTACTTAGTGTATTTTGACACTCACAAGAATACCTTGTTAAGTCTGCCCTATCTGGAAATACAATATACCTACCATCTTTACCAACAAAAATTTTAATGTCGTTTAACTTCAAGCAGTTGTCCAACACCACAGAACATCTTGCCAAAGGTTGGCTCTTTTTAACCCTGTTAATAGGGAAATAGTTAATTTTAGTTACAATCATCTTCTCGCTCACATTCTTAGGTTAAATAAATAACCTACCCTTTCTTTCATATACTTTACCCAATTTTAGTTGTTTCTGCACTTCTTTACTGCCATACAACTCAATTACTTCTAATTTAGAGATTTGAGGATTCTTTTTAACAAACTCCCTCATTGGTGGCAAACTCTGCACCTCATCAAGTTTGTATGTATCTCTTACATAACCAAGACCACCCATTGCTGATTTATCTATTGGAAATCTTGAACTTGTTTCGACTGCTTCTTCTATAACTTCATCAGCAACCTCTACAGGTTCTTCAACGACTTCCTCTACGTACTCTTCATTGATTTCATCTTCTTCAGACTCATCACCCCAGCTACCCCAGTCATCAAAGTCTTCTTCATCATCAACTACTTCTTCAACATCTTCAAAATCTTCATTACCTTCAATTTCAACATCTTCAGGTTCACTGTTATCCTCTGCTGGAGCTTCTTCCAGTTCTAAATCCGTACCCTTAACTGCTAAGAACCCGTCACTATCATAGTAGAACTCTGCTTCATCAATATTGGATTCCCCATTTTCTACACTCTCTACGTCCTCTACTTCAAAAGTCTTCTCCCAAGCCTCTTCTGGGTCTCTTACCTCGTCTACATCATCTACATCAAAGTCATCAACCTCAGCAAGGTCTTCAAAGCCACTCTCAAACCCCTCATCAGATTCTTCAACTGGACTATCTACTCTCTGACTGATACCACTCTCAGAACTGCTTGAAAACAAATCAAAAGATTGCTCATTATCAGTCTTCATAAACTCATTCATCAACTGCTTTCTCATCTGATCTAGTGAAGAGTACTCACTTACATCTGACATTGTTACATATAGCCTTAAATAATTTTGAACCTGTGACGCATCTCCTTTAACCGATATGTTCATACTTTTACCACTTTCTTTGCCTCACTACTTTATTATATCGTCCCACCAAGACTCATCATCTAGGTCATCTCCAATCCCACTCATAGAGGTACTCTCTTCTTTTACTGGCGTACCCCACTTTCCAACACTTTCTACCTTCTCTACGGTGTTGTCTTTTATTTTCATCTTGCTTTCTTCAGCTTTCTCTTGCAAAGTCTTGCACTCAGGCTCAAGCATACCCCAAACCTTTCCGATATACTTGAAGAGTTTTACGTTATCTTCATTTGAGTTAGTTATAACTTCAGCGTGAGAATATACTGGGTTTCCTTTATTTAATTCAAAGGCACATACTGCCATATCACCAGCCGTAACTAAGTTATATGGGAATTCATCTCTTTTTACTGCTCTTACTTCATTAACACTTTCAAAAGGCATTTTTACAACAACCTTCAAACCACATAAATCTCTTTGAGTTTTCTTGATGATTTCTTGAGTTAGTCTATGAGGGAACATTATCAACTTTATACCCAAGTTTGGAGTTTTTGTTACCAATTCATTGATTATTCTATCGTACTCTGCCTTAGTGTCCTTGTCTAAAGTACTTACCAATGTTACAACTTCATCAATAACTATATACAAAATTGGCAACTCATAATCTGGGCAAATCTTCTTAAAGTCATCATAGTTTGCTGCACCTTCACCCTCATTTTTGAAGATACTATTTCTTTTCTTAGTCTCCTCATCAAGAACTTGTCTTAAATGTCTTACTATTTCATAAGCATCTGATACAAAACTCTTGAAGTGAGGTAATACCTGCGACAATTTATAGTAATCTGAAGTCGGTCCTTTAACATCATAAACCCTGAACTGAACTTCTTTAGGCGACTTAAACATACATATCTGTGCAATAAGTGATTGACCTTTCCAAGACTTACCTCCTCGAGGTGCTCCACTTATTAACATTGCATTTGTTTTCCATAAGTCGAACTTCCAAGGTATTCCATACTCACTTATACCCCAAAAGACTGGCATTTTGTTGTCTGTATCGCATACCCAATTCTCTTGTGACATATACAAGTCCTTAAGTGAAACTGTATAAGGTTCTCCCTTGAAAATGTTGACAACAAAGCCACCAGTTACTAAGGAGTAAGTGGCATAAACACCCTCAGCACCTTCCCTTACTATACCAAATTCATCCACCTTAAATGCCTGAGCTAAACCATCTGCAAGTTCCTTTGGTTTCAAACCAACAGGTCTATTGCAACGAACTTGAATGATAGACTTGTTCTCACGAATCTCTTCTACAAAAAGGTCATCAGCATTCTTCATACCCACATCTTCGGCTACTTTGGATAGATTACCCTGTATCTTCTCAAATTTATCTTGCCACTCTTCAACCCTTACCATTTTTCCATAGTTTGGATTAACCTTTGGTAGCACCCCCATGAAAGTATCAAATAGAAATCTTCTAGTGTATTGATGTGCTGGTAAATCTTTTAACTTTCCGTATTCATCATCTAAGTCAGGGTTATCTACTACAGTATCTTCCTCTATATCATCTCCCCAAGAGGAGTCACCATCCAAATCACCCCAACCACTATCAGAACCATCGTCATCTATATCGCCCCAAGAGTCATTAATATCATCGTCCGAACTATCTCCCCAAGAAGTATCCCCATCTTCCTCTTCATCAAAGTTGAAATCTTCCTCTTCTAATTCGTCAAGTTCCTCATTAGGAACTTCTCCTATTTCTTCTTTAGCTTTATCGATGTTTAAACCAAGGAAAGCAACACCCGTACCCACAACACAAAGCCCTGCTAAGAAGATATCAAAGGCATGATTGACCTTTACGAATATTCCTAAAACCCATAAAAGCACCGAGAATGCAAGCATTCCAGCCCCAACTTTAACATTCATCCTACCAAATCTAGCCTTCTCTAAAGCAGTGAACTCAGCCAATGATTCAATAAACTCCTTCATAGCAGACCAGCCATGCTTCCCTGCAACTGCTACACCATCATACACTACGTCCTCAAAATTTCTCCCCTGTTGTCCATTCAAGCCAGCAGAATTAAGAACATTATCACCACTAGCACCCTGTAAATTACTTAATGCAGAGCCTAAATCACTTTCTCCACCAGTAGAATGAAATACATCTCCACCAAGACCATCGCTCAATGTATCCCCTGTATCCGAACTTAATACCTCGTCCCAATTTATTCCACTCATACCTGGTTGATGTTGAGGTGGATTCTTAGCAAAATCACGGTTAGCCATTGCATCATTTTTATATTTATCACTTATCCCCATCAACATCACCTCCTATAAGAATACTCCAAATATTAAGAATAGCACACCCACTATTCCTAAAACTGCAATAACACCATTTCTGGTGCTTTGCATTCTTGTTTTATTACTCCAAATATATGTCATCAACAACACATAAAAGGTTATTAACACTGACCAAATTAAAGTTTTACCCATTCTTTTCCACTCCTGATTAGTTATTTTTCTTTTATATTATTTCTTACATTATCACGATGCTGTTCACGAATATAAGAAACAACCAACTTACCATCTTTATATTGGAAAGCATTGTTTAAGTCAGTATCAACACTTACTAACCAACCACTATCCAAATCAGGATACTTTTGAACTGTTATATCCAAACTAACCTCTCTTGTAGACGCGTCTGCACTTTCATAATACTTGTTGATGTAGTTATAAAGATAGATGTCTGCCTTTGTAGTATCCGATTCACCTGAATCATAAGCAGATAGATTATCAAAGATTTCATCTGTATCCTGTCTCCAAAAGTCTTTATTTGTTAAGTCAAGCATTTCACACTTTACAGTGAAAACCTTCTTATTGTCTGCGAATACACCTGAGTTTTCAATACTTTTAACCTGAACACTCTTCATGCAGTTTTTATACATTTTACGAAGAAATTGGTCAGTGTAATCAGTATTTTTATTTTTCTCATTGAAGTACCCTGAGTAAGTTTCTACAACAGAAGAACCCCTACTATATCTTTGCATAGTATCAATATCGAGGTTTGATACACCCTTACAAAAAGCCTGAACAACATCTTCTGCACTCATCTTCTTATCCCCAAGAGATAGCAAAGTACCGTCTACATCCCAAATAAAACCCTTAGGGTGCTTTCCATAAGATGCTTCTAAATCCTTTTGCATTTTCATGAGCATATTATCACCTTCATCTCCACCCTTATTGGTTTGTTTTAACATCTCTTCTGTTTTCTTATCTGCTTCCTTTTTGGCTTGAGCTGCTTTCTTTTCTTGAACAGTGACATACCCAATTGTTCCAATGATTCCAACTATTATAACGATTATTACCAACTTCTTATGTTCTTCTAAGAAACCTATTATATTTCTTAATAAATCCATTCAACTGCCTCTCCTTTATATCTCATCAAAATCCGTGATGAGTTCATCTTCATTTACCTTATCCTGATTAACACCTGTTTTAAATATGTTACTTTGAGATATGTGCTTTGGTAATGATACTTTTATTATCGTACTTACACTTTTATCCAACCTTACAAGGAAAGCTTTGTCATAAATGCTTGTACTTTCCTTACTATTCTCTGTATCAGTTTTCTTTGTTACTAATTTAGCTAAATCACCCTTTAAAAGAGGAATAGACAATCTGTCGCATAACCTCTCACGAACATCTGAGTCGTCAATAGCCCCTATTGCAAAGGAAGTAATATTTCCGAAGATACCAAATCTATCTTCATCTAACAATTCTTTAACATTGTTAGAAATAATAATGTTGATGTCACCTAACTTTCTACCACCTGTGATAGCAGTTTTTACACCCAGCTCTGAACCTGGTATTGCACCCCATCTCTGAAATTCTTCCCACACCTTAAAATTATACTTACCCTCTGCTTTGGAAAATATTGACCTTAAGTGCGAGATGATGGATGCATATAGCTGGCTTAAACCAAGCTGTATTGGGTCAAGTTTAGACGGGTCTTTACCAGCCAACCCAAAAGAGTTAACTACCAATTTAGCTCTTACAACCTCCTCAAGACCAACCTTATTAACGAACATATTAGCCTTTGTACCACCCTCAGCTAATGTTCCAAAATAAGATGTCATTTTAGCGACCACCAACTCCAAAGTCTTACGGTAATCTTCGTTCTTCTTTAAAGAAATTAATTCCCTATCTCCAACAGGTAGCGTACCCGTCTTCTCTAGTTCTAGAACTTCACTGTACAGCTTTTTAACTTCAAGATATATGTTTTTTAATCCCAATCCTTTACTTCTTGACCAAGTAGACATATCTTCTTGTACGACACCTGCATTTGCATAAACTCGACCTACAGCTGTATCAACAATAATTTCTGTCCACTCCTTCTCAAGCAATTTCGTACCCAAAAGGGTGTTTACAACTGATGTAGTGTACGATTTACAAAGAGAGAACATATCTTCATCTAGCTCTTTATTGCCACTCAATCTTATTGCCACTGGGTCGAAATAATTACCACTTCCATCCGACAAGTCCAATATTACAACTGGGTCATGGTTTGCTACCAACCCAGCAAGATACATATACTCCTTACCCTCAATGTCGTTGATTGTTCCATTATACTCATTTTGCATTAGCAACTGTAGTAAAAGCCATTTAATAAAGAATGACTTACCACCTCCTGTTTCGGCAGTAATTAGTATATTTTCAGCATCTACATCGGTTTTCTTAATTTTCTTATAGACTGGAAAGCCAGACTTTATATCAACACCCCAAATAATTCCTGTTTTGCCAACTTTACCTTGGTCATAGCTGCTCATACGGGCTATCATCTCATCTGGTATAGTATTGTTACCAACCTGTTTTAGAACCTTACTGTCCAACTCCATAGACATCGGAGAAAATGCTTTCAAAAAGTTAAAAATCTGTTGTGTAACTCTTGTTATTTTTAATTCACGCTGTTTACACACCTCTTCAATTCGTTTTAGAGTAGTATCGAAATCATCACCTCGTACCCCTGAAACCACCATCATAGTTCTGTATCTAAACAGCTTTCTCATTCTTCTAATTTCTGCATCTGCTAGATATACCAGCGATTCTTTTCTTCGAGAGGTTGAGTCCATGTTTGCAATGTTTTCCCAATAGTTATAGTTGTTTACTTCCACCGACTCATCCTCAATAGTAGACCAAGTCTTAATTTTAGATTGAACCCTTTGAGATGACCAATCAATCGCTGTTGGCTCAAAAGATGAGATAAATGAAACCTTTACACCACCCATTGTAACATATCTTATAGAATCTCTAAAATCGATATTTAAGTTTCCTGGGTAGCCGTCTATTGTATAGTAAACAGTTATAAAGTCCTTCTTTGACATAGTAGCATTTCCACAAGTATAGAACTCATACTCTCTTGCCTTAGGATACAAACTATTGTTGCGGTGATAATTCTCTAAAAGAAACCTACCCCATACTTCTAAAGAACTAGGTTTCTTAGGTTTTCTCTCCTTCTTGACCTTGACTGTTTTTTCTTTCTTCTTACGCTTTTCTTTAGCCACTATCTTCTACCTCCTTGAGTTGTTCCTATTTTTCTGTACAACTCATCACAAGTCGACATATACCTTCTTATTTTCTCATCATCATCAACGCTGGTGTACCCTGGAATTTCTCCTACTTCACCAAAAGAGTCCTTAACTACTTTGTCAAAGAAAATCGTTCTACTTTGATCACACTTTAATCTTTCTATTATAGACTTACTTTCACTTAAGAAGAATGGCTTTCCTTTAGATGTTAAAATACAATCCTTACTTGAAACCGACCTATCGACAAGTATAAAGACATCAAACTTTGCATCGTCCAAAAGAGTGTTTATTACATCTCGGGTTGGGTGATTTGTATATACAATTTTGTTAAAATATCTTGATATGTCACTAACGCTTTCCTGAGTCACCCAACTAAAATCTCTATACAACTCTTCATATAGCTTACCCTTTGGGTATACAAATATTACCTTTGGTCTCCGATTCATAACATTCTCGAAAAAGTCCCTCATTGCAAAGATGAAGTGTGTTATGTAACTGCAGTGACCAATCTCCTTGAAACGATATATCTCCTTCTCTTTCAAGTAGGTAACCGTTGGAAAGAAAGTAACTGCTTGTTTTACCGTACCACCAAAAGAACCTCTCTGATTTGATGGCTTACCCATCTTTTCTAACTCCTCAAGTTTCTCTTGCATATCTTTCATTTCCTTAGACATCAAGCCCATCGTATTGCTTACCTCAGTAAACATTTCTACTGCACCAACAGACATTGCATTCTTTTGTTCCATTAGAGCTGTATACTGATTATTAACTGTTGTTATTGCACCTTTCAAAGCTTTTAAAGAGCCTTTAGGTATTTTTGACTTACTACCCGATGCCAACTGTGCGTCAATGAACCCCTCTAATACATTGATGCCACCCATTGTAACTAGGCTACCTGCTTTCTTTCTAGACAGCAAAAAATCGCTAAGCAACTCTCCACTTCCCATGGAGAACTCAGCGTCATAACTTTCACCACCTAAACCATGCACTGCTACGTCAATCTTAGGGTCTGGTGTGCCATCATATATATAAACAAAAGAGCGTACCCTTTTCTGTAATTTCTCTAAACCTTGTACTAAGTCTACGGAACTATCTTTAGTGGAGTGAATAACAAGTATATCAATATCTCCCACTATTACTCCACCCATCAAAGACTTTAAACTTTGAACTTTTGTGAAACTTGTCCCGTAGTTAATCTCATTCGTTGAAACAACTACCCTCATAAACAACTACTCCAAATTTCTTATCCAGTTACCATATGGCAAAGACCAAACTCTGTTAGCCTTTATAATATCCTCCTTAAAATCTGTTTCTGCACCTGTTGAGAATAACATACCCTTTCTTTTGTTTAGGTACTTTTCTACTTTTACAGGAACATATTTTCTGTTCTCTAACATTGCTTGTGTTGTCATTAAAGCCCCAATGTTATCTGCACAACATAGAAATATTTCACAACTTCCTAAAGTATCTTCTAGTTCTGAAACAAACTCAATTGGACAATCAACAAATACTTTATCAAACCTCTGTGAAATCTTTTCAATGATTGCCTTTACAGAAATCCTCTCGTCAGAACCAAAACCTACTGACAGAATATTTACACCATCTTCTCTATATATTTTTCCTTCTCTATTGTTGAAAGCACTTAAATCCACATAAGAGAGAACACCGTGTGTATCGTAATCTAAATCTACTATTAACACATTACTTCCTTGTGAAACCAAGTCAAGAGCCTCTCCTACAAGGAAAGAGGTAACACCAGTACCCCTTATTCCTACATAAATCTCTACTTTAAAATTTATTGAAGTACCATTTAAATCTTCAAAAGAAGTTACATTCACATCTCTTATTGGGTAATCCGTACCCTGTTCTTGACTACCATCTTGAAGCTCCTCAAGTGATTCAACCTCTTCATCTTCACCTAAAAAGCCCGTATCTGCATGCATATTTCCAAATCCTGAAAGATTGAAATCATCATCTGAGTCTTCAACACTATTCGTCTCAGAAACCCCATCATTTTCACTCTCAGAGGTTAAATCACCCCAGCTTGTAATATTTTCCGATGAATTATCGTCGCTAACGCTCTCAGGCGATGACCACTCCGAACCATCAAGATTTTCTCCACTTTCTCCAAAATTTTCAAATTCATCAGAATCCCAAGCTGAATCAACCTCTCCACTGTTTAGAGGACTTTCAGAACTTTCGTCAATAACCTCTTCTGAGCCTGTCTCTGTTTCAAACTCTCCATCTTTTGAAGAACCTTTCACACCTTTGATTTTCTGACCTAAATTAGCAAAACCGAATTTTTCAGCTACTGTAGTTTTATTAAATTGTTCTTCTAAAACGGTTGTGTAGTAAGCTGCTTTAATGATTGGCAAATCCTCTTTAACCATTGCTGTAATATCTACAATATTACTTCCTGGCATTGCAATAAAAGGAGTATACATTGGTGATTTGAACACACTATTAAAGTCATCAATATCTTTAAGAGCATTTTCCTTCTCTTGACCATTTACAAGATACACTATTGTTGTGTTTGATGCCTTACCCTTAACATAAGAGTTAAGCTTCTCCATATTTGTTTTTACCTCTTCATCGCTTGAGCCAAAGAATTCTCTTGAAACACAAAGTCGTTTCCATACAATTTGCTGCTGCTCTGTTTTAGCAAGAAACTCATCCACTGTAGGGTAGCTACTCAACTCTATATTATCAATCTCTCTTTCCAGAGCATCGATTATTCTATCATCATTATTTCCAATTCTTATTAAAATTCTGCCATTAGCCATACCCAATTCTCCTTTTCTTTAACCAAATAAGTCGATATCTTCACCATTTTGGTGCTTCCTCTTGTTCTTCTTTCTATCCTTTTTAACTTTCTTTTTAGCTTCTTCTTCTATAGCTCTCTGTCTAGCATCTTCTTGCTTCTCAGCCTTCGTTTTATTTATTTTAACAAACTCACCATCTGCTGTCCTCAAACTTATAGGTACTATTGTTTCCCTAGTTTCACCACCTAAAGAAGTTAAACAAGCCTCTTTTACTGAGAAGTCATGCAAGTTAAATAAGGCTTTCTGCATCTCCTGTAAATCCTTTGAATCCATCATATAGTAAGAGCAGTAATTAGCCTCCATAAAGCAGTCCAACACCTTCTCAACTGTATACCAAGCCTTAGCATCACTACCACTCCATTGTAACAGATAACAGTCAAAAGATGTAACGCTCTGTTGCATTTGGTCTTCAAGGAAGTTCAAGACATCTGCCATTAAATCCTGTAAATCAGGATTTTTTATCATACTAGCTTCTTTTCTACTTTCAGCCAATCTCTCATCAGAACCAATAACATCCATAAAGTCAATATGGCACAACCTTAAATCACTTGAACCAGCAATGTTATACGCATCAGCAATTGCTTCATAGTGTTCATATTCTGCGTCATCTAGTTTCCCCATTATGACGTCTTTATTTAGCATAATGAATACCCCTGACAAATTGTTTCTAAATCTACATATGTGTGGGAACTGTTCTTCTACATCAAATATACCCCAAGTTGCTTTCCAATCTAACTTCATATCTCTTGAGTCTACCCACTCTTGCTCTTTCCTAACTCGCTTTTCTTGGAATATAACCAGCGTTATAATCTTCCAAACAATGAACATAAACACCAAACCAAGTACCCAATCTATTAAGAAAAAGTGCCTTTTACTGAACATTATGCCCAATCCTATTATTACACCTACAACTGCTAATCCAATACCCCAAAACTTTCTCGACTTCATTGCATCTCTTCTACCACCTGAGAAATCAAAGGTTATTGGCAAGTTTATAGTTGTATCTCCTTTTTTAGGTTGCATATTTGAAACATTCTTGTTTTCCATTACTCATTTTCCTCTTCTACCGTATCTTCGTTGTTAACATTGTTATTAGAATCATCACTGCTGTCAGCCTTATTAGATTCTTTATTCACAGTACTCTCCTTTGAGCTATCACCAGTATCTTTTTTCTGTTCAACCTGCTTTGCGTCCTCCTCAAGTATCATATAAGCTCCACCAGCTACAATAGCTGTAAAGAAGATTGTAAATATTAAGATAGACACTATTCCAGTTACTGCAATCAAATCCCGTACCCTTGACAAGATAAACCTTATGAAGTTTAAAACTCGTATCCCTGTATTGACACCAAACTTAACAACCTTCTCAGCTTTAGTATCTTCTCTTTTACGAGTTGCTACCTTATGAGTTAACAGAGAGAGTCTCAGTCCTGAAACCAAGACTCTCAATGCAAAAGTAATTGCTGTCAAGCAAACACATATAATTATTGCTAACATATTCTATTCTTCACTTTCAGACCTTTCAGCTCTTTTAGGCTTTCCAGCATTTCGTCTATTCAAACGATTGATACCTTCGTTTGACTTGTTATCAATATCTCTCTGCCTACGGTTAGAGTCAGCTGTCTTATCTTCGACAGTATCTTTTCTCTTGTAAACTTTTCTAGCCTTTTTATCGTCACCTTCAGATTTCTTTTCTCTAGGCTCGAAAGTACCGTATGAGGCGTGGTTTTGTGTTCTACTAGTAGCTCTTTGATTAGGAGCTGAACCACCTTTTCCACTACCTGCAGAACCCATACTACTACCTGATGATTCCCCTTGAAGTCCTTTAGTAGCACTTTTAAATCCTTTGCCGATAGCACCTGCAACACCTTGAAGAACACTACCTACAAAGCCACCTGCAAGCTTACCCTCAACTTTGATATCCTTAAGAACCTTTATCAACAACTTACCCATCACAATTACGAACGCTGTGTTTATTACTACCATCAGCAATAATGTACTTGCTGGGTCACCAACCTGTATAGATTCTCCACCAGTATGAGTAACTGCATCGTTGCCCTTACCCATAAACCATGAGACTACTAACGAGAATACTAGCGAGTAAGCTACAAGTTTTATGAGAGGGACAATCCCATTCTTTACAAAGTTATCTCTAGCTTGCTTGTTCGACCTTAATCTGAATCCTAAGGTTGCTACCATCAGAGCAAACAATGCAAATAACCCATAAATCATACCCTGCTTCACTCCTGGAACAGCGTACTGTGCTAAAATATCATTTACAATCAAAAGAATTGCAGTTGTTGTACTTGACTTTTTAACTATATTTTCATAGAAACTTCCATCTTTCTGTAACAACTTTTCTCCTGTTGAGTTTGACAGTATCATTCTCAAATAAGCATCGTATGAGAAATCCGATAGAGTAAATGATTGAGGAAGAAGAACCTTATTATTGTTCGTTAATGAGCCTTCAGAAAATGCTTTATTAAACTCAAATGTACAACTCATAGACGCTGCTGAGTTCAATGTAACATCGTTAAACGAGTGATAATTCAACATTTCGAACAATCTTTTCTGCATACCCTCTTCTGCTTCTATTATTTTTCTTTCTACTTTTGTTAAGTCACCTTTTTTCAATCCAAAGTCAACCATCTCACTTTTTGAGAATATCATTGGTCTTTCTTTAGGGTAGCTTGCTGGGTTAATAGGGTCATCTACAGTCACTGTGTGCCCCATAACTTTTATTTTCTCAGGTTTTGCATAACTACAATTATACATTATATCTACCCAAGGTGTATACAGTCCATACAATCTAGCCACATTTACATTGTGCCAATACTTTTGTTCTAACTCAGTATTTCCTTTAATATCTGGGTCATCACCCATACCCTCTTCGTAAGGAACTCCTTCGTGTAGGTAAATTCCATATAAATCGTCCCATTCATGAACGATGTCATTTCCTTGTTTTAGGTATGGTATAATATTTGTGAACAAGGTTCTCATATCTACGAAGTCTTTTAATTCACCGTTACCCTTTGTGTTGTAGAAGAACCCCGCATTTGGACTGTTTAATACAACCTTCTTAAATCCATCCGTAGAACTTGTTTCTGGGCTCATACCCATTTCGTAGAAACTCCAAGAGAAGTAATAATAAGAGGATTCAGTATATAAACCGTAAACTCCTAGAGCTGCTAGATCCTCTTCGGTATACTTAGACGCATTGAAGAACTCACTATCGCCTAACTCAGTTACAAATTTCAAATTTTCTTGGTTGTACATTGGAATAGAGAACTTGAAAGCATCTCTTGGAACACCAACAAACTGCCCTATCTTCAAATCTTTCAAAGTACCCTTCTGACCTAAAGCATCATTTATAACACCACTTGACAAAGGTGTCGTACCCCTCATATTTGGAGCATAAACTGCCGAACCATCTCCATTAGGATTACAGTAACCATTATCTCTATCCTCTTTATACTTTACATCAAAGTTTTGAATTGACTCTCTTAAATTGGTATTCCAGTTACCAGTCATTGCGTTATTAATGGTTTTATAAACAGGTTTTGTCCCGTCTGCCGTACCCCTGTAGATGTATCTAGAGAAGTTTTGGATATCTAAGTAACTTCTATATAAGTAAGCATAGTCCTTAGTGTCAACATAGTTTTCACCACTATAAGTTTTGTTTATAATACCCTTGATTAATCCTTCAACACCCTGTAGAGCCTTTTCTTCACCGTTAGTTAACATTAAAGAAGTCATTTTTTTCGGTGCCTGCCATTTTACTACAATCGACTCACTACCCTGATTAGCCTTACTCTCTGAGTTTGTTTGGTATAGTGTTCTCAAATAGTTAGAATAACTATCACCATTTGCTGCCTCATCTATTTTATCTGAATAGCTTTCACTTTGAACCAAAGCCCAGTATGTGAACTTATCTCCATAAATCTTATCTGCAACTGAATTACCCAAGGACATTACATTATTAAGAACTAATCCAGGTAATAACAAGAGTATACAAGCTAACGCTGCAGAGGAAAATGCTTTCTGTGGACTCATTATTCCAATTATCCAAGACAGAATTACAATTACTACAATTCCAATACCCAAATATATTAGAGCCGAGTTCCAAATACCCTGCATCGTTTGACCAAAGCTACTGTCAGCCATGCTAGGAAGAGTAACATACCCTGTTGTGTTTCTGTAAGTAGTTGTACCCACTACATTTCCTACTCCATTAGAACCAACCATATCCTCATGCCAAGAAACAAGTAAAGCATTCATCTTGTTCTTGATTAAAGTAGTTACATATCTGAACCCTTTTGTTGGGTGTAGAAAATAATATAACCAACTTCTGATGCTTGCAGTCATCTCATCCTCTTCACTTCCAGTTAAATGAAGAGGAGTTTTATTTATTGATGGCAAGTCATCATTTATTCTAAAACCAAGTTTACCACAAGTTTCTTTTTTAGATGCATTATCATTAGCACCTGCAAAAGCATAAGTGAAGAATAATCCTACCAAAGTCTCTCCCTCTGTCTCAACATTAAGATTCAACTTTGGGTTATCTAGCTCTTTAAGTACAGAGCCATAGCTGTCTTTCAAAGCGTTGCCTGCATTTTCATCACCAGTATTCCAAGCACTGTCTTTAATTAGTGGTAAAGCATTCAAAGTTTTGAAGTCTTTTCCACCACCCTTAAAAGCACCAAGGTCATCTACATATATCATTGTAGCATTGATATACATCCCGTTAACAGTGTCCATTTGAGTTCCTATTACATAACAAGGATTAAACCCTCCTGCACTGCTTGGATAAGTTACACATTTTGCTTTATTCTTCTTGTTGTGGTGCTCAATAATCTTTGTTGTAGCCTTACCCATATCTCCTGCTGTTTTAAACACCAATAGATTTGTTCCATCTTTTAGGGTTGTATCGGTAGTACCTCTGAACTCTCTTAGAGGAATATACGAAGAAGAAGTAATAGATTTCTCATCTCCATATGGTAAAACATCCTTTGCCTTTTCAGACCCTGCTAGCTCTGTTTGAGCTACTACAGTATTTTTTGTTGCACCAATCTTGCCCCTTGCTGAAAATAGGTTTACAGAACCACTTATATCTTTATTCTTCTTTGCTTTACTTACCTCTCCAAGACGCTCTCCAGCTTCTTGTTTAATATACTTCACTGCTTCTTTTACAGCTTCCTTGCTTACACTCTTCTCAGTTGGTTTCCTAATATTTTCTATTTTTAGTTTTGATGCCCTACTCTTGTCAGTTATTTTTATTTTTATTGTACTTTCTTCAACTGTTGCAGTTGCACCACCACCTGCTTGGTCTATAGCCTTATTGAGAGCAGATATAGCCTCCTCTGGGTTAGATTCAAATGCTCTCTTAATTAACCATTTACTGTTTCTGAATTTAAAAGAGTCTTTTACCTCACTAGCAACATTAGAATCCGTCTGACCAACCAAAGAAAAAGTATCAGCCAAACTAGAGTTCATAGACATAGAAATGAGGTTTGTACCATTAAAGAAACCACCTGCACCAATAGTATCATCTCCATCTGCATTAACACCTACCCAAGTAAAAGGGTTCATACAGCCTGGTACTGCAACAATCTGGTGATTGCCTCCTAAAAATAAGATATCTCCGAAACAAGTAACTGCTACATGTGTACCTAAAACAGATGTTGAAACCATTTTCGCCCCATCTGTTTTCTGAAAAATCTTTTCTGTAGCATCATTATCTGCATCTTTCTGAGTTAAATCAAAGAATGAGGTACCATACCCATTATTTGGGTCAACCCTGTCCATACACTTTATGAAAGCAAATTGTGCGGGTGTCTGCTCCTGTACTGGAATTACAGAACCTAGCTTACTGCCTTTAATATCTGTTACTCTTGCATTGAAGTAAACTTTACTGTCTGCTACAAATTGTATATACTTCTTCTTACAAGGTTCACAGAATCCTAACATTGCCTGTGTAAATGTATAGGCATTAACATCTATGTTTAAAGGTTTACCAAGTTTCAAAGGGTCATCTGATTCATAAGCTACTAGATTTTTCTTATTGCTTCTCATCAACCCCATAAGATTCTCTGACAAAGCTTCTGCAGAGGAGTCATCAAAAGCCAAATTCTTCTGTAAAGCACTTTTTATATCTGCCTTAGTGGTTTTTGTAGTCGAATCCGTACCCTCTATTCCTAGTTCAGTTGCAAATGGAACATAGAAGTTACTAACATATACCCCTAAAAATCTGGTTGTATCTGCTGTTAACTCCTTACCCTTGATGTTTGTTGATTGCTCCCCAGCTGCCATTCTTATATAGGTTGAAAGTATACTGTCTGATGCTTTTCCTTCAGCAGGACTCCCACCATCGTCATCATCAGCAAATGCAACCATAAAACTACCTAATAATGCCGATATACTAATGGTTAGCATACATAAGAACGCTATTAATTTTTTTATAAACTTTGATTTTTTCATACTATCACCTTAAAAATTACTGAATGCGTCTACAAAGAACAAGATTATATCATAAACTTTACCGCTAATTAAATAAGCTAAACATACCCCTACAGCGATTATTGTTACTATTCTTCGCTTCATATAAGCCAGTATTTCATTCTGATAAACACCTGAACTATCAATATCCTTTCTTACAGACCAAGCATCTTTACTTACTAAAATAGGCTTTCCGTTACCCTTCGAAACAACTGCCTCAAATGCTGGGATACCAAAGTAACATATATCCAACATAATAGATATTCCAAATAGAGCAACAATAAACACTGAGAACACACCAAAGGCTATTCCAAACCAACTAGCAAAAGGTCTAAACCAAGCTCCAGCCTCTGCGAGGTCAGTTCCAGCATTTGACTTCAAATACCCAACAGCTTTAGCAGTTGCATTATCTTGCTCTGAAATAAAATTATAAACCTTGTTACGACCCTGTACACCCAATGAAGAACCATTGGTTGCATCTAATGCTGCTTGCATAAATTCTTGTTTTTCAATTCTGTTAAGTTCTGCATACTTAGAGTTGCTGAAACTTAACAACCCTTCTTTTGAATCATAGCTTAGTATATTCACACCTGCTACATTATTCGCCCTTGCACAAATAGAGTTTATCTCACCTCTACCCGTACCCACATTCGCTACTGCATCAACACCCTCTGCTAAGCAGTAACCAACTGTTCCTATAAACAAAAAGAGGGTGGTTAAGATAACCATAAAACCTCTCTTTCCCGCTGTTCTATAATTTCTTACCATCCTAATTCTCCTTCACCAAAAGAACCCATTTCTAGGTTAAATTCCGAAACCACTTACAAGGTCTAGTATAATTCCTACTAGCTTGTAAATCTGTCCTTGTACTAGGTAGAACAAGCAGATACCAAGGATAATCAACATTATTACCCTGTTTTTGAAGTAAATACCTAAAGCCTGCTTAGTTCCTCCACCATCTTGTGCACTTTCTTCAGCCCTTACTGCATTCAAGGCTGCTGCTGTAACGAGGAATGACTTCATCTTACCATTATCCCCCTCAACAAGCATTCTAAAAGGTGGAACTGCAATATACATAATGTCTGATGCCATTACTAGACCAGTAAATGCCATAATCAATATGGACAATATACCTAGGACTGTACTTATTGGTCCTGAAAATGGCTTATAGATTTTATTTGCTGTAACAAAGTCAGGCTTTGTCTGTTCTAAAATTACATTAAGAAACTTAGAACCTACCCCTGGGTTTGATTGCAAATCTTTCCACCAATTCTGAACTGTAGACTCCGTTACACCTTTAGCCTTATCGCTCTGAACAGCTTCATTTGAATACTGAGCTATGTCATTTACTGCCCTCTGTTTAGCATCTTTATCTAGCTTAGAAAACTTGTCTGAATCTAAAGTAAATCCCTCTGTTGGGCTACCCTTAAATAGTTCGTTACCCTTTATGCTTCCTCCACCTTCGACCTCATATTCATTAGAACCCATCTGACCATTTACATAGGTGGTTAGATTCTTCTTAGCTTGAGCATCTTCACTATAGTTTTTTGTGTTTGCAAATGAAAGCTGTGTAAATGTCAGTATAATTGACATTACGATGAACAATACACCAACCATTCGCCTTCTCTTTAATGTGCTTTCCATTTTATTACTCCTTTACTCCTTTTACAACCCAATGTGTACTTCATATGGTAAATATGTGTATATTATATACAACAATAAGATTATTGCTACCAACCACAATACCCGTCTTACTATTTTTTCCCAAGTACCTGAAGTTGCAAAGAACTCACTCTTCGGTACAAGTCTTAATTTTACAGGTGCTTTCTTCACACCAAACTTACGTAATGCCATACCCAATAGGGAGTGCACTCCTCCAGGTGTTAGCATATCCAAGACAAGATGGCTAATCAATCCCAACAAGAAACCAGTAGCTACTAATCGGAAGATTATAGCATCTGCACCTGTAAAGAACGAAGTTCTCATTACCCAAATGAGTATTCCTAATACCAAAGCTAATGCCAAATCCGAGTGCGTCTGCCAACTTCTATGCCTTGCATCAAACCAGCTTAAAGGCGGGCTTAGTTTATCAATCTTAGATCTCTTCCTCGTTTTTGTTGTTAGATGTAATAACCTACAAAAAGACATTGAAACCACATCTTTCAAAGGAGCTGAGTCTGTATGGTGGTCTTGGTCACTAGCAACTGAACCAACAATACCAAAAGGATACATTACAGCTAGCTGTAACAGAGGATTAACACCTTCAATCAGCATACCCTTTTCTTTTAGAATCAAGTACCCGCCTAGAGTTGCTACTACCCCACCTACTCTGTGTGTCTGACCTTCCATTATGCAAACTCTACCTTTCTCCTAAACGAACCAATGGTTTGTACTCTAACATCTTCACCATTTAGAGTTGTAGATTTCTTAATTCTAACCTTGTAACCATTTCCGTATTCAACCAATCTTATTCTTACAAGCCCCTTAATACTAAAGCCATTAAACTTCTTTAGATTGCTTTCAATAACTTCTTGGAATGTTGTTAACACTCTCAATATCATCTCTGAACTATAGCGACCATTAAACTCTTTAGAGATTTCCGTACTTGTATAAGCTAGAGTTTCAATTGTAGAATCTGCCTTAGTTCTTTTAAGAAAACAAATATTCAGAAACTTAACTGACTCACCAAGCTGTAATCTTTTGATTAAGTAGTCCTCATACGCAAATACAATTTCTTCTACTGAAAGTTTAGTTATATTAAGTTTTGAACTTATTTCCTCTACCTGTTCTTTTCTAAAAAATACTTCCGTCATAATATATTCCTTAAAATATCTCTACTTCCTTTAAACTAGCTCTAAACAGAGTTTCACTAATCTGATAAATTTCAAATCTATTTATTAACGGCTCAACTCCAACTACTTCCAAAGCATAAGGTAAATCCTTACCCAGCACTTCGAATACAAACTCATCTCCTGAGTTTTTCAAATGCCTTTCACACTCTTCTGCAATAGCATTTCTAACTGAAGTTTTTTCTTTAAGGTCTAAAGATTGATTTACCTTAGCCTTAAAGAATCTTAATTTCAAATACTCAATTATCTTTTCCATGCCGTACTCCAGCTTCTTGAATTAGTGTGGTATATGTTCATTAGCACTTACAATTAAATTCATAAACCAATCTGCTAGGTTTAATCCCGTACCCAAGAATATAGAACTCAAAAGAACTACAGTAGCTATTACGAAGATTACCATAAATACAGCTCTTTTTACAAAGTATGTCGCAATCATTGACCTTTTCTTAGGTTGACCTTGACCCATCTGCTGCATCATACCACCGTAGCCTCCCATTTGCTGTTGCATCATTCCACCACCTGCACCTTCTACTGCACCTGTGATGGATAATACTTCATCAGATACCCACTGTCTAGGCTTAGCTGAACCCATCACACCACCTTGAGCTCCATAGCCTCCACCCATCATACCAGCACCTTGCTGATTTCCTGCATATAAGAATCCTCTTACAGGTGGAATTGCAATGTACATTAGGTCTAAAGCAGTTATTAAGAAAATACAAGCTGCTGTTATAGCTGTAACTACACCAGTTAGATAACCAATTATTGATTTAATAAAACCTGCACCCTCTTGTCCTTTTTTAACTGACTCCTGGTCAATACTTCCATTGTTCTTGATGTAGTCTGCCATACCTGAATCATCATTTTTATTTGTTTTTGTTTCAAGTTTCTTATCGCTACCCTTGATAGCTGAGTTTGTATCGGACTCACTCTTATCACCATTCAAAGCTTTATTTGCTTTATCAATGTTTTCTTGAGTGTTGTCTTTCTTTTGTGACTCCTCTGTAACATATTCGTTGTTTTCTACTTCTTCAGCATAAGTGTTTATCACACCACATACCCCATAGCAGAACATTAACCCAGCGATTCCACAAAGTGCCAATCCTTTTCTTAATTTACTTGAACCCTCTATTTTCATTCTCTGAACCTCCGATTATTTTATTAACTAAGAACATAGCAAGTTCCTAGATTAGCTTTTTAAATAATTAATCTTGCAACAAACTATTCCTCAACTACCTGCAGATTGAACAAGTCAGCAACATCATCGAAACCAACATTCTTAGTTACCTCCTCAAGTGACTTCATACCCCTATCTTGCTTAGCCTGCTCTAGCCTTTCTAGATTATTATTTCTTGCTTTAGCTTCATCAACTTTCTTTACCTCTACAACTCTATCATCTTTAATTGGTGTACCCATGGCTTCTGTTTTCTGAGGTTCTCCGTATATAAAGGTCATTAAGTTAGCTTCAATATCACCAACTCTCAACCTCTTCAACTCCTGTAGCATATAAGAAATATCCTCAACTGATAAAGCCTTAAATACTTTAGCATAAGTACCAATTTCTTCAGCAGACATACCATCTACATCAATTCCGTTGATGATATAAACCCCTCGCATTACAAATACTGTGAGAGAAGATAAAAACTGTCCAAAATCATATTCCATTCTTATTCTATACATTAAGGTCATATAAGCCATATAATCTTTATTGATATAAGCCTTCAGGAAGTCAAATAGCAGAGTCTCAGAAACTTCTTTAAACTCAGCCAATACACTCTCTGCCTTTGCAGAACCTCTTGTATTGAAAACTCTCTCAATATTATTCAAGCTGTCTCTGATTACTAAATCAGACCTTGTAGCAATAGCCCTCAGCCCCTCAAGGTCATACTCTCTACCTTCTTCATAACATACCCTTTTTAGCAATTCCACGAGTTCTGACATTCTAGGCTTCGTTATATTGAACTTCAACAAACATCTATTTCTTATAGTGTCCAATAGCTTATCTGGTTCAGTTGTACAGAAGATAAATAATACATTCTCAGGAGGCTCTTCTAAAAGCTTAAGTAATCTATTCTGAGCTGCGTTACTTGCCTTATGAACCTCGTCCAATATAAAGGCTCTCCAACCACTCATAGATGGGTAATCAACGACTTCAAACATTGCGTCTAAAGATTTCCTACCCGTGTTGTCAGCCATATCTATTTCCATAATATCTGGTAAAGCATCCAATTCTCCAGTAGTAATGTATTCATCAATTGCCTGACAAGTATCACATACCCCACAAGCTCCTGTTTCTTCATCTCTATCTTCACAAAAGTATTCCTTTATTATTAATCTAGCTAGCGTTGTTTTACCACAACCCGTCGTACCCGTTAAAAGAATAGACTGTGGTCTGTTCGATTTCAGGTATCTCAACAAAGATTCTTTAATCTCTGCATTACCCGTATAGTCTGACATCTTCGTTGGTCTAAATCTTCTTGCAAAACTCAAATTGCTATCCATATTTTACTCCTCTACCAATTATTACCAGTACCTCACCACATCAAGCGAGAACAAGCACCTACAACCTAAAGACTTTTCTTCATAAAGCATACCCAATTGCACAAAACTTCGACAAGTATCAACACATATACAAATTAAAAGAGAGGGCTTTCGCCCTCTCATATAGAGAATATTAAACGATGTTAGCACCGTGAAATATCTTCTTACTTTGTAGCCTTTCCTGCTACGAAAGCCATGAATGCCTGTGCATTCTTGTTTACAGCTGCCTTGCTTGTTCCAGCAGACTCTCTTGGCTTTCTTACAGCTGCTGCTGCAAGAGGTGCCCACTTCTCGAATCCCTTAACAATTGTTCTTTCCTTTCTTGTCTGACCGTTCTCATTCTTAACAGCCTTGAAAGTAAGAACATCTGTCATCTTGATTTCCTTGATTGATGTACCAACACCAACAAGAGATACTCTTGGAGTAGCTGCTACCTTAACAACTTCACCTGACTTTGTCTTGTTACCCTTGAACTGATATCTTGCTGAAACCTGTACCTTACCACCTGTTGCCTGACCATTGTACTCTTTTCTTGAGATAAGGAGAGCTGTTTCGAATGGAGTTAGATAGAACTTCTCGCCAGCCTTAACCTTCTTTGTTCCTTCGATGTTCTCATAGTTCATAGCATCCTGCTTGAAACCAGCATTTGTGCCACAATCTGGGATTACGATGTCTTCCTTAGATGAGAATGCATAACCAACAATCTTAGCAATCTTATTTCCCTGATACTCATCATCCTGTGATGGGTCACCAAGAGGTCCTTCGAATACAAGAGTATCTGACTTTACACCATACTCTGATGCATCTTCAGGTGTTACATTTACATTAGCCTTAGCCTCTGCCTCTACCTTAACTTTCTCGTCCTGCTTAACTTCAGGAGTGTTTCCAACTTTTAGCATTTTGAAATCCTCTACTTTCTTTTCAAATTACAATTTTTTAAGATGCTTTTATATTACCACAAGTATTTTGTTAATGCAAGGCTATTTCCGAAACTTTTTTTAAATTTTTTCTTAGAAAAATTCCAATCTTTCGAGAGAAAAATCTCCAACAAATAATCTCAAACAAGCTCCAGCCCAAACGAGCAAAAGTACCGAACAACACATCGGAACGGAAACCCACACCCACAAGAGCAACAAACCCCACAACCAAGCACCAACAAGCACCTGCGACACTACGCAAGCATTATTCTAAAAAGACACTGTCTAAATACGGAAACAATTCTAAGAATTTTAACCATATTCAGACGAGAGTACCTTTTTAACGAACCTACTTTATAGTATCAATACTTTGAACAGATACTGTAGAATTTGAATCTACTTTGAATGTTATACCCACCTTATCTCCTACTAAATACTTTCCATACTCTTCAGGAGAGCAGAAGTATGTTATTTTTGTATCGCTACCATCTTTCTTAAGCATATTCATTATAAAAGCATGTGCGTAAGATGTTTTATCTATTACATATACCCTCTTCTCCAAAATAACAACAGAAGTATTGTATACTTTTGACATAGCTGGCTCAGACTCAACACCAACAATATTGACTGAATTTGAAGAACTATTAACCTTATTTTCAGCATTATTATCGGATTTTTTAATCTCTTTCTCGACAGGCTGTTCTTGTTTCTCTACTTTTGACGAATTTTCCTGATTTTCAACTTGTTTCTTCTCAGAGTCCACACTCTTATCTTCTCGAAGTTTATTTGTGTAAGTTGACTGTTCTCCAGTAGACTTCTTGGTTATCGTACAACTTCTTATTGTTAGAGCCATTACTGCTACAACTATTAAAATTATAATTATAGCTAAAACCGTACCCTTCTTTCCGATTGCTTTTCCTTGTGTCTTTTCTTCTTCCATTCTTAACCTCCAATAAAATACGCCTCTAGCACAAGGCTAAAGGCGTATGCTGTTAAAACAATTTCTCTTAGAGTGACTTAAGTACATCTGCATCTACTGGGTCGTAGTTCTTGATGTCGAATGGTGAAAGAATTACTTCCATATTTCCATCTCTCTTAGCTACCAATGCATAGATATCTCCGTCCTGATAGAAACCTACAGCATCCTTATCGCCTCTTAGTTTTGTTACATCCTTGGTTACAACCTTCTTGATGATGTTAAAAGGCTTAACCTGCTTGCTGATGTTTGCAAGATACTGAATGAATGGAGTACCCCACTTGCTTACTAGCTGTACCGTTGTCTGTGCTGTTGAAAGATTTGTTGCTTCTCTTTCCTTAATCTCTTCAATTCTTTCTGCACTAACAAGAATGTTCTCTTCCATAAGAAGTACAATGTCTTCTAATTCGAATACTCTGTCTTCATCTGCAACGAATACTACCTCATCATCAGTTAGTGATGCAATTACCTTATCTCCCTGTGATAGAGCAGAAACAAAGCTTACTGCATAGTTAACTCCAGCTCTCTTAACAAGGTCTTCAAGCATCTTGTTAACTTCAGCAATGTTTGCTTCTGCCATCTGATTTACGATAAGAGTTGCATAGGCATCCTTGAATGCACCAACAATCATCTCCTTAGTATCAACCTTTGTGATTACGTGAGAGAACTTGAACTTTGAAGTAGCCTTAATCTTGTTTGTTAGGCTGAGTGAAATTACCTCAATTCCCTTAGAACCTGTTGCTGTTACATAAACAGACATCTTAGGAACTGCCACACCTTCTGGAATTGCAGAGATGATTACATTCTGAACCTTATCTACATATTCCTTGATGAGAGTAGAGTCATCAACTTCCATAAGTGCAAGTACATCTTCTGTACAACACTCTTCTACCCTTGCTTCAACATTCTCCATAAACTGGTTGAGTACATTAGTTACATCTTTCTTTAAATACATATCTTTTATCTCCTTTTTGCATATGTTACAAAATTTAATTTAATACAAATACTACTTTTTAAGAGCAAAAACTACTTCTCTTCATTTTCGGGCAAACTTGCAAACCGTCTGCCAAACTTCTTACCATTAGAAACAGTGCTTCTAAATAAAGAATTAACACCTCGTTGAAAAAAGTCCATCATCTCAGCTTCAGCTTTAAGTTCTGATGCCGGTGAGCGTTTTACTTGTTTAGACGGCGTACCCTTTGTTACTTTTGGCTCAACTTCTTCGCTTGAACCCCAATCATCGAAGTCTTCCTCTTCAACCTCATCTGAGCTACCCCAATCATCAAAATCAGCGTCATCTTCCAACTCTTCCTCTGGTTCATCTTCTTCGTCTGAACCCCAATCGTCGAAGTCAGCATCATCTTCAAAGTCAGTTTCTAAATCTTCTGAGTCATCAGAACTACCCCAATCGTCGAAGTCAGAGTCATCTTCATCTGAGCTACTCCAATCGTCGAAGTCACCCTCATCTTCTTCACCCAGGCTTTCCCAATCATCAGAATCTTCTTCAATCTCATCTGAGTTACCCCAATCATCGAAGTCTGCGTCATCTTCTACTTCTGAAGTATCCGTACCCATAGATTCGAACTCGTCTTCATCTGAGTCATCCCAAGATTCAAATTCATCTTCATCCTCTTCAGAGCCTCCACTCCCCCAATCATCGAAGTCACCCTCTGAGTCTTCACTTACCCAACCGTCTCTTTCGTTAGAATCATCTTCAAACCCACTAGAATCGTCTTCATCTGCTTTCAAACTGTCTCCATCTACTAGAAAACCATCCTCATCTTCAACTAAGTTGGCTATATCGATATCTGTTTGACTCTCTACACTTACCCCTACTTCCTCAGACTCTGGCTGCTCAATAGTCTCTACATCAAAGTCATCCCAGCTATCAAAATCATCTCCCTCAATCGTCTCTTGCGACTTCTTTACTAAATCCAAGAACTCATTTCCAGCACTTTCAACCTTACTGTACTGCTCTCCAAAAGGACTTACCCTTGCCTGAGATTTGCTTAAGAAGTTGAAATTACTGTCTACATCGTCCGTCCTTCTTCTAGGCAACATCATTCCAGCAAAGTCTTTTCCAACATCCACATACTCAGCATAGACTAGACTTCTTATCTTCTGCTTGTAAGTTTGCTGAGGGAATAATGCGTACCCTTCTCCGATTGTTGAGCCACTTACATTGTTGACAAATAAAAACCAAGACAAAGATGCAAGCCTCTCAGATACGAAAAAACAATCTTCATATTTTTCGAAACTTTTTGTTGGGAAACTTATCCCATTCTGTATTAAGTTGTCCCTTATTAGCTCCAAAAAGCTCGCATAGTCTTTTAACATTTTAACTCACTTTCACCTAAAAAGTATCTTTTAAGCAAACCACCTTCAACACTCTCTTTGGTTTAATAGACCTGTAGTAATTAACAGAACCACCCTCAACAATAGACGCAAAGCAAAGTCTTACAAGTATATTACCATTATCTCCCGTTCTAACGATGTTTGTATTATTGAGCTCAGCCAACTTCTCTCTTGCCTGCCACTTTTCTGGGTTATTAACTATTTCCATAGCCTCATCATTATCCATACCCTCTAAGGTTGTTTCACTTAATAGCCCACATTTCTCCAATGCTTCTCTTACATCCATACCCTCGGATATAAGTTTCTTACACTTCTGATATCTTGGATTAAATCCTTCATATTGTTTATAGTACTCTTCACCATAAAGTTCTTTCAGAATACCCACGTTATTGGTGCATATTATCTTAGAGAATGAACCATCAGTTTTCTGAATTAGAATCTGAAGAATACAATCCTTTAACAAAGTTCTTAGCTCTTCTTCGCTCCAATACCCTTCTTTTGGTTCAAGAACCTTAGCATTTGAGAACATAGACATATACTTATCTAATTCATCAAGTATACCCAATCTTTTAAAGAGAATACCCTTCTTATGTTCAGTTAAGCTGTAAATATAATGACTTAAATCTCCACTGCTAGGTAAACCCTCATCAAGATTAAAAAACTCTTCAACCTTTGGTAGCTCTTCAAATAGCTCTCTGCTTTTCCAAAGGTCTTCACTTAACAATAGTTTATTTACTGCTAAGCGTACCCCAATTGCGTCTCTTGCAGGATTACTGCTTTCAACCTGACTTTGATAATCTTCATATTTAGCAACCCTAAACTCGTCCATTCTTAAGACATCAAGCCTTGTCATACCTGTTGTAAATATACTGTCAGCACCCAATATTGGTGCATACATAAATCCAAGATAAGGCAATACAAAGTCGCCAGTAATGTTGTCTATGAAGTTTTTACCATTCTTCTTTTCCAAAATGCTTTTGCTTAGAGTAATATACCTCGTCTTATTTTGAATACCACCCTCGCTCAATGAAGAGGATACAACCTTGAATACCCTGTCTTTCGCTGTCAAGATTTTGTTTAACAATACAACAAGGAACATTACAACCCCATAAGGTACAAGAATATCCTTCTCATCAATACCTTTAGTTGGTAGGGTGCATTTAAACTCTACATCCCCACCATCACTTTCAATAACTAGCTTATATGCCCTTAGGATACCATTAGCGTTATCTCCAGGTAATTGTTCTCGTTTAATCCATCTTTTAGCACCAAGCATTATAGCAACTTCTTCGTTTGCTGTGAAAAGAGTAACCGTACCCTCTGGTGAAACTGCATAACATGCACCTGCAAAAAGCATGCCCTGCTTTACTTTCACTTCTCTACTTATTATAAAGTTAGCTTCATCATCTGCTAAACTATTTTTTTCATAAACCTCAACCAGCTTGTCTTTCACATTCTCAGGTAAAGAGTCCACCGTTTCAACCCAAAAGTTACTGCCTTCTTTCTGCATATTCTCAAAGACTGATGCTTTTACTCCTCTAAAATATTCTGCATCTAAAATATCTTGAGCAATAAGCATATTGATGATTGCTTTGTCCTTAGCTCTCATTATTAACCTCCTCTATTTAGGAGATAACCTCTTCTCCAGCCCAATTATTAAACCACTGTGGTAAGGCTAGCATTGCCAAGGTTAAATCCTTCTTAAATACTGTACTGTAAACCATTGTGCTGCCATCTACCCAGTTTATTAAATCGTCAGCAGTTTGCATATTACCGCTTCCAACTACCTTATACTTATCCATACCCAATCCTTTTAGGTCGTTCCAAAGCTCTCCTGCTTTTAAACCAACACTTATTGCACCCTGAACAAATACTGTTCTTGCAGATTCAATATCTAAGTCAACAAATAAAGTGTCTGGTTTAACACCAAGCTCAAAGTCAACAATTCTTGCATAGTTAATCGACCTTAAAGGACTATCATAACGGCTAGAGCCTACTTCGAATACTCGAATATAACCCCTACCCAAAGTTTTATTTTCGATAAAATTGCCACCATACATAGCACCTGTATTATCTCTAACATAATCACAATCGCCATATACTTCTTCGATTTTACCAATATTAAAAGATGTAACCATCTCTCTTATTATGCCTGCGTCCTTCATAAAGTTAACCTTTATAAAGTCTTCATTACCTTGCTCATATAGGTAATCAACACCCCTCTCCAACATAAAGAGAGGAATAACTCGCATACCCTGAGTTCCTAAATCCAAAGGCTTTCTCGGTTTAGTGATTTTTCTTTCACCTTTAGTACCCTCTGTTAGCTTTAGGTAAGGTGTAAGCTCATCATCAGAACTTTCATCACAACCATCTATGTGGTCTGAATATTTTTCACTAACATCTTCACCTACCCACATTGATGCAATGTTGAGGTTGCTTGTGCATAGGTACTTATCAAATGTTGCACCATTCCTACCCCACTTTGGAATCTCTACATAGCATAGGTAGTCACAAAGTAAATACTTGTAAATAGCACTTCTATAGTTCATCTCTGGGAATGTCTCGGCTATTACAGAACCCAGTTTCTTCTCCGACTTTGGAGCTGTTAGACTCATAATGTCGAACTGTTTATCATCAATCTTCTTACATACAGAGAACCACTTTCCAGCTTCTAAGCATTTACCTATTACCGCTTCACATATACTTCTAAATGGGGTCTTATTTCCTAGTAAATCCACTTCATTAAACTTTAGCAATACACTTCTTTCCATCATCTACCTACTTTCTTTATTCTGAGTCATACCTTGTTCCCTACTCTGCTACTGTTTCTGCAACTAAACCCAATCTCTTCATTAAAAAGGCTTTTCTATCTTCTCCTGCTTCTACAAGTTCTTTCATTAAACCTTTAGCCATCTCAATTACTACTTCAGGTATCTCTGAAACAGGTGTTGCAATAGCATACCCTGAAGTTCCTTGAGGTTTCTCGCTAATGATTTTATAAACCATAGCAGTGGACTTATCTTCCAAGAACTCTCCAGTCTCATAATTGATTCCAGCCTTTAGGTTCATTATAAACCCTTCATTTAAAATTGAGTAAAAAGGCTTCTTAGCCTTGATATAGTTATCTATATCAACTTCAGAGGGAACAAGGAACTTTTCACCTTTCATTATTCTAGGTTTCACAAACCTACCCTCTACAGTTACACAAGCCAAAGATTCAATATAACCTTCATTTTTATATTTGTAGAAACCAAACTTTTCTACTAACCCCCACTTTATAAAGAGGTCCTTTGTTGACATTCTTATTTTAACCTTCATTGAGTTCTCCTTGAATAAAATTAGCAACTTTATCTTTTGCTTTTTCTAGAGCCGTTAAATCCACCGACCCTTCTATTTTATAGGTTAGTTCTCCACACTCAGCCGACTTCCATGCCTCCAACAAACATTCTTCCAATGAACCATCTTTTACCTTCATAGGGTAGTAAGTTTTATCTGATTTGAATTCAATATCAGCTTCTGGGTGTAGTTTCCACCAACTAACCTCATCTTTACACAGATTAGTCTGTTCAAAATCTACAGCCAAGAAATCCTCTATCACATCCCCAACTACCCTCTGCAAGACTATTGGGCAACCTACAAAATCAATTCCATTCTCAACACAATATTTGAAAGATAAACATAGCCCTGAATACCCACCTATTAATGTACGAACTGGCAATATCTCTGCTTCATCGTCATCAATAAGGACTGCATAACTACCAATAACACCCTCAATACCATCTTGGACAATTGGGTAATAAACCCTTTCTGAATCGACTGTTATAACCTTGATGTTTCTATCCTCACTCTCTTCACATAAGGTTTCAACTTTTTTAAATGCCTCACACTGCATCTCATAAACTTCATTGACCTTTGTAGCAAATAGGCTTTCATACAAACCCATACCCGATTGAAATGTTCTGTTGCCCGTGTAAGTATTCTCACCAAGCCACTCGTTAAGTTCCTTTGCATAAGTTCCAGTAGCTATTATATCTCCATTAAGTATACACTTACAAGTTCTTATCTCATCCTTTAAAGTCATTCCTTGTGTAAAGTTCCCACCTTCTTCAATAACCTCTACACCCAATACACTGCAAGCTAATCTAAACAAGCCTTCACTTATATCCACATAGCCGATACCATACCCACTCTTTATTAACATCTTAAGAACCCCTGCAGTCTGGTTATATCCTGCTTTTGTATAAAGTGATGCCCCTGCCTCTTTTAAGGAATATGTTATCTGTTTGCTTTCCTCATCAAGGCTATACTGACATTCATCAAAGAAGAAATCTAAGTCAGAACAACAAGCTTTAAAGTAATATACTTTCCAACAATGGTATAAGAAGTCTTCGTGCTCTAAATTATGCCATACCCTTTTGTTTCGGAGATAAGCGTGTTCAAAGTTATCTGCATTAAGTATAACCCTTCCAGACTTACTTGTTAATAGACCACTTATACCCTCTCCTGAGAGGTACTTTCTTATCTCCCGCTCATCCAAATGAGTTGGGTCCGTAATAAAGCCCTTATCGTAAAGATAAGTTAGGTGCATATGGTAAAGAGAAATATATTTCTTCTTCACTTCCATAAATTTATTTAACTTTAAAAAAATCTTTTTCTTCTTTTGTATATACTTATTAAGACTATTACCAACCACTATAACTTCCTCCAGTTACAACTACCAAGTATTTGTTTAACATCTGCAAGGCTCGTACCCACCTCCAAAGGGAGTATCGCCTGCATACAATGTTCTTTTACATACCTTTTCCTCAACACCATACCACCTACAACAGGTAGACGGCTTTTTAATACAGAGAGTATCTCTGTTAAAGACTTCCTTATCTCACAAACCATACCCTCATAGAGTATTTCGCAAGTGCCACCACTCATCAGTACAGATATACATCTTACATCTTTCAATCTACCACCTGTGTTTGATATTAAAGCAGTTTCACTCACCAAAGTTCCAAAACCATCAAACTTCCAACAACAACCCTCTTCAACACCATAAAGGTACCAATAGTTGCCACACTTACCAAATAAAGTTCTACTCACTTTTTTAATCTCCTTTGAGACTATTATAACACATCTCTAGAAATCTTGCAAGAGATTTTTACTTTCATAAACAGAATCTAGTTCCATTGGGATAAAGTCTTCTACATTGTAAGTTGGAATATAATCAACTACACATACACTTCCACCATCCATCAGTTGGGAAAGCCTCATATTTGGAATTACATCCATCGCCTGCCAATACGTTAATACTTCTGTTATCTGCTCGTTATAGTTGAGACCTACCCCTGTCGCCAGTATTTTTGTTCCTTCATACTTTGCATTTGGCTTATAAGGTATTACAGCCAGTGTTATCAAACCGTACTTCCAAGTCTTATAAGATGCACCGCTATAACATTTCAGTTTTCTTACTGACATTGCTAATGCTGTCTGGCTTACTCTGTACAGATTTTTAGTTGATACTAAATAAATGTAAAGAACCTTACCCTTGAGGTTTATCACATCTACATACTCAAATGACTTGTCTTGTACTTCGTGTTTATATCTTAAAAGCAAGTTTATTTCACTCATAATCGCCTTGCTATTCTTTGGAACAGTTACTGGCTCAGTAACAAAGTTACCTTCTGAGTCTCGCATAAACTTTCTTGTTCGCCTATCTATTTTCTTTCTTACCAAGCTCATACCCTTAGGATATTCCATAACAATTGTCTTATTTAACTTATCAAATTCTGGCTCGATTATACCCTGTACCCCATATAGAGTATACTCACTTACATTCCACCCCTTTGCACTCATAGGCAAAGGTATATCATATATGCTTTTCTCACCAACCTTTGGTAAGTTATCTCTCATTTCCTTTATGAACTCTGTCTCTAAATTTCTCATTTTCTGCTGTCTCCATTCTTTTTATGTATTCAATATCCTTTAAGCCAATCGACACTGGCACAAAGGAATTGTCTCCCACTTTACCACCATTATAGTAAGTAAGCTTACCTTTGAAACGGAAGTATTCCCAAGTAGCATCTGTCATACCAGCATGCAATCCAGCCTTCTTTGCTTTCTCCTTGCTAACAAAGATGCAAACATGGTCTCTAAAAGGTCTATCATCTTCCATAGATGAAACTTCTTTAAAAACAAGTTGTATCATTCCAGACCTCTTCCTACCTTTTGAACCTGCAAACTTACCCTTAAATTCTATTATTTTTCCTACATCCTTTTCGTAGGATTTATCTATTGGTGTATTATTCATGTTACTTCCTCCCAACTTAAAGAGTGCTTACATAAGTTTATCAACCTTGTAAGCACCTTAAAAATCCAATAGAATTACATACCCTCTACTTTTATATTTATTTCTAATGACATACAAGCCTTTCTTAATTCGACTTGGTCTAACTTCTGCAATGACTTACCCTTTGCTGTTAGGCAGTAAGGAGAGCGTCTAAGAGCCTTCTCCTTTGAGGTATACATCTGGTTAAGATTCATTCCATAGTATAGTTTCTTCAGGTGTTCCTCTACAATCTCAAATTGTCCTTCTTTTAAGATAGCATATTTCTTTACCAACTCACAAAGTCTATCTAACTCAGGCACTCCCAAAGGTTTAACAGCATACTTCTTACGGTCTTCTGGCGTAATTAAACGAATCAATGCATAAAGGTCTTCTTCGTTTCTGACATTCTCCTGACCTGGTAATTCTTCCCCAGTTTCGATGTTCACCAATCTTCTAACAACTGGTTGATATCTAAAAGCTTCTCCTAAATCTTCTTCAGATAGCATACCCTGAATCATTTCGTTGTATTTACGAGGTGGGAATAATCTCTTAATACCCTGAATATTATCTGCTGAGTCACCCCTCAGCAACTTGTGCAGAAGAACAGTGTTATAAGGAACTAAGAAATCCTTAAATGAGCTGAGTCCTTCAAGAACTTCCTGGTAGTTTCTAGGTGTAATCTGAACATAGTGAGCCTTCTCCAATGCCTTTGTTTCAGCATAAGTAGTTACCCTAGACCTTAAGAATACACTTACCACATCATCTACTAAGGGAACAAGGTCTGCATCATTTGTGATAACATCAATAGGCACACCTGGGTACTCCTTCTTAGCTTTTACTATAGTTGCCATAACTAAATCATCAGCTTCATAGTTATGTTCAAACAGACAAGTGCAACCTGCTTTTTCAAGAATTGACTGACAGTCCTGCATAGCCTCATACAACATATCTGGCATTGCTGGTCTACCACCCTTATAAGCACCCTGTCTTGTTTCAATATCAGCCTCTGGGTCTGAAAATTTATTCATGAAGTAGGCTTTTCTCGCTGGAACAGGTCTGTCGAAACAAACCACCATAATATTCCTACCTCCGTCTGACCAACGGTTGATGCACTTCAGAACACCACTCTGAACCGTAGTGTCCTTCTCGATAACCGTACCCCCAACCTGCTTTCTTACTGAAAGCCTAAATTTTGTGTGGAAGTAGGTGTGTGCCATATGATTAAAATCTACAATTACTATTCTCATTTATCTTGCCTTTCTATCTCCATACCTTTAGTACATATTTTAACTCTTCAATAGTTTTATCTCCTACCCCTTCCATTCTGGAAAGTTCATACATATCTAGCATTCTAATCTGCGTTAGAGTTCTTATGCCGTTCATTTTAAACGCTAGCGTATTATAGGTTTTACTTGACAACCCCAAAGCTTCAATTGGCATACCCCTTAAGCTGTCTCCACTTAGGGCTGAGAATTTGTTCCTCATAAAAGCTACCCTCTCTTTTGAGAGGTATTTTTCATTCTTAAAACCCAAACTTTCCGAGTAGTCTAAAATCCTTTTACAAAGGTATCTGCAAGCCGACTGGTACTCTAACTGTAACTGGTTAACACTCATACCCCAGCCTTTTGCAATTTTATCCCACCCTAACCCAGCTGCAACTCTCATGAAAGTGTTTTTTTGCTGTATAGGAAGTTCATTTAGCAACTCTCCAAGTTCAGTGTTTGTTAAAAGATTTATTTGACTTAAGGATGGCTTTTTCCTATAGTTGAAAATCAGCACCCTTATATTTCTCGCATATTCTAGTTGTGTTAACATAACTACCACCACATCAGAGGAAAAACCTCTGCCCATATTAAAATAGCTTCTCTCAACCTATCCGTAGCGACCCCTTCTTCAGGGTGAGTTAAGACTGCACCTGTTAGCTCAATGATTCTCTGAATACACTGAAGTTGAGTTACTTCCTCACCATCAATTTCAACGCTGTGGAATTCCAAATCAACTTTACCCTTAGTTATTTCTAAATACATTTTGCAGTGACTGTAAAGCCATTCACAAAATATTCTGTCCATATTCCAAGTTTCCGCTGAACAGAATCCATACATTTCCTTTTCATCATTAAAATCTTTTAATCTGTCATCATCCTTACTTAACCAGTTGAGACCATAATCTTCTTTCTTTAATCCCAAATCTTCGAGATACTTATTCTTCTGAAAAATAGCCATACCCATTTCCTTTCCTTGAGTTGTGCCACACAGAACAAACTCAACAATTAACTGCATTTCTTAATTCTTCTTGTTATACCTTATTTTACACCTATTAACCACATAACTCAATACTTCTGAAAAATTGCAAAATTAAAAGAGGCTAGACATCTTGTCTAGCCAATTATCTGCAACCATTTACTTAAACACGGATGCTCCAACCCTCACGGCTGATGTAATCTTCAGATACTGCTTCAGCATCCTCATCGTCGATATATTCTTCAAGTACTCCTTCATCTTCATCGTCACTGAACTCTTCAATCTCTTCCTCTTCTAGAAGAATTTTCCTTTCAATGATGTCGTGAAGTTCAATCAACTCTTCAAGAGTTAAGGAAACACCCTTACCCATCTTCGACATATCGTCGTTCCATGGTCTGATATCAAACTTAGCTTCTCTACCGTTCCAAGAAACCTCAGTCAAATGTGTTGACCAAGTTCCATCTCCTAAAATACCGTAATCTTTTACTACTTCAAAACTGAAATCATCGTTAAACTTACCCATTGTTATCCCCCGTTATTCTCTTATTAATCTCTTCAATGTTATCTCTTAAAACCTTAAATCTAATATCTTGGTCTACTCGTGCAGATGCATAATACAGAGCATCATATACTCCCTCAAGAACTTCAGAAATTTTCTCGTTTACAATTTTTCTTACTTCTGCTTCATTCATTTGTATACCCCATTTCTTTCTCCAATCTCCTGAGCGTATTTTTAGCGTATGTCCTGTCATACCACATCTTGCAGTAATTTGCAGTGCACCGTCTTTTTTGGAAAGTATTAAGTATGTTTCCTTATCAAAAGGTCTTATTGCTATCTCTGGAAGTTTTTGCAGATTATCACATATTTTTATAAGATATATTTTTGACTCTTCCTGCGGTGCTAGAAGTGTAAACATTTCTATTTCTTCAGCAACTTCTTTTAAGATTTCTAGAGCTCTACTCCCAGTCTTTACATCATCCCAACCATTATTAAGTACTATATATTTTTCTTCCACGATTTTCCTCCTTACCTACCTGTAGTGAAGATCTGTTAGATCGCCCAGCTTACATAGATAATACTCTTCGTATTCCTCGTTATCTAGGTTTTGAACAATCCAAAACAGTGGACTTACTTCTTCTTCTAGATATACATTTACTTTTCTGTTTTTGTCAAATGCTCTTGTGGCATCGTATACTGAATCTACAACGTGTTTACTGCTCATTTTCTTACCTCCTATAAATTAAGGCTCTCAACAACTCGAACTGAACAAACTCGAACCCAAGCCATTTACTAACCTTTCGATTAACTACAGTTTACCCTTCCTCAAACAAGACTTCAATACATCTCTAAAACTAAAAGAAAAATTGTCCAACCTTACACACCCTTCGCCAAGAAGAACTAAACACTCCACAAACAGACACAATATTTCCTAAATTTCCAACACAACTTACTACAATATAAAAGATAATGACGTACCCAGCCTGAAAGAGGATAAAACACTTTCAAATCTGAAAGACCTTTCCACAAAAAAGAAAAAGTGGCTCTCAAATTTCACATCTAAGAGCCACCTACACTAAAAGCTATTTTGTTTCTGTATCTTCAGTACCTGTTTCTGTTGAACCACTTCCTGAACCCGTTGTTCCGAAAGAAGATACCGTACTTGCTACAGATGCCAATTCCTTCTTCCTCTCATCTCTCTTCTTCTTACCGAGGATAAATGCTATTATTCCAGCAATAAGTGCTAGTAAAGGAAGAACATATTTTAGATAGAACACATTCCAAACGATTAGCAACCAAGAAGAAGTAATAAGGACATCCTTAACATCTTCGCTACTCTTATTTCCAGCCTTGTCAACTGCAGTAATCTCAACATTATACTTGTCATTACTTTCCTTCAGTTCAATTGAATACAAACCATCTTTCTCTTCAGTCACTTTAACAGACTTACCATTTACTTTAACGTCCAACTTCTCAATTGGGGATAAATCTCTCACTTCTATTGTAGCTTTCTTACTGTATTCACGATATGACTTGCCATTCTCAATTCCTCCGATTAGGATTTTTGGAGCTGTGCTGTCAAGTATGAAAGCAAATGTTTCCTTTAATGAAGCACTCTCTTTTCCATCTTTAGTTTTAGAGAATACCTGAATTAGATACTTTCCATCTTTATTGAAAACCTTCTTATCAATAGTGTAGCTGTATTCATATCTTTCTGTCAGAGTTTTATCAATTTTGATTAAATCCTTAGGAACTTTAATTTCTTCTCCATTCCTGAATACTTTTATTACTAGAGCATTAGTATCAAGTTCATCTACGCTGTACTCTTTCACTACAATATTTCTTGCCTTCTTGATGTAGCTATTTAACAGCTTAGCATCAACAAATTTGAAGTCTGACCCATAACGATTTATTGAGAATGTTAAGGTTTCTTCAACTGAGTTACCAGCCAAATCGTACCCAACCATTTTCAGAGTATAGAAGTCATCATATCCCTTTCCATCTGGAACTCCAGCAAATGCATACCCTGAATCTGTTTTCCTTAGTTCTAACTTCTTACCTTTTCTTCCTACCAAAGTAGCACTGCACTTTGAGAGGTCGATGTTCTTATCTTTGAAAATTACAGAGAAGTTAACATTTCCTTTATAGGATACACCCTTCTGAACACCTGAAACAACAATCTCAGGTTTTAAAGTATCAATAGTAAACTTACCTGATTCAACAACATTACTTGTGTTTCCTGCCTTATCTGTTGCCTTTGCAGAGAATGAGTACTCACCATCTTTATCAAATACAACCGTTGCTACATGGGTATTACCATGGCTTGACCAAGAAGAAACACTTGCACCATTCAACTGCAAACCTGCAGGGTCAAAATGTTTATCTTCTACTGTTAGAGTTGCTGTTCTTCTGCTGTTGTAATACCCATTAGCATTTGTCTTATCCCAACTCAATGAGAGTTTTGGAGCAGTCTTGTCAATCTCAAATCCTGAGAAACTTACATTTTCAGACTGGTTTCCTGCTAAGTCCTTAGCAACTGCATTAAAAGACTGTACCCCTTCTTCTGAAGTAAAAGTTACTGGTGCACTCCAAACCCCATTTTCTTCTGTCCACTTGCCAACTTTACCAGTAGTAGAGATTTTAGCCAATTCTGGTTTAAAGTTTCTATCTTTTACAGTAAACATACCCACAACATTAGCTCCATAAAGCTTCTTCTCAACACCAGTAAAGCTTATAACTGGAGCAGTAGTGTCGATTACGACATTACTTAGAACCTCAGGTGTACTTACATTTCCTGCCTTATCTTTCGCTGTTACAGTTAGATTATAATCTCCATCCTTAGTAAAGCTAACAGTTTTGTACCAAGTCTTACCACTCTGTTTCCAGTCAGTTGTTTCTCCTGCAGTGGAGACTTCTGTTGTTGCTGGGTCGAAGTTTTCATCTTCTACAGTAACCATAACAACTTTTGGCATATTGTTAAAGCTGTTGCTCTCAGCACCTTCCACATTTACTGTCGGAGCTGTTTTATCTATTACGATATTTTTATACTCATTGCTTGAAGAGATGTTACCTGCCTTATCCTTTGCAGAAACCTTTAAGCTATAAGTACCTTCCTTATCAAAGGTAACTTCAACTTTCTTTGTTTTTGCATCGATAGTTTGTATGTTACCAACCGTACCCTCTGTTTCTACTTTTATATCTTTCTCATCAAGATTACTATCTTCCAAGGTAATAACTGCCTTCTTTGTATCTTTAAAGAAACCACTCTCAGCACCTTCAACAGTAACTTTAGGCGAAGTCATATCTAAGTTTATGTTTTTAAACTTAGTTTCTTGAGCTCTGTTTCCTGCCTTATCAGTAACATTTATCTTTAGCGGGAAAACACCATCTTTCTTATATGTGATTGTGTTCACATGCTTTCCATCAACCTCTGACCAGTTACCAAGTGTACCATCTGTTTCAACTTCTACCTTTGCTGGGTCAAAATTTAGCTCATCAACAATGAGTTTCAAAACAACTTCTTTTCCGGTAACATCTTCTTTAGGCATACCCTCAACAGTATAAGTCGGAGCTGTTTTATCTATTACAATATTTTTGATATCTGCTATTGAACGCTTTCCTAAGATATCCTGTGCTTCCACCTTTATGTGGTGTGAACCTTCGCTAGAAAAAGTAACTGTATTCTTCCAATACGTACCCTCTCTTTTCCATTCTCCAAGCTCTCCACTTGTATCACAAGTGATATTTGGTTTTAACAAGAACAATTCCTTTATTGAGATTTCAGCTGTTATAGTTTTATTGTAGTATCCTGATTTCAAATTTTTGATACTTATTACAGGGTCTGCCAAATCTACATTAAAGCCGATAACCTTCTCTTCAGTGTTGCCTGACCTATCTTTTGCAGAAACCTTGATTTTATGAACGCCTTCTTCGTCAAACTTGACATCCATAGCATACCCACCTTCGATTTTCTGCCAGTTACCTGCAACACCTGTGCTCTCAATAGACAGACCACTTTCATCGATAAACTTATCCTTTACTGTAACTCTTACAGTTGTTTTCTCTCCATAAGTTTTACCCTGCTCTACTCCAGCTATCTCAATTACGGGTTTAACAGTATCCTTCTCTGGAATAGTGATTTCATAACTTACTACCCCATTGCCCTCATCGACTGTTGAAGTTTTAAGAACCTGTTCAGCCTCAATTAATTTATCTATACCCAAAGTAATCTTGTTAGACAAGACACCAGTACTTTCACTAGCCGAGCCTAGCTCATAATTCTGAACCTTAACATCCTTTGGGAAAGTTATGTTAATACCACTCTCAGTATGCTTAACATCTGCAAAGCCCCCTGTAATCACACCTTCTTTATGAAGAGAGAACTTTTCAACCTTATTCTCTGCTTCTGTAGCCCCTATAGTTTTTACTTCAAACTCAATATCTACTGCAAAAGCAGTCTGCATACCCTTCTCGGTTTTATCATTCGAGAATTCAATCGCTACTTCTCCATTATCAAGCTCTTGACCAATCTTTGCATTCTCTACTGCAACAGGTGTACCCCAACTGTCTCCCAACCTTGTCTTGGTTTTGATGCTTTTAATTATCAACTTCTGATTAGAATCAAGGTCTCTAACATTCAGCTTACCAGCCAGGTTAAACACTGAACTCCAATTATTCTCAGCACCAACTTGATTTACTTTGAGTGTTTTAGTAGCATATGTGACATCAATGTTTTTATGTTCGTTAACTTTCTTAACATTGCTAACCTCTTCAACAACCCCTGTCTCTGTACTAGTCTCACCCTCAGCCATTACTTGCATAGGTACCATCTGAGTGACTAACATTGTTGTTACTAAGGCTGCTATTCCTTTGTTACGTAATGTATCCTTTCTCAAGTTTTTATCCTCCAATCTACATTTTACAAATCTCTAACAACAGTACATTTATTCTTATTTTTTCCGTACCCATTAAGTAAGATTCACACACTTCTTACTTCTAAAAACTTAATTAACCGAAGTTAATACCTCTAATACCTCAAGTACAACCCCTTCATCCTCGTCAAGTAACATACCTGTTGCTTCCTCTTCTTCCTCAACCAATAAGTTTGTACCCTCTTCTGCTTCATCTAAAAACTCTGTAGACTCATCTTCATCTGTTACAGCACCAACCTCTTCTGCTGATTCCAACATTGTTGTTGCTTCACTTTCCAAATCATCAAGCAATTGTGTTGCATCTTCATTGTAGCCTTCTTCGCTAGTTATTAGTTCTTCAAACCCACTTGTGCTTATTTTTTTAGCTGTTTCAATCACTTCTGGAATAGCCTCTCCTCCGACTACACTTTTAGATTCCTTATCACTTTCAAGAACTCTCTCCTCAATATTCACCTCAGAAACCATACTTGCAGACAAATCACCTACAGTTTCAAATCCCTCAAAGTCCATTAATCCCGAACTTTGTTTTAAAAAACCTGAGGCTACACCCATCTCCTTCAACTCTTTTATTTGCTTCCTAGCCCTTCTCCCTGATACCTCATTAATTAGCGTACCCACTCTGAATACAAATGCTAGAACAAGAGCCAATACAATGCAAAGGATACCTATACTTATTACAACATTACTTACTAACTCGTACACTACTTCTCACCACCCTTTGCAAATAGCTCATCTACAATCTTTCTGCTTTCATCAGCTTTCTTATTAAGTTCTTCATACCTTTTCTTCAAGCTCTCACTTGGATTAGAGTTTTTTATAAATGACTGAACATTATCTATCTCAGCAACCATCTCTTTTTTAGACACACCATCAACCTTCAATCGATGACCATACCCCTCTATTGCATTTATAATTTCCTCATTCAACTGCAACTCAACCAATTCACCTGTCTCGTTCTTCTTCGCTTTTAACAGATTATTCCAAAACTTAATATACATTCCATCATCAGAAGATTCAGCTATTGCAGTGACAATCTTTTTCTTAAACTCACCAATATTATGTAATGTATTAGCTTGTTCAACTTTATACCCACTTGCCTCGGCACCCTTAAACCACTTTACTGAGGCTACCTCCCCAGCACTCTTATCTTCTGGGTAATAGAACCAGTAAAGTTTACCCACTTCATATGCTACTCTACCATAATCTTTGTTACCTACTAAAGTTGTGGAAATTGGACTTAATTTATTTAGCAGGAATTCTTCCTCATCCTTAGAAAACTTACCATCAGTTTTTATAGCCTCAATTAAACCTAAATAAGCATCAAGTTTCTCTGGTTTCAAGCTCACTGCTCGTTCCCAATCTTCAACTCTCTCAGACTTCTGAGCAACTGAAATACTTTCCTCATAAAGCCTATTATTCTCAACCATTGACATATATCTTGGAATAAATGACATACCCACTAGCATCACTCCAATTATTCCTAAAGCAAAGACAATTTTAATCTTTCTTTTTGCTTTCTTCAGGTACTCAATATCCTCTTTCTCATAGTTGTTTAACGCATAAAAAACAGCAGAGAAGTCATCGTACCTATCTTTAGGGTTTACTTCGCAACACTTATCTATTATTGCAATCAAACCCCTACTTACTCCTGGTGAAAGTTTAGCAATATCTAAATTGCGAATATCTTCATCTTTCTTTATATTGCTTAGTGGGAAACCAGTTAACAAGCTTATCAATACTCTTCCAAAAGAAAATATATCTGACCTTAAATCACACAAAGCCTCAGAATCATACATCTCAGGTGCTGCAAAACCCCTCGTACCCAACTTTTGTTCTATTTTCTCGAGATCTGTTTTCAGAAACTTACTTATTCCAAAATCCAATATCTTAACCTGATTACCATCTTGAATACTTTGAATCATTATGTTATCAGGTTTCAGGTCTCTATAGAACAAAGGGTCTTTTTTAGGTGTCTTAGAGTGAAGATATATCATTACCTTGCATATCTCTTTTCCAAGATAGATAACTTCCTTCTGAGAAAAAGGTCCTCTCTTCTCCTGCATTGCCCTTAGACTTACCCCTTCGATATAGTCCATTAGTATAAATACAGAGCCACCTTCTTCAAAGATATCAAATATTCTTGGAATGGCTGGGTGATTTAATTTAGTCATTATTGAGCTTTCTGAAATTAAAGATTCATACTCTTGAACAGCCTTACGGTAATCTTTTTTACTTTTATATTCACTCTCTGCATTTGGTTGTTTAATCTCCTTTAAGCAACGAGTAATATTCAAGTTGCGATTCATAACCAAGTATACATTAGACATACCCTTATTGTGGATAAGTTTCACAATCTCATATTTTCCATTTAGAATTAAATCTCCTTTGTTTAGGAGTTTTCTCTTCATATCTACTACCTCTCTACATCTACTACAACTACAGTAATGTTGTCCGTCTCGCCCTTTTCAATGCAGTAATCTATTGCCATACCCAAATCTTCTTTGTTTTCTAGGCTTAGATTTGATTCTTCAAAATAATGCCAAAAACCATCTGAGCAAAGGATAAAGCGATTTCTACCTTTCTCATATTTTCCTGAAAACCTGTCAAAAGTTACATTCTGAACTGCACCAATGCATTTTGTTAATTTACTTCTATACTTGATGTACCTTGGGTCTCCCTTTTCAATTCCATATTTTTTCAATGCTGTGTGGTCGGTAGTTAATTGTTTTAAACCTGAATTAGTTAACTGATAACATCGGCTGTCTCCAATATGCACACCCCAGTAACCATCTCTCCCACAACAAATAAAAGTACAAGTCGTACCCATCATTTTCTTCTTAAAAGTTGAAAGCATATAAACAGAGTTGTTTGCATTATACAATGCTTCAATAATCTCTTCTTGAGTAATGTTAGAGGTTAATGCACCTTTCAAAGCATCAATAACCATTGAACTTGCAACCTCTCCATCAGCAAGTCCACCCATTCCATCACAAACACAAGCTACACTAACTTCTTCCCCATTCAACATAAACCTACCCACATAGTAGTTATCTTGATTTTCTTTTCTAACTGTTCCAGTGTCTGATAAAGCTCTTATTTTCACTTTAAAACCTCCAACTCGATTTCCTTTCAATTATCTAATATACTTTTCTTCTCCTCGAAACTCCAAATAAAAAGAAGTCAAGAGCAATGTCTTAACTTCTAAACACTTTCAAGTTTTAATTGTTATCAACAACATAATCTGAGTCGCCATACCCTAAATCTTCTCGAGAGAAAACCCTGTTCTCTTTTCTAGCCCTTTCGATTAGGTCTGATAAAGTTTCTTTAACTTCCCTTGAGTTTTTGATGTTTTCGATTATAAAGTTACCTGATGTTCTATCTGAACTGCTGCAAATGATACTTCCAAGACCAAACATTCTCTGCATAAATGTCTGCTTTAAGGTAATATCAGTTATCCTGTATAGCCTTACCTCATCTTCAATCTTTGTAAACAAACCACTTTCAATAGTGAACTTATCCTTTGTAAACTGGTATTTAGTGAATGTCCAAGGCAAACCACACCAAACTCTTTTTCTTTCTCTCCATAATACTTCGTCCATAAACATCTCCTATTTTTCCTCAGAATCTGAATTCCTTGCTATTCTCCGAATTGATTCCATCTCTTATTCCAACAGACCAAAGCAAATCTCCCTCACCAAAGTTCACATAAGGCAAACATTTAGCCTCGTAAATAGGGTCTAAGATTAAATCACCATCAGCATAGCGAATTAAATTAGGAGCATATTCGTGATAATCGTACCCACTCTTCTCGACTTCTAGCATCAGCTCCCAACCCTTTGGTGCATACTTTTCAAATCTTTTCCTGAAATCAGCTCCTACCTGTATTCCAAGAACTGGTAAATCTATCTCATACCTAAGCATACCCCACAGGACTCCACAACAAGACATGCCACTGCCAATAGGCAACACTATTCGCTTTATATCATTTCTACCAACCAATGAACGAACCTGTGTAGCAGTCTGGTAAACAGCCTCCCAACACTCCATTCCAAATGGTATCTCCAAGAAATCATTCTCTTTAGCGTCATCTCTTGCCCTTTTGATGATTACATTGTTATATCCTGCCCTATGCTGGAATAGTTCACAACCATTAGCCAAAGCCTTCTCAATCTCGTACCCCAACTCTCCCTGAGGTGTATGAGCGTGGAGAGGAACTCCCACTTCCTTAGCAATAAAGCTTGCTATCTGTATCTGAGGACTCTTCTTTGAACCAGCAGTTGAAAATCCTCTCTTACCTTCTTCTATACCCTTCTTACAAATGGAGTAGCAAGACCTAGCCTTCCCACCATGGCTTCCACAAATAGAAAAATACTCGTCGTGCTTTACAAAGAAACCATTATGTGCAATTAAAGGTGTAAGCTCATTATTTCCTTCTTCAACCCTTTTATCTATTTCTTGAAAAACTTCTTCAAACATTCTCATTAACTTAGCATACCCTTTCCGTTGTTGTTATTGTTCCCGTTTGAACTACCCCTACTTATATCGTCTTGATATTCACCTTTTAAGCGAGCAATCAACTCCTCAGTATTTTCCAACAGCTTTTGAGTATCTGGAGCTAAAGCGTGTCTAAAGTCTACAACCCATTTGTATCCTTCTTTATAGGTTAGGTAGCTTTTAATGCTAGATAATAAACCCATCAAAGCTTCTCTATTTTCCACATTCTCTACTATCTCACTGTTAACAGATACCGAAACTGTGTGTTCTTTCTGAGATGTTGTGATGATAACTTCTTCTACTATGTTGTCATCTTCATCTCTCAGCTTGATTATTTCGATATCTCTTCCATTATTTGATACTACAAGTCTGTGGTTGTAGTTTTCTGGGTCTTCAATAAGCAAGGTTATATCACCACTTGACATATTTTCTTCTGGTTGAACCTCAACTACAATATATCTCTCGCCATCTTTTATATTTCTCAACATTTCCAAAGGAGATGCATCTGACATTCTACCCTGTTCGTCTATTTCAAACATTGTAGCACACCTTCTTGATGCTTCCATTGAACCACATATAACCGCTTCTATAAAGTTGTCTGTCTGATTTAGAAGATATTTAACCAACTCCATCTCTTCATTATCTTCCATTTTAAATTTCTCTTCTACCATTTTAAACCTCAACTACTCTTATTTTCTCATTTCCTATAACAATCTCGTCCCCAGCATTTAGAACTACATACCCTGCCTTAACTGCTACTCCATTAACCCAAGAACCATTTGAACTGCCCAAGTCTCCGAATAACCAACTACCGTCTACTCTTTTCAAAAGAGCATGGCGTCGGCTAATAGTTTTATTTTTCACAATCACATCAGCATTCTGACTAGACCTACCAATAACAATATCACCACCATTATCGGTTACTATTACCTTTTGCCCGTCAATCAACAAAACAAGGTCAGAACCAATCGAACCATCATCTTCAAAGGATTCCATACCCAAGAACGAAGTTCCCTCCTCCACTTCCTCTACAGAACCTGCTAAACTTCTGCACAAGTCTTTTACATTAAAGCAAGTTAAAACCTGTCTAAACAGTGGGGATTTCTTCTTATTTAAAAAGGCAAAGAAGTCGAAATCTCCAAGCTGACTACCTCCATCAACAAGGTAATAACCACCATCAACTCCGACCATCACACCTTCAAGACTCTCTACTTTTTCACTCTCTAAAAGAGAGATTATTTCTAAAATACTTTTAGGAGATAAAGTCTCAGACTCTATCTCCCTCAAATTCATTTTTCCAATATCATTTTTATGAGCTACTCTCATTTCACTACCTTCCGATATTTCCAAGATACATTGTTCTTGATACTGCAGATATTACATAGAGGGCAACTACTATACTTGCCATCACACTTACACCAACCGTACCCATTGTTACAAACATTGCCTTCATCAGGAAAACAACCACTAAAGCTAAGAAATTTGTTCCAATGCAAGCACCCAAACTAGTAATTGCTGACATCTTATCACTCACTGTTGTTTTTCTTCTAAGTGAGGTTAAAACCCCAATACAAGCTGCTACCCAACTTATCCACAAGACAGCCAGCACAACTGTTGTTAAGTTAATGCTAAAGTATTTTAGTATACCACCATTGATTAGCGAAACTGCCAACAGTGTATACATCACCAAGTCTATAGCAACCAAACCTACTTCAATTTTATAAATTTTGCTTCTACTTTTCATTTTGAAACCTCCGTTAGAAAACTTAAACTTTACATTTAGTTTAACCCCATCTAACAGAGCATTCAATAGGTGTCAAGTTTCACTTTTAACCCTACCCCCTTCGACTAGTCTAGTCTTGTATATACGTAAGCATCAGTTTTTGGGTCGATTTCTTTCATAATCTCAATAACTTTGTCTTCAATCATACCCATTACGGTTAGTGATTGTACCATCAACTCACTTTTTGGAAGTAGAAACATCATCCTCATACCATCATTTTTTCCAAAAAAGCTTGGGTCTGTAATATAAAGATTTTCCATCTCTTCATTCCAACCATGCCCTGCTTCCCTGAGCTCTTCCTTCCAGTTCTCACTGTTTACAACAATATCGAAGAAACCACAATCATAGCCAGTTACCGAATGACGCTCATAAATTCGAATAGCCCTTGCTAAATCTTTACAATCATCAAGATTAACATCTCCAACCTCAGCTTCATACTCCTTAGCTCTAGGTAGACCTTTTATGCAGTCATAAACTTCTCTGAGAATACTTAGTTCTTTCTCAGCAACTCGCTTATCCAATTCTTTCAATAGTTTCATTTTACTTACCTCCATTAATTTCAAGTTACCTTTAGTTTACACTTTTTCTACAACTATTTCAATCTCTCTGGAGTTTTTCTATTTCTTATTTCTAAAACTTTAAGAATTAGCAAGGAAAACCCCTCTATTATATAAACAAGGAAAACACAAGTAAAAGAAATAAACATAATAATTGAGGCAATCTTTATAGTTCTCTCACTTAGTGTTTCTTTATTTATAACTTTAAGCCATACCCACACCCCGATTGAGAGCATAAACCCTATTGCTGAAACCCAAACGCTGTTAATCCTTGTATACCACATCTTGTTTTGCAAATCTAGTGTGTTTAAATTTATATTTGAGTTATAATATATCAGGATACAATTTACTAAAGCCAAGAGATATACCACCATGTTGTTTAAGAAATAACCACCTGCAATCATTTCCCACACCATTAGTGTCCCTATAGCCCCAATAATACTTAAAAATGTTTTACTTTTTCTCTCCATTTTCATTCTCCTTGAAAGCTTCCATTGTTAAGCTTGGGAAAGCACGAACAAGTAATCTGGTACATGCTTACACCTAGCTAGCGATTTATTTAGTTCTATTACTTCGTCTGATACTGTAGGCTCTTTTACTTGCACTATGTGGAATCCTGCTTTTACAAGAGCATTTATTATATCGCTAAATGTTCTATGATACTTTACAACATTTTCGACAAGCCAATATACATTTCTTTTCCCAGACTCTGGATAATCCTCAACTACCATACCCTTTACTACATTATCTATATCTGTTTGCCAAGTTACACCTTTTTTGGTAGCTGTAAAAATTGGGTGCTCCTGTGAGAATAAGAAGATTCCACCCTTATTTAAAATTTTCTTTACATCTTTACATAGCTTTTCAAAACCCTCTACGTAATGAACTGCAAGAGAACTTACAACAACATCAAAAGTTTCGTTTAGTTCATCAAGCTTTGCCATATCCATTAGGCTGAACTCGATATTGCTAAACTGTGAGCATTCTGATTTTGCAACATCTAGCATCTTCGAGGATATATCTATTCCCTTAGCATAGCTTGCTCCCATCTCCGAGTAAATTTTGCACCACTCTCCATAACCACAACCCAAGTCTAGTACTCTTTTCCCTTTGAGGTTTGGAAGAAGTGAAATCAACTCTGGCTTTTCTTCTAGGTTATTTGCACTATTACTTTTATTTCTAAGCTCTTTGTATAAGTTAAAAAACTTTTCGTTATCGTATAGATTCTGACTCATATCTGTTCCTTTTATAATTTCTTAAATACTAAGATGTTTTCCTTCTTCACTTCTCCAGCCTTCTGCTGAGCTGAGCCAGCCCTTGCTGGAACACCAAGGTATACTCTATCGAATAAAGGCATACCCTCTTCTGCTGAAATCCTACACCATTCATCTACATAGTCCACATCTTTTCCTGCATCCTTGAAGTCAGCGATGTTAATTGCATACAGACAACCCTTCTTCAACATATATGCAACATTCTTAATCGTACCCCTGACGAAACCTTCTAGCCAACCATCCAATTCTGGAAATTTGTTGTAACATTGTGTTGGGTCGTCTGAATAAATCTCTAAATTGAAATAAGGTGGACTTGTAAAAGCAAAATCAATGCTTTCTGGCTTTCCCCTAAATACTTCACTACCCACACAGTGCAACTCATAAGAATCTTCTCTTCCTGTAACAGACTCTACCAACTCTGCAAGCTGATGCGTATGCCACATTGACTCAACATTTGGGTCTGTGCCTACATACTTGTAGTTATTCTTAGATGTTAGACACCCCAATAACCTACCTCCAAACCCTGTAGACATATCCCAAATAGTTCCTCCTGGTGGACATAAACGCTCATAAAGTGCTTTAGCTCTCGCTGGATTGAAGTTTGTTGGAGAACTTCCTACAAGCCTTATAGCTGCAAACATACTTGTTGGTGTTGGACTGCCATTCTTATAAGAGAAACAAAAGCCGATTGCTCTTCTCATATATTCATCGTTGTTCCACTTCTCAATACAAGTTGCTGCACCCTTTTTATCAACATCATGAAGTGATGGAGTATCAAATAGATTTGGAAATAGGAAGTTACACAATGCAGTACCAATTCCACTTCCACCCATAATTGTATCGCCTTCGAATTCAAGATTGCAGTTTATAACCTTTTCAACCTCATTCATCATACCCAATTCGTTAAAGTACTTGATAGGGAATACATCTCTACTACGGTAGATTTCCAATACATCTTCAATCATCTGCTTTTGCTCTGCTTCACTTGATTTTTGATACTTCTCAGCAGTATACTTTGCTAAGTCGTCTTCAACATCCTCGTACCCTGTTTCTACCAAGTCGAAAGCCTCGTACTCCCACTCTCGAAATTTCCCTTCTGATGCCATCATCTCAAGCTCTTCATAAGGAACTTCACCATCTACATACTCACTAAACCAATTTCTTCTCACTTCTATCTCCTTCTTTAAAACAAATAAAAACAGCCATCTCACAAGAAGTGAAATGACTGCTCTCGTCAGGTATCTTAATAGAGGATTATATCTCTATTATAACATACATTGAAATTTTTTGCAACCACACTTCTAAAACTTCTTATTTTTATTATACACAATTACAACTTCAAATACAACCTTCTTCAGCTATTTTTGTTTCTCTTCTTTACCATATACACCTTTACTTACAGAGGTGTCATCGATATTACCTGCCAATACCCTGAAGTAAACTGGCTTTTTCTTTCCATCGAAATCCATACCCCATATCAAATAACGCTTGTTTAACTCTGTTGAACTTCCCCAAGTCTCAATTACACCTGTCTCATCTGGTTTCAAGTTCAACTCATCCTGCAAGCCAAACATTGATCCTGAGCTCTCCATTGGATTACCATTCTTATCAGCTAAAGAAGAATTATTTTTCAAGTTAAGGTCTTTTCCTGTTAGGTTTGTTACTTCAAATACTGCATAACAATACTGCAATGGTGATTTGATTTCCAAACCCTTATTTCTTACATCTTTACTCTCTAACCAATCAATAGCTTCCTTAGAAACACCGAAGTCAATAAGCCTTATTTTTATTTTTCCACTGTTCTTAGATGCATAGCTTACAACCTCTGTAGACATTCCAGCTGGAGTCTTGAAAGAACCATCACCAACCTTAGCAGATACTTTAAACTTAACCTCTTTACCACCTGCAGTCTTTGTTACTAAGCCAGTCATTAGTCTATGAGCTCCACACCACTCCTTACCAATCATATACTTAGCATCATATTTTTCAGGTTCTGGTACTTTCTCTTTCTTTTCTTTATCTAACTTATTCCAATCTTCCCACTCTTTGGTTGTATTTACCTTTTTTCCTGCGTACTTAGGTGGTTCTTCCTTATCCTTCTTCTCGTCGGCTGAGAGTTCGTTCCAAGCCTTCCACTCTTCAGTCTCTTCACCTTCTTTTCCACCTCCTGCACCTACCTGAAGTTCCAGTGCTTTCAAGGAGAAATCACTTACTAACTTGTCAAATGCCTTACTACTGAAAAGTAAACTATCAATTGTTATATCTTCTTTTTCAGCCATTAAGTACCCACCGTTGACCTTGTTGAAGTGTGGGACATACTTTTTATCTATTTTAATGGCGTACCCTTTCTTAGCTTTGCTGTTCATAAGCTTACAGAAAACTGTTGTTAGCTTCTCTTTATAGTTTTCATCGTCTACAGAAACCTTATCTTTCTTCAAAGCTTTAGAAATTTCATCGTCACTAAATTTAATTTTGCTATAATCAATATACTGCAACTCCACAGGTTCATTTTCACTTGTTAACCAAGAGTCCTGCAATATGACTTGACCTTTTCTCTTCATATCCCTACCAAGTTTATCCTTCTTAGGAACTTTAGCAGGTACATATTTCACCGTCCCAGCCATATTAACCATAAAATCAGCCCTATCTGTAGAGTCACCAGCATAATCTAACTCCTTACCAAGATAACTTTCAGCACCACCTAAATCTGCTTTCAAAGAGTCCTCATTCAAGCTTGCTACGGAAGAATTCCAACTGTTCAATCGATATAGCCCAGTTGTCTTTTTATCAATTTTCATCTCTCCTGGAAAAAGATAAAACCTCATAAACAAACCTACCCCTACTAAGACTAACAGACCTAAAAGCACAACCAAGAAGATTTTCTTCTTCTTACTCCAAGGCTTCTTTTCCTTCTTAACCTTTTCTTGCATCTGTTTTTTTCTTTTAGGTTTCTGCTTTTTCTTCTTATCTTCTTCAGCTTTTTCCTTAGCTTGTTTTTCCTTTTCAATCATAGCCCTAACTTCAGGACTCATATGCCCGTCACCAATTTTTCCATCGCTGATAGGCTCTACGCTAGCATCATAATCCGTACCCTTAAGCCACATTTCATCTCCTGAGTACTCTGTTTTACGATGCATACCGTTTCTTGAAGAGGTGTTTATACCTCTTTCATTCATTTTATATTCAACTTTTTTCTTTGGTGCTCTACCAGTATTATTTACTTTCACTGCAAAACTACCTTTCTAGATTAATTTCTCCTAATAGCTAAAAACCATACCGTCCGTCAAGCCACTTAGTAAGTCTTCAGCTTCTCCGTTATCTACAGTATCTTCTTCCTTCTCAGCATTCTCAACTGGCTCTTCAGTTCTCTCTTCAACAGGTGCAGGTAGTCCAAAGAGGTCAATGACTTCTTCCTTTTCTTCTTCCTTTTCAACTACCTTTTCAGGCTTTTTCGTACCCACCTTTACACCATCAAGCTTACCTAAAATCAAGTTTAAAGCACTCATAACCTCGGCATTAGACTTCTTCATCTCGCATATCTCGTCTTCAATCCTTTGAAGTCTTTCTAAGCCAAGTCCATTACCCATATCTGTTTCGACTCCACTACCACTACCAGCTCTAAACTCTCCTGTGTTGAAAGAGTCAATACCCTCCTCAGAAGTCATCTCAGCCTCTTCCTTAAGGATTTCCATATTTATCATCGTAGCTTTCATACTGTTAATTGATGCTTGAAATGCGTTATCTGCTTCAGCCTGCAACTCAGCTACAACATCATTACCATAAGCATTGACATATTCATCTTGCTGGTAGCCTTCTAATAGCTTCAAAATTAACTTTGAAAAACTCCTATTCTTTTTATGTGGCTCAATAACTTCCGTGTATAGAGCCTCATCTACATCTACCATAATACTTACTTTTCTGCTCATTTTACCTTTTCCTTAACTAATATGAGTTTTACTTCAAGTTCTAAATTCTCCGCTCTCATCTTCTAAATAAACCTACAGTTAATTTGCCTTTCAGCCATTCTATATAAACCCTCTAACTGGGGAACTTTACTCGTTATAAGTACTTCGCAATCTTTTGCTCCACCTTTTAAGCCTTTTAGTGAACGCATCGTACCCCTTAGATGAACTGCAAGTCCACTTGTAAATACTGTTTTTTCAACTAAACCATACCCACTCTCAAATATTGCTCGGCTGACCAGCGAATCTAAACAACCACCAAATATTACTGCTTTATATCCACTACTTTCAAGCTCAGCCAACCTTTTCTTCCAATCAATCGACATTAAGTAAGCATCGTTTACAAAACCACTTCCAAAGGACAAGACTGAAACCCCTCTATACTTTGTTGGTGTGAGATAACTGTCGAAACTACCTCCACTCTCAAACCAAGCTTCAGCATTCTTAAATTTCTCAATACCCATTACATAGTCGATTGAAGAGTCCGAATAAAGGTCTACAATAACATCTGGGTTGCTTCTTCCACTCACTGATGCCATATTCTTTATGAACCCGTAGGTATCCTTCGAATAAGCACCACAACCTGAAAATACAAAACTTACATTCTCATATCGGTTCTTACCAAAATCTAAAACCATACCCACTGAACTCTTAACAAAAGCCTTCTCACTAATCTTAACAAAAGGACTCTCTCGCAATCTACCTAGCTCATGTTTCAAACCTGCAAGTTCCTTTGAAACCTCACCAAGATTCTCCTGACCACCAAATTCAGCCTTTATGCTGTCCATCTCACTTTGCAACTGCAAATTAATTGAGTTAGCTTTTCCAAGGTCATCACTTAACCGAGCCACATCATTTTCCAAAGATAATTTCTTCGTTTCTACGGAATTTAATTTTGTTTCAAGTTCAGCAACCATCTCCCTAGATTCGCTTAACTCCGTTTTAATACCAGTAACTTCGCTATCTAATGTGGTGAACTTTTCTTTCCATTCTTCAGCCCTCTCCTGATACTGTTTAATCTTATCTTGACCAACAGTATTTTTTCTCATTGAATCGAGCTCTTTTAGATACCCAAGAATTTCGGAATCTTTAACCTTTAACTGGTCAGCTTTGTGGTTTAAGTCTATTGTAAGCCTTGCATTTTCCGTTCTAAGTTCTCTTAACTCACTTGCAGAAACACCAGCAACTGCAAGCTCACTCTTAAGTTCTTCAATAAGCTTATCTTTACTTATAATTGTTGATGCAATCTGGCTGCGGTTAGCTTTTACATCAAGTAACTCATTTTTAATGCTTTCGTATTCCTTTTTGAGAGAATCTTTAGATGACTTCAACGCTGAATTATCCAACTTCAGCTCTTCAATTTTTCTTACAAGTTCGGCATCATTTGATATCGTACCCTGAGTTTTCTTTAGTTCTAGAATTTGAGATTTTAGATCTAATATCTCAGCTTTAGCATCTTCTAACTCACCTGTATTTCCAGTAGAACAGCTTTCAACAACCTCCCTCATCTCGGAAATCTGGGCTTTCAACTGACTTATTAAGCTATCCTTAGATGCCAAACGCTCTTCCCATAACGAGAAATCGGGTGCAGAACTAACCAAGTTCTCACCCACTATCTCCTCGGAAACATTCACTTCTAATTTTTCTGGAACAACTAACTCCGTACCCAAGTACTCGTTTAACCAAAGGACTAAGTCCTCATCTGTCCCGTAAGAATGATACTTCTCACCACCCAATACTTTCAAATCACCAAGAACAGAACAAGCCTTCTCAGAGCTGGCATCAAGTATCATCAAGCAAACCTCAGGACTTTCTAATCCAGCCTTAACTAATGGAACAAGCTCAGATTTGTTCAGCTCTTCAACCTCTGCTAAACCACCATACCCCTCGGCTACTGCTTCCTCTATTAAATTTTTAGCCTCCATCGGAAGTCCTGAAATATATGTTTTCACACAAGTCTCCTCTTCATCGTCACCTGTTTTTCAAATTAACCCGTACCCTGTTTGCCTTAGCTTAGAATGTTTGCACCAATGATGTTGTACATTCTTGGGCTTATCTTCTCTCTTCCTTCAGGCATCTTTGCCTTGATTCCAACTTCCTTATATTCTTCAACAAGGTCATTTACGAGTTCCATATCTGGTGATAGCTTCTTCATATAGCTGATTAGGTATTCTGCCATAGGCTTAACACCATCAACATTTCCTTTTTCAGCTCCTCCACCACAAGTTAAAACATATTCAATCATTCCTACAGGATACATCGTACCCTCGAAGAACATCTGAATTGCGTCTACAAGCTGACTTGCAACCATATCCTTTGCTTCAGCAATTTCAGTTGCAATCTCAACCACTCTGGAGCCATTCTTAACTACCCCAGTTTCTACACCCTCTCTCACTGTTGAACTTGGAAGAGCAATACCCTTTCTCTTCAACTTTGACCTTACAATCTGATGTACATTGTTTCCACCGATTTCAACAGTGAATCTTGAGCTCTGAAGAGCCTTACCGTCTTTTACTATGATTACATCTGTGGTTCCTGCACCGATATCTACAATTAAAGTTGTAGCATTTCTTAAAAAGCTATACTCATTTCTAATAGCTAACTTGCTTTTGAATAGTATACCTATGAAAGCTGCGAAACCCTCTGGTAATACCTTGACACTCAAAACATTCAATACTTTCACCAGCTCTGGCATCTTGAAGTTAAGAGTTTTCATACCCTGTATTTTCTTGCTTATTACCTTACTTCCAAGTTCAATATCTTCAGGCGGAAGAAGTACAGTTACATCCCACTCAACATCAACACTCTGCATATCACAATTAGCAATTCTTGAAACAGATTCAAAACCCTGTCTGAAAGCATTTTGAATATTTAGTTCAGATATTAGGGTGTCATACTTCTTCAAGAGAGCAGTTGGTGTCATTGCAGTTACACCAAATTCCTTCTCGCATAGTTCACCATTACAGTAGTTTACACCCTTATATTCAAAGATTCTAGATGTCTCTTCATTATAGTCCTCAGACTTCATGAAGGTGGCTACTGCCCCATCAGTTAAATCACTCATCATATTCGGCAACACTGTTAAAACAGACTTACCACCAAACTGAGCGATTACTCTCGTTTCTGAGTTTCCTAAATCAATTACCAACTTAGCTTTTCCCTCTACCATCGTTTACATTCTCCTATCTATTTTATCGTATTATTCTACACCTAAAAATCACATACCCAAAGAGATTATATGACATCGTAATCATACAGCTCCCTTAACACTTCACCATATTCAGTTACTTCCAAGTACAAACCATCTGGTTCAAATGAACCCTCCTGCTGTGCAAGAACCAAGGTTATTCCTTTTCCATTAGAACGAACATCTTCTGCATACCATAAGCAGTCGTACCCATCTATGAATATATCTTCACTACCCAGCGTTAGCCTTCTCATTTCTAAAATTCTCCTTCATTACCTTTAAAATTCTGCCTTACTATTTCTTGAATCTTCCTCTCGTTTAAATACCCCTTGAAAATATAGCAGGCTTCTTTATAAATTATCGTACCGTCTTCCTTCTCGATTTGATAATTCTTAATACCCCCATTAGAGCGTCTAATAGCTACCAAGAAAATCCTTTCGCCACCGATTATTCTGCTGTCTAAAATCTCTTTTCTCTCTTTTCCCCTACCGAGTAAATTCTCTACGCACAAAAGGTCTCTAATTCCCCTCTTCATTTTAAACTCCTTCCATTCCACCTGCCACAAACAAGAGCAAGCGACACTACTAAACCAAACTAGCACAAACACAGTTAAATAAAGAACAATCCTGTTTCTAAATTTGCATTTGTCTAGTTCAAAAGTTGCAGTTTATGTACTATTTTGTTTTAAGCCTTAAAACCACCAACTTTACATTTTCTTCACATACTATTATACACCATACCCACCTTGCCTTCAATATCCTTGAAGAGGTTCCATAGTGCACTCAATAACACCCCTACTTACTGTTGTTTTTATAACACCCTTATCAACAGTTAAATCAGGCATAAAGCAACGGACATGAACACCATCAATCTCCAAGAGTAGAAACTTCTCAGTTCTTTTGATTACTGTAGCATTCCTACCAGTATAAAGAATACCAATCTGGTCTCTATTTTTTGAGTAGTCATTTGCAAGAGCAAGATTCTTACCCTTATCACTACTCAGGAACTTCTTAAGGTTCTCGACTTTTACAACCTTAACCTTGTTCTTGAAATCCTTCTCTGCCTCTGCACAAGCCCTATTGATTTCATCCATCTTAGAGAATTCCAGTTTTTTAATTCCAAAAGCACCCTGATGTCCTTCGGCAATCATAAACTGGTCCAAGAAGTCCTTATAGCGTACCCCATCAAATCTTCCTCGGAAAGAACCTCGAGTTATCTCTACAGAGCCATCTTCATTCCTTTTTCTTACATAGCAGATTACAGACTTCCTTACACCATCTACAACCAAGCTTTTATTTGCTAATAAGCCAATAAAGTTTGTCATTATACTTGGGCTACCACTCTTACCACCAACCAAGCTATCCTCATCAAGCCAAACAAATCTTACATTATCCTTCTCGATAATGTTTCGCCATTCAACCAACTTGTTTACGAACTCTCTTTGTTTCGGGTGAAACTGATTTACCTTTATAAGCTGATTGCTTAGTATCATCCTAACCATCTCTCGCTCTTTTCCAAAACGAAAACACGAGTTAAGAGCTGGGCTTATATTAAAGTCAATAAACTCCCTACACATATTCGGCATACCAAAATTAAAATCTCTCTCAGGTAAAGCAGAATACAACAACTGTCTAACCTTATCATTAGTTTTTCCTAATTTTCTCGACTTTGCATTAAATGGCTCAACCTCATAGTTGTAAAGTATTCTTAAGTAATCTCTCGCTCTTTCACTAGATATATCTCTACTGTCACTGAGTAAAGTTATACCCACCAAAGCCCTATTCTCATCACAGTCGAACCAATCTTCCATACTGTCGAAGAACTTTTCTCCAACCTGACATAGAGTCTCATAAGTTACCCCTGCCCCACTCTGAAATCGCCCTTCTTCTGGATTAACTAAATCTTGATTATTTATGCAAAGACCCATACAACCATTCTCACCTTTGTAGTAAATTTGTTCGTCATCATTGTCGTGGTGGTCCATTAGTAAAACATTGCAACCTCCGTTAACAAGTTCTACAATCTGTTCCTTGCTCATATCAAAATCTACAGCTACAATATCATACCCCTTAACAGCCTTTGCTGGCAACTTAAAACCATGTTCTCTATTTGAATTGATGTGTGTTCTAATTGGGAAACCCAGCTTGCTAAAAAACCTAACTGCCAAATAACCAGCAATCAAACCATCTACATCTGGGTCAAAATACACTAAAACGGGCTTCTCTTTACTAAAGCCCGCTATAACCCTCTCTACTAAATCTAAACCCCAATACTCAGTTTTTTGAGGTACTTTTATTAAATCTTTATCGCATGCTGTTAAGTTAACAGAATCTCTTCTTAATGCCATTGCTTCTCCAATATATTTTGTTTATCTTCTTCTAAAGCTTCGTCCAATAGTTTTTGCATGAATTCTTCTCTGCTTGTTAAATCAGCTAGAACATCCTTTAGAAAATCCTTATAATCTCCCCTCAAGAGTTCGAATAGACAAGCTTCTTTAAATTCCATACCCAAAGGCTTTCCCAATTCCCAATGCAATTCCATCAACATATCCATGTTATTATCAGCATTCCAAAAAATTGTCGGCAAGTCCATTGACATTGAATAGCTTTTCCTTTTCCATTTTTCTCTATCAGCTGGGCAAACACCACAATTACCCAATTCGAACAGTCTTCCAACTATATCGATAAACTCCTCATCTTCTAAAAGCCAATCGAATTCACCATTTTCAACCATCAACTTCAAAGTTCTTCCTGAATAAGCTCTACCATATTCTCTCCAAACTATATTTCCATTAAGGTCGTTTAGAACATCATTCTTGAACTTCATCGAGTAACAAAGAACCATCAATGATTTCAAGGAATAGTTGTCGTCTGTTAGATACCTACCCTTCTTCTTTCCGTAGATTTGTTCTATCTTCCACTGGTTGTGTTCTTGACATTGACGCAGAACCCTCTCTTTTTGAGGTTTCATCATCTCCAATACAACACTTCCAATTGTTTCTTTAGTTACACCTTTACCCTTTGTAAACTGTCTAATTGTCTTCTTTGCAATTCTGTTAGTTCTACCCATGGTTCTTCCTGCTCGCCACATTTAAATCCAACTCCAATCTTGTTTATTTTCCTACTGACTTTAAAAATGCCATTGCACCCAAGTTAGCACCATTCTCATCTATCTCGGCTTTTGATGCTTTTTCCAAATCTTCAGTCAACTTCTTTTTTCTCTTAGCCTCTCGTAGAGCTCTTTCCTTTTCGAGAGCCTCTTCTCTTTCAACTCTTAAAGCTTCTTCCTTGGCTTCTTTTTCTCTCTGCCTCTCAAGTGCCTTTCTATCAGCCTCTTGTTTCTCTTTTAGCTTATTTTGGAAACCTTGACGGTCTATTAAAACATAACCACTCTTAATTATTCTTGAACTTGTGAGAGGACTTTCAGCACTCTTAGAAACCTTTATTGATGTTTCGTTGATGCCGTACCCTTCTTTGCTTGCTCCAATTTCCTTATCTTCAAAGTCAGATATTTCAGCAAGCTTCTTGCTGTCAAGTAGCACTCTATGCTCTATCTCAACTTTAATATCCTCTCTAATTCCTCTTTCAAGTACTGTTCCACCAAAGTCCATTGCTCCTCTAATCAAGCAGATGAGAACCAAATCATCACCAACTACAATGTGCTTAAAATAGTTCTCCAATCTTACACAAGGAAAAGCCTCTCTACAAAGTACCCAAATTAGAGGGTTTTCTTCGCTGTCTTCCAATCCTTCTACACTGATACCCAGCTCTCCGAACTGACCGTCAACACCTTTAACTACTCGAATGCAGTCTTCCTCTTCAACGATACCACCCTTAAAGGTAACATCTGTGTGTTCATTAACAAAAGGTTTCAACCCCTTACCACGCTCTATCGTCCCAATTCCTGCATCTCCAACTAAGTTACAAAAGTACATCTTTTTTACCTCCTAAAATTTATGTAATCTTCCTGACAGAACTCTTCCTTTTTCAGTTAGCATTGAATTATAGCTTTCTTCAACCTCTGTAAGGCTTTTACTTGCCCCTACAAGCTTCTTCCAATCTAACTTCTTTTCAAAGGCTTTACGAATATACCCAAGGTGTTTAGCTGTGTAAACCTCGTTTTCACCCATCCAAGCCAAACCCATACCCTGTTTACAGCAGTTGATAAGTTCAGATACTTGCTGTAAATCCATATCTTTCCTTAACCTTTTTTCAAGTTCTGCCCATTCATTTGGTCTTAGGTTTCCAGCTTTAGCCTCTATCAACTGTAAAACTTTCAAATCCCAAGTTCCATCTACAAATAGTTTACAACTTTTACCATCGGACTGCAATCTCATTAAAGCAAGTAAATACTCTTTATCATAGGCTACACCCGTATTAAACTCTCGCATATCCATCTTAGCCATCAGACCTTTTTCAAAAATATCTAACAGATGTCTAGGTATCCAAGAGATTTTTAATCCCTTAAGTTCATACCCTTTTGAGTGCCAATCCAAAGCTATCTCAGCATACTCATCTTCCATTCCACTCGCCAATAACTTCTTCAACCCCTCGATGTTATGACCTTCTCTATGCAAGCAACGGATTTTATAAAGCATCGCCCCACTCAAATCCGTACCCAGCTCCTCTTTCAAACCATCCTTAATTAGGAGTCGTATTTGTTCCAATCTCCAAGGGTCTTCTCTACATTCTTCAACATAGCTACCTAACTCTATTCCATCAAGAATAGCACTTCGTACAACATCTTGAATGTCTACTGAATATGCACTTAATTCTTCTCTTAAATTGTCAAGAATTATCTTTCTACCGTTCCACTCCAATCTGTTCACCTCTGTTTAAAATTTTTCTGTTTCTAATTACTTCCTTTTAATCTTCTAAATTAACCTTCTAGTTTGAATACTTTTCCCACTTTAATTCCCCCTGCTTTTGATATTGTAAAACCGTAAACAGGTGAATGATTAATGTCTAAATCCACCAATTGTGATAAATAAGCACGATTTAAGTAAGCATTTTTGTTACTTAAGAGCTCTTCAATACCCTCTTGCTCACGAGAAAAGTACCCACTTGTAAATAACCTTTCTTTTTCTAAGCTGTACCCTTTTAAAAGGAGATAAAGCTCTCCACTCATATCACAACCTTGACCAAGTCTATTTGTTGCCTCAACCTCTTTACTTGATATTGGGCAAAATATAACACGATTCTGAGCCAGTTCAATAAACTCAGAGTTTAATTCATTTGGAATGTTTTTAGATACTATCGAAATACCCCTTCTCTTCTCTCCGAAAAGATAACTTTCTAGACTTTTACCTTCAGCCTCTTCATTCAAATCCTTAACAAGGTCAATCCAATCCCCCTCAATAAGTTCTCCAGTTTCAATATCTTGCATATAGAGGACACTATCCTTTTTGACATCTTTCATCTTTCTATGTCCAAAAAGCATTGTAAATTTGTCTTTGTATAGTGGAGAACCACTCTCATTATTCTTTACCGTAGCAAGTATCTCTCCAAAACCGTGACTGTTTTTTCCTACATTTAGCATATCTTATACCACCCCTTCTTTTACTTAAACACCAAGACCTGCGTTACTTTTGAAAAAGGAATATCACATAAATAAAGATATGCCTTACAACCAAAGTAATTCTCATCATGGTCAAAACTTTCAATTATTTGACTCTCATTAACTTCTACTTCAAAAACATATACCCTCTTCTCTCCTCGAATAGCCAAGAACTTACAAGCATCTTTTGCAGTATCACAAAGGTAAACACCCCCATCAATACCAGCTTTTATAACGTCTTCAGCCATTATCCCTGAAAAGTTAGCAAAGTTTGTTGCGTGATAGTACTTCTTCACCATTTCACCTCACTATTCAAAATTTTCAAATTCTAAATATTTATTTTCCATCATCTGTTGCCATCTTTCCTCTGGCAATTCGTCTGGAACTTCGTCGCCAGTTGTAAACTCTTGACTCTCGACAATCATACCCATTTGTTCCAACTCTTCCATAGATACTTCTTCGAAAGCTGAACTTGCACTGCCTAAACCTTTTCTTAAACTACCTTTAAGCTCTTTAATCTGTTCAACTTTTCCTGCACCACTTAAATCCATTTCTGCTAAGAACTGACCACCACTTTCTTGTGCCATGATTGTCATCTTCTCTTTAGCTCTTGTGCAAGCTATGTAGTGAACTCTTCTCTCTTCTTCAAGTTCATCTTTATCTATTTCACCATTCTTTGTATAAGGGAAATTACCCGCACTATCATTCCAAACATACACTGAGTCAGCTTCTTTACCTTTATATTCGTGAACGGTTGCAATCCTTACCCTAGCCCCTTTTACATAGTTACCAAGTTTTGCCTGTAATCTATCATCTATCTCCTCTATCTCCCAAAGGAAATCGTCAACAGAACTATACTTTACACTCTCCAAGACAACCAATAATGAGTCGATTACTGCCTTTGTTGTAGTGTTAAATTGATTTTGTTTTACAAAAACCATATCTCTATAATATTTCAAAATGAACTTTAAGCACTCAATCTCACCACTTGTCTCTCGAACTTTTTTCCAAGCCAAGAGAATATCAACAATACTCGGACAAGAATAAGCAATATCACGCTCAGGCAACTGCCAAAATGACATATTCCTCTGCTTGCAAGCCTTCATCAGCGTACCCACTTCATAAGTCTCCCAAGTCAAAGCTTCCAATGCCCTTTTAACATCGGCACTAGATTTCTCTGTGAATAGGCGAATCATACCCACACAGAGCCTACCGATAAAACTATTCAAAGTCATATCCCTTCCTGATATAGAGAACTTAATATCCCCCTTCAAATCAAATAATAAAGCAGGTGCTAAACCATCTGAATTGGTTCTACAAAGAACTGTAACCTTTTTACCATCTACAACATCTTTTCGAACCTCTTCATACAAAGAATTGCACATTGTACGATAATTTGGAAAATAACCAATCTTTAACTCACCACCACTTTTGAAAGCCTTTAAAGACTTCTCATAACGCTGAGTATTCTTCTGGATACTTGGAATGATAGCATCTAAAATCCCTTTAGGACATCTATAATTAACTGAAAGTTCCTTCACAACAGGAGAGAAGTCCTTCCTAAAGTCCTCACAAATTATTCTATTATCACTACCTCTCCAACTATAGATAGTTTGGTCATCATCTCCAATTGCAACAATCTTCTTGCAATGTGATGCATAAACCTTTATCAAAGCATACTGAATTTGTGATGTATCTTGAAACTCATCCAAATAGATAAAGTTAAAGCGACTTGCAAGATAGTTAACAACTTTCTCGTTCTCTTTTACATAGCACTCTTCATAAAGGAACTCCTGCAAATCCTCGAAATCCATACAGTTCTTAGCAACCCTTTCAGCCTTCCAATCCCTTAAAATCCAATCAATCAAACCAGCATTCATACGAAAATCTTCATAGACACGATTTTCATATCTCTTCTCGTCAAGACGATTTCTGGTATAAGATAGAGCAGTTTCAAGGTTACTTAAATCTTCTGCATTTAGATTATTGCCTTTTTCATTTCGAATAGCATACCCGTTACATACTTTCTTTAACAGAGCAGTGTTATCCTTTGAAGAGATGATATTTGGCTTTACACCCAAGTTCACCAAAGCTCTCCTAAATTCAGCATGCATTGTAGAAAACTGAACACTTTCAGAAAAATCAGTTATCCCAAACTGTCTTATCCACTTCTTCATAGAGTTTTTCAACTCTTCAGCACCTGTCTTTAAGAATGTACCTACCCATATTTTCTCTGGAACTCGAACAGACCTACCATTAACACCAACTTCTCTTGTAGCATCGCCACTCAACACATCATAAATTACCTTAAAGTTCAAAGAAGTTGTCTTACCACTTCCTGCACAAGAAATGATTAACATATCGTTCTTTTCTTTCAGTATATCCTTAAGTTGGTCCATGTTAAACTTCTCATCTACAATATTTGCAATTAGCCTCTCAGTTGGCTTCATTGCCTTTTTCTCTTTTATTCTTTCACTTACTTCACCTTTTGTTTGTGAAGAGGAGTAATTCATTAACTTATCAAAAACATTAGCTTCGTTTGACACTTTTACCAACCTTTCCATTTTCTAAAATTGCATTTGTCAATTTCTAAATATACAATTATTCTCGTTAAAACCGTACCCTCTCCATTAGCAAGAACCACTCGTAGCTAAAGACCATAAAGGCATCTCAGTACCAAAATACTCCTTCTTAAACCATTCTTCATCAAAATCAACATTATTTTGAGAGAAAATCCAATGAACAACATCATAAGCCTTCATAACTCGCCTTGCTGTCATATCTCCAACTTTAACAAGTTTGATTACTGATTCAGTTTTATCCAGCTTACAAAGTAAGTACTCATCATCGGTGGAAAAACACTCCTCAATTCCCAACCCAAAATAAGAGAGTTCAAATCTCCTACAAGGAAGATTCTTCTTTACATTTAACTCCACATCTCTAACTCGCTCATCGGTATCATAATAATCTTCAATGAACTCTTCATTAGTTTTAGCTAGAGCATAGGAATCAACTACCATACTTACATCGCCAATTGACCTAACAACAACAATTGACGCACTTATAAGTCTACCAAAAGGATTTGTAGCATTCATACCCTTTCTTTTCCAAAGAACTAAAGTGCTTCCTTCCTTGATGCCGTACCCCTTTAGTATCCCTTTCTTTTCCTTGACAGAATAAATTCTATGCTTCCCCGTTGAATCCGACTCATTACAGAAGATCGTATACTCCAAATCCATCTTCTCAGAGAGGTCATTTAACTCAAAGGTAAGAAACTTGCATACCCACTTGTTCTCTTTTCTTAGTTGGAGAAGATTAATGTAATTAACTGGTGACTTAGCCTTAAAACCATCCAATCTAACAACCAATTCTCGACCCTCTAAACCCAAAAGCAAGTCTAAAAAGTATTTTGCAACAACCGACAAGAGAGTTAACGGAAACGCACCAATTCTATCAAAAATATCCATTTCATCCAAGGAATTTTCAAACAGATAGTGGTCTCTCGCCCACTTTTCAGTCCAAATAAGTTTACCGCCTTCTTCAAAGAATAGGTTATCTCCAACCAAAGAAATCCAATCCATCGACCTGAAATCAAAAGGTTCTTCAAGAATAGTTCTTTCAAACTTTAACATTTCACTGTCAACACCCTCAATTAAATTCTTCTTCCAAGCCCACCAAAAGACTTCAGATACTTTTCCAGGTATATGTTCAAAATCAATATGCATTCCTTCAAAAGAAAATGCCATACCCCTTCGATTGCATTCCCTCGCTAAAGCAAGAGAAAATACCAATTCTGAGTAAGTGTTAAACTTCTCCCTTTTAAAAACATCCTTGCATAAAACCTTAGCAATCATTTCACTTCTTTCCTCCACTTTTAAATAGGTTGTACAAGCTCATCTCTTTTTCAGTTATGTCACTAGCACCATTCTTACCACTCAGTAAGCTACCAATATAAGCCAACTTATCCGTGTCTAAACTATTTAACCTTTCTTTAATTCTCGCATTTGAGTAGTCTAAAAGGAATTTTACTTCTTCCTTACAGTCCTTTATTTCATATTTGTTATTATTATACACCTTCTCTAGTTGAATTGCAATGTTAGGGAGAAACAAATCTCTTAGAACATCACCCTTTTGAACCAACTTAACCCAATCCAATTTAGCTCGACAAATACCCATTTCATCAGAGTCATTTACCAAGTGTTCAAAGAAATCGCCCCCAAACAAATCCCAAAGACGATTACTCAACTGGGCTCTGGTATATCTTACAGTACTCTCTGAAATCCCTAAACTTGCACCTATAAAGGCGTCATCATACCCTTCCAAAGTCATTGAAACCATACCCACTCGGTGTTTGTTATTTGACCAAGAACAACCTCTCACAAATTCATTCAACTCTTCAACAAGCTCCAAGCGATTCCACTTTCCCAACTTCTTCAACTCAGCAGTAGCACTATTCATCTTCTTAAAAAAACTAACCATTTTTCCTCCAAATACAACAAATTTTCAATTTCTAAACTTACATTTGTCTTTTTCTAAATTAACAGTTGTTCAACAAAGGAACAAAATCACTTCCTGAAAGACAAAGCAATTCAGAACCAACAACCAACAACCTAAACCATCAAACAGAATTTGAACCACAAAAGAGAAACAAACAAAGATATTTCAACCAAGCATCTCATCAACCAATTTTAAAACCAAAACTAAGCTTCTTAAAACCACCGTGAAAATTTCACCAACCAACCCCAACAACTGACTCAAACAATCACCAAAACGCAGTTCTCTTTTTGCCCTCAAACCCACAAAACATAACGAATTTCAGGAAAAAGAAACAAGCACCCAAGATTCTGCCAATTTTTTCAAACCAAAAAATCCAACAAAATAAGCACCCATTTCAAACATTAAAAGCCTCGACCAAATAACATTGCTTCTCAAAATCAACTTCAAATCATTTAACCCACTAAAAACCAACCTGAATTAAGGTTAACCAACAACAAAACTTCGAGCCATTTCAACCACAAATAAATACTCTCACAAAACAAAGGAAAGAAACGCAACTTTTAACAACCATCTCTCTCACTTTAAATAAACTTAATCCACACCCAATCCTGCTTGTTTCTGAAATCAACAAATCACAAACAGCGAAAGCTCAACACACTTGAAGAATAAAATAACAATCTATTCCCACCAAATCAAACCACACAAAGCAACCCTTCAAAATCGCCAATAACACCACTCAAACGAATAAATTAAAAGAGAGCCTTGAGCCAAAGTTCAGCGTACTTCAATACACGTCTTCCAGTCAAAACTCTTTTCCAGTTTCTAAATTTACATTTGTCATCTTCTAAAAACCAAGTTAACTATCCGTACCCAAACGGATTTTCCGAACTTAACATAGCCCGTCTCAACAAAGACCACTTAAAGATACATATCTTCCTGTCTTAGCATCAACTAATCAAAGTCTCCACCTATTCTCACAAATTTCCTTATTTCTCCAACTTCTTGAGCAGATAAACACTCTTTCACAAAAATTCAAACCTACCCAAGTCTTCCGACTCCCTCAAAACCCACAAATTTCAAAGCTCTCAGCCACCTCAAACACACCCACAAGAACCACACAAAACAAACTTCACACGAAAGAAATCGACCTCTTACAATTTTCTACTTCTAAATTTATTTTTCCTGTTTCTAAAACTCCCCTATCTAAGCCTCCACATCATAAGCAAAACTGCAACCATACTGTTTTAGTACACCTTTTTCCTGTGAATCCTTAAATATTTTCTCATACTTGCTTTCAGCCTCTTTAAGGTCCTTAATATCTTCAAAGCCACTATTAAATATCTCACCATCTTCAAAACTTCCAACTAGAACAACAGAATTCTTATGCATATCTAGATAGGCTGTTATATCTCCAGTAAAACCTTCTACATTCTTAAAGAATACCACATACTTTATAAGAGTAGGTTTATCACTCTTACCTTTTTCAAGTGCCTCCATCGTAAAAATGTTAATTCTTCTTGAGTAATAGATTAGCCAATCAATACTGCGTTTTACCGCTACTTCACAATCTTTTGTTATGTTGTTGAATAATTCTTCTGTAAAGTTAACCACTTCTTTACTTCGGTTAACACCTTTCATCTTTATCATTTAAATACCTCCATAAATACTACTTCCGTTTCCCGTTAAATTTAGTTTAACAGTTTTCTAACCCTAAGGCAATACAAGTAAAAAAGGTTGAACTCCAACTAAAAGTTCAACCTCAATCTTGTTAAAGTTTTCTAATTTCAACAACCTTACCCTCTAGCTCAGGAACATAGTTACAATCACCCATAACTTTAGCTGTTGGATTTAGAACATCCGTATCTACAACCATCTCAAATACATGACCATTAACACCTACCCAGCCTTCACAATTTCGAGTGTGACACATCTGCTTAGCATCAGCCATTATCAATCCAACTTCGTATCTTTCTCCGTTATCTTTCTCTAAAACTGCAATAAAACGGTCTCCTATACTGCCAAAGTTCTGACCCATTGCAACGCAATAATAACCATCAACACTCATCAAACCGTTTCCAACACTAACACAATTTTCACTGTGTAAAAGTTTCCACTGCTCACTCTCAGGAGAAGTTACACATCTAAAATCCATATAAGGCTTTACACGACTCTCCTCTCCAAAAGTTAAACCAAAGCCCGTACCCTGAGGTTTCTCCGTCTCTTCATTTTGACTTTCGTCTACTTCCTCCGTAGCACTCTCTACTTTTTCATCTGCCTCCACTTTAGTTTGGATCGTCTGAGGTATATCCTTTATACTTTTAGGTGTACCCCAAACGGAATTTCCCTCTTTCGCATCAGCAAGGCACATAACCACGCTAGACACTACTATAATAGTAGCGAATAACAAAACAAACCAAAATCGCAACCTCGCACGATATATCCTCTTACCAATTTTTAATTTCATTCTTACTTTTTAGGTGATTTTCCTAAATCTAAATTTACATTTGTCTGTTTCTAACTTTTTTCTTTCCTTAATCTAAATATTTCTTTTCAATTTCTAAATTTGCATTTGTCTAAAACTCATTTAGAGTCATACCCAGTTTGTCGTTCACAAACCACCCAAATCCTCCTTGCAACTAGCATAACAAACTCTCACAGTTAGCTACAACCATCTCCTAAAAATTTCTACACTTCTAACCTTTCTGGGAAAGAAATAACATTATTTCTTCCTTAGAACCCCCACCGAACCCCACAGACCCCAAAAACCCCACCAAAATAGGGGTAAAAAACAAAACCAATTTTAACCCCCAAAACACACGCACACACCGACAAAAACCAAACTCTGCTACTACAAGGCACTCAAAAATAAAAATCGCCCACAAGAGCGATTTTCCACCTTTAAAACGATTTTCAATTTTGCGAACTTCCTAAATCTCCCCAAATACTTCCTGAATTTTCCTAAATCCTCAAAAGCCGTACCCAATCCCATTCCAAAAAATTTCTTTTTACACCATCTAATCATAAACACCAAAGTTTCTCACAAAGGATAAACTTTTCAGGAAATCAACATATTTTATTCTATCTACAATTTGCTCCCTCCTGAATTCTTTGAAACAAGCCTGAACACAATGCTTATCACGAATTAGGTTAATATCAAACAATCTAGCCACATCTTTAAAAGAAACACCTTTTCCCAACAATACATCGTCCATAATTTCATTCCAAACATCAAAATCAGACAAAACCAACTCAGAAACAGGTAAATCCAATATCAATACATCCATATCTTTCTCGTCATAAAAAGCTGATTTCTGCTGAAACTCATAAAAAGGATTTCTTGCCCAAGCCCAAAACATACCCTTCGATAAATCTATTCCTTTTCTCTTACCTTCCTGAACAATTGTTCTCTCCAGTACTGCAAGCTCTTTCTCCACAAAAACACTTCTCTCCCAGCGAGGTGCAACTTCTTCTCCAGCAAGGTATTTATCAATAAATTGTCTATTCTGCACCGTAACTACTAACACTTTCCATTCCTCCAATTCTTTTTAATTAAAAAGGCAACCCTCTCGAGTTGCCCAGTGTAGATTTGAATTCCTTTACTCGTATATCGGAGTCCAATACCCTGCAAGGTCTTCAAGTCTCTTCTCGATTTCATCCATATCGATGTCATACCCTGAGAGGTTCTCTTCCATCCTGATTGAGGTTGAACCATCATCATCGATGTAAATCTTACCCATAGGGATGTATCCTGGCTCGACTACTACATCCCAAGGCGAATCTCCATCCTTAACTGCACTCTTCAGCATATCTACGATTTCGTTCTTGCTGAATGGGTTACCTTCTTCATCAACAACCAGTACTGCATTCTGGTCAATGAACAGAACATCTACACCACCAGTTTCAAATGTGCAACCAATGAAACCTTCCTTCTTATGTTGCACAAAACCTTCTGCATCCCAGTTAAGTGAAACTACATCATTTCTTACTACCTTCATACTTCCTAATCCTCCAATTTTATAGAAAAAATACTTTTATGGACATACCTTTTTCTTTTTTGAACACTGCCAACTCTGCCTAAGTTAGCACCATTCCCTAAAAGCCTCTCCTTAGCTTCAACCAAGCGTTGAAACATTTCAGCATTGCCACCATTCCTATCAGGGTGGTAGATTAAACTTTTCTTTCTAAAAGCTCTCTTTATGTCTTCGTCACTTGCACCACTTTCCAAACCAAGTAACCTTAAATCACTTTCAAACATCTTTTAGCACCACCACCCTTCTCATATAGTTTACATTATTTTAAACTCGAAAGCCATACCCTCTTAGAATTCTTTAGACTCACTCCATAAATCTTTCAAGCCTCCAACAAACTTCTTTCCACCTCTGAACAAGCCTCTACCAACTTTTGAACCTACGAAAGCCCCACCTGCTACTCCAGCTGCTGTAGCTCCTAATAAGAAACCACCTACCCTTACAAAGTTGCCATAGTCTTTCTTTTTTATAATCTCTTTAGAGAAGTTCCAGCTTTTTCCACAAGCCTTAGACATCAAGTGCTCGGAAGAATCGGCTATCTGTGTAGCTCTCTTAGCTTTTGAGAATACTTCATCACTTTCCAAACCTTCACTATCTCTGCCCCAAAGTCTTCCTGCTATTTTCAAAGACTGCAGTGCTTGACAATCCCTAAAGAACATTCCTGGTTCTAAAATAGAGCCATACCCACAAGCGATTGACACATAATCATACACGAAACTAGCACTATCAAACTCAAGGTCTCTCAGTCTTGGCATTTCCAAAATGCATCCATAGTCAAAAAGCCTGCAGACATTTCCCGTCATTATCTCTCTTCTTAAATCGTAGCTGAGCCTCTTTCTCAAATCACTACTCAAAGAGCATCGGTAAGCATACCCATTCAGGAACAAAGTTCCTCCAACAACCTTGAGAGATACTATGTTTCCAAGTCCACCAAATTTCTCCAAGGCGTCCATAGTTACTAACTTAACCAAAGACTCAATCTCCTGACCTTCAATAACACTATTCTCATTGAATTCAGTTGCTTCAAAGTCATCTGCGTAATCCTCTGCTAAGCCACCTTCAAAGTCTTCTTTAAGACCTACCCCATCTGAGTTGCTAACTTGAAAGCCCCTAGCTCTCAATAAGGCTAAAGCATCTTCAAGACTCTTATCAACCACTAATCCATCTCGAATAGGTTCTGTAAAGAAGTTGATGTTTTCACTTGCACCACCATCATTAAAGACACCAGCCATATCTGCATCAACTCTTGTTTTTACTCCCATCAAATCTCCATAATCTTCAATGGACATTTCAGGTCTCTCAACATCTCCTGCACTTGAGTAGTCGCTGAACTCTTCCTCTTCTTCAACATACCCGTCTTCAAATGAGGCTACACTCTCAACAGAGAACATACCCCTATCAAATCGATACATCTCCCTAGTTACTGGATTTGTACTTGGGTCTCTCAAAGCAACTTCATTTCCTCCAAGAGCATTCACAATATCCTCAACAGTGAAAAGCCAATCTGGTCTTAAATCGGTTATGAATTCAAACCAAGTTCCCTTATATCCTAACCTTGCTACTACCGTATTAGCAATTCTGCTACTTTCTCCAGTGATTGCCTGAAGTCCTTCAGCACCAACAAGCTTAAGGTAACCATCAAAACCAACACCGCTATGAAGAGTTTTAACCTGCTCCCCATTGGCATCAGTATATACTTCTCCAAGGTTGTCATTTATTATTTCAGCCCTACCCACATTTGCTTTTGCACACCTATCGAACATATCTTTAACGTAGGAACTATCCATATCAGCATTGTTTAAAACAAGGAATGGTTTAAAGTAAACAGCCTTTCCTGCAATTTCAATAGTCTCTGAGGTGTTTCCAATGTTTATGATTTTCTGCCTCATAGACTCGTCAAAAGAATTTATATAAGCAAAGTTGTTTGCTACCCTATCTAGTCTACCCTTTGCTTTAGACCTTACATCTTCCTGAGCCATATAATGTGGTTTAGGTTCATTATTTCCCATCATAATGTCGGAAGTTTTCATGCTTATCAATGACATTGGATAACTTTCTCTTGTCCAGTCAATTTTATCTGACCCAGATCTTAGAGTGCCCGTTAAACCTGCTCTACCATATCTTGCAGAACCAGTACCATCACTACTTAAAATGGTTAGCTTACCTCTTTGTATAGGTCCTCTCTCGATATTCTGACCTATTATGAAGATGTTAGACATACCCACTTCTGCTTCTGCAAAGCCCGCATTTCTCATTGTCTCTACCAATTCTAAATCTTTAGCTAGTGACTTGACCCAAGCTGTTGCATACATTGTAGCTTCGTTATAAGAGGTTTTACACTTAGCCTCAAACTGTATCTTCTCAGATTTCTGCATGTTGCTCTCGTGAAGTTTAACCATATCAGCTTCATAAGTGATTGGTGCCATTAAATCGTGAGCCTTCTTCAACAAAGCTGAGAAATTATCTTGGAAGTTAGTAAATTCGTCTACTACAACGCATATGCCTTTATCACCACCGAGTTCACTCATAGCGTACCCTTTAGCCCTTGCTAGTATAATACCACAAATTAGCTTCAAAGCCCTGCAATAGAACAAGTCTCCCATCTCTTCCCAAGTCTTCTTCGTACCAAAGACCTCTCCAACATAATCAGGTACTTTGCTCCAATCAACTTGACTGTTTATTCCAATGAATTGATTGTACTTATCATCAGCCTGATTTAAACTTGCACCATTGACGATAAACATTTCTGGGAATAGCTGTTTTAGTATCGATGCCATATCTGGCTTTCTATCCAAATAGAATAGAGGGATACCACTAGCCAATATTGCCATCAAGATATTTAAAGTCATTACACCTTTACCAGCTCTTGAACCAGCATTGATAAAATGTAATAATGTTTTAGCCAAATTGAACTCGTCTTTACCATTTCTTAAAATAGTGCCATCTTCCAGCATACCCAAGATAAGAGTGTTTATATCTAATTGCATACCCTGTTCTTTAAGGGCTAAGTAAGCCTTATATGCAAATAATGGCATACCCTGAGCTGCAGAGTGGTCGAACTCATGAGCATACTCTTTAACACCTGTTTCAAAATCAATACGAGGTTTATAAGAGAATGGGTCCTTTCCAGTACCACCTGCAAAGGCTTTTTCAAGTAGTTCATTAACGATGTTCGAACTTCCTAAAGCCCCATTAGTATCACATACCCTCAGCTTAAACGAGTCAATACCTCCGTCATCAGTAGTTTTATAAATTACCATAAGCATTGAAAAAGCCAAACATCTCTTCAAATATTCAACATATTCAGCAACTTCCAAATCCATCTGCTCTGAAAAGAGTTCTATTCCATCATTAGACCTGCCATCTGCAAACTTAAGAATAGAGCATGTGAACACATTTTTTAAACTGCCCTGTACTTCACTCTTAGCATATTCAGACCAGTTAGCACTCTTAGAATGCTTAGGGAATGTCTTCAAACTCTCCTGCATATCTCCATCAGGTTTCACTCTTCCAAAGGCAAATTCAAGGTGTTTATTAGGGAAGTAAAGTAATTTTCTCTCTCCTGAAGTATATTCGAAATATACCCTCTCTGCGATTTTACTGTTAGACCTTTCAACCATCTCAACGAAACCGATTTTATCTCTTAATATGCGGTAAATTGTTTGTATTGCAGAATCAAACTCTTTTACTATTTTCTCACTTCCTGACAAGCTTATAAGCCCCTCAGAAGAAACCATACCCACTGGTTTCAGGACTTCATACCCTGACTCGTACATTCCTGCACATTTCTTCTCAAGTTCATTAACTGCTTGTGCTATCTGCCTTTGATAGTATTTGCTGATTTTCTCAAGTTTTTCTTTATCAACTCCTGAAGTCTCCTCTGGCTCATCTTCTTCAACTTCAAGCTCTCCCGTAACTTCAAGCTCTCCAGTAGCTCCTTCTGAATCTTCCAGCTCCTCACTACCCTCTGAATCCTCGGAATCCCAGTCATCCCAGCCATCTTCATCGTCCTCTAAGTCATCTAAAACCTCATCAAAGACATCGCCAACAGAACTCTCTATTTTACCCATCACAACGGGCTTACCTGTTACCATTTCGACATACTTCTGTACCCTATCGCTTTCAACCTGAGCTGGTCTTCCTGATGCCTTAGCTTCTTCTATCTCTACTGCTTGAGCCAATATGTCTTCATAATACCCCTCATCATCTATCCAAACTTTCTTGCCATCTAATTCATTACTTCCTTTTGAGAATCTCTCGATAACAAGCATTGAAGAATAATGAACCTGTATCTCAGTCCAATTAAGACCTTTTTCAACTACTTCTTGTTTCCAATCTCTCATTTTAGTTCACCTTTTTCCATAAGTTCTCTCTTACCTTATTAGGTAAGCTATCTAACACCATCTCAAATGATTTTAAAAACATAAACCACTCGTTTTTATTCAAACTTCCTACATCTGGTCCGACTTTAAACTCATTCCCACCAATCAACATCCAAGCCAATTTAAGGTCCCTTGGTAAAGAACCAAGCACTGCCTGACAATATCGCCATACAACAGGTATCAAAGTTAGTTCTCCATTTTTAAGTTGATTGTTATACTCCTCAACACTCAATACTTTTCCGTCTGTTGCCAAGGACTTGAACGGATTACCAGCATCTCCAATCAAATAAGGTGGAACACCAATCTTTGCACACCTGCTCTTCATTCGTGCTAGAACCATCTTAACGCAATCCGTACCCATTACATTCTTTACTTTGTCCATAAAATTGTTGGCAATCTCACAGTCGAGTCTGAATACTCTACTTGATTCTCCTTCCATTATAGACTTTTCAGCTTTCTTAAACCACTGGGCTAATTGACTTTTATCTGCATCTTTCTTATATATGTTTGGTCTTAGGTTGTACTTTCGATACCAGTCTGGATTATCAATTTCAACATATTTAACTAAGCCGTCTCCCCAAGTAGAGTTAAATAAATCACTTATTAACACATCATAAGACCACTTGTTGATGAAAAACTCGTTTAGTGCCTGAATAAACTCATTTCTTCTAGCCAACTGATAATCTACTGAGCAGACACCTATTCTTCTTAATCGGCTAACACTGCTCACCTGATTTGCAAATCTCTCCAAATCAAAGAACTGTTTGTTTTCATTTATAAAAGGAGAAACATAAATCTCCTCCAAGCAACTCAACACTCTCTCACCTTCAAAAAGGTTGTTCAAGTTACCCGATGAACCCGTACCCTTTCTTATTTCTTCAATTGCCTTCATTTCATCTACAGGATATATTTTAGGGCTGTTAACGTGCCTTATGCACATAACATACCCCTCATTTATCACAAGTGCTTTTATATTGTTAGGCGAGAAGTCCTCAGCCTTAACACCTCTACCAATAGCCTTACCTACAACACTATAAAGTTCTGCCATTCTGTAAACCTCCTCTATTTACACCCAAAACAAGGGAATTTAATTCAACACATAATAAAAGAGGTTCTTCAGAACCTCTTCCTTCTCACTGCTTTCAAGAACCTATTCCTCATCCTCGAGCTCAAAACCCAAATCCTTACCCTCAGAGAATAAGAATACGCTTGTATCGTCGTAATCCTCACCCTCTAGGTCATAGATTTTAGACACCATTCCTGGCTTCTCTACATTGTATATCTTACCAAAATCATTTAATGAGTACTCAACAAAGATGAACTGAAAACCACCCTCAGTAAATATCTGAAGAATTTCACTCATTATTCTTTTAGCACTCTTATGCAAACCTGAAAGTTTTTCATCAAGAATTAGAAATCTTCGACCTTTTCGAATCTCAATCAAACATATTGTAAAGAGAACTGATACTATCTGCTGTAACCCCGTTCCTGACTGCATAGCCAAGTCTATTGTATTTCCCTCTGAGTTTGTTAACTCAATATTGATGTGAGGTTTGTTTCCAGCATACAGCTTTTTCTTCAGCTCAATCTTTCTTGCATCACCCTTAAACACTTCAGCAAGAGCCTTGTTAATGACACTTGTGATAAATGTTAAAGTTGATTCAGTATTATCGTCACTTACTGTTGTAAGCAACTGTTGAGCCTGTAAAAGGTCTACATATATTTTCTGATTTTCCAAAAGCTGCTTTCTCTCAGAGGCTAATTTTGCCTCTAGACTTGCTTTCTTTTTACTGTGAACTGTAAGCATACCCAGTTCTCTTGAATATATTCCCATTTTAATCTCCTACTAAGCCCTTCTTACCTGAGTGTTTGATAGCCAAGTGTTTGTTTTATCCATAAGGTATAGAGTGTAACCAATCTTGTTTCGAGGAACAAAGTACAAGAATACATTCTCATCTGAGATGCTGTCTATTCCAAGAATAGACTTCTCAAATACAGGAACTGACATCTTGAACTTAACATCCTTTGCTTCCTTCTCACTTACCAAAGGTAGCGTCTGGTCAATACTTCCATTGTTTAAAAGCATTTCACCATCTTCAGTAATCTCGACAATGCAGTCTGGTGAAACCGTACCCAGCCTTTTTAGGACGTCCTTTAGGTATAATCTATCAAGAACTACACCCTTATCCTTAGCAAGCTTCTCAACATAAATCTTATATTTTATGTTTACTGGCTTATACTTGATGAAAGCAACTGTATTTCCTGTCCTTGCACAAACAAAGTTTTCTGTTTTACAGATTTCAATCATCTCGCTCGCATCAGCCATCCTCTTCAGGAACGATACTGATGACATACCCAAAGTAACGTCAGATAGTACATCCTCTGGTAGCATATTTCTGAAAAATGCTGCTGTAGCACTACTCAGCACAAATACATAGTCTTCTGCAAAGTAAAGTTTACTTGCAACACCACCACTTGCACCACCTGTCATCAAAGGCATTAGGCTGTCTATATACACAAGTAGCTCTCCACTCTTCAAGCATTCACACTCTTCTGGGAACTCTGAATGTATTTCATTAAAAGTGTTTTTACCTATCTTAGAGCTATCAAATAGATACTTAATGTCATTGTTTAATGAGCTGTCTTTCTCTTCATTAGCAATTTCATGAACAACAGCTTTAATTTTTACACCCTCTTCCATCAACTCAATCTCATCTACATGAGTTTTGTAGAGGTTTGTAAATGAACTTACCAAGCCGTTCAAGTCATTTGCTTTCAGCTGGAATGACCACTCTTCTTCAACATCTTCAACTTCTACCTCTTCCAACAAAGTCCTTGAAAAGATTAGTGAACTTGTTCCTACTATCTCGACTTTATCCTTATTGACGAGAAAAATGATGTTCTTCATTTTATCGTCTAAAGCTTTATCTGAGAGAACAGAATTAACGTATCCTATTGCTTTTACCAATTCCTGAAATTTTACTTTTACCTTCATATTCTAACCCATACCCTTTAGTTAAAGTCTAAACTTAGACCATCAATACCATCTGCGAAATCTAGAATTTCATCATCGTCTTCAAAGAAATCTGCTAGGCTTTCAACACCCTCTTCAACCTTTTTTGGTTCAGCTTTAGCTTTTTTCTCAGCTTTCACCTTATCAGTATCTCCAGCCTTCTTCTCTTCAGTCTTCTTCTCATCAACCTTTTTTGCCCCAGCCTTTTTCTCGGCTTTTTCAACAAATTCGAAGATGTCGTCAGTCTTATCAAAAGGATTATCCATACCCTTCTTTGTTTTCTTAGCCTTCTTTGGCTCTTCCTTGACCTCAACTTCCTCTGGCTCTACGCTAAGGTCATCCAAGTCGATTTCCTCAATCTCTAAATCAGCAAATCCATCTTCTGCCTCGACTGCCTCATCCCCCTCGTCTGCATCTTCTTCCTCAAGAGTCTCTTCTTCATAATCTTCAAGGTCCTCAGATTCCTCTTCATCGGAATCATCAACCTCAAGTTCAAAGTCATCTCCAACTTCCAACTCCTCAATGGCTTCTTCCACTGATGCAGTCTCTTCCTCAGCCTCTGCCTCTTCTTCTACATCCATACCCAAGAGCCTTTTTGCTTCATCGATGTCTCCGCTCTCAATACAGTCAACAACTTTTCTCTGTGTCTCGTATTCAGCATTGATTTCCTCGTACAGCTTGTTGTACTCGGCAGTAGCCTTAGAATAAATCTCCTTGACACTCTTGCCAGCCAAGTTTATTCCCGTTTTCTTCTTGTACTCAGCAACTTGCTTGTTCAATGTCTCAACAAGCAACTCCCTTTTACTCTCAATAACAACCCTTTCCATATTGATTTTCTTGATTTTCTTGTTTAGCAGGGATACCCTTTCAATTAACTTTTCCTGTTCCATTTTTAACCCTCTCTACTCATCTATAGCTTTTCTTAAGTAATCACAAGCGATATCTTTTATTCTATCTTCAACAACAGGTACCGCTCTAACCTGAGCAAAAATATCTCCCGTTGTAAGCCTACCCTCAATTATTTCACTGACAATATCTTCTAAACGCTGTAGCCTGCTCTCTTGTTCTTCTAAAGCTTCAATCTCTTCTTCAGACATTCCAGTGATGTTAAATGCTTCCTTCGGGTAAAAAACTTCACTTACAGGTCTCAAACCAAAGGGCTCTGCTTTATACTCTGTTGAGCTATCACTGCTCACATATTCGAAAGAAACAACCCAACAATCCTCAATCCTCTCAACAGAACGTGTTGGAGAACCTACATAAAACAAACCAATACCCTCAGCACCATACAAGATTTCCTGACTTGGATGGTGTATATGACCACAAATCACTAAGTCAACACCTCTAAAGTTCTTCATCCTGTCGAGGTCAAGTCTCTGAGCTGTAGGTAGATACCAATCAGCCGTACCCTCGATGTGGAAGTCTGCATGAGCTAAAACTACATTACTTACTGCACCCTTCTCAGTCTTAGGGAACTTAAGCTCTCTCTTCTCATCACCATAGTTTACAAGGTGAAAACGAACTTCAAGCTCTCCATCGTCATTTAGGTAATCAACCTCATTGACATTCTTCAAATACCCAAGACCACACATCATATCAAAATCTGAAAAAGCACCAAAATCGTGGTTACCCTTTACAGAGTAGACTTTACCACCTGTTTTAACATTCAACCTCTTCAAGAATAGCATTACCCTCATTAGGAATTGCCTATCTTTCAAGTTGGTTTCCGTCCTTCCAATCAAATCCCCGAGGAATATTACTGCACTTGCACCAGCATCATCAACCTTTTTGGTTATCTCGTCCATAATCTCGTAACATTCTCGGGTGTAGTCTTTATGTTGTCCTTCAAAGGCACTCGTTAGGTGCAGGTCTCCAAAGATAAGAACCTTACCACCTTTTATCTTTTCTATTGCCATTATAACATACCCCTATCCGTTGTATATGTATATCTCTTCATTCACTTCGCTCGCTATTCGCTATCCTATACCACAACAACTGTTCCACAATTATTGCAGATTCTATAGTCTATTCCACTCTCTTCAACAAGGGCAGATAACTCCTTATTAAGAGATTTTTCTTCAAGCTTCATAGCTTTAATTTCCTTGCTTCTACCATTAATATCGGCTAAAGTCTTGATTACACCACCAAGAGCAATCAAGTCTTCACAATCCACTCCACTTACCTCAGGAATGTCAGCAATTTCACCAAGTTCTTTAGCTTCCTTCTTTATAAATTCTACCAGTTTTAGAGAGTCAATGGAACCTATTTCTGAAACTTCTGGTGCAGTTTTCATCTCACAAACTTCAGATGCCATACCCAATAGCTTCACTACACTCTCCAAGTTAGTTACATCTATCTCACCAACCTCAGGTATATCCACACAGGTCATCACAGACCTTCCTGAAGTAACCACATCTTTTATTAAACTTCCAGCCTCAATTACTTTATCTGACTCGCTATCTTTTTGAGCCATTAGAGCTATTAACTCAGCATCAATACCTTTATAAGCCTCAAGTTCTTCTTCGATTGCCATAATCCTACCCTCGGTTTTAGAAATCTCTCCATTGATTTGATTTCTATCTGAGTTAATCATAGCGTTGGCTCTATAAATCTCTTCAGCTTTCAGAACCTCGTGAAGAACTCTGTAGTTGTCACTCCCCGTTGTCTGAACAAGTAGCAGAGGGTCTTTATTAGATTGAAAGTTTAAATATGAACCATCTTCCTCCAGCTCACATAAACCCAAATAATCCCTTATTGGTTCAGGTACACCATTTACCTTAGTTAACCTACTACCAGCTTTATTGGTGTAAAGCACATCTCCATGCTCTCTAAGCTCCCACAGTGAGTTACCATTCTTATACTTCTGTCTAATAAGCTGTACCCCATCGTCGAAAGATACTACTATTCCAAAGTAATCCTCTCCGAAACGAATGAACTTAGCCTGTTTCTGCTTATAGGCATCCATCATAGCAACTGCACAAGCTGTCAGCATCGCAGATTTACCTGAGTCGTTATAGCCCTTGATATTTATTACACCACTCTCATCGAATTGAATTTTACCACTCTCGTACCCCATAAAATTCTTTATTTCGACTGATGTTATCTTACTGTATGCCATACTATCTTCTTTCTCCGCATTCTTTTTAATAAAAAGCCCCTACTCTCTCAAGTAAGGGCTCTCAACTCAATCTTTTATTTAATCCATACCCTTGCAACTTATTTAGTTGCTACGCATCTACCTAATCTACCAATTTAGAAATCCGAATCTGTCTCCAGTGTAGGCAGTTCGATGTTCTCTTCTTCCTCTGGAAGAGCCTTCATCTCGAAACCTGCTTCGATAGCTTCTGCACCAAGACCGCTTGCCTTAGCCTTGTAGACAGCGAGTAGGTCTCTTGTAGGCTGTAGAAGAGTATTTGTAACCTCTTCAAGGTCAGCTTCCTCATAGAACTGGTTCATAATTACAGTCTGCTGAGCCTTTGCTGGAGTCCAATCTTCAGTTGCCTTATCTAGCAATGGAGCAATCTTCTCGAATCCCTTAACATTCTTAGGAATAACCTTAAGGTTTCTAGCTGCATCTCTTGCATTCTGTTCGCCAGTCTTTGGAGTGTACTGGTAGTTTAGGATAAAGATATGTCCACCTGGGTGTGATGGTTCATCTTCCATACCCTCAAGTACTGCAATCCACTTATCTTCATAAGCCTGTTCGCCGATTGTATACCACATTACCTTGTACTTCAGCTTACCGTCTTCGATAACTGGAGTCTTACCCTCATCGTTAACTGTTTCGATAACTACGATTGGGAATGTGTACTTCCTCTGAGCTTCCTTAATTACTCTGTTGCCGTAATACTCAGACTTGATAGCCTTTACAGACTTATCTTCTGAATCGTCCATTGAAAGACCAGCTCTTGAGCAAGCTTCTCTAATCTGCTCCTTAGCCAAATCCCAAGGCTCTGACGTACCCTCACAAAGAGGACACATTCCTGAATAACCAGCTTCTTCTGGTAGACCTGAAATACATCTGAAGTTTAGGAATCTGTTTCCATCCTGCACTGCATGGATTAGTGGCTTATCCATTCTAAGCTCTACCTTTTCACCATCAGCAACAGTGTGGTTAGGAACATATACCATTACCTTCTTTCCAACTGGAATATCAAATACTGGGAAGTTCACTGGGTCTGTTGACTTAGGTGCCCTTCTGCTGATTTCCTGCTTTTCTGCACTTTCCTGTAGTGCAGACATCTGGTCTGCTGTGAATTCTTTTGCTTTAAGTTTCTTTAGCATTTTCTTTTTTCCTTTCTTTTTCTGAGTGTTCTGAGTGTTCTGAGTTTCCAACTTACATCTACACATCTTCAAATGCTTTAACCATTTTACGAGAGTTTAGCCGAGTATGGTTGCCTGGTTTGTGAGTTTTAGGCAAGCCCCCACTCAACTACCACAAAAGCCATACCCAGCTTAACTTTTCAACCTTAGAGAGTACATCTTTACTTTAAAACCTACCCATTAGATGCTTCAAAGCCCGCTGTACTTATTATTCCAAGGTTAACTCGCTCTAAGTCCTCCTAAGAGGACATATGGTGCAGTAGCAGAGAACCACCGAATGCCAATTGCCTCTCCACCACTACACCATATAGACATATTATAAAATGAGGTAAGAACCAACCAAATTCCGATATATTATACCCTCTAAACGTATCTTACCTCAGATTTGGTACTTCAAAGTACCCTCTCAAAAGAGAACCCTACCTTGATGTTATTGCATACTCTACTTTCAACAGGTGAGAACTCAGGAATCTATTGGGATCTCTTAATCTTAACAAGGGGAGTTAAGTAATATCTTTGTTTACAAGGGGGTGTATACAAAGTTATGTCATTACTTAGTTATTACAATTCGTCGAAAAAAGGTTATTTCGAACTTTAATTCCTGAGCTCTCATCTGTTGAAAATACAGCATTCTCAACAACCAAATATATTTTTATTCTCTTTCACCTACCCTACCCTACCATCCACATTTATAGTTTAACAATCCTATTTACGAAAGTCCAGCCCTCTCGAAAATAAATTTTAAGCTATCGAGATTTTTTTATCCGTTAGTGTGACCATGTTGTAGAAGTATCCTACCTTCACATCGAAGTTTCCTGCTACACCGAAGAAGTCACATAGCTGAAGATACATAGTCGTTAAAGTAGATAATAGCAAATCTCGAATCATACCCTCTCTTAAGTTCACAGAGCCAGTGACTACTGGAGAACTTTTTGAACTGTTCATACAAGAAAACTCTACCTTTTCTGGGCTAACTCTTCTCATTCTTATATTTTCAATGGAAATACCTCTCTGAGATGCTAAACTATCAATCATCGCAGAACCATCAGCCACTATCTCAATTAGCACCATTCCATTAGGCAGATTTCCAATGTTTATAACTTGTTTGTTCATAACCTACTACCTACCCCTTTACCATTTTAACCTTTTTTCATCTTTTAACATAGTATACTCTCTCTTAGAGAGTTCCTTTAGTAGTAAAGACTTAGGGCTGTAACGAGGATCTAACTCGTAGTCTATATCGTTGTCAGTTAAATATAGCTTATATTTACAACCACTACCATCAGCTTTTCTCTCAGTTCCACAACCATAAATGATTGCGCTGTCATAGTTCTTAGATAGTAAGAAATACAAAGCATCTATGCCTAAAGGGTGGCTTCTAGCAACTTCACCGCTGTTAACCCAGTTGATTACATTTTCAAGTTCTCTTCTGATATCTGTACAGATAGCATCCCTACCCTGTTTGCATAGGTATTTATCACTTGTAGGTTCAACCATACCCTTGTTCCAGTCTACATAGATTAGCTGTTCTCTTGTTCTCATATTGGAATCTTCGCAATAAAGAGTTAGAAATGTGTCTCCACCCTCTTCTTTTAGCATACCCGATATTACCAGCAAAGCTGGGTCATAAAGGGCTTCTAATGCCTTATTAAGGTTTCTCATAACCCTGTTGAACTGGTCTACAACTAAAACATCTAAAGGTAAACAGGTAAATTTCATCTCTGCCATTTTACTTTCACTCCTCTAAATTTCTATTTTTCTTTCTTTCTGCTTTACAGCTTCAAGAAGAACGTCCTTTATTGACTCTGGTTCATAGTTTTTGAACATATCGTCAATATCTTTCACACTCGAGTCTTCCCAAAAGATATAGGAACTACCTCTCGGCAAGTTCCATTCGTCTTCATTCATAACTCTTCTTCCAACTTTGTCGTTATCTGGTATACCATATACCCTTTTGAAGAATCCATAAATACTTTCTTTCTCGGCAGATGAAGTAACACCCATCTCAGCCAAACAAGGAAAACCCAACGCAACTAACATTAATCTATCAAAAATACCCTCAACAATGAAAGTTATTTTTGGTCTATTCTGCATACCCAACATTTCCATTCCAAAGAATAGGCACTTCTTAGAAAAATAAGCACTTGGAGTAGTAATGTACTTTTTATCATCAGGATACCAGCCAATCAGAGCAATAACATTCCCTAGCATATCTTTTACTGGGAATATAAACCTGTCTTCTAGCAACCACCTTCCAGCTTCGCTAAAAAGACCTAGTTCTCTTAATTTCTTATTTTCTTCCCAACCCATACCCCTTAGCTTCTCAGACTCTACCCAAATGAAATCTCCATAGTTCAGAGCCTTATCAACAACAGAAGATTCTAAGTCGTAGCCCCTTGCTCGTTTTATCTCTCTTCTTACCTCGTCTTCATTTTCACCAAGAGTTTTTATCTTTCTAAAAACTGCGTTGTATACTTCTACGTATTCCTGATATGACATACCCATTTCGCTTACCTATCTGAACCTAAAACCAACCATTAAACCAACAAAAGCAACCACTAACAATAAGACTCCACCAGTTACTCGCCTTCTTGCATTTCTCTGTGCTAAGCCAAGTTCCTCCTCAGCTTTTTCAATCTCATCTTCAGCTAAAGAACTTATATCCAACTGCCCTATTCTCTCTTCCCAAGAAGAGTGGTCAATCCTGTTATGTTGCCTTTTCCAGTCTTTCCACTCTTTCCTACTCATCAACTTTTTTAGTTCTTTCTTCTCTGACCTTTTCATAACCTAATATACCACTACTTTATAATACCACACCTATTTGCTTTCTACAAGCTTCTCTAGCAAGTCATTATATTGTCCTGATTTTATTTTCAGAGCAACTTCTCCTCTACCCCTTGAAAGAGCTGATGAGTATTCATTACCAATACTACCCACTAAAGACACCTTACCCTGACTTCTTGTTATCATCGTGTTAATCATATTACGGTTTATGAAACTTGGATTACTTCTTTTCTCAAGAGGAATAATAACAGCCTGAGCCTGACTTCCTTGCATCTTATGACAGGTTAAGGCATAAGCTAAGTCCAAATTTCTAAGGTCAGGTCCCATGGCAACCGTACCCCTTCCTTCTAGGAACTTGCAGTAATACAGTACATATACATTCTTATCTAAGTCCACATCATAATTCTCGACAACCATTACATACTCATTATCACTAGCTTCAGCCCCAAAGTTATAAGTTTCTAACTTATCTGCGTATTCATCCCTTTTGTTTATTAAAGTTTTAACCTCTTCAGCAGATAAACCACCTGCTGTATTTTCGTTAACTTCATTAAACCAAGAGCATCTCACTGATGAACAAGGCACGAGTCCAACAACCTTACCCATATCTCCATTTACCATACCCAAAGTTATTACTTCTTGGAAACTATTTCTGCCGTCCCAATTAAATCTTCTTTTTCCATATTGGTTTACATTTATATGGATGACTCTGTCATTCATATGGAAAGTTACTGCATCTCCATATCTTTTATATTGAGTTACTAAAGCCTTGTCATTAGCCCTTAACTTCTTCTGAACTATTGGGTTAATCTTTCGAGTAGAGGACATCTTCTCCTCGGAAACATACCCTGAGATTATTTGAATGTCATCTTCTGCAACCCCTTTACTTAACCAATAATCAAACTCACTTACAGTCTTTCTTACTAGTTCAGTATCAGAGCAAGGAACTCCTCTAAATGAGTCGTTATCGTAAATTAAAGGCTCATCATAACCATTTGACAAGAAGTTGATGACAGAACAGTTATAGTTAACCAAAGAACCCTCAGCTGCTCTCTTGCTGACACCCAACTCTACACAAGGTAATAACTTCATCAAGCTATAAAAAGGAAATCCATTTCCAATCGGTGGCAACTGTTTAACGTCACCCAAGAAAATTATAATATCCTTACTACCCACATTAGCACACACCTCAAAGAGCAAATCAATATTGCACATAGCCATCTCGTCAAGGATATATACCCTCGGTTCTCTGTTTTCGAAATCTAGCTCATCTTTGAGGTAAATTGTTTTTAAAGGTGGTTCCTCTCCAACCATTACAGAGAACATGGAATGTAAAGTCTTTACTCCACCACCTACAACCTCGCTCAACCTTCTACAAGCCTTTCCAGTAGGTGCTCCATAACAGTATTCGTACCCTTCGAGGTTTTCTTCGAAAACCATTTTCATACACTCTGATGTTGTTGTCTTACCACTCCCAGCACAACCACTTAGCACAGAGGCTCTGAACTTACATAGTTGTATACTTTCTGCTTGTAATGCTTCAAGCTTGAAACCTACTTTTTCTTGATAGGTTTCTATACCCTTAGCTATCATTTCTTCGTTAATGCCAGTAGATTCTTGACCTAATCTTCTTAAAGTATTGTAAATGTGAACTTGTTTTACTACATCCTTACCCAACAAAACTCTCTCAGAACCATCTTCCAATTCTAGCATCAATATTAGCCCCATTCCATCAAGAGTTTCCAGTAATTCATCGCTGTAATAAACCTCTTTTGTAAAATAAAGTCTTTTATCTAGTAGGAGCTCACAGAGGTTTTCTGCCTGCTTATCTATTTTTGTAACCTTAGCAAGTGTTTCATACCAGTTTGTTATTACAGTCTTCTTTAATAGAAAACTATTTTCCTTTGTAAGGGATTCTATAATGCTGTACCCAATAAGTGTGTCAATACCTTCATCCCTTTCAGAACTACCATTCATACTGTAAAGGAAAGCCAATACACTAAATGGAAGTTTAATTATATGCCCAACTACAAAAGGTTTGCACCACATCAATGCTAATAAATGAGAAACACAGCTTTTAGTTCTTCTCTCAGCATTATATACACTTGAGGCTAGCTCCTTTACACTAACACCACAAATCGTACCCAATATCAAAACGAGCAACCAGCCCCCTACTGCACAGTCAATCTCTTTAAGAGCCACACCCTGTGACATCTTCACTTCATCTTCATCTGGTAAGAAGTTAGAGAATGTTACATCTTTTTTCTTCTCTTGTTCAGTGATATATTGAAATAGCTCTTTTGCGTTGTCATACAAAGACATACCCAATTCTTTTCCTGTTCTTCCACTTTGAAGTTTAATGTTCCAAGATGATGCAATCTCTTCACACATTTTCCTAAATAAACCATTTATTTCAGATAACTCTTCAGTATCCATATCTCTAAATTTTGACAAACCTAATGAACTTGAGTGTAATGCTTTCTGTATTCCTCTAGATGCACCTGAAAAAGCCTCAGCTAAAGGACTCTCCTCCTGTACATCGAGATGTTTTGTTAAGTCCATCTTTATTTGTGTTAAATCAACTCTCCCACTTTCAGTACGAATTAAAGGTTCTGACGACATCCTGTTCACTTCTTTCGCACCCAAATCCAAATACTGAGGATACCTTGTACCCACAAACTCTGCTATTGTTAGAGTGCTTTCTGGAAAATCAAACTCAACCTTACCAGTTTCATCAGAGGTCATAACACCATTAAACAACCTATACTCCAAATCCGTACCCAAGTTTTCTCTGTTTCCTTGTTCCAATGGGTGAACATAGTTCACACCCATTACCCAATTTCCTTCGGAGTCTTTTCTAAAAGGAACACAATTCAACGTCCAACCTGATTTGTCGAAACCTTTAATAGCTTCTACACTACTTTGAGCCTCTTCATATTCCAAACCAATTGTTGCACCTTTCCTGGCAGTTGATTGCACAATTACATTCTTACCCACTAAAGTTTCATCGTCTAGTGTGATTATCATACTTCCTCTGCTAAATAGAGGTGCTCCAATAGAAACATACCCATCTTCCTTGAAGTATCCATTATCTTCAAGACATTTTACTGCAAATACATCAAGGATAGCATAATACATCTTCTCAGTTAAGTCTCCACAATTGAAATAAGAGGGTTTTTTTATCAATGCTCTGACATTTCCATAGATGGCAATGTTATATAGTTTTTTATTGCTGTATCTACTTCTTCCAGAGTCTCTATTTGTTCCGATATTAAGTTCTTTCAATAAATTCGCATCAGCCATTTCATTTCCCTCTCATCTAATTTATTTTTAATTTTCTTGTAAAAGCCGTACCCAAGATTCTTGCAGTTTCTACACCACTCAACAAATTTAAAAGGGTGAAAATTCCACATCTAAACCAAAACAGACAACCGAGAACTCACACCCAAATTTTACCTTTGAAATTATACCATTTACCTTAAAAACTACATATTCTCTAACTGACTTCTTCATCAGCGATTTCAACACTGTGAAAATTGAACGAGTTTTTCAAGTTTTGAGTTTTTACAAGTCTACTTAAGCAGATTAGCAACCCAAAACAAATAACTTACTTCCAACCAACTCTCGACCATCATCATAATAGCCACTCAGATTATTTTCACCAAGTATTTCAATCAGAGTCCTAACCTGAGAACCACCAACCGTACCCAGTTTCATTTTCTTATCTCCGTTGTCCAAATATAAACCGACATCAGACTTCTTAGAGGACTTAACGATATTACTTATTAACATCCATCTGTGCTTCTGAGCATTAAATCCTTGTTTAATTACCAAACAAGGAAAGTTAAGACCAGCTTTAGCATATCTTGAAACATGCTCCTCCATTTCGCCTTTAGTAGCTTCACTATAGCCTTCGTAGATTTTTTCTGCTGTAGCAACTTCTGAGTTTATTAGCATTTAATTACCTCCGACCATATACATTCTTAATAATTGGGAGTAACAAGCACCCAAGTTACAAGTCAAACCAGTATCAAAAAGTTTCCCGTCTTTCAAGCAAAGAACTGGGTTGTTACCACTCGAGTTCTTTAACGTAGATTTAACCGACTGCATAAAAACAGCGTCATCTTCTAACCTAAATATCAACGACATACCCTCTTCTCTCGATAACGTACCCACTCCGAAGTTCTTTACCCTATCAATAGCCATTTTCTTTGTATCAACTGGTTCTTCCTCTTCTTCTACTTCTTCTTGAGCCTCAACTACAGGTGTTTGAGACTCTACAAATCCAGCCTTCTCAACCTCTTCAGAGCAACCAAATACTCTTCCAACCTCAAACATTGTTTCTGTTAGAGATAAATCTGTTTTAATGTCATTACCATCAACAACATCAACATCTGTTTCACCACTCTTAACTGCACTCAACAAGTCTCTCGCAACAGAATCAATCTCAGGTGGAATAACCTTACCCCAATTTTCCTCATTTCGAATGAAACCTAATATTCTATCTCTACGGTATTCATTAATGAGAGCAACTTCCCATCTCATCAGCCTATCAGTATCTCCATTCCACCAATCAATACCACTCTCTTCATAGCGGTCTAAAATGATGTCCTGTACTTGAATAGGTATTTCTGTGTTCTTAGCTTCATACCAATTACGACCATACCCACATCCGATATAAAGAGGACACCAACCCTCAATTTCAAGCTTCATCGCCTTAGACAAGATACCAAGCATCTTGGCTGGGTCAATAGACTTATGAACCTCAAGGAATATCTCATCATGGACAAAAGCAGATAACAATACCTTACCAAGCATATCGTTAGCGACCAAATAATCAAAAAGCCTTACCATTGCTCTCTTATAGATATCGGCTGCTGTACCCTGAATTCTGTTGTTGCCTGCCTCTCGTCTTATCTTAGAAACAGAAGTTTTTGTTTTATCAAAGTATCTTCTTCTACCAAAGTAAGTGCTTGAGAAACCATCTCTAACACCATCTGCCCTTGCTTTATTAAAGAATTCCTCAATTTTTTCCTGACCTTCAAAGTATTTCCTCTTCAACTTTATAGCCTTAGCTACGTGGAGAGCATCCCCTACTCCAAAAATAGTTTCAGCTAGTGATTTATCTCCCATACCATATGGTAGTCCAAAGTTGATGCCTTTAGCATTCTTTCTTTGTTTTGGGGTAACAGCCTCATAAGGAATGTTAAACATTCTGGCTGCCTGGTATCTGTGATAATCACCATCAGGATTGAAGAACCATTTTACAAGATTCTCCTGATTAGCCATACCCGCTAGAATTCGATACTCTACCGATGAATAGTCGGCATCCATTGCATAAAAGCCAGTTCTAGGCACAATGTACTTTTTGACTGTATCATTATAAGATTGATAGTTAGGTTCTTTAACAGATACTCTTCCAGTCTCAAGAAACTGTTGAACTTGAGAGAACATATACCCTGACCTTGATGAGAACTTTTCTACATTGTTTGTAAAGTTACTTTCCAACTGTGAAACTTCGCTATACTCATTTAGCATACGAGCAAGAGGATACATATCACTACCATCAGCATTCTTATAAGACATTAACTTCTTTCTAGTGCCCTTACCTGTTGATGGATTACCTGTTTCTGTTTTCTCTACAACAGGGTAACCTTGTTCTTGGAAGAAAATCTTTGATAGTTGAGGTGGTGAGTTTGGATTGAACTTATACCCTACAATTTCTATCATCTCACGCATAGTTCTTTCTTTAGTTTCTCTTATTCTTTGAACCAACTCTTCCAATCTATCTACATCAACACAGTGACCATAATACTCTTGGTAAGCAATTACTATCATAAATCTTACCTCGCATTGATAGGTTGAAAAAGCATTGTAACTCTCCAATATTTTATTTTCTTTAGCAAATCTTATTAACCTTAAAACAGTATCAGCATCTGGGCAAGCATAAAGTCTAGTATCATCATACCCCATATCCCAAAACTTAAAGCCATCACCGAACTTACCATCAACGAAATCACTAAGTTCCAAAGTATCCAATCCTAGCAACTGGTGTGTCATTGGTTTCAAACCAAGCTGCATATGTCTGTGGTCATTCCATAATGTTGTTTTAATGAGGATAAGAGTATCTTCAACAATATTACAGCATACTCCAAGCGAATACATTACTTTCCAGTCGAAACCACCATTCTGTGTAGCCAAGTCCTTAGTTTCCAATATAGGTTTGAAATAGTTTTCAATTACCCAACCAATCTTGCTTTCCTCACACAAATTCTTAAACTTCTTATGACGAAATGGGAAGTAATATGCCGTACCCTCTTCTTTACATAAAATAAGACCTACAAGCAAATCTGCTTCATCACAATTAAACTTCAAGCCAGTAGTCTCCGTATCGAAACCAATTAAGCCATCATGCTCCCAAAACTCTTTCAATATCTCTTCGGCTTTATCCATTTCATTGATGATGAAGTAATTTTGTTCTTTCAACCAAGAATAATTCTTCTCTGGGTGCATTTCAACAATTTCATCAAAGGTATAACTCGTCTGACCTGACCACGATGCTTCATACATAGGTCGTCTATATTCAGGAAATAAGTCTTTTAATAAAGCGAATTTTTTCAGCTCTGACTTCGCTGGGTACACTCCCATATTCCTTACTTCCCCATCTTCTTCCAAAAGGAGCTCATAGTCATCAACACCTTTAATTTCTAGGAATAAAGGCGTACCCATAGATAGTTTTACTTTTGCCTCAATATTACCGACTTTAGTTTTTATTCTATGTTCTGTAACTTTATTAAAGCCACCTGCACCAATTAAATCACCAACATAATTTATATTTGTTGTTGGGTTATTCTCAGCAAGGTTTAATACTTCTCTGATAACAGAACCAAACTCTACAAAGAACTCCTCATTTAACCTTGATTTTAGCTTTACACCGTCATAGTACTCTACACCTTGAAAAACTGAAATCTGGTTAGCACCAATAGCTAAATATAAAGATTCACCAGCCCAACTTGCTGGCATCTCCTCCCCATCTACACCAAGAAAACCTTTATCTAAAAAAGACTCTCCTGACATTGTCGGAGAGCTCATATATAAAGTTAAGAAACTTCCAGCTGAGTAACCTTCCAACTCTATAAAGTGTCCATCTGTTTTTAAATGACCTCTTAACATAAGTTTTTCCTTTCTTTCGAGTTCAACCTTTCAAGCCTTACTCCAAAGTTCACACCATAAATACAAATCTCGCAACTTTTAATTGGTTGCGTTGTACAAATTATGAACACATCACCCTTAGTCTTTACTAACTGAATACTTTCATTAGATTCGAGTACTGCCATAACTAAAGCCATACCCAACTCTGTTTTTAACTGTTCTTCATTATCCGTAACACCACCAAAAGGTCTCAACCAAAAGTCTCTGCCTTCAACATCTACAGATATTCTTTTTTTATCTATATTTATAATCTCATCAACAAGCTCAATCAAGTCGATTGCATAGAAGAACCTTCTCTCGAAGTTGGATACTTTATCGTAAAGTACTGTCTTGTCTATAAGGCTTACAAACTTAATTTTATCTTCAACTCTCTTTTGTATCTGACTTTCTTTCATCCTTTTGTTTTTTATCTTCTTACCAAATTCTAAGAACGATTCAACGATCTCATCGTAATTATCTTTTAGATAAAAGATAGCATTTGTAATTGTTGATTTAGTGTATTTCTCAAACACCTTATCATACTTATCAAGGCAGGAAACTTTCATATTTCCTAAGTCCTTAAAGACTTCGAAATCAGAAACATACCCACTTGCCATTTCTTTTGCACACTCAATCTCGTTCTCGCTTATTAGTTGGTCAACCCTTTCCTCAAGTATGGTGTCGGGGCTATTTATATCTGCAAGTCTTTCAGACCAAACACCATCAATATTCTCTGAGTCTGGTGATTCCTTTTTAAACTCACTTCTATTTATATTCTTCAATACACTCTTCGTATAGTTTTCTAATTCTCCATAAGATTCATCGTACCTTGAATTTACATGTTCAAAGGTAGCGTCAATTGCATCGTCTGCCCTATCGCCATATATAGAAAAAGCATACCCTCTCAAGCCTTGGAGAATTTCAAATAATTCTACTGTTTCTTGGTTAGACCTGGTACTTACATAATCAAAGTAATTCATTCATCTACCTACCTTCCAACCCAGTTAAATAACCTTCCAAACTTGAATTGCCCTTAGCACAAAGATTTTTAACCAAGTCTGATAACTCCTTATTCTCCATAACTAAGGACTTTAAATCTTCAATAGACTCCTTATACCCAGCAAGAACTCCCAAGAGTAAAGGCACAATATCAATACCGTTATTGATTATTATTACACTTCTTATAGTTTCTAAGTCCTTTGTAGACCTCTGGAATGCATCATCATCTTCCAAAGCCTCTATCTCAACCTCTGAAACTCGGCTTTTCAATGTGTTTGCATCAACTGTTCCATAAGCAGGTGCATCTCCCTTGCTGTCCTCAGGTCTATCCCAAATGGCTACACACTTCTCCACCTCTGAAAACTGCTGTTTCATATCGTTGTCAGAGCAGATTTTTTCATATCCTGCTAAATTCCACTCACTCTTGTTGATGTTTCTACCCATTGCAGATTGGATTATCTCAGTTGTGTGTAAATACCTTAGAGCATTGTCGTCAAGTATTTCTTCTTCACTCAGGTTTCCTAATTCTTCAAAGAGGTCCCAAACATTATTCATTTTTTGGTTTACTTGATAGTCAAAATAATTCACTGTTATTTTCTCCTTTATCCTATCATACCAAATACATTCTCATCATTCAATAAGCTTCTAAATTAGAATGCAACCTCTTCAACTGTTGCAAATAGCGTACCCATAGCCTCTTTTCTTCGCTGTTTGCTTCCTGAACCAGCTTTCTTAGGCTTTCTGTTCTTGCTCTTCTTTTCAGTATCGTCAGTAGTTTTCTTTAACTTCTCAACACTTTTCTTTACAATCTCAGTTAGGTTATCCAAGTCTGAAAGTTCAACTTCTTTGAACAGATCGTACATACCATCGTAGTAAATACCAAGTTTCTTGTTTTTGTCTTCTACATCAAATCTACCGATGTTAATTCCCTTAATACCAAGGAGTTTGCCACCAATTACTCGCAGATTTTTATTTTTCTCACAAGCAGAGATTAGCGTTCTCATATCTGCATAACCATCTCTTACTTCCAAAAGAGGAACAACTCCTTCAGGACAAGTAATCTCCTCTCCACACTCAGCAAGAGTAACTTTCCTGAACACCTTACCCATCATTTTCTCAGGAATCTCAACTTTTGGCAGTTCACCATTGACAGTTATAAACTCAGAAACCATACCCATAGCTTCTTCAAGCTCTGCACCTGTGACTTCAAGGTTTAAACCCACATTAATCGGTTTCTTACCTTCTTCAGTTGGTATTATAAGCTTTCCATTATATTTCTTTGCTTCTTCTAAACTGCACCTTGCAATTATTTTCATTATACATCACCGACCATTTCTTCTTTTCTGAGTTCGTAATAAAGGTATAAGAACTTCATTATATCAATATTATCTCTCCAAACACCAACTTCATTTATTAGTTTATACACTCTAACAATTCTTTCATAAGGTAAATCTTCACCAACTATTCGAGGTAACTGCCTTTCATATCTCTTCAGTCTAGCTACATCTAGTTCATCTGGAGTACCCACAAAAGAATCATAAATTACACCATTCAAATACAACTGCTTAATTAACAGAATATCACTTAAACAAGCTCTCAGTATTCCTCTCAGCCGATTTGGTTCATACATCTTCGAAAACTCGTTCATCTCACTGGCTTTCAAACGCATTGAGGTCTTGACTCCTTGAACAGTATTAACCTTTGCAGTGAGCAGACTCAATACAAATTCATTTAGTGTATGAACCGTACCCCCACATACTTCAGCAACTTCTTTTCTTGTTGTTACTTTAAATCCAGCCTCCAAATATTCTTTCATCTTGAAAACTGCCTCAGCATCTCTTGCATAGCTTCGAGCAACTACCTGAAACATTGCACTGCTTATTTTCCCTTTTTCAAGGCTGTCATATAAAAGGAAACTGACCTCTGACCAACGGAGATAAGGTATATACATCTCATTAACTAAAGGCATAATCTCAGAAAAGTTTTTCCTGAAGTCTAGCATATCTTTATACTTCTCAAATTTGATTAAGAACTCGGAATTACTGTTCTCCAAAACACCCTTCTTCTTTATAAGCGTACCCCTTATTTTCTTGTACTCTAAGACAAATAACCACTTCTTTGCAAGCATACTTTCTACTGAAACTATCTCTACCATAGCTTCAAAATCTTTCTTTGTCTTGATTTCGAAGATAGTATCTTGAACCGAAGTACATTTCTTTCTCAGAGTGTCGTAAATGAATATATCTGCCTTACTTGAGTTTGAAACTACAGTGTGAACATTTTTATGTTCAGACATTAAATCCTTAAAAGGCATTTCATTCCTCCTAATAAGTATACTGCTTTCTATAAAGCTTAGTTAAGTAATCTTTTAACTTGTCGACATGTAGTGTGACCAACTGCTTATCAAGTTCCTCTCCTTTTAGCATATTCTCTAAGTCATCAAGCAGATTCTTCGCCTCGAAACATAGGTATGGCATACCCTGTTCTTTAGCTACTTTTACCAACTTCGCTCTATCTTTCTCAAGAACATACCCACTCAGGACGAGAGAGTTGAAACTTAATTCGTCCCAGCTAACACCCATCTCAACAGGTGCTTTCACAGTTTCAATTCCAGCAAATGCAGAGTTAAGAGCCGTCAATACAACTGCTCTTCTCAGGGTATTACCCTGTTCTGCAATCTTCTCTTCCAATGACATCTCGGAAAGAGAGCATTGCTCAGCTTTAACATCAGCCATGCAATCCCAAGAATCAATCTTTTTTAAGTAAACTCCATCGGTCTTACTCCCATCTGTTCTTTCTCTTAAAATAAGCACTGCATACATACCCAAGTTAAAAGGTGTTCCATAAACCAATTTACTGTTTGCAACAACACCACTCACATCATAAAACCAAAGAAGTTCCTTAATCACAGACCAATTTTCCATCTTCTGTAAGAAACCTACAGGTAATATTATGCAAGCCCCATATCTTGCAGTTTCATGATTTTCTTCCATTGAGCAAAGTCTATGTAGCATTAAACTTGCATTGTTCTCTATGGCTATACCACGTTCTTTCGCTGATGCAAGAATCTCTGATGATGCCTTCTTATCTACCTTCTCTTCACACATAGAAGATAAGTCAAATACGAAAGGTAGGTTTAGTTTATCCTGTAACCATTCATTATCCTGCACAAAGAAGTCATTTGCTAGCCCATAATCCATACCCTCTAGCCAGTTTACTTCCTCATCACTTTCCAAACCATCTTTCCTGCCTGAGATTTCATATGTTACATACTTCCCAAACTTACTGTCTAACTCCCCTACAATATAGTTCCAAGCCTCATCGCTTATACCATTGTTTTCAACATATTCTTCTTTAAGTTCTTGCAGAATGTGGAACTTCTTAACCATCAACTTACTCATTCCGATATCTCTGCTTTCAGCCAATTCTACAACCTTTCCTGCAAGCCAAGTTCTATAATCATCACCATTATACCCTTTTGAAAACTCAAAAAGCCTGAACAGTTCGTCAGGCTCAATATCCATAGTTTCAAGGCAGTATCTTACAGCTTCCTTTACATATTTCATATTTATCTCCTTTTACCACACTGTTTTCATCTACCCATATTATAACATTTCTTTTTTTGAGAAACAATTCTTTACTACTTTTTAAATTCCGTATTCTAAGAATTCTCCACAATCTCCTCGGTAGTAAACTACAGCGTCACTATCAGCCTCAACTCCACCATCGTTTCGTACCAATGGCGTACCCGTCTTTTTTATTACTTCACTAAGGTACTCTGGCTTGTTGAGATACCATACCCTTACTTTTTCGTGTATAGAACCGTACATACTGTACTCAAGGTCTACCATATTGGTTAATCCAACAAGTTCATCGCTGTGCACAAAACCATTTTGAATTACCTTTCTTCTTAAAAGTTCGTTTATAACCTCTGGCTTAGCAGGAACTACAACTAGTTCTGGGTTATAACCTTTATCTTTTAAATAAGATATGGCATCAAGTGACAAACAGCCCGTAACTACATCATACCCTCCGTTTTCTATTGTATCTATCCAAGCTTCCATAAAAGCTGGGAACTGAGTTTCATTCCAGCAATCCTCATCATCTATCATATAGTCCTCGATGTGCTTATCAAAATCGTAGACATTTTTATAGTGTTCTTCTGCATATGTTTTACCCATCAGGTCGCTTGCTAGTATTATTCTCGTTTTCATCTATAGTAAACCTTCCATCATCTCAACACTCGATAGTAACTTAACTCTTTCCTTTTGAACCCCTTTATCTAGTAGAAGATTTACTTGTGGAGTTTCATTATGTAAGAAACGATACTTGCAATCTAAGGTGTCGAGAATATCAAATACCTTATCAATATACTGTATATATTTTTGTTGCTCTCTCTCAAGTTCGAGCCACTCATATACCCACCTATTTTCCATCTCGATGGTTAAAATATCTTCGTGTCCTACAAGACCTCTTAACTTTGCTAAGCCGTCGATGATTTCTTCAAGCTGCAAAGTTTTCAGACTGTCTCGACCCTTATCGGTTCTTATAGAGGTATGTTCAGCTACTGTCTTACCTTGCTTCTTAATTACATAACCAAATACATACCCATTCTTTTCATTTCTTGCATTCACACTCAACAATACATTCATCTCTACGTAACCCTTCTCTTTTACCCCACTAGTATTTCTTTTACGGCTTCTTCACTTAGTAATCTTCCATCTGGGAAACAAGGAACAACACCTGCTTCGCCACCATACTTAAAACATAATGGCTTACCCTCATAAGCATCTAGAATTATTATGTTTCTTGGTTCATACAAAGGGACTCTCCTTACTCGATTCCCCTGAGCTGTCAATACACCATTACCCTCATCATCTTCGATGATAGCAACTGGAGAGAGTTTATTTTTTCCTCGAGTCCATTCAATGCGGTTAATGTACCCAGTATACAAATCTTGTTTCCAAACTCCAACCTTTAAGGCAATGTTTCCTAAGTTATATTTACCTTCACTTCCAAGTTCTCTGAAGAGGTCTCGGTTATTAACCTCAAAAACAACACCATCACAAAAATATCCAAACTCCTCATAGTTCTCTTCAAAGGCTTCTACAACTGACTTAATTACATCTAGTAGATTGTCTCCATCAACATCTTCCACATAAGTGAATTCTGGTGTCTGGAAACCATACCCTGTTAGCTGGGAAAACTCCTCCTCTCTTGTTTCAAAAGAGAAGTCTTTCATCAGCAGACCATAAGCTAAGAAGTCTAACAATGCTATCTCTTCCTCACTTGCAGAGTCTCTTGCCATCGAAGATACTGCTGAAAAAGCAGATTTAATTGTTGGATTGAATGTTCTTGCTGTTTCTAACTTATCTTCTTTTAGACAAAGCTCTCCTCTTATCTCTACAAGTCCTAGACCATCTAAGTTGTCGTTTCTATCTCCTAGAATTACTTTCATCTGCCTTGTTAGGTCTCGTCCTGCACTTGCCCTAGCCCTTGATGTAGCACTCACAAGCTCTCCATCGAGATAAACTACCCTTATTCCATGCCCATTTATCTTATAACTAGCAAAGTAGTCTATAGGCTCATCAGGCATCCTTTTAAGGAAGTTGTTCAACTCATCACAAGTATAGCTTTTGCAAGTTTCAATCGATTGCATTGGATTGACTCTAAGAAGTTCAGTATAGTCAGTAATATCTCCGTCGTCTTCCCAAAGCTCTCTTAGGATGTTACTTTCAGGTCTCAAAGCCTTAAGTATACCAACAAGAGTATCATAAATTGAATCCTCAATTATTCCTCCTGATGACATACCCCTCTCTGCTTCTAGAATAGCCCTTTCGAGTTCATCGATTTTATCGCTATCAAAACCATCTACACCAAAGTTATCCCAATTAGATAACATATCTTCAACAATTAAATTAAAGTTATTCATATTTTCCTTCGCCCTTTCTAAACACAGTTAACCTCTCTAATAAACTCAATTCAATTACCTCTGTGCTCCTATCTTAATCCAGTCTAACAAGGAAAACATACCCGTCGGACTTTTGCTGGCTACCTTAAAAGGCACATCTCCGAGTTCATTATCTCTCAGCACCATATTGAAAATGACGTACCCATCTGCTTTTAGGCTGTCCATTTCTTTTCTTAAAGTTAGGTCTATTGCTTCTTTATATAGAGCCTCCATCATAAAATATGCTGGTTTATCACCAATATCACATAAGTAAGCTGCTTCTGTAAATAGGCTTTTATTCTCGTCTTCTTGACAATTCTTTACGTGCTGATTATAGCACTGCCACATAGCCTCAGTTAGGTCTGCTGTTCGAATGATAAGCTTCTTTTCATAATAAGCCTCCCACCACCATTCAATATCATTAACTAAGCTCTTATCCTCTACGTGAACAATCTTAAATTTACCTATTTTAACTTCATTACCTCGCCTGCCATCATACATTATCGAAAACTTTGCAAAGTCTGCATAAGTTCCACATCTTCTATCAAGTAAAGTAGCAGTGTCTAGGGTGTTTTTAATTTTACTGTTTCCCATTTTTACACCTCTTAATTTTTTCCATCACTTTCTCATTTATTACAAATATTATACCATATTTTGAAAAGAATCGCAATCCACTCAAAATAAAAAGTAGTCACAAAGGACTACCACTAAAGAAATATTCTTAAATTATTTGTTAAGGCAACTCTCAATTAT
>ERZ773061.5-NODE-5-length-112003-cov-13.472996_pt1 | contig 112003 bp, 116 predicted proteins | sample MGYA00580627_ERZ773061 | MGnify/ENA primary metagenome ERZ773061 (study PRJEB29015, sample SAMEA2738119) | human oral metagenome | biome: human oral; feature: human-associated habitat; material: saliva | place: China | collected 2223 ...
TACAGTATATAGATGCTATCAAAAAATGCAAGACTTTTTTAAGATTTTTTTATCAAGCTTAAGAATTACTATTACTTCGATTTTTGGGACATTGTTGTAGCAGGTAAGTTTTTTTGGTGCTATATCTTTTTGAAAAAACACTCTAGTAGAACTAGAGTGTCTGATTATTTTTAGGTTTAACCTTCGGAGTTAGAAACTTTTCAGAAAGGAGAGTCTCTCCTTCGTAGATAACCTCTATACTAGAGGTATCTTGTATATCTCCGTTGTTTGAGGAGGGGGATAGTATTACCATATTTGAAGATACTATTTCTCCAGAGTGCTCGATGACAGTTTTTACAGCAACCCCACCAAATTTTTTTGGTAAAGTGATTTTAATTACTACATTTTTCATAGTGTTATTTTTTGAGTTTTTATATTTATTTTTAATATATAAAATATCATAAGGATGTCAATATTTTTGAAACATTTTTTATCATTTCATTCTTACTCTTTTTTTAATTGATTTTTGCTAGTGATTTACTAGTATATAAACAAAATTATTGTCCCATTTTATGTTCAATTAAGGGTAGAAATGAAGAATATTTGGAGAATTTATCGATCAGATCTTAAAAGGATTGCTGGTAATTGAGTTGCAATATTGATTGTATTGGTTTTGTGTATATTACCTTCGCTTTATGCTTGGTTTTATCTCAAGTCGTCTCGAGATCCTTATGGGAATACTAAGGGGCTTAAAGTCGCGGTTGTTAACAATGATACAGGAACGATTTTTAAGGAAAAGTGGGTTAATATTGGTGGGGATGTAGTAGAAGAATTAAAAAAGAATGAGAATATTTGATGGGTATTTGTTGATGAAGAAATTGCTCAAGAAGGTACGAGACTAGGAAAGTATTACGCATCAATAGTTATAGAAACCTGATTTTCGGAGAAGATGGTCAGCCTTTTGGATCAATATCCCAAACATCCTGAAATCCATTATACAGTAAATGAAAAGATCAATGCTATTGCTCCAAAGATTACTGACAAAGGAGCCTCTACTATTAAGGATAATATTCAGAGATCTTTTGTAGATACGGTTAATCGTGTGCTTATGGAAAAGCTTAATCTCATTTGATTTGATCTTAAAAATAGCAAACACAGTGTTTATTCGTTGATTGATTTTGTTCATGATGCTAGGCAGAGTTTAGATCAAGCGGATAAGAAACTTACAAAAGTACTAGAATTATCTTATCGTGGAAGATACAGGTTAGAAGAAATGTATGGAAAGATTCCTCAAGTTCAAAATAGTCTCGATGATGCAAGAGAAACTCTCGGTCAGACTTCGCTCCTTGCTCAGAAGAGTTTGGATTTTTTGCAAACAACTCCTCAAAAGTTAAGAGGCTATAAATCTGATCTTAAGAATATCAGTAATGATGTTGACTCAGAATTTTCTCGTATTTTGAATAAAATAGATCAAAAAAATCAGGCTTTTTCTGATGATATTGATCGTATCAATCCAAAACTTACACATTTAGAAAGTCAGATTGAGACTCACTCCTCTACTCTTTCCCAAGTTAGAGGGATTATAGCAAGTATTTTGCCAAATGCTAAGCTTTTGGGAAAGCTTGATGCGGTTATTGCAAAGCTTAATGCTGCAGATGCAAAGAGCCGTAATCTTCGTTGAGCTTTGTCAAAAACGGAGTCTGAGATTCAGAATTCTATTGATTTTTGAAAAAGTACTCAAAAATCTTTACAAAATCTTAGGTCTGATCTAACTAATACCCTTGATGAAATCTCAGAAGAATATCAAAATGAAATTGAGCCTTTGTTGATGGAAGTTTTAAGTGATCTGGTAGAAAAATCAGATAAAGCATCTGATAAATTGGAAAAACGAGATAAAAAGCTCCCTGATATTCAGGATAATATTTGAGGAGGTGTTGATATTTTGAATACTGAGATTGAAAAAATTAGAGCTTTTCAAGACAAATTGCCAAAATTACAGTCAAGTTTTAGAACTATTGATAATCAGCTTCAAAAGTTTAAAAATACTGGTAAGATTAATGAGCTCATTGAATTAGCGACTCTTAATCCAGGAAGATTTTGAGATTTTGTTTCAGAGCCAGTAGAGCTTGTTGAAAACAAGCTTTTTTCTATCCCCAATTATGGATCAGCGATGTCTCCCTTTTTTACGACTTTAGCGATTTGGGTAGGGTCTCTTTTGAGTATATCTCTTCTTACTACTAAAGTGAGAGGAAGTGAATTTGAAAAATGCAAGTCTTATGAAAAATATTTGGGGAAGTGGTTACTCTTTTTGACTATTGCATTAGTTCAAGGAATGGTAGTCTCTTTGTGAGATATGTGGCTTTTAGATGCTTATGTCGCAGATCCTCGAGCATTTTTTGCTGCTGCATTATGGATTGCTACGGTATTTTCTATGATTGTATATACTACGGTTTCTACCTTTGGAAATGCAGGAAAAGCCTTGGTTATTATCTTTTTGGTGCTTCAACTTTCCGGAGCTGGAGGAACATTCCCTATAGAATTATCAAGCAAATTCTTTCAAACTATCAATCCTTTTCTGCCTTTTACCTATGCAATAGCTGCTATGAGAGAGGCAGTGTGAGGAGTGGTTTTACAAGTATACCTTCCTAATTTAGTTATTCTTCTTGGATTTTTTGGAGTATTCTTATTGATTGGGATTTTTGTCAAGCCTTTGATCGCACAAAGGGTTCAGAATTTTGAACTTAAATTTTCAAAGTCTGGTCTGGGAGAGCATTAAATTTGTTTTACTGAAAACGAACTCTATTAGAGTTCGTCTTTTTTAATACTTGATATTTATTAGTTCGTATCTTGCTCTTTTGGTTGATAGGAATTGTTGAATCATTCTTTCATTCTTGTTAAGCTGACTTTTCCCAGTCTTTATCTCAAGAAAGATAATATCACGAAGCTCTCCTTCTGCGAGTCCATCAAAGATAATGTAATCGACTCCTTTTCCTATAAATACTAAATCTTTGCTATGGTAGGGGAACTCTGGAAAAATAGGGAGCATTTTTTCGCTTACTTCTCCTAAAATTACACTTCTAGACTGTTTTATGGCTTGTTTCCTTTGCTTTGCAATTTTTCACCAAAAATAGATGGTTAAAATACAGCCAACTAGAGCTCCTCCAGCTACAAACGCAATAAAAAAAGATAAAAAATCTGACCTCATCTTATGATCAAAAGATAAACAATCAGATTTATATTTATTCTTCCCTTCTTGTCAAAGAAAACTTGATATTATAAAAATAAAAAGGCTCCGAGTTTTTCTATATCGGAGTCTTTTTTATTTTATTTAACAAACAAGTCTCTAGATTCAAGTACATAAGAGAAGTAATCAACATCTCTCCAATCAAATACTTGATTTTTATAGGCTCTAAAGAGCATGAGTGCGACATTATTTCTGAGTACTGGCTCTGCTCCAGCTCCTTGGTTGATAATACCAAGATCTGTTGCTACTTTGTTATACTCTGAATACCACATCTTGTTTTCAGATTGCTTTTCATCAAGATAAGATTTCAGAATCATTCTGATAAGGACTGCATTTACTTCTGCTTTACTAATAGCGTCAAATGGTCTAAATTCACCATCTCCCATTCCACTTCCCTTCATCACTCCAAGCTGATAAGCTAGCGTAATATAAGGTTTGAGGCTTGGATCTGCATTTTCTACATCAGAGTAATGAACAGACAAGTTTGTATCAGGTTTTCTACAAAGTACATTGATTGCAAAGTTTGAAAAGATTTTAGCAGCTTCTTCTCTCGAGAGATTTCTCTTAGGGGCAAAACCATCTACACTATCAAACATCGTCATCTCATAACTTCGAAGGAAAGATAACGCTTTCTTAAATTCTTCAGAAGTAACTAGTGTTTCAGAATCTTTGATTCCGAGATATTCCCTTCTCGTATAACATTTTCCATTTTCGATTGTTGGGTTAAAGATTGTTTCGTTATCATAAATTATATTTTCACCAGTAGTCATTGTTTTTTCTTCCTTTTTTGCAATCACTACCTCCATAGGATCTGATTTTTTTTCTTTTTTATCATGTTGTTTCTCTGAAGTGCTATTATTAAATCTTCAAGAGTTTCAGGAATCGTTATTGTTTCTTGTAATCGTAAGTGTAAAATCGGTACTGATATCATAGTTTAGATCTTTAGTTGAATGTGGACTTTTTACCATAACTCTAATTTGGTATTTCCCTGTATGTGCACGTGCTGTCCCCGTAATAGTATGAGTCGTTTTATCATAAGAGAGTCCTTCCGGTAAAGTTGGTATAAATTTCCCATTTTTTACTTCTCAGACAATAATCTCTTGGATATCTCAAGTAGTAGAAATCTTTACAGGATCTATATTTTTTAATCTTCTTATCGTTTGATCTGAGATACTATCAATCTTGATAGGATTTTTTAATTCATAAAAGAAATTAAAAGTCTGATTTTCTTTTGAGAAATGTGCTTGAACCCCAGGATATTGATCTGTGATAAGTTTATATCCAGGAATTTCTTCTGCGATAATATTAGTCTTATCTCCTGCTTTTCCAGTAAGTACAAGTGATTCTTTCAGTTTATGTTCCTTATTTTCTTGTTTTGTGAGATAATTGATTTTTATATTTCCTTCTTGACGCTTATAAGAGACAGATAAAGATAATGGCTCATCATTTTGAAAAGTTTTTGTTGGATTAGTCGTATTTTCATCTGAAATAATATCGTAGTTTTGAATGTTTTTAATCTCTAGAGTATAAGTTTCTCCAACTTTTCCATTGTAGATTGTTTCATTAGCAATTTCTTGTTGGGTTTCAGCATCTAAATATTTGAGTTGTGTCTTGGCAGGGCCATAAATCAAAGTTAGAATTAGATCTTTTTCTTTAATTTGTCCATGTCTATCTTTAATAGATACCGTAATTTTATACTTACCAATAGGTGAAGTTGGGACTCCAACAATTGCTTTCTTTTCATGATCATAGTTTAGTCCCTGAATATTAGTCGCATCTCAACTAATTCCACTGATTTCAAGCTTTGCGATATCACCTACAAGATTTATAGGAATATTAATAGGCTTATTTGGATTATTTCTTTCCCAGGTTAAGGTTTCTAATACATCTAAATCAATATGCGGTAAATATGAAAAGATAAATTCAAGAGGTTTAATATTTTCAAAAATTCCTGTTAAAGTAGATGGTTTTTTGATCAAATCATAGTTGTCAAATTTCTTTTCAGAGATAGAAAAGTTCTCTCCTATTGCTCCTGTTAGGACAGCCCTACTTCATGAAAAATCATTCCCATTTTCATCAAGATAACGAACTACTGCAACACCAGTTTTTTCTGGTTCTTTCCAAGTAGTCCTAGTAGAAAAATCTACTGTTCGTCCTCCTCTAGCTTCTATACTATCTGATGAAAGATCATTGAAAAAGAAGGTAAAAAATGCTCTGGGATCATCTATATCATATCCTCCATTCAGCGTATAAAAGCGATATCGTTCTCCATCTTCAGAGATTTCTACATTAATATCACTATTTCTTGGGATGGCGATTTTATGAATATTGCTTTTTTTGATTTTTACTCGCTCTCATCTGTCAATATCTGCAAAAGTCATATACCCTTTGAATTGCGACTGATCATTAACGAGCCATTTAAATGCACCATTTTCAAATTCATAAGGAACAGTTTCTTTTTTATTATCTAATCCATGGTAAATCATGCGACCTTCTTTGGTTGCGATAAGTTTAACTTCATCTCCTATAGGATTGCGATATGAGATAATATCTCAAGTATTATATTTTCTAAAATCATAATTAGGATTAGGATCAGATAGATCTCTAGCCCATGGTTGTCCATTTTTTTGTAATTGAGGATCTGCTGCTAATCTAAAAGGATAGTAAAGATATTCCTCATATCCGTGAGGGATAGTTTCGTTATCCATATAGACAATATTTGGGAGCTCATGGATTGATTTATGTGTTGTTTCTGCATGTACTCCAGTAGATAATCAAAATCCCAATAAACTTCCCAATACAACAAATCAAAGTTTTTTCATTTTAGTTTTCTAAGAATTAAAGACTTATTAAGTATATTAAGTAAAATATTTTTGTCAAATTTTTACTAAAAAAGACAGAAGTCTGATTTTCTGTCTTTTTTTTGATTTATACATCAAGTCCTTTTACTGATTTTGCGTTGGTGAGGATGAAGTGTTTTCTCGATTGAACATCTTCCCCCATAAGAATTCTAAATAGTCTATCTGCCTCTTCAGCGTCATCTACTGTGATTTGATTGAGTTGGCGAGTTGAAGGATCCATAGTAGTTTCCCAGAGCTGCTCTGCGTTCATTTCTCCAAGACCTTTATATCTTTGGATTTCTACATTTTCATCTTCGCTGAATCCATACATAGCTGGTGTATGGTCCTCATTATAAACATAGAGGGATTTTGATCCTTTTGAAAATTTATAGATAGGAGGACAGGCCGCGTAAACATGACCTCACTCTACAAGTGGTCTCATAAATCTAAAGAAGAATGTCAAAAGCAATGTTCTAATATGTGCTCCATCTACATCGGCATCGGTCATGATGATGATTTTTTCATATCTGAGTCCATCTAGATCAATACTATCTTTGATTCCGCATCCAATGGCAGTAATAAGCGCTTTTACTTCATTGTTTGCCATCATTTTTTGCATTACAGCTTGTTCGGTATTGAGAATTTTACCTCTCAATGGAAGGATCGCCTGAAACTTACTATCACGACCTGATTTTGCACTTCCACCCGCAGAGTCTCCCTCCACGATAAAGAGTTCTGTTCCGTGCTTTCCTCTCTTGCTACAGTCGGCAAGCTTACCTGGGAGTACTCCTCCAGCAAGGACATTTTTTCTGAGTACGGTTTCTTTTGCAAATTTTGCAGCAAGTCTTGCTCTAGCAGCAAGATCGATTTTTGCGAAAATTTTATCAAATTCTTCAGGATTTTCTGCAAAATAGTTTTTGAGATAGTCATAGGTCATATCTTCAACAGCTCCTCTTACATAGCTATTTCCAAGTCTTCCTTTGGTTTGTCATTCAAATTGAGGTTCAGGGATTTTTACAGTAACGATACCATAAAGACCGTCTGTTACATCAGAATACTGAAATTCTCAGATTTTTTTGTCTATTTTTTCTCTCTCTTTTCCGATTTCGTTCATAATTTTCAAAAGAGCTGATTTGAAACCAAGAATATGAGTCCCTCCATCTTTTGTAGGAATATTATTTACAAAAGAAAGGGTGTGATCATTGTTGGTATTGAGAAATTGGAAAGAAATCTCTGCTTGACAGTTTTCTGTTTCAGCTTTGAAATAGTGAGCTGATGAAAGGGCTTGCTGATTTCAAACAAGATTTTTGAGCCAAGTTTTGATACCTCCTTCGTAGAGGAATCTATTGGTAAGTCAGGTTTTTAGGTTTTTGAATGTAAATGATACTCCTGGAGTAAGGTAGGCAGCTTGTTTCATTCTCGCTGTCTCAGAAGTCTCATTAAATTCTAGCGTTTCAAAAATTGTGCCATCTGGCATAAAAGTAACACTTGTTCCTGTTTTGTCGGTTTCACCGAGGATTTGTAAATCTCCTTGAGGAACTCCTTTTTCAAATCTGATAAAATGGATTTTCCCATTTTTGTATACGGTGACCTCAAGCCAAGTAGAAAGTGCGTTTACAACAGATGCCCCTACTCCATGAAGTCCTCCTGAAATTTTATAAGCACCTTTATCAAACTTTCCTCCAGCATGGAGCACAGTATATACGGTTTCAAGTGCAGATTTTCAGGTTTTAGGATGGATATCAACAGGGATTCCACGACCATTATCATGAACGGTTACCGAACCATCTTCATTGAGAATAGTACAAACATCTTTACAGTATCCAGCAAGTGCCTCATCTACTGCATTGTCTACAATTTCCTGAATCATATGATGAAGTCCTCTACTATCAGTACTCCCAATATACATACCAGGTCTTTGTCTTACCGGTTCAAGTCCCTCGAGAACTCTAATTTGCGAGGCGTCATATTCATGAGTAGTTTCAGGTGTAGTCATCGTGTTTTTTTATGCTCAATTAATAAAAAAGTGCTTTTCTCTTTAGAGAATAAGAATATCGAGATAAAAAACAAGCTAAAATCAGACTTTTTTCCTTTTTCTTTTTTTTGATTGCGAGATTTTATTTTTTGAGATGGTGAAATGCGGTTTTTCAAAAAAACAGAAAATCTTTCTTTTCTGCTTTTTATTTTATGAGGAAGTAGTTATTTCGAGATTGAGATTTTGGATTGCATTTTCAAATTCCTTGCCTGTCAATTCTTTTTCAAAAACAACTCCCGCAGGAAGTAAGCTATTCTTTCCTGGAATTTGAAATTCTACAGCACTAATTTTGAAATTTTTATTTTCTGGAAATCTTGGATCCGTTGCTCTAGAAATGATGAGTTGTATTGTTTTTTCTCCTGGTTGGGGTGGTGTTTTTTTATCTTTTTTTGCAAGTTTATATTTTGTCTTCATGAAAAGACTCTCTGTCTTGTGTTTTTGTATACTTGGTGCCTCATTTCGTACTCAACGCTCTTGGTTTGCAGGTTCTCTTTTGAGCTCGATAGCAAGAGCTTCACCATTTTTAAGCAAATTGATCTTGTCAAGAGGAAGCTGTGTTTTATAGATATCGAGCCAGTTAGTAATTGACTTATCACCATCAATATTTTCACGTTGATCAAATGCTTCGTAAATTACATCTTTCATAGCATCGAGGCGTCTTTGGTAGCGCGCGTTTGTGGTTTTAGGAGCTTGATCGAGGTTATTAGAAGTGATGTTTGGTTGATTCATGATGTAATTGATTAAAAATAAAATCTCCTCGTTGATTATATATAAAATAATAAATAAGTCAAATTAAAAATAATTTTTATAATAATTCTATATTTTTTTAAAAAAGTCTTGACATTGTTATTAGAATACATATATTCTTTTTTACTGGTAAATAAAAAATATTAATTTAATTTTATTGTTTATGAAATCATTAACTGTTTATTTGCTTCCTGCTACTCAGGAAAAGCGAATCAGAGTAGAACAGATTCCAAATTCTGTAGATGTGGTCAAAACATTCCACACGAATGCGATTGATCAATTGCCGGACTTTCACAAGAAAGCTACTTCTGAGCAAAAAACACAGCTTTATCAGTTTTTTGAGTATTGTATCGCTTGCTATTTGACAGATCGAAGAGTTGATAAGAAACAAGATGATCTTGTCTTAGACAAGACTTATCCTAGACTTGCTCGTGCACTGCACGCAAAAGCCAAATACATTGCGAAACAAATCAAGCAACATCCAGCGTATTTGCGCTAGTATCTAGCATTTGAGAGGAATTCCTCTCAAGCCTCTTTCCAGTTGTAGGGAGAGAGGCTTTTTCTTTGTATTTTTTTGACTTGAAAAATGAGGGGAATTAACTAGGATAAAGTCAGATTTTTTCTTATATTTTAAGAAGTAAAGGTTTTATCTTTTGGATTTGTAAACAAATATGACCGCAAGGGCCTTAATTTTTGATTCAGTATTTGATCCTTATAAAGGAGTATTGGCATATGTGAAAGTAGTAGATGGAAGTTTTAGCGCAGGAGATGAGGTGTATTTGATCCATTCAGAAAAGAGTTTTCAACCGACAGAGGTAGGACATTTTTCTCCAGACTATATCGCAGACAAGAGTCTCAATGAAGGTCAAATCTGATATATCGTAACGGGGCAAAAATCCGTCCGTGATGTACAAATCTGAGATACCATGATCAAAGCCAAAGTCGGGAAAAATGAAAATAGTCTGAATTATCATAGTTTTCTTATCCCTGGATTTAAGAAGGTAACACCATTTGTGTATGCGGGAGTCTATCCTATTGATTCTACAGAATATGACAAACTCAAAGATAGTCTTGAAAAGCTTTCTCTCAATGATAGTGCTGTAGTGTATGAAATGGAAGATAGCAAGGCACTTGGACTAGGGTTTAGGTGTGGTTTTTTGGGAATGCTTCATATGGATATTATCAAAGAAAGGCTTTTCCGTGAGTATGGACTTGATACGATTTTTACTATTCCAACAGTAATGTATTTGGTTAAGTCCAAAAATCTCTCAATTCCTCTAATTAAAACAGGAATGAATATCAAATCACTTATTCAAACCTGACTTTATCGTGAAATATTAAAAGAAGAAAAAAGTCTGACTCTCTCAGAAGATGAAATCGAACATTTGGAGTATTCAGAGTGAATTTTTGGAACCATGCTCGAAAATCAGAATTATAAAAAACTTTTGGAAATCTTGAAACCTCGAATTGTTGTAAAGTCTGGTTCTGATATGATCGATCAAGGAATGATTGAAGAAATCCTAGAGCCTATCGCAAATGTTGAAGTTGTTGGTCCAGAAGAATTTGCAGGAAATATTATGGCTCTGGCTCAAGAGTATAGAGGAAAGCTTAAAAATATGGATTATATCGATGCTACAAGAGTTGTTTGGCATTATGAGTTACCAATGGGAGAGATTATTATTGATTTTTATGATCGTCTCAAGTCTGCGACAAAAGGATACGCTACTATGAACTATGAATTTAAATGATATCAGGCAGACAATCTTGTAAAACTCGATATCTTTATCAATAATGAGAAAGTTGAGGCGCTGACTTGGGTAGTTCATTATGACAAAGCCTATTATCTCGGTCGTGATGCAGTAGAAAAACTTAAAACACTGATTCCAAAACATTTGTTTGCCATTCCTCTTCAGGCTGGACTTGGGAACAAAATCATTGCTCGTGAAAATATCTCTGCAATTAAAAAAGATGTCCTTGCAAAATGTTATGGTGGAGATGTAAGTAGAAAAAGAAAGCTCCTCCAAAAACAAAAAGAAGGAAAAAAGAGAATGAAAGCAATCGGAAATGTAGAAATCCCTACGGACACATTCGTTAAAATGATCACTAGAGACTAGAAAAGAAGTGGGGCGTCTCATATAACGTTAATAATTATAACTAGAAAAAATAAAATTGCAAGAGAAAATGACACATTTTTCTATAAATGTGTTTTTTCTTATATAGCAATTAGCTTTTCCTATTCTAGATAGAGAAGTTTGGTCGCTTCTCTTAGCTTTGACTCTGATATATGAGTATACACTTGTGTGCTAGAGATTGTAGCATGTCCTAACATTATTTGTACTTGTCTCAAATCCACTCCCCTTTCTAAAAGTGTTGTAGCATGAGTATGACGGAAAGAATGTATTGTCACCTTTCTTTTGATCCCAAGTTTTTTTTTGTATTTATCCATTACAGTATTTGCTCCTCCTCTTTCTCGTTTTTTTCCTCGTTGTGGATCATTAAGGCAAAGAAATACATAATCCTTATCTTCATGATAATAGATTTGATTTTTAGGTTTTAGGTTGTAAAGACACTTGAGCTGGAGTGCTATTTCTCTGATTTTACTATTTTCATCAAAGAATACTGTTCTTTTTCTTTTGAATTTTTGTACTACTTGAAACTGTCCCTGATGGAGGATATCATCAAAAGTAAGATTCAGGATTTCTCCTTTTCTTAGCCCAGTGAAGTAAGCAATCCTAAAAAATAACTCGTTTCTGAGTCTAATTGTCTCCTGCTTCTCTTTTTTTGCTAAACTGAAAAAATTATTGATCTCATCATGGGAAAGATAACAAATCTCATTCCTCTCTTGTCTCGCAACAGGGATCATTTCATAGTCTAAACAAGATATTTTACATAATTTACATCGCTTGAAGAATGTTTTTATAGTCGTTATAAGTGCGATTTTTGTGTTATGACTCAGCTTTGTGGTCTTTTTTTTACTTATTCCCTTATGTACAACCAATTCATCTAAGTGTATTCAGAAGTCGATAAGGTCTGCTATTGTTATATCACTAACTTCTGGTATTTTTCTATATTTTCCCTCTAAAAAAGACTGAAATCTTCTTGTTGCTGTTTTATATTGGTCTGTTGTACTTTTAGATTTGCGTTCAAGATGTACAGCATAATTGATAAATTGCTCCATTAGTTCGTTGATTTTCATTGATATTTCAGTATAGAATAAAAATCTTTATTCCATACACGTCCACTATCTTCATCTTCAATATAAATATTGACAAATAAAATAAAAGTGATATAGTATGAAAACACTATAACAAAGAGCTATCATAAAATCTCTTGTTTTTTGTTGTAAAAATGCTATAATTCTCCCCAGAAGATAGCAATATAAATGTGTTTGGACTCACTATTTTAGATAGTGAGATTTTTCAGTTATGGCAACAAAAAAATTCTGAAGTATTAAAGAAATTGAGCTCTTTTTTGAGCAGAGAAGAATCAAGAATGAGCAATCAAATAGAAATTATTACAAAGCACAATCTCAAAAATACCTGGATAAAATCAATCCAAAAACAGGTATTTTATATAGTTATGAAGCCAAGATTGAGAGGTATAAAATAGCAAATGCAAACAAGATAGAGAGAGAAAAAAAGAAGGCAATTAAAGCTTTTCAGGAGCAAGAAAAGTCTGGTTTTGTGATTGCAAAAAATTGAAGGAAAGTAAAAAAACAGGTTGATGTCGGGAATAATAATCTTTCAGGAAAGATTACAAAATCAAAGGCTAAACAGGAATTTCAGCTTTATTGTAAAATTTCTAGAGCAGATGAAAATGGACTTGTGAGAGAGATCACAACCGGGCAACTTGTGCACTGGAGAGAAACCCAGTGAGGACACTATATTTCAGCTAGTGTTAATATTGCTTGTTTTGAGCTTAATAATGTTTGGCCTCAGTTCCCTGGTAGCAATAAAATCATGTCAATGGGGGATCAAAAAGCACAAGCTGAAAAAGATAAGTATAGGACAGAGCTGATTAAGAGGATTGGTTTAGAAAAGGTGAATAATCTTGAGCAGCTCGCAGCGATTAGTAAAAAGTGAACAAAAATACGCTTTGGTTCTAATTTTTTTTCCGAAATATATGAAAAATACAAAGCCCTGAATGATGAGATTTTCGCTCAGCATCCAGATTGGAGTAGAGACAAGAAAAAAGATCTATCATGGCAGAGATGGAGCCAGTAATAAAGTCAGTTTTTTATTCTTTTTTTCATAAATAATGCAGATTAAAATTAAACGAATCAGAAATATAATTGAGGAGAAATTACTTGTTCAATCATCAATATTAGAGTCTCTTTTTGGAGAATATAATCGTTTATGTTCCGAGAAATTGCTATATTATAGCAAAAAGACTGCTCACGAAAGAATGCTCGCAGTCCACCGTAAACGAAACGAGATGAAGATGCAAGCAAAAAGTATTGAAAAGACCATGAAACGATACGTTTTTTTTGGTGGAGAAGAGTTTTCTTCTGATTTATATGATATTTTACTCAAAGCATGCAAAACAAACAAGCCAAAGTAAAAATATGTCCTCAATGTTGAAGTGGGATACCTGTTTTTTGGAGTGGATTGCTTTGTATCCCCTGCACTCGTTTACAAAAACAGAGTCAAAAATCAGTTAATGAGCTGACTCAAGCCGCAATTAAAGTCGCTCATATCTGAGCTGCAAAAGCATCAGAGTTTGCAAAAGACAAAACGGAGGAAAAAAGTCAGACTAAAAGCCAAAATAAAGTTCCCAATCCTAGGAAAAAAAGATCTTGGAAAAAACTGACGAAATCCGTAGGTCACAAGTAAAGATAAATCAGATTTATTTATTTTTTTCTTTCTCCTCTATGCCTAAAAAAACAAACAAAACCAACACACGAGAAAAGAAAGCCTCAAACTCAAGGAAACTTACAGATATTCAGAGAGCAACTAAGAGAGCAGAAGCAATATTGGGAGATAAAGTTGTTTTTTGCGAAGCCTGTAAGAAACCTAAGATGCCTGATATTCTTAGAACAGGCAACCCAGAAAGAGAAAAAGGTTTTTGCAACTGCGGAATAGATCCGCTTTACAGGGAGGAATATTGTACTGAGATTGTGAGATGGTTTAAAAATCAGAAAGACAAGATCCTTACGGATCGCACATACTACGAAGCGGACGAAAGATCCCATTTTGAGACTCCAGACGGCTACGATCACGGATGACTCAAAAGTGAAAAAATCAATAAGTTTTTGGCAGATTTTCCAACTTTCGAGGAACGGAGCACGCTGAACGATATTCTTGAGAGGACAAGGCAGGACCGAGCGGTAAAATTCCCCGAGTTTGCTCGTTCATGCGAGATGTGCAAACAAATCCAGCATTACATCCTCGTGAAGTGAGGACTAAACTGAAAGTTTAATGCAAATGTGGTTAAACTCATAGGTGCAAACTTTGGATTGACTGAGGTTATCAAGCTGGTTGATGTTGATCACACAGTAACAGAAGATCAAATGGAGAGAATAGATAGGCTTTTAGCTCGTAACTATAGAGAACATGGATCAGCTCAGTAGGACAAGGCTTTACCAGGATCTTTACGATCGATATATTGCAGAAAAAGACTTTAAATTAGCGCTTTTTGTGAAAAAATATTTTTTTGAAAAAATTAGGGATATTGAAAAGCTTAAGGAAGAGTTGGGGGTTAGTAGCGATAGAACAATCAGATATCGCAAATCTAAAATCAGTAGAGATTTACTCAAACTAAAAATAACAGCCGATGAACAGCAAGATTTCCGATAAACTCTTTGAAGAGGAAAGAGATTTGCTTCGCAATAAAGCAACAAGAATAGCTCTTTGCGAAAAGAGCTTTTATCATTTTATAATTTATTATTTTGAAAGTTCTATTCGCTATCCTGAGCTCGCTCCCTATCATTTCGAGCGATTTAGGGTAGCTCAGGACTGACGATCAATGTATGTAGAGTGACAAAGAGAGTCAGCTAAGTCTACTTTTTTAGGACTTGCCCTGGAGTGCTGGAAAATTTGCTATCAAAAGGCAGACTTTATTTGTAACATTTGCTATAACAAGACCAAGGCAACTGCATTCAATAAAATGCTAGCAGCTGAACTTTCTCTAAACAAAAGGATAAAGTCTGATTTTTGACTTCTTTTTTCAAAGAGAAAGGCGGTCTTTGATAAAGATGAAGTAATCCCAGAAACAGGGGTTAGTGAGTTTGTAACTACAAATTTTGTGAAAGTTAAGGCATTTGGTATGGGAGAATCAGTCAGAGGGGAACAGTTTCGTCACCCTAAAAAGGGAGTCCGCAGACCAGATCATCTAATGCTAGACGACATTGATAACGCTGACAATACGAAGAACACTGCCTTAATTGATAAAGATATGTTTTTCCTTCAGAACGAGGTATTTGGTGGGCTCGTGCATTGGGCTCAGATTATTTATCTTGGGAATGTAGTCCGTATGGACTGAAGAGGGGTAAGGATTAGAGAACAATACAAAGAAAATCCCAAATGGTGTCAGTTTTCTAACTTTATTTATGGACCTGCTGGAACAAGATCAGGGAAAATCCAGCGATCCAGGTATGTTGAAACCATTGCTGAAGCCAAAAAACTTAATCAAGGAGTCTCTGTTGATGAATGAGTAATTGCCCTAGAAACTTTAAGGACTGACCTAAAAAGTGGTTTTAATCAGAACTATCTTGGTATTCCTGAGATGGGAGCTCAAAAATTTGTCAAAGCTGAGTGGATAATGAGGCAAAAAATCAGCTCTGAAAGCTTGCCAAAGTTTGATTTTATTCAGATTGGAATAGATCCTGCATTCTCCAAGAATACGGCCAGCGATGCTATCGGTATCGTAGTAACTGGACACTATACAGCAAAATACGAGGATTGAACAAATAAAAAGCTGAAGTATGTTTTGCGTTCAAAAGCGCTTGAGTGAGAAGACAAATCTCAAAAAAACTTCGTTGCAACAGTCCAAAATCTTTATGAAGAGTACTGAGCTTCAAGAGTAGTGATTGAGTCTAATAATGGAGGACAAATCCTCGGTGAACAGCTCAAAGAGCATCATTTGGCTGTAGATATTGTATCAGCTAGTAAGGACAAAGTAACCAGACTCAAAGAGCATGAATTTGATTTGCAGGCTGGGAATATCTTTTTTGTTAGTTGAACGACTGAGGGGTTGATTTCCCAACTTTTGAGTTTTACATGAGAGCCGTGAGGGGAAGACGATATTGTGGATGCTTTCGTTTATTCACTCTTTTCTAAAAAATTTCAATTTTGGTTTAACTAGTGGAAAAATTTGCCTATTTTTTCGGTCTTGTTTTGATTTTGTTGGAAAATACCTTATCAAAAGGCTGTATTTATTTTTTTGTGTTGAGTATGGGATTTGTAGAAACCGTTAGAAACGCTGTAAATTCATTCCTCCAAGGGAAGATGAACAACTCACTTAATGGAAGTGCCCCATTCTTCAGCAATAGGACAAATCTTGGGACTGCTGAACTTAAAGCATTTCTCAAGACTTCTTTTCACTCTTATGCTACGACCTTGAGTATTGGAGAGAAGAATACCGTGATTTCTAGGAGTATTGACATGCTCCATGAAGCAATCCAGTATGTAGATATTGTAGATGATCAGGGAAAAGAGCTAAAAAACTGACTTGCGAAACAGATCCTACGTGATGCAAAAGCAATTTTTGGGAATGATAACTTCTCCAGCTATATTTACTTTTCTATCTTGTATGAGGTATGTTGCTGAATGAAGATACTTGCTCCAATCAAGGTTTCAGACAAGGGATATGCTGAGAGGATAGAGTTATTAGACCCTAGAAGAGTCAGTATCCAGTATGAAAAAGACGGAGATGAAACCATCTATCATAACTGACAAAAGCTAGAAAGTTATGTCAAGACGCTTTACAAGCCATCAGTCAATAGAAGGTGATACGGTATTGCAAAGTTTAATGGGGCGATAGATGATGCGATTCTTGATCAAGCATCAAGGCAAGAATGAATTGTATTCTACAAAAATTCAGCTAATCCCAATGTAGTCTTTGCGATGAATAAAGATCTGAGCCCAGACCAGCTGGAACAATTCCAAAATAGGCTTGAGAATAGATATTGAGGGCTAGAAAATAAGGCCAAGCCCTTTGCTGCGAATGGGTTAGATAACGTGATTGTGATAGATAGTTCGCAGGCGATACTTGGAGGACTAGAGAATAGAGAGTATAACTCAAATATGCTTGCAATGAGTATTGGATTGGACCTCAGAGGACTCGGATATATGAGGAAGGGGGGAAGCCAAGCTGAACTTCATTCAGTGATGAACTCTGTAAATGCTAAGATAAAAAGATGTTCCGAAAGGCTCGCAAATGATCTCCGTAGAGAGTTCTCTCAGCTTGTCTATGAAATGCCTGAAAATATGTACTTCCGCTTTGTTCCGACCTATGTTAGCGACCCTCAGCTTGTGCTTGATAACTACTTTAAGGCTGAACAAAGAGATATTGTAACCAAAGAGCAAGTATCTGATTTAGTTAATAATCAATAATCAAGATGAAAAAATCTGAATTACTTCAACTCCTCCGCAATCATAGCGGTCGCACCTTTAACCTTCGCCCTGCTGATGAGGTAAAGGCAATGAACAAAAAGGAACTCAAAGCCTATATCAATGAGCATGGTGGATTTTCTAGAGGAAAGGTCACTTCAGTAGAAAACAGTTCTAAACCAGAAGGGATCCCTGAAGGAGCGATCTATTTGGAAGCTGAGATTTCTGATGAGTCAGAAAATCACAATGGCTATGTCATTGAGCTAGATGCCTGGAATAAGTCTTGAGGACTTACGAAGTTCTTCAACGAATACGGCGGAAAGGTGCTTTATCAGCACAATATGTACGAGCCTATCGGAAAGACGCTCAGTATTGAGATCAAGACTGACGAGAACTGAAGGAAATATCTAGGAGCCTCAGGCTATGCTTATGATGATTATACTGAAAAAAGACTCTCTAGAGGGCTCACAACTGATGTGAGTACTGGACATATTCCTCTCGTGATCGTATACAGACATCGTGAGACTGGTGAGGAGTTAACTTATGAAGCGTATAATGAAATGCTTGATACTCTAGTAGATAAGCTTATTGACGAGGGTAGAAACTTTGGATATATCCGAGATGCACTTCAGAATAAGATTGCTGAATATCAGGAAAGACATAGAGAAGTGCAGCTCATTGAGTGGTCAGTAGTAACACTTGGCTCTAATGGGAATGCTGAAGTAAAAGTGATCAAGAATAGTATGGAAGAAGCTAAAGAGGATTTCAGCCCTGAGCAACTCAATGAAACAGTAGAACAAGATGATCCTGAAGCTCCTACAGAGGAAGAAAATCAGGAAGAAAAATCTGATCAAAATGGCGAAAAAAATCTGAAAAATGAGGGTGAGACTCCCGAAGCCACTGATGATACTCCATCTGACTCTGAAAATGATGAGGAAGGAGAAAAAGAATCTGATCCTGCTGAAAATGCAGGAGATGAGGAAGAGGACAAATACTCTGAAAAAGAGCAAACTCCTCCACAAGACAATCCAGAGCCACAAACCAACAGCTCTCAGGAGCTCGTGAATTTGAAGGCAAATGAGATTGTACTAAAGAAGCAGATTGAGACTTTACAAGCAGAAAATCAGACTCTTAAAACTGAGAAATCTGAACTGCAGGAAAAACTCAACTACTTTGAAAACAAAAAGATCTGTAAACCAACAGATCTCAAGGAGAATAGAACTGATGCTAAGAGATTAGAACAGCTCAAGGCAAATGTTGCTAGGATCCTCAGACAATAAGTCTGACTTTTATTCTTTTTTGCATAAGAAACATGAATATCTTAGAAATGATTAGAACAAATCTCTTGAATAAAAATTTCAGAGATTTGAATATGAGAGAACTTGCTTTGGTTACGAGATATAACAGTCTCACTGAACAAGGATTGAATGATGAGGAAGTATCCGAAACACTCACGAATGAAATGGAAGAGGCAAAAGCCTTAAGAAAAAATTCAGTCACTAATGTGACTAATAAAGCTGGTGCAGCTGCTGAATTTATCCCTGAAAGTGTAACCGTAGCATCATTGATTGACCTTTCAGACGATTCAGAATTAAGTTTCTTGAAAATGTTTAATCCATTTTCTCAAAGATTGCAAAATAAGGTGACTAAAATTCCTATTATTGGAATGGAAGGAGAGGCTATTGTAAAAACTGAAGCTACCTCAACTTCTAAATTTAGAGAGGCTAAGGAAGGTTTACAGGATGCAAATTCAGCTAGCGTTACTATTACTGCACACAACATCTATACTAATATTGTACTTTCCGATGACTTAACTGCATATAGTATTATTGAGCTTGAGGCATTGTTTTTGGCGAGGCTTAATAGAGCGATCCTTAAGTCAGTTGCAATCGCAATCGTAAACTCTGATGATACTAAAACAGGGAATGTCAATCACAAAGAAGACGATGTATCAACATTGTCTGATTATAGTACTAATGTAAGATATAATTTTGGGAAAGGTCTAAGAGCGATTGGCCTCCATGGTGGAGATAAATCAAGTCTTAATGTCGGAACAATTACTGATATGAACTCTCTCTTTGATCTTGCTTCATTAGTAACTTCTGCGACCTCTCCTGGTGGAATCTTCTATCTCATGAACAGCAAAGCCTATACGGCTTTCCAAAAAACAGAAGATTTTAAAAATAAGGCGAAGAATGGCGAGTTCTCTACTATTGCTAGAGGTGTTATAGATATTGGTGCTGGATCTTATATCTTCTGTACAAGCTATGATATTCTACCACTCACTGACGCAGATGGGAAAGTATCAAAGACAACTTCTAAGAATACTCAAGGAACGGTTATTGCAGTAGATCCTAGAGTAATCCAGTCTGGATCATTTGGAGAAATCAAGACAAATGATGAAGCTGACTTTGCAGTTTCAACAATCTTGGAAGCGTTGGCAAGATGGGGAATGAGTAATATCAACGATAAAATTCCTGGTAAAAACTTTGTAGCGGTAGGTTATAATTGCCAATAGTCTTTTATCCTCTAACTAATCTCACAATGTCTTTAATATTATTAAAAAAATATAAGTATATCGGACAGCATCCAACAAAGGTGACTGCTGTCCCTTATGCTCCAGCTATAGAACTGGAACCAGGGGATGAACTTATAAGCCAAATCAAACTACCTTCTCATCTTTTTACTGAGGTAGAGATCAGTGCTGAAGAGGCACTGACATATATCGGGGCTAAAAATCAGAAGAAGGAAAATAAAGAGAGCTCCCTAGAAGAGTTGACTGTTCCTCAGTTGGTAGAACTTTTGAAGGAGAATAACATTGAAATCCCCAAAGGTACTTCTAAAAAAGCTGATTTTATCAATCTTTTGAAGGCAAATAATGTTGAACTTCCAAAGAATGAATAATTTTATTTAGTAGGTAGATGCACATGACCTTTATCTCTGTAGATGATATCAAAACATTTTGTCCAAAGGTTAAAGATGAGACTCTTATTGCTGTTATTAAAAGTACGGAGAATCTTTTTTGTGGAATACTTCCCTTGAGGTACGAGAGAAGAGAGATTAACTTTACTTTAAATCAAGTATGGGAGTGTGATGGATGGCGATGGGTAGAAACTTCTTTGCTTAATATCAGTGCTGCAACACTTGATAAGAAAGAACTTCAGATAAAAACAGAGGGAAGGTTAAGAAGTGCTTTGTATTTTAAGGGGAAATTGAGCTTTAATCCTGTATTATCTCTAGAAATTGAAAGTGGCTATACTCCAGAGAGTATACCTGAAGATATTAGGGATGCTATGGTTGCTTATGCTACGGAACAAGCTCTTATGATAGGTCAAGGATTGTGAAGCAATATTTCTTCCTATAAAATGGGGCCGAGAACGATCAGTTTTAGGGAAAATTCACCAGTCAGGGATCAAGTGATGCAAACAATCAAAAAATATCAGCTTTAATTCTTTTTTATCTATTATGTTCTATGATAAGACTTGCTCAATCTACTCAAGGAATATCGTTTTAGAAGACGATAGAGAAATTGCAAAAGATTCCCTCCTTTATGAAGATATTGACTGCGATTTCTTTGAAGAGAAGAATTGACTTCAGATAGATAAGGGAGAAACAGCTCAAGAAGAGGAACACTGAAGATTAACTGTAGTTTTGAATTGATGGTATCCATGAATTAGTAATGGAGCGAAGATAGAGCTGAATGATTCTGATGTTTGAAGTATTGGGATATTTCAACTCATAAGAGCTCCCGAAGTTTACCGTCTTCCAAATGGATTTGTGGATAGTATGATTTTATATGTTAGAAAAGCGAGCAATGAGCTATGAATCTAAAGTCGCAGAGGTTTCCTTTGCTACAGTAGATCAGCTTGCTGATCTAGCAAAAAAGCTTATTGATGAGAAAACCCCTGAAGATACAACTGTTCTTGTTGAGAATAACAAGAAAAAACCAACAAGAAAAGAAGGTGCTTTTATAATTGGCGAAGTGGAAAACACAACTCCCTATGCTCCCTATGTAGAATATTGAGTACAGGGAAAAACATACAATTACCACAAGCCTAAAGGTCAAGTATTCCATACTGGGGTTGGTGCTGGTATGTATGCTAGAACAGAAGTAGAACTCCTTGAAAAAGGAGAAAATATTATTATTGAGGCTTTTGATACTTTAATTGATGAGCTAAACCAATGAACATCGTAAATATAAAATCACTTATTGCTTGGATTAAAAAAGAAATCCAGAATTCAGAAAATCCTTGGTTACAAAAGCTTCAGGGAGCAAAGATTTTAGCTGAGCCTCCTATTACTGAGCCTAAAGGGATGATCTTGCAATGTACAATATTCCCCCCTACCCTAGAATCGGAAGTCAGTAAAATTGCGATACTGAGATGCAATCTTTCTTCTTGAGACTCTGATATTGCTGACTTTGATCTTCTCAATATCTTAGAATCATTGGAATGACTACTTTGTAATGATGAATGAGTCATTGATGATCTCGGATTCGGACTTTATAAATTGACTGAAGCTGGTGGATCTCCTCCTCTAGTAGACCAAAAGTGAAGGAAGATCAGAGTTAAAGACTTTTATCTGCACTATACTCTATAATGAAAACAGAAAAAAAATCTGATACTCCAGAGGTGATCGAGCTTAAGAATGACGCTATCATCGATGGAGTATTTAGACCTAAAGGAACGGTATTGGAGCTAACCGAAGAACTAAAAGAGCTCCTCAAGCCTTTTGGCTATTTTGTAGGAGAAGAAACCTCAAAACAAGCTAAAAAGAGCGATTTTATTTCTCAAAATGAATAATAATGGCAGCAACAAATTCAAAAGCGCTTGCGTATAAAGCAGCAAAACTTTATGTGGCGGTATTGTCAGGGGACATTCCTGAAGTAGCGTTTGATCTATCTAATGCCCCTGCAGTGATTACTGTTGTAGAAGCATTAACCAAGCAAAGAATGGCAAGTATCACTGATCTCCAACTTGAAATTGGTGTAGGAGAATGAGAGCCAACAAAAACGGATGATAATGGAGTAATCTATAAAACAATGAGCCCTTCTTTTACTTTAAAAGGGAATTGGTTTGAGATGTTTGATCCTGACGTACTTAAAACTCTTATTGGGATGTCAGAGATTGATGATACTCAAGGGAAAAGAAAGATTTTTGGGCAAAAACTTCAAGATGGGGAAGCACCAAGACTCGCTCTTATAATTGAAACAATCCCTCAAAAGAATTCTCCGAAGCCTGAAAAATTTTATTTAGTAGATGCTGGATTAACAGGAAATATCGTACTCTCATTTCTCAATGTAAAAAGAGCTGGAGGCGTAGGTAATACTGCATTTAGTTTCTCTACTAATGATAACGGGGCTTGGATCTGGGCGAAGCCAACTGAATAAAACCTCAATTAAGAAGCAAGATTAAAATCTTGCTTTTTCTATTGACAAAAGTCTTGCATTTTTATTGTTTTTGTGTATACTCACTAACGATATCCCGGAGGAAGGTAGGTGGATGTAAATCCAAATACTGCGAATCCGGCTATTTTGTTTATTAAAAAAACTAAAAATGAATATTGATCTCTTGATTACAATTTTGGAACAACACGAGGTAAATATAGATGATCATGCAGAATGTGAAGTTGCACTTGCTCACTATGGGCTTTCCCGCCTTCTGCTTTATGTGAGATTGATGGATAATCCTTCTTTTAGCGATGTGATGGAGTTGTATAATTTTGATAGAGATATGAGAATCCAGGTTGGGCTCTTGATGGAAATGTTGGAAATAGATATTAAGACAAAAATGGTAGAAGAGACAACTGATATTGAACGAAGAGCTAATAATTTAAGTGGACAATATATCAATAATACCACAAATATGGATCAAATTTTATCAAATATTATCCAAAAACATCGTGAAAAACTAACTTCTCCCACCAATCCAGATCCAGCAAGAACTACAACAGATTTTTGGAAGATAATGAGGGTATGTTCCTTTGGAGAGATGGGCTTAATCTTTTCTGAACTCAATAATCCTAAAAAAACTGCTATTGTTAATCACTACCATCTTCCTATGCAAAGATCTGTCAATACATTTAATTCCTGGTTATCTGCTCTTCGTAAGGTAAGAAATATGCGAGCCCACCATGAAATCTGCATTGATAATCCAAGCTACCTAAGAATTTCCCCTCATGCTGGAGTTCCTGGCTCTGCAAGTTTTTTTACTCAACTGGAAGTTATTTTATTTCTATGTATGCAGATTGATAGAACAAGAACGGCGGCTATCAGAGATAATATTGCAAGACTCTTAGTAATGTGAAGTAGGGATTTGGAGTGTGATATTCTAACGATTGTAGGAGCCCCTGCAGATCGACAAACTGTCTTTCAGAGTATCTAAAATCTTGAATTTTTATCAAAAACGGAAAACTTTTCCTATTTTAAAGCTCTTTATTTGCAAAAGAGCTTTTTTTAGTTATCACAAAAAAAAAGGATTTATTCTCTAAAGATTAACTGATGGTTGCAATAACAAGAACCTCAATGATTAACTCCAACAACACTCAAATTAACTCTGACTATGATTTCAGCATGTTGCGGAAAAAAATATTAGGCTGAGAATCAGGAATTCTAAAAGCAGGAGACTTTTTTTTAGATAAAAACAATAGAAGGCTTTCTGCTGTTTCTCCTATAGCTGAAGCGGTGATTCTTTGTACAAGGGCAACTTCTTACCCTATAGGGAATCAGACTTTTTATGCGCATTTTCAGTTTACAGGGGCAATAGAAAATGTTTCAATTGATGAGGGGACTAAGATTTTTATTGAAATTAAAGAAAATCTTATACTTGATCCAAGCTTAATTAGTGATAGTGATGGAAGGTCTGATTATGCCAAATGATTTTGAATCGGAGAAATTAAAATTGCAAAGAGCTATCCTAGCCATAGCAACTATTTGCCACTTTGGGAAATTCAAGGAGGACAAGCAGTAGATAAAAGAAAAGTAATTAGTATCCCTGCACTCGATGCAGTAGCCACCAGAGCCTCGACTCTAGAGGAGAAGGTACAGAGAGCTGAGGGAAACATCTCAATTTTGCAAGGTTTTACAACGCCGCAATATATCGGGAAAGTAGCAGTAGTAGGAGAGGCTTATCAAGCAGAAGATGTTATGGTGGAAAAAAACTGAAGGCTGACAAAAGAGGTCTATACTCAAAAGATTAACGGAGTAAATAATCTAGAAGTGCGTTCAAATAAGCATCTTCTCTGAGAATTAGCGATACCACAATGAGCTACAATTACAATACTCGTCAAAGGCATTGAAAATGCATGGGACCGCTTTGCGTGAAGGTTTAGTGTAGAACATAAGAGAACGGGGGGCGGACTTAGACCAGATGTTAAGTATATTGATCTCCCGCCTAAGGGACAAAAATCTAATGGCTCCGTAGAATATTATGAAGATCAAGGAACTACACTTTGTTTCTATGTTTCTGGGGTTTCAGAAACTGTTTATGCAACAATTGAGGGTATTGAGGTAACTATCAATCGTAATAGTGGTCTGATGAAGTTCTATCCTCGTGAAGTAAAGGGCGTAGGAGAAAGAGTAGAATGCACAATAATGGGACTGCATAGTAACGGAGATCTTATCCAGCCTAAACCTGTAGAGATCGTACTGGGGAAAGAGATGTCAGGAACTTTTACTACAAGTCGAGAAGCTCCAAATAGTTGATACCTTGAACTGACTTATAGAACAGGATCAAGGCAAAGTCAATATGGTTGGATCAATATTTGAGAAAGATGACTTGATACTTCTGAAGGTAATCGTAGCGAAAGAATTTTTGTAAAAAAATGACCTATCGTACTCAAATGATGAGGTCGTGAGGGTTACTCTGTTAACACATATCTCAAACTTGAGAAATTTACTTCTGTTATGTAATCAAAATGAAAAAAATCATAAAAGACTGACAAATCGTAGGATTCACAGACCTAGAACCAGTACTCGAGGAGGGCTTCACTGCAGAAGAGGCAACCCAAGAAGAATATGAATCTTGGGTCGAGGCGAATACTCCAAAGCCAATCCAGTACATCACGATTGAGTGCCCTTTGGAGGTTATGATAACAAAAGAAGACTTCAGATCGAAAGTCGCTTTTATCCAGCTGATCTATAGTCAGATGGAGACAATAACAAGGCACGGGGTCGTGTATATTTCACATATCGATATTACCGATGTCAAGGACTTCTTACCAAAGGAGGAATTTGAGCTTTTCTCAAGCTATGGAGTAAAGTTCCCTGATGAGGTTAAGGCTTTATATTCTAAAAAGAAAAAGAATGAGAAAACTGATTAAAAGCCTAGTTCTGTTCTGGGTTGCTGGTATTCTTAGCGTTGTTCTCTTACCTCTAGGGATAATCTGGACTGTGGGAGAGATTATAGTCAGGATTTTCACAAGCGAGCAAAAGAAATCAGCACTTGCAAAATCGATCTGATTTCTGACTGCTACCCTGCACTCGCTTGCACTTGGACTGGATCAGATAGGGAATGCAGTCTGTAGGGATATGTTCAACAGACTCCTTATCGAACAAGACGGCTACAAGTTCGGGAAGGTGCAGGAGACGATCTCTTCTGTACTCGGCAAGAATCAGCTCTTGGATAAATTAAGCCTCACGGGGCGAGCATTAGTTGTGTTGTTAGAGCTCTTTGAGGAGGATCATTGCTTGAAAAGCATCGTTTATTTTCCTAGCGAAAAAAAAGATGACCATTAAAGATATCCAAAGACTCATAGAAATTGAAAAATCAATCGTTTTATCAGCACAAGACCGTCAATTTATGAGGCAAGAATTTAAAGAACTCAAAGAGGATGTAAAAAATTTTGATAATAAGCTAGATTTGCTTATTGATAAGCTAGAAAACAAGTTCGCACCAAAGCGAACAGAAAAAGCATTGATTCGAGTAATCACAGCAATGTGTGGAGGTGTGGTTACTTGAATTGTGAAGCTTGTAATAAAGTAATTTTTATCACTTAAAAAATAATCACAATGGAAAACCTATTATTAGAAGCAGGAGGGATTATGGGGTTAACCTACTACATCCTCAATTTAGTTAAGCCTGCAATACCTGAACAGGCAAAGCCGTATATTCCGCTAATCAGTGCTGTACTAGCTGGAGTTCTTAATATGGCAGTCAAACAAGATCATCTCTTGGAAAGCTTTTTTGCCTGAGTATTGATGGGACTTTCAACCTCTAAAGGTCACGACATCCAAAAAAGCATTAGCAAGCCTTTAGATCCTTATACCAAAGAAAATGAGATTGGATAAAAGTCACCAGACTGCGAACTTTTTCGCAAATAAGGTCAATACCTGCGAGTATATTGTCCTTCATCATACAGGGAAAGGGAAAGGAATCAATATTGTCAACTACCTCTGCAGAAAGGAAAGCGGAGTCTCAGCTCACTATGTTGTAGATATTGATGGAACAGTCTACCAACTCGCAGAGGATAAAAAATGTACTCGGCACGCTGGGGTGTCTGCATATCAAGGGAAGACTGGACTCAATCTCTACTCGATAGGAATTGAGGTTGTGAGTGATGGTTACAGCTTTACTGATGCTCAGAGAGAAGCCACAAGGGAACTTGTAAGAAGTCTGATGCAAGCTCACAATATCCCTAGTTCTAAGATCATCAGACACAAAGACATCGCACCAGGAAGAAAGCGAGATATAGGGGACAACTTCCGAAATAATCAGTTTTCAACTTTTGCTGAATATCAGAAAAGCTTTGATCAAAAAGAGGCTAAAAGTCTGACTCCAGAGGCTGAAGAAGCTCGCAAGCTCGGAATCTGGAATGGATTAGATCCAGACAAGCTAGCAACAAGAGAGCAAGTAGCGATGATGATATACAGAGCTGCAAAGCTCAATAATTAAAGGTAGGATGTGTTTACATACCACGCACGGTCACAATGGCCGTGTTTTTTATAAAAAATAAAAGATACTATATATGGAGATATAAATAAAGAATTTTTCTTTATTTTATATTTTATTTTTTAAAATTATCAATAATGATAAAAATAATAAAAATCATTATTATGATTATTTGAATGGTGATATTGCTATCTCCATGTCTAGCATATTAGGCCACTGGGAAAGTGCTCCTCTCAAAATGAGGGGCTCTTTTTCAGCTTGACTTCCAAAGTAAAAAAAATATAAGCTGTTTGCTAAACCCCTTAAGTGGTTTTTTTAGTTTTTCTATCAAAAAATGGAAAAAGAAATCAGTTTTGGAAGATCTCCAATTGCTTTATGGAAGCAAACAATTTTCTTAATTGTGATTATAGTAATCATGCTGTCCATTGATACTTATAATAAAACCCCTATTTATCTCATTTGAGCACTTTTAATTGCTGTTGTATTTGTGAAATCTTGAAGTATTATGCAAGAAAGTATTACGCTATGAACAGATTCCGTAATCGTTAAAAAGGGGCGGCTCTTCAGCTCTGTAGAGGATATAAAATATACTAAAATTAACAATATCAGGATCTCAATGTTTGCAACGATTGAGATTTTTACTGGGAAGGATGCGCCAGTAACATTTAGTCGATTGGAAAATTATCAAGATGTAAAAAGACTACTGGATGAAAGGATTTCAGCCGTGGCTAACGCTGGGGAAAGACAAGAATTTACATGACAAACAGATAATATTGATCAAATAGAAAAGATATCTAGACTTTATAAGGAATGAATCCTTACGAAAGAAGAATTTGAAGCCAAAAAGAAAAAATTGCTGGATATCTAAGCCAGTGGAAAAATTTGCCTATTTTTAGGCTGAATATTTGCGATAAGTAAAGAATACACTATACAAAGGAAGTAGTTTTACTTCCTTTTTTTTGATGTATGAAAGGGGCTCTTGAAAGAAAAACATTTACTTTTGTCTGCATTCTTCCCAAAAAATGGTGGCGGTCTTCTGATAGGGTGGAATATATAGATATACAGCAGGCAACTATCATAGAATCAATGAAATACTTGAGAAGAAAGGAAGAGTGAAAAGATGAGATAACAATGATTATCCTTGCACTTGAAGAAAAAAGGGGGGAAAGGTTTAATAAAAAGGAAAGGACCCACCTTATAGCTAATGGTGCTAATCTCATTAAAATGCGGTATGAAACTTTTTTATATGGAATAAGTTGAGGAAACGGAGCGCTTCTTACTGGAGGGGGTGATGATTGATGGGCTCCTGAAGGAGCGTTCTTTGCTTATTTAGCAAAAGAACTTAGTACCCCTATCACAACAATACTTAACGAAATGACTTGGGAACAAGTTCGAGAGCTTACAAATGGTTTGACTCGAAACGCAAATCAGCTTACCGATGAAGGTAAGCTGAGAAATCAAAACTATAAATATCAAGAGACCTTTGAAAAAGAAAATGATATGGATGCACTAAGAGAAGCACTCCGTGACTAATGAGATCCAATAAAAAGAATGAGTAGCACGAGGATGGCACCAATAGCCAGCACCCTAAAAAGCACAACAAAGATAGTTTTTAGGGCCGATACTACTCGACTTTGTCATGGTCTTTCTACCTCATCCCAACTCTTTCGTGCTAAGAGCACTCCTAAGAAATCTAACATATCTATACAGATCTAAAATAAAGAATAACTGCTCACTTATGAGTGAGCAATAAAATAACACCTAATTATACACAAAAAAAACAAGAAAATCAAGACTTTTTAACTCGTAAATACGAAAAAAAAATGCAACCACTTGTATGGAAAGTAATGCTCGACGATGTAGAATTTGTGAAGAAGCTTAAAGAAACTCAGCAATTCGCCAGAGATACGGGGAAAAAATTAAAAACTAAACATGTATTAGAACTAGAAATAAATAAAATTCAGGCAGATCAAAAGGTAAAAGAATTGAGGAATATGCTTAAAAATAGAGATTTGGATAGTGCAAGAAGATTGATGCTAGAAATTGATCTTACAAGAGCGAAAAAACAGGCTACTGAAGCTTGACGCTTACTCAATAACTATCTTAATACCTGAGATACTGCTGTATCAAGACTTTCTGCAAAGTTTGAAGCCTTAGGAGAGAGGGCACTATCAGTAGGAAAGGCAGTAGGTCTTTGGGCTGCCAATACTGTTGCTAGCAAAATTGGTGATGTAGGGAAAAAAGTGATTGAATTGGCAGATAATTATGAACAAGCAAAAAATTCTTTTACAACAATGCTTGGATCTGCAGAACAGGCAGAACACCTCCTTGCAAAACTTTCAGATTTTGCAAAAAAAACTCCATTTGAGCTCACTGAAGTAAGGGAGAATGCAAAACAACTTTTGGCAATGGGAATTTCTGCAGATAAAGTTATCCCAACAATGAAAGCACTTTGAGATGTGAGTGCTGGACTTGGCGTGCCTATGCAGAGACTCGCACTCAACTATGGGCAAGTCATGACCAAGGGGAAGCTTGCGGGACAAGAACTCAAGGATTTCACAACGGCTGGGGTGCCATTGCTTGATGAGTTAAGTAAAAATCTAGGAAAATCAAAAGCAGAGATTCAAAATATGGTATCGAAAGGGCAAATTTCTGCAGATATGGTGACTGAAGCTTTTAGAACCATGACGAGTGAATGAGGAAGGTTTGCGGACTTGATGGCGACTCAGTCAGGAACCTTGAGTTGAATGCGGTCCAACCTTTCAGACTCTTTAGCTCAAATAGGAGAAAAAATCTGACTCTTTCTTCTTCCTGGACTAAAAGATAGTGTAGATTTCATAACGAGACTTTTTGACAAGCCAGACAATGAGATGGAAGCAGAAATAGAGAGGCTTAGTGGGGCAAATAGAGAAATGCAAAAGGTGATACAACAAGCAAGGCAGGAGATGAATGACCTCAATGAAGACCTCAAAAATGGGAAAATATCGGCTACTAATTACAATTCAGAGTTTGATAGATTGAGTGGAATTATTGCTGTTGCGGAGCAAGATATTGCAAAGACCAATGTAAAAATCAAGGAACAAAGTGAACTTATAGATATTGCGACAAGAATTGCATGAGAGCATACAGAGACACTCAATGCTCTAGAGGGGAAGCAGAATGTAATTCTTGCTCAACTCCAAGAACTCAATGAGAAGCAAAGAGAGGGAATTATCACTGAAGAAGAATATACTGAACAGAAAAAACTTCTACTCGGAGAATATCAAAATTTGGAACAGGCTATTGGAGAAGAAAACAAGGCCCACAAAAAAGAAAATGATGTATACAGAATGCTCAAAGAAAGTGGGATGAAAGTTGCTGATATAAAATCGACTTTGGCTAATCTGAGGATCAATAACGGGGCTGATATTAGTGCCCTTAGCGATGAGCAAAAAGCAGCAAATGCGGCCGCAATGAGTTATGTAGCATTGGCAAAATCTAAAGTCCAGGCCGAAATTTTAGAAAAGAAAAATAAGTTGAGTGCATTCGGCAACAGGGACAAAAAGTGGCGAGGAGTTTTTGCAGACTTTAAGGATGATTTGTTTTGAGGTGATGGATCACTAGAGAAAAAAAAGAAACTCAAAGAAGAACTGAAATTTCAGGAGGAATATTTGGCGGGATTGGAAAAAATAGAAAAAGAGCAAAACGCTTTTTTCTCTGGAGAAAATAAAGTAAAATGAACCAAAGGGACTCCTAATTGAGATGATAATAATTCACCAACTGGATGAGGAAGTAGAGGCTCAAAAAAAGATCCGGTAAGCAAGAAAAAAGAAGAGCTGAAGAAATTGAGAGATCTCGCTATTGATGAGATCCAGCAATCTGGCCAATCTGAAAAGGAAAAATACAAAAACATCCTCAAAATCAACGAAGATTACAAAAAAAAACTTGTAGATCTCCAATGAAAAACTGCTGATGAAGTAGTAAAAAAAGCAGAGGATGTAAAAAGTAAAGAAGAAAAAATCATTAAAGATAAATACCAGGACATCAACAAAGCTATCGATAAATCCAAAGACCATCTGAAAAAATATGGAAAAGAAGTAGAAAATCTCCAGAAAAAACGAGAAGATTCCCTCAAAGGAGTAAAAAACGAAATCAGAGATCTTAATCACGAACTACAACAGCTCGATGAAGATTACTTCTCTGACATGGCCGAAAGATATGTGCAGGTCCAAGAAGCCCTCCAAAAAGACAATCTTGAACGAGAAGAAAGAAACAAACTCCAGCAAGAACTCAACTTCCTTATGGAAAAAACTACAGAAGAGCAAAGAAAACAAGCGGAAGAAACCGCAAAGCTCTCTGAGTCCCAAAAAAGAGAATTGGAATATCAAAAGCAGAAAGTTTCTCTTCAAGAGAGAATCAATATAGCGCAGGCCTTTAGTTCTCAAAAAGACTTTTCGGAAAGAAAGATAGAAATCTGAGAAAATGAGGATGGAAGTCTTAAGGCCAGTTATACTGATGAAAAATGAGAAGTGCAAAAGGTGGTTGATTATAAAAATATCCAATATCTTGCAGACCTCGCAAATAAGCAGACGGTAATGAAAAAAGAAATGGAGGAATTGAAAGCCAAAATCGAAGAAGAATTTAAATTTTATGAAGACCTCAATAAGAAAAAGGAAGAATTAGAAAAAAAACAGACTGAAATTCTCAAAGAGGAAATGGATAAGAGGAAGGAGGAATTGAGTGAATATACTGAATATTATGAGAAGGAAGCAAAAAAACAAATTGATATTGCAAAAAGGGTCGCTAGAGAAATGCAGGCAGCCGCAGCCTATGCAGTCTCAAGATCATCAACAGGAAAGTGAGATAAGACAACAATCAATAATAATTGAGGGAATACTAATAACACAATCTATAATATCAACAATCCAAGTGATGCTTCATTAGCAGTTCTCAAGGAGATGACCAATAGGATGAATCCACTTTAGATCTTAAGTACAGCAGATGTTAGGAAAGAATCGAAAATATAAAAACTTAGACTTTTCAGATGTTTTTCAGAAGAAACATCAAAAAGAAAATGGGCGAAGTTATCCACTTCAAGATAAGTATGATGACATGATTTCTCGTACAGAAGAATTTGCGAATGCAAATTATCATGGAGGAATTCTTTCTCATAGTCTATATGGGATAAGATATATCAATTTTTTAGGCGTTGGTATAGGAATAAGTAAGGAAGAAAGAGCTAAAGTTCTTAGAGTTTTGCAAGAGGAGCTTTCTTTGCCACATGGAAATGGAAATCAAGAATATTTTGATTTATTTCGAGAGACGGATAATGGAGAAAAAAGGACTTGTAAGGCGAAGATATCTCAAGCGCTTAGTACAAGACACCAGCTCTGAAACTATAAATTTGATTATACTTTTCAACTTGCATGCCCAAGTGAAAAAATTTATGGTCTAGAGACAAGGATTAAAAGAATGTCTAGATGATTTCTTGGTGGAGTTTCACTGGGGAGCCCTTTAGCAACAGAAATTTGATCTTTTGGAGGGGTTGAGATCGTTACAAATGAAGGGAATCGATATGCACCAATCAGAATTCAACTAATTTGAACTTGTACAAATCCTAAAATTATTAACCTTACAACAGGAGAGATTATCAGAATACAAGCGGTAACTCAGAACCTTATTTTTGATAATAGGAATATTGATTTTTCTCAAGCTCGTGCATGGAAATTGGAAGATTTAGGGCAAGATATTAGTGCAAAGAGACTTACGGGGAAGGATCTTTATCTTTCCCCTGGTAAAAATAAAATCGTAATAACTACTGATATCCCAGAGGAAAATCCAGAAATTATCTTAACCCGAAGAGATACTTTTAATTATTAAAAAATAGAAAATGTTGATTGCTAGACTCTACAATCACTATCGAGAACAAAAAGTATTTGCTCAAAGGGAAATTGTTTCAAAAATTACAATTGAAGAAAAAATTGACTCCTTTTGAGTTGCAAAAATGGAAATCCCAATAACTCCAGGTCTTGATACTGGCGTTAAGATAGAATTATATGAGGTAGGTAATAAAGAAGATCAGCTTATTTTTAGGGGGATTGTCTATGAAATTAAGCCTGTTCGACAAAGGTGGGACATGCTAGAAATAACCGTAAGATGAGAAGAATCTATCTTCCAGAAGAGAAAAACACTCAGAAAGCATACATTTACAGCACTGCCACTTAGTACTATTATCAAAAAACTTATTGATCCGTACAACTCTGAATTCAATGAAGACTGGGGTTTTGAGATACAAAAAGATGAAATATTGACTCTGGAGATTGAGCAATGAGATGATTACGCTGATATTTTTGACGAAATCTGCAAACAGAAGGAGCTCTTTTGGAGGGTCGTAGATGGTGTTATTTTTTTTAGGAAAAATGGAGAAGATTTGAGGAGCACGCAGCTCTTAGAGTATGATGGTTGTAGTGCGAATCCTGGTAATATTATTGCGATTGAATTAGTTGGGACTTCGAGTGGGGGGAATGTGGCATTGATTGAAGATAGCAAGTGAAGAATCACCGTAGACAAAAGTCAGTATTCATGATTATTGACTGGAGTGGTAAGTAAGCAAGTCCGTAAAGGAGACGATAACGAAAAAGCCAAACAATTTGCTAAAGAGCAAGCAAGACCACAAAGGAAGTATCAAATCCAAGTTGCTAACTCTAGTATCATCGCTAATCTCTGAGATCGTATCAAGGTGGAGGTCGTAAATACCAACTCTTTTTATGACTATAGTGGTGAGGCAATCGTGCAGAGCAAGACAACAAGCTACTCGAACGCAAGCAAGGTAGTAGTCTATGGTATTCAAGAGTTTCTCGTGAGTCCTTTTTCTGCTGAAAACCGAGTAGAAAATGTAGAAAAATCAATAAAACTCCTCAGACAAAGAAAAGGGGGCGGTGAAACACCTCCTCCTCAGGCAGACCTCAGCTGATACGCTACCTCCTCAGCAGTCAACCAAGCAATCCAATCACAAAACACAAAAATAGAGCAAAAAGCTGACTCAAGCTTCGTTCAGTGAGTAGCTCAAACGGCTCAAACCGCATTGAATGCAGCAAATCAAGCCAAGCAAACCGCAGACGGTAAAGCAAACGACTCTGATGTCGTGCATAAGGGCTGAAGTGAAACGGTTGATTGAGCTAAGACCTTCTCTGGCTGACTTGCTTTGTTGGACAATAAGATTTATTTTAGGAGCCATTGAGACAATAACCATTTTATTCAATTCGACCCTTCAGCTTGAAACGGAGCAAATTGAGTCAAGATACACGAGATAGGAGGATTTACATTTTCCACTTCTCATTGAGATAAGATAAAGTTCACGGAACAAGGGAATATAAACTTTATGAACTCGGAGGTAGAGCTAACAATAAAAGACCTTACACTATCTAAGCATAATCCGAGAGAGACGCAAACCATTAGTCAATACGCAAAAGCAACGAACTGAACACCGTGAGGTATTCACTTTGTAGACTATGTTGCGGCGACTCCAAATTGGCTTACAAATTGGGGAAAGGAATTGCGAGGATATTTGCATATAGGAGATGGAGTAAGAACTTTTGATAAATTCCAAGTTCGAGGATATGAGTGATTTGACTGAAATGAAGCAAGTTTAGCAAATGCAAGGAAGTATATCAAATTAGATGCTCCAAAGATATTACTCTGAGATGAAGATATTTTAGGCGAATGGAAAAGCTGGACACCATCTAGTGCATATAATGTCAATGAAGTAGTTAATCATAGTTGCAAGTATAAGTTAATTGGTAGAACGCTGATGATTTGCTGAAATGTTATGCTAAAAGTTTGAGGAACTCAAGAATTTGCTATAACACTTCCTCATAGCGTTTTGGATAGTTCATGAGCTGTTGAATTAAGATGACCTTGATCCTTCCAATTCACAAGAGGATATTGCCAATGTGTATGATGATCTCTATGGTTCCATTCTTGAGATAATAATATTCCTGTCAATCAAAATATCGTCTTAAGATTTAGTGCTATTTTACAAACAATATAGTTAAAAATAAGACTTTTAATTTATAAAACTTAGAAAATGATACTAATAAGAAACCACCCTGAACATTGAGAAATTGAGTGTTCTGTTGCTGAAATCTCTCATTGATTTATTGCTGTAAGCTGATTTAAGGATTGAGAGACGGTAGACCGTATCACTTATTCGGTAAGTAATGAGCCAGAAATTGACGAGATAATCCAAGTAGAGAAGAAGAGACCGAATGTTGTTTTTATACCAGGGGAGAATGAGTGAGACCCAGCGATACCGACGACTGTGTTGGAGACTTATTATGAAGAAGAAAAAACAGGGAAGAGGCTACCAAATCCAAACTATGTAGATACGAGTGATCTGAATGCAGTCTACAAGCGGTTGGAAAAGAGACCAGAATTTACTAAAGCAGAGTAAAAAAATCTGACTCAAAAAGGTAATCAACCTCAAGAGTCAGGTTTTTTTCTTTTTGAAAAAAAGCCCTCTCACTTGAGAGGGCTGTACCTGTACAGTCTTAGTGTAGTGATTAGGGGGTGGATTGCAAGGCTACTTGAAGAATATCTTGTCATTTTCAAGGAATAAAAAATCTGACATTATTCCACTTTTATATTCTCAATTAAAAACTGAGGCAAATCCCCCTCGGCGACAAAAGCCACCCTCATAAGTCGATAGCTTCAGTTGCTATCTCAAGGGCACCTCCTGAATCAGAAGCTATCCTCAATGTAGTCTTGAAGATCTACCTTGTCTAAGAGGAATTTGTTTTTGCAAACGAATTGCCAAAATCAGCTCTCTAGGCTTACGATACTCCTAATGTGCTTTCCTTCTGGGTTTATGTATCATTCAGAGTTATACACAAAAATCCTGGATGACCTTATTATAATTTTCTGGGATTCTTTACCCCAAGGTTTCCATCCTCTCTGTATAAGAGAGTTAAGGAGGTTCTCTAGTTCTTTCATTTTCTTTCTTTTAATTAAAGATAAAATTTCAGTGTAAAGAGTAGTGATTCGGAAATTCCGAATTTTTGGTCTGTTTTATTTTTGAACTATAGAAAGAACATACTGAATATTGCTTTCCTCAAATTGAACATCATCAGGGTAAAATTTTGCTCTTTTTTTCCAGTCTTCAAAGCATTTTTTACAATACCATTTATTTAGAACTGGAATATAAGCATTTCATTTCCCAAAATTTCCTCAATTACAATTATCACAAATTCACAATCATCAAAAAATTTTCATTGCTTCAATCATTGTCATTGGTATGTATCTTAGTCCATTTGGGAGAGTTTTTACTTCTATTTTCATCTGTAAGTATAAAAAAAAGATAAAAAATCTGACTTATGATTTCTGTATGAGTGAATACACATAGTCTATACACTCATCTGATTGAGTCTCTATTGACTCTCTTTTTTTATCCCAAAAAGCTATAATTTTATCAGTATAATAGCCTTGAATTAAGAATAATTTACTTTCATCGTCAATTCCTTTCTCATCTTCAAATCAAAATCAAGGAATTTTTTTATTGACATCAAAATCTTTTTTTTCTATACAGTCAATCACATCTCCAATCATAACAGGATGTCAGATGAATTCATAATATCAATCATTTGTGTAAAATCAGTCAACATCCTTATCCAATGAATCCTTTACCACAAAGTATTTCTCTCCATTAGATATATCGCCAATCAATATTACATCATGTTGTGTCCCCTTTTTGGTTATTAGTTTAGCAGTACAACCAAATATAAGTTCCTTATTCGCCATCTCTTTATAGATGGCATCTAGTTTTTTTTCTCTAGTCATTTTGTAATAAAAAAGGTTCTAAAAGTCTGAATTTATCGTCTTTGTTTTTGTATTCTATCAGGAACTACCAAACGACAGCCTCTTCTCTCTGAAATCTCAAGGTCTCAGGACTCTAAATCCTTGATTGCCCTTTCTGCATCTTCTCTCTTGAGATAATCATACCACCCAAAGAGGCTGTTGTCAGGTCACATTCGCCCTTGCTGGAGATCAATAATTGAATAAATAAAGTTCTTGATAGCAAAGAAAGGCTTTGCCATTATGAGATACCTCTTATTCCTCCAGATGACTTTGTATGGCTTCTTCTCTCCGAAACACCATATCTTGTCTCAAGGTTTGAGTCTATTTCGCTTTTTACCATTCTTTCAGAAAATAAAAACTAAATCTGATACGATACGGTGAATCACCGGATACAATGAGATACCTCAATTCATAACCCACCAAACCATAGTTGTTCTGTCTCCGACATAAATATCGGTAAGATACATGAATTACTAGGTTGGAACTCATAAGTGGTATTGGTAACGACATCGATGTCGGTACCCTTAAGCATTGATTATCTCTGAATTCTCGTAGATATTTCCAATAACAACTTTGTGTTTTTGCTCTACCATATATTCTCTCCTGCTACCAGTCTTTCAACAAAATCAATATTCCCAATTGCGAGCAAGCTTTGCATAAAATCAAAGCTTAAATTTATCATAGAATACTACACATGGCTCAAGATTAATAAATTGTCTTCTCTCTCCTGCAACAATATCTCCATCAAAAATCTCAACTCAATTTTTATCAAATGCTCATGTAGATTGCATAACATATACGTCTACTCATAAGTACCCTATTATCTTATCGTTTTCATCTACTACCATATTTCATGGATAAAGATACACATTATAAAACATTTTTTTATCATTAAAATGCCAAGCTCTGAATTTTATTGGTCTCATCTTACTTAACCATAGAAGTTAAAAAATATATTGGATTATACCCTATTGCCAGATACATTATTATGTAGTCTGATTCAGAGCATATATTCATATCATCAAAGATACAGCTTTCCCTTATGATATTGAACATCCGTTCTTTATTTAGCTTATCATTCGCTACCAACCGATCAATGAATCAGAATTTTTTACTGATGATTTCTGCTTCCTCTGCATGAAATCAGTCCTCATTCTCAAAGAATATATCTCTTCCTCATTCTATCTCTTGGTCAATAGCAACAATCCCACTCTGTCAGAGATACTCATTGAGGAGTTGTAGTAGTTTTTCCATATTGTAATAATAAATAATAAATAAATCTGATCTAATCCTTGAATATCTCTCTAAAGATATGAGCAATCACATCAACTGTCCAACCATTCCCTAGCATCTTATATCTCTGAGAATTGCTGACTCCTGCAGTATAATCATCAGGTAAAGTCTGAAGCCTCTCACATTCGATTGGTGTAAGTCTCCTTACCCTGTATCATTCCTGCAGTAGATTGTTATGTTGCCACAAATTCGTCGACAAAGTAGGCGTTTTATTCTCCATAATCCCTCAGATATTCTTGCCTCTAGGAAGCTGAATTATTTTAATTCATTCTCCTTTGTTTGTAGTAAGTGTAGGACTTTTATGCTCAGGATTATAGACATTTCCGTTCATTCCTTTACCACTGGGGTTGATATTAAGCAAAATTTTCTTTAGGAAATTAGATTGCTTAGTATCAGTATTCTGGACTTTTGCTTGGTCGATATAATATCTCTCCTCGAATTTGTCCTGGAGAATATCCTTCAGCAGAATTCCCTTATCTTCTGGTTGCTTAATCACAACTTGAGAATAAGATCAGTCTTCATTCCTCTTACCAACTCGATAAAGTCTTTTTCTTCTCTGAGCTGAAAGTAAAGCTGAATCAATCTCCACTGGTTGAATACCAAACAGATGTTCTGATATGGTATTCTGCCATTCCTTCTTCATCTTTACATTTTCCAAAAGGAAGTACCTCGGCTTCGCCTCGTTCAGAATGCGAGCGAACTCAAAGAATAATTTAGAACGAGGATCGCTGAAGTTCAATCCCTTACCTGCGTTGCTGAATCACTGACAAGGGCTTCCGCCAATGAGGAGATCAATATCTCATACCTCTGTTTCTGCTCATATTGCAAATCAATACGAAAGTCATCATTTATAATAACTTACATCCTCCACTCAGGAAGTGTGGAATATATCTGGATAGTTCTTTTTGCTGATCTGTATTGCATATCTATCAATCTCGCTGGCATAGTAGCTAGCGATAGGAATTCCAGCTCTCTCTAGAGCTAATCTTCAGCAACTCATGCCATCAAATAGAGATAGGACTGTTATTGGTTGCATTTTTCTTTAGGTACTTTCATAAAAACTAGCCATATTGTCGTTCCATTCCTTCAGCTCCTCGTTCAGAAGAGTGGAGTGTAGTCTATAGCCCTGAGGACTTCGTGGAGCTTAACTTGATTCTCGTTCCACTTGAATACAAGAGTTCCATACGGCTCAAGCACTCTCATACACTCTCTGAATCACTGCTTCAGATCGTCTGTCCAAGTATCTTTGTTGAGTCTACCATACTTACCCTTCAGCCAAGATTTTTCCCCAGCATGCACTAAGTGCGGAGGATCAAATACGACAAGCTTATAAGAATTATCAGGTCTTGGAATATTCCTAAAGTCGGCCACAAAATCTGGATCCACCTCAAAGTTAGGTCTCGCAGGGATAAATCAGGCTTCTTCTGTTCTTATGTCCATATACTCAGCTAGTGGATTCTCCTTATCCCATCGGAATGTTCTACCTCAACAGCAGACATCTAGTATTTTTTTCATCATATATACAAATATTAAAAGCAAGGAAGATAGGTATTGCACCTATAAGCAGTAGTCACTTTCTATGTGTAGTAATAACAAAATCAATTATATCAATATCTCTACTGAGCTTCCTTGATAATGGAGGAGCGTCCTCCTCCGAGAAAGACTAACCTTAGTATGCTCTCTTACGAGGCGCCTGTTGTTAGCCACTATTGCAACAGGTTGGGCTCAAACCAACATCCTTGAGTTATAACCTCTTGGCTTTATCATTAAGCTACTGTTACAAAAATCAAACAGAGGGTAGGGATTTACACCCTACAGTGAATAGCCGAATTCTCAGACAAAACTTCCACACAATACTACTGTATTGCTATTCTATTCTCTCCTCTAGCGTCTACATTTTCCGCCACCTCTGTTTAATACGGGAGAGCGCCCCCTCTCTACTCAGGTGAGTCTCGAACCTACATCCATAAGTTTTATATAATTCCTCTTTATGGAGCTAATGAGGCTGCTCCAATCATATAAAACCTTGCTCTGCTTTGAGCTACTGAGATATAAATACCTAGCCCCAGACGGGATTCGAACCCGCGACTCCCTATTGGATATAGGGTGATGGGAGATTTGAAGTCTCCTGACTTACCGCTAGTCTACTGGGGCAGACTCCCTTTAAAAAGGGAGAAAAGTCTGATTAATATAGTTCATAAACGTTTTTTTGTGCAAGCAATGTTGGCTTGCTATTATCTACGAGCTGAATTGGAGCATCGACACGATAATAAGGCAAACAATTCTGGCTTACTTTGCGATTGTCGTTGGTATCAAGGGTTCTGCATGCTCCTGTATGCACACTCTTCAGCTGATACCCTTTTTTGAATTGATAGCCTATAACCTCTCGGACATTCTCCCTAGGAGCTCAGTCAATATACACTGGAAACAGGAATGCGATATAGCTTCAGATTTCCAGTCTTCTAATTTTTTGCTTATATTGCTTATCGTTAGTTCTCCTTTCTACTCTGGCTTTTTTCTTAGCTAGATTTCTACAAGCTTTGCAATTGGAGGTTCTTCCTGTAGTTACTCCTTTTGTCCTAGCGAACTCATCTCGGAACTTAAACTGTCAGCAGACCGTGCAGATTCTCCCGTTCTCTCTGACTTCTGTCTTGTTGTTATCTCTCAGTAGGGTAATTGGACTTATAGCCTTCTCTTTAGGGTATCAGTATCTAATTACACGACCGATGAATACAGAATATTTGCACTTCTCTCATTCGTAAGCACGATACCAATGAACCAGGTCAGGATGCTTGACATTATGATCTCCTCCTGCCATTTTTTCATTCATTAAAAAATTAAAAAGGTTTTTTAGTCCAAAGCTTGTCCGAGTCTGGTCAAAAACTCAGGATCTTCTTTGTATCTCTTGGCTACTGCATCGATCAAAGCTTGTTCTGATTTTGAGAAGTCTTTGATCGTGATGATCGCTTGGAGAGGAGCTTTTTCAGCAGCACTCTTTTTGAGTGCTAGGATGGAGTCAAGTTCCTTTCTGAGTCTCCATTCTGACTCTTTTGAGAGATCTAAATCATCGATCAAAGCATTTAATCTATCAAAGATAAGCCTCTTGATGGTGTAAGTTTTTTTGCCAAATTCTTTGTGCATTGCCTCAAGATCTGGCATAAAGAGTGTTGCTTGATCGCTTGCTCTCAATATCGTAGTTGTCATCATAATGTTATAATCAAATATAAACAATTCGAACAAACAAGACACTCAGTGCAAGAAGAAGCCCCCCAAATGCAGAGATAAAAAGTATTGAAATCAGATTTTTCATCTTGTTTGTCCTAAAATAAAGCTATAGTTCAGAGTATTTTTGCAAATTTCTGAAATAGGAGTTTACTCTTGCATTGTTGTGCCCGTTATTCTGAGCACCACAACCGAGTAGATAGCACTTAATTGACTTGCTTGTGATATTGCAACCGTAGTCTCTATCAATGTGATAGAGAAGATCATACCATCACTTATTTTCATCAGAGTATACTCTGATGACCTCTCATTCACTCCTTGGAGATCTGCTGACTCCATCTCGCTTTACCCACGAGCTAGGATTGATTGAAGGATGGAGGTTGCCTGGATTATTATACTTTGCTCCTTTTGTGTGAGGAGCAAGCACACTTGTCTCTGCTCTTGCGATTGCTCGCATAATATGAGCAGGATCTTTTTGCACTCAACCAAGAGAACAAGAGAGCTTTTTCCCAAAATCTTTTTCGTATTGAGCGACTATTCGCTTTACACGGTCAAGACTTTTAGGCTCTCAGTATGCAAGCTCTTTCTCCTGCACGACTTTTTTCTGAGGTGCAGGAGCAACTGGAGGAATTGGCTCAAGTTTTTTCTGTTCAGCTTGTGGCTGATCAGCTTTTTTTGGAGCTGGTTTTTTTACTGAGCTTGACTGCTCTGTAGCAATCACAAGCCTGAGAGAAACTGAGTTTGTGCTTCATCTCTCTCAGCTCTGAGAGATTTATTGAGCTCGTGGAGCTCTCATTGTCTCTCAGTTAGATTTTTTTTCTTCTCTTCAATACTCTCAAACTCCGCAGAGTTAGAGGAGATTTGTGAGTCTAGCGATTTGATTGAATCAATAGCTCATTGGAAACCCTTGAGACTATTCTGAGTCTCTCTGAGCTCTCAGGCAATCACAAGGAAGCCTGAAATCAGAACGAAAATGATAATTGATAGTGCAATCGTTAAGATATTTTTTGTTCTTTCTTTCATTTGTTATTATTAGAGACTAAAATCTTTTTTAAGGTGCATTTTTACAATATTGATATACTCATTGATCACTGCAGTTCTATTCTGAAGAAGCTCGCTTTTTGTCTTAAGCACTGCAAGTTCTAGATCTTGAGAATAGAACTCTTGTCTGATTACTGCCTCTGCAGTACTTTCAGTATACCTCTTTTTTCAGTTCTCATCTAATTCTGCTTTGAGTTCTATCATTCTTTGTCCTTTTTTAGTATCGTTCTGTTGCTTTTGCTCCTGATAAGAACTTCTAAGCATTGTAATCTCATCTGCCATCTCCTCTCGAAGGACTACTCGATCAAACAAATCTTGCTCTCAGAGTAAGAGTCATTTTCATTTTAGGCTTTCATGTTTTTTGAGAAGCTTGTCAATTTTTGAGTTCTCAAGCTCTAAGTTTTGTCTTTCTTCCATTTTCTTCATTTTTAGAATTTAAATTCTCCTTAGCGAGGCTAAGGAAGGTATTGTGTACGCCCTGTTATCTTTCTGAGCTTCTCACAAAGCTCTTCAATTCTTCCCCAGTTTGGGGAATTAGAAGGGCTTGAAGGGATCGTCTCCATCATATAAAGCTTCAAGTCTTACACTATTAGCTTCTTTAATCGCTTGCTCATTAGCAAACACTCACTTAGCGAGAGGATAGATGTGGTATTTGGTTTCTTTCCCTTTCCCTTCTTTAGATATCTTGAGGTCATAGGTTTTAGGATCTCCAAAGTCGGGATCTTTAGTAAGTCCTACTATAGCTTTTTTAATCGTTTGTTGAGTAACCTCCATGATCTGTATTTTCTCTTCATTGTAATTCCATACGACAAACGCTCGGAACTCTTTTACACTTCCCCCCTCTTTTATGTTTGGAGTAGATGAGAATTGGTGTCTAGATCTCCTTGGCTTATTTTCTGAGGTGAAATACTCGTAACCAATAATTGGAGAGGTCAAAACCCTAAATTTTACAGGCTCTTCAGTAAATTTTGTGTAATTTCCTCCTGTTGCTGTACTTTCTTTGAATTCATAGTTTTCTGGTAATCGTGTCATTGTGTTATCTGATAATAAATTAAAAACAATAGTTTCAATCTGTTTTACTTCTTGATCTCTTTGAGATATTCATTGATGCATATTTCTTTTTCTGTTTGACTAAATTTTTGATATTCTTCTCGGCACTTAACTCAAAATCTTCTTAAAAAGAGCCTAAATCTTGGATTGTTTTCGATTTTTAATTGTTCTTGTGGTGTCATTTCCATGTTAATTATTTGATAAAATCTGATTTAGTATTCTTGTCTCCTTTATTCTGCGATCTTTCCATCCATCGCAAACATAGATATCAGCATTCATCATTAGTCTACTTGCTATCCCTGAGTCCCTTTTTTTAAATTCCTCAAGACTAGTAAGATTCGTTGTGATGATTGTTCTCAATCCTCTTTCGATACGACTATCAAGTCGATAGTACATTTTCTCTAGGTAAGCATCAGTCACCGCTCCTTTGCCATAATCATCAAAGATAATGACCTTCTTCTTGGACAATGCTTCAAGAGGAAAGTACTTTAAGTCTGATCCAAATTCTTCAGGAGTCCTTAGAACACAAGTCCCATTAACGATGTGTTGCCTAAAGGTCGGCTCACTAATAAAGTAATCATGGTCAATGAGTTGCCTACAGAGGTAAGTTTTTCAAATTCAAGGCTTCCCTATCACAATCAGATTTTTCCCATTTGTTTTGAATTCTGACTGGAGATAGTGGATAAATGCTTCATTGTTTGCGTCTTTTTCGATCATCAAAGTTTTTTAAGTCGATAAATCCCAATTTTCTGCACTATAATTTTCATTTTTTTGCAAAGATTTTTTAGTTTCGTTGTCTCTTTTTCGCCAGTTGCGAATTGTGTAATAATGCGATTTATAATGTTTTCCTTTTTGCCCAATGTAATTGTTTAATGCTTCAATATATTTTTCTAAATTTCCTTCTCCTAAAAGTTCTTTAAGAATTTGAAATTCAGAGTGAGAGAGGAAGACGAAGTCTTTATACTTTTCTTTCTTCTCTTTATTTTTATTATCATTATCATTTACATTAACATTTACATTATCAGCTTGAACTTGCTTAATTTTTTCTTCTTTTTCTAGCACTTGCTTGGTAGTGCTAGCACTTGCTACAAATCATTTAAGATTTTCGGCTCTTGCTAGTCAGCCCTTTTTCCCTGCTTCTCTTCTTTTTTCGATTTCTTCTTCTCGTTTCTGATTGTCCTCATCGAGCTGTTTTTTAATCCTTCCTCGAATAAATTTCAGTCCTCACTCAATCTGTGGAGGATCTCAGTTTTGATAAGAGAGAATGGCTTTAAGAAAAATTCAAGCTTCCTCTGGATTCATCTCATCTACATAATCCTTCCAATCGTTGTAGAAGATGAATGTTTTTTTTGCCTTTGCCATAATTAAGCAACAAGTGTAAAGTTTTTGATAGGTTCTCCTATAGCTCTTAACCCTTCTCCAAGGATCAATTTTGCTAGATAGAATCTACCTCTAATTTTCAGGCATTCATGAACTTTGCCTTGGATATAGGCATAAAAGTTCTTTCCATTACCTTTACTTGTGATCAAGATTTTTTCTTGCATTTTGAGAAAATAAAGATATAAAAATTGGGCTTTTTTGATTGCAGAAAAATATGTTTCTACTCTCCAAGAGTAGCCCTTAACTCATATAATGGCTTGCAAGAATACCTCTTTAGAAAATTGTTAGTTTCCCAAGGGGGAAAGACTCTTTATCATAGAGCTATATCCCAAACCTCAAGAAAGTTGCGACCGCAATTTTCAAACAACTAGGTAAAAGAAAGATACGCCACCACCTAGCCGTTTGGAATTTACATTCACCTCTTTCTTTTTTAGGTGGCTAGTTGGAATTTCTTGCAGGTTTTTTGTTCAGATGGAGTGTATGGACTCATTGAAGATAGCAACTGAAACAAAAAAGCCATCATGTGTTATATGATGACTTTCGCCAGTCCCGCCCTAGTAAATGATAACGAATATCCCTACGGATACCTTCGTTAAAATGATCACTAGAGACTAGGAAATTAATTATTGATTCTATCTTGCTTTTGTGGTGAATATCCCTACAATCTGAGTCAGATTTATTTGTTTTTTGTAGCTTATGAGCTCTTCGATTTTCCTCTTTACTGGAGAAAATAGTTATACCCTAAGCATGGAACTAACCAAATGGAAATCTCAGTTTGCTGAGAAGTTTGGAGAAGATGCTCTTTTTGAGTTTACCGATCAAAATTGGGATTTCTGACAGATTAAACAGGCGCTTTATGCTTCTGGGCTTTTTGTGAGTAAAAAGATGGTTGTTCTCTATGGAATCCCTAAAGATTGAGATGATGTGAATGCACTTTCCTCAGACAAGATTGATCAGTTTTTTGATGATTTTTTGAAAAATAAGGATCTGATTTCTCCAGATACCCTTGTTTTGCTCGTTTCTCGCAAGCCAGATAAAAGGACAAGAGCTTATAAATGGTTTCTCGAAAATGCTCAGCTTAAAGAGTTTCCCTTGTACAAAGAAATTCAGCTCAAAAATTTTCTTAAAGAAGAATTGGCTCCTTTGACGCTAAGCGATCTAGAGGCTTCACATTTTCTTCTTAAAGTAGGAAATGATATGTTTCGTTTGCATAACGAAGCGCAAAAGCTTAAACTCTGACTTCAATCCAGAGGTGCAACGGTAGTAACAAATGCAGATATTGATGAGTTTTGCTTTGGGAAATTGGAACAGGATAGTTTTGAAATTTTTGATCAAATGTTCTCAGATCCTATTGCGACAGTAAAAATCTTTGAAAAGATGCAAGATGATGGCAAAAATCGAAATGAAGTCATGGGACTATTGACTCGAGGAATCAAGATTTATTTAATTTTATTGGACTTTGATCAAAGGGGAATCACTTCCGGGAAAGAGATTATTGCCGAGACTAAGTTGCATCCTTTTGTAGTCAACAAGAACCTAAAACTCATTCCTATGCTTCGTGGACACCGTAGTTTTTTGATCGCATTTTTCAAACAACTCATTGAACTCGAATCTCAAATCAAATTAGGAAAAAAATCTGATTTATACTTTTGGTTATTTCTCAAGTCACAAATTTTATCACTAAGATCGTAATTGGATGCCTTTTCGTTTTAAAATCGATAGATCAAAAATTTCTTTTGGAATAAAAACTGTTCTTTGAGTTCTGATTTTTCTTCCTTTTTTGATCAATACAAGCTATGCAAGATCTAAGTTTTCAAATCGTTTATACTGCTTGGTACAAGGCAATTCTGCCAGAGTCTATCTTATGCAGGAACCTGCAACCTACAAATGTTCAGATTACCTATCGACATTCAATTTTGAGTTTAGAAAACGTTTCTTGGATTTACAACAAATTGATAAGAATCTCAAGAGAGGTGATGATATAGAATATCGAACGAATCTTTATGAGGCGAAAAGAGCAAGTATTCTTAGTCTCTACGAACAAATCCAGACCCTCACAAAAACTATGGAAGAATTTGAGTCAAGCTTTTTGATGCGTGCACAGGATTATGTCGCGGTACGTATATTGACGCTTAGAGATAACTTAACTCATCAGCAGCTCCGTTTACAGGAAGAATTATTGGCTCAATATTCTCCCCAAAAACAAAAAAGACTTTTGCTTATAGAGAGTATCCTTGATCATTTGAGAATTGTGCAGAATACCAAGGATATTGATGAGTTTTATAATTCACTTCAACAATATTTATCTCTTTTCAATACCCTCAATCTATGAAAATAGCGCTCATCTCTAGTGCGATGGACTCCCTTGCTTTGTTTAAATTTCTTCATCGCTATGATCATGAATTTTTGATCTATTTTGATTCGCTTAATGCTCCCTATGGAGAAAAATCACTAAAAGTCTGACTTTCAGCAGCGAAAGCTTGAATTCTTCGAGCAAAAGAGCAAGGTGCAGATGGAGTTATTCTTCCTCCTGTCTTGGAATTGGCATGTTTGAATGGGAATGATCTAACGAAAGAAGAAAAAAGTCTGATTTTACCACTTTTTTCTCATTATTTGTGTGATGAGATTTTCCCATATTCGCTAGTTGGAAAGCTCGGATTATTTGGTGAGGGAGAAATCTTGAGAGATGCACAAGAGCTTATTAGTCAGCTTTCAGCATCTTTTCAACCGACAAAAAATCAGCAAAATATCAAAAAGTTTACTTTCCCTTTCAATTTTTGGAGCAAAGATACGAGAATTTTTTCTCATCTTTTGCAAAAACTTGCTCGAAAATCACTTCTTGTAAATACCGTTATTAAGCAAGATCTTCGCTATTTTAAGGATGCGGCAGTGGATAGCTTGATTCCTCTTAATTATAGTTATTTTTTGGCAGAGAGAACTATTTCCAAGTTTCTCAATTTTAGAAAGATTAGATTCCATTGATTTGATGCTTTGGAAAGAAGTTTTAAATCCCTAACTGAGGGGAAGGAGAATTCTCCTTATGCGGTGAAGATTCATAGTACAGATTCTCCACTTGCTCTGACCTCTAGCAAGAAGATGCTACGACTACTTCAGAGAGGTCAACAAATTAAGATTCAACGATGTTAGGATCAGACTTTATTTTCTTTTTTTGTGATTATGTCTCTTTTTCAGGTTTCCTCTGAGCAAAATCAGCCTCGAGCTGCTAAATATCGTCCTCAGTCATTTGAGCAGTTTTTTGGGCAGGAACATTTGCTTTGAGAAAACGGAGTCCTCAAGAAGTTAATCGAAAAATGAGTCATGATGAATGCTATTTTTCGAGGGCAGCCTGGAAGTGGGAAAACTACACTTGCAGAACTGATTGCGCAAAAGATCAATTACCATTATGAGTATTTGAATGCTACCAAGGCTTCAACAGCAGATATTAAGCAACTTTCTACTCAATCACAGCAGAGAAGAGCTTTGGATGGAAGGGCTACTCTCCTTTTTCTCGATGAGATTCATAGATTCAATAAACTCCAGCAAGATGCTCTCCTTCCTGATCTGGAAAATGGAAATGTTATTTTGATCGGTGCAACTACGGAAAATCCTTATTATAGCCTCAATAATGCTTTGCTCTCTAGATGTCTAGCTTTTGAATTTAAAAAACTTGATGAAAAAAGTCTGCTTTCTATCCTTTCTTTTATTGTAGAGAAAGAAAAGCTAGAAATCTGATCTGATATTTTAGAATTTATCGCAAGTACAGTAGAGGGTGATGCTCGTTCTGCAATCAATCTTTTGCAAATGCTTGCAAATCTTGGCCCTAATCTCACCTTAGAACAGGCAAAAAGTCTGATCCCAACTCAAAAATCATATCATCAAACCGAGGATAAATACAATACGATCTCGGCAATGATCAAGAGTATTCGTGGCTCAGATCCTGATGCGGCAATTTATCGAATGGCAAAAATGCTCTCTGGAGGAGAAGATCCTGAATACATTGCACGCAGATTGGTAATTCTCGCTGCAGAAGATATTGGATTGGCCAATCCTCAAGCGCTCCCTATTGCTATGGCTGCTATGCATGCAGCAAAAGAACTATGAATGCCAGAAATCCGTATTCCCTTGGCTGAGGTTGCGATTTATCTAGCACTTTCTCCAAAGAGTAATTCAGCGTATAATGCGATCAATCTTGCCTTGAGTGAAGTGGAGCATGCTCCTATCCAAAAAGTACCTACTCATCTTACAAAACTCTGAGCAAGCAACTATAAATATCCTCACGATTATCCAAATCATTGGATAGCTCAAGACTACTTGAGTAAGAAAGTTAAGTTTTATACTCCAGCAGATAATAAATTTGAAAGTGCAGCACAAGAGTGGCTCAAAAAAATTAAGAAATAAAAAACCTGATTTTGATTCAGGTTTTTACTCTTTTATTGGAATAATAATTTTATTTCTTGTCAAATATATACCTATAATATAAAAAATTATTTTTTACTTTTCTTCTTGAGAAAAACGGTAATTCAAATCTGATTTTCAGGATGTTCTTGTGGAGAAACTCTACTTACCTTTGCTAATAAAATATCACCATAACCTGCTTCTAAAAGCTTTGAGATTTCTTTATTGTTGGCTCTTGGGATATAACCAATTTTAGTTTTTTTGAAATAGAGAGCTATCGCATGAGCATCATAGGGATTTTCAGGTTCATAAACAAGTTCAAGATCTACTCAAATCTTGAGTTGATCAAAAACAAAGACCCCTTCTGCAAAAGAAAATCCGGCAACATGAGAATGAAAAAGATGGATGTATTTCATAATCTATAAACAAAAGAAGGTAAAAAAATGTTATGACTAAGGAGTATGATAGTCAAAAGCTAATGATTTTCAACCATAAATTTTTCTCTTGAAAAAGATTATATATTACTTATTCTCAGCATTGATTTTAGATACTTTTCTACAGATAGAAATGTTAAAATTCTTATGGCAGCTCTTATTTTCAACTTGGATTATTGATGGAATAGAAACTCTTCGAAAAAATAAGACTATAATGACCTATCTAAAGAAGTCGAAAAATTTAACGGAACCTTTGAAGAAATAAGGAGACTCAATGGAGAAATTGAAGAATTATCTAAAATTGAACAACAGCTAAAAGCTGCATGAATGTTTATCCATGTTATGTGAAAAGATGCTTACCACGAGTATATAGAAAAACATAAAACAAGCATTGCAAAAATTATTAAATCTCATCATGAAAAAAATACCCTAACTTGGGAAAATAGAGATGTTATTATCCAAGACATTGTCGAAGATATAGAGAAAGTTGATGGATCTCAAACTTCTGAAATTGCAAAGTATACAGATACGGTACTTATCCATTTTCTTCTCTATAACAAAAGGGATGATTTATCAGATCTTATTGGTATTGATAAGAAAAAAATAACTCTTGAATGGAAAGAGTAAAGTGTTTCTAAAATTAATAAAAGAAAACTGACCTCGGAATGAAGTCAGTTTTTTAGTGTTTGCTTAGTGTGGGGAGAGAGTCGCAAGGGGAAGTTAAGGGAAGTTTTATAGAGAATATTACCCTACCTTACTGAAAATCTCCAGCTCCCATTCCATTTTGAGTAATAATAAAATAATCAACTTAAGAAAAATCAAATAATCTTGATATTCCTCAATTTCTCCAGAATAGTTATGTCAGTGAATTTTATTCCTAATGTCTGGTCAATTAATAAATTTCTTTTTGTTTAAATAATAATCAAAATAGTTACTTTCCGCTTCTGACAATAAAGTTTTTTTAGAAATTAGGTATCCCTGTTGCTCTAAATCTAAAATTCTCTTTTGAATTTCATCTGAATAAACATAATAAGACACAACTTCTTGTTGATAAAATTCTCAAAGAATAAATACTAAAATAGAATCCTTAATTCTGATGTCCCCCATTTCATCTATATATAAAATATCATCTTCTATCATTTTTTGTAAGACTATAGTTTGATATTCATGGAAATCGGTTATTTTAAGAGATTCATTTTTAATTAATTCATAAAAATTTTTATACGTATTTTCAACAGATTCAATATAGAACAATCAACTTTGATCAGAATAAAAATAATATATTAATTGTTTAAGCTTATTATCAAGTATATAGAAATATTTATGTTCTAAAAGACTAGGTATATCACTATAAGGGATACTATATTCCCCCATATTTATCAAATCAAAGTCTATTTTTTTCTCTGTAACAAAACAATTATATTGTTTAATTAACTTCTCCAAACGAGGTATTAAGAGAGTAGTCCTATCTGAAAAACTTATTTTTTCTTTAGATATCTCAAAATCTAAACTATCAAAGCCAGGAATCTTTTGTAGAACATTCTTAATAAAATTATTAATTATATCTTCAAGAGAAAGACCTTTCTCCTTTAAATATCATTCTAACAATTGAAGTTGGGAAAAAGATAACATTTCTTTCATTTTAAATATCATACTTGTTTTATAGTATCATTTATTCCAATGAGAAAATATTTCTTCAAACTGACTAATTTCATTTTCTCTACTAACTAATGTTATTAATCCTTGTATATTAAGGAACTTAAAAACATCATAAAATATAGTTAAAGGTTTATGTATAAAATCAATTGTATCAAAATATTTTTTTGAATACGAAATAGATGTGATAGAGCCATCTTTAACAGAATCTTCAATTATTACTTCCTGACTATCTGATAATTGTACTTGAAATCAATATTTCATAGTATTGTCCTTAAATAGTTCCTGAATCTCCTTTTGATAAAGCTCGTTAACTCTTAATTTTAATTTTGAAGATATTCCCTTGAAGTTAAGAATAGACTGAAATTCCCATAATTTTGAGTTTCAGGAATTCTCAAAATAATTAAGGATAATAAATTCTTTTTGTTCATTAGTTAATGAGTCAGGGAAATATAATTTATAGTCTCAATTTAGGTACTTAATATAGAGTTCTCATGCTTTCTGATATTCTAACAAAAATTGTGTAATTGTTTGGTTAAAATAAGATACCAGTTTTTTATCTTCTAAAATAAAAATAATATGATAATTATATTTCTCTAATATTTTTAGTAGTAATTCAGAATCTATTTTTTCATAAATTCTTAATTTAGTGAGCAAATCCCAAAAATCTTTTTTGTATTGATATTCATATCCTTTTTCTAATTTTTCCAAATTAAGTAAAATATTATTTTCATTAATACCTCAAAAAAACTTATAGGACACTCCCAAGAGCTTCTTCACTTTATTTTGATATTCTTCTTTAGTTGCTTGATTCCATTCATTCAAAAAAATATTATTCTCAAAATATTTGTGAATATTATAAAACTCCAGATAATCCACAATATCCAACTCTTGATCTTCTAGGCAATAATCATTTTTCAAATATTTTTCTTCAGCTAATTTCAAACAATATCAATTAGCGCCATCACCTATTCAAAGAAATACCACTCTTTGCTCTTTATCCATAGTATAAGTATCACATATAAAAAATCAGGGATTCTAAATCAATCCCTGCTTCCTCGCAATTGTCCTCGCAGACTCAGTCAAATACTTCTTTCTAATTCTAATCGCCTTTGGAGTGATCTCAACCAGTTCATCATGTGCAATATATCACATAGCCTGTTCAAGTGAGAGATGCACGATTGGATCAATTCTCATCGCTTCATCATTTCCAGAGTTGCGGACATTGTTCATTTGCTTGTTGATGGTGAGGTTTACGGTCATATCTCCTCCCTTCAAATGCTCCCCTACGATCATTCCTTCATAGATTGGCTGAGCTGGGTCTACAAAGATTGGCCCTCTCTCCTGGAGTTTGAAGATTCCATACATCATCGCTTGTCCTGTCGCAGAAGAAATCATAGATCAGACTTGTCTTTTTACAATTTCTCATTTATAAGGTTCATAGTGAGAAAAAGCTGAATACATAATTCATTCCCCCTTCGTCGCGAGGATAAATTCTCCACGGAATCCGAGAAGTCCTCTGGTTGGAATGATGAATTCCATCGTCGTGAGTCCGTTTTCTGAACTCATATTTTGCATGAGTCCTTTACGAGGTGCAAGCATATCAATAACCGTTCCAGAGAGTCCATCTTCTACGCTAACGACAAGGTTTTCCATTGGCTCAAGTTTTTGTCCGTTTTCTTCTTTGTAAATCACCTGAGGCGCTCACACTTGGAGCTCCCGCCCTTCTCTCCTGATCGCTTCAATCAATACTCCAAGGTGCAACTCCCCTCTTCCTGAAACGATGAATTTTCCTTCCACCATTTCAACTTTCAAACCAACATTGGTTTCAGCTTCTTTTTCTAGTCTTTCTGCCATATTTCTGGTCGTCATATATTTCCCATCCTTCCCAGCAAAAGGGCTATCATTCACCAAAAATTCCATACTCAAGGTCGGCTCATCAATCGCAATTGTCGGCATCGCCTCAAACTCCCCTACTCCGATCGTCTCTCCCACGAAAATATTTGGAATTCCGCTGATAGTCACGATATCTCCACACTCTGCCTGAGGAATCTCAATCCTCTGGAGCCCGAGTGTTCTAAAAATATGTGCGATCTTTCCACTTCTCTTTACTCCATCATTTCCGATGATCGTTACTTGACTTCCTGCACTCAAAGTTCCCTGATATACACGTCCAACTCCGAGCCTTCCCAAATAATCATCATATCCGAGGTTTGCAACCTGCATACAGAAAGGAAGATCAGACTTCTCAGCTGCTGGAGCTACATTTTCCAAGATCGCATCAAAAAGCGGAGTCAAATCCTTCGCTTCATCAGTGAGATCTTTCATCGCATACCCATTTTTTGCGCTCGCATAAATAATCGGAAAATCCGCCTGCTCATCACTCGCTCCAAGCAAAATAAATAGATCAAAAAGCTGATCAATCACTCGGTCAGGTCTTGCCGCTGGTTTATCAATTTTATTAAGTACGACCATTGGTTTGAGTCAGAGTTCTAGACTCTTTTTAAGCACAAACTTGGTCTGTGGCATCGGCCCTTCATACGCATCTACTACGAGGATCACCGAATCCACCATCCTCAATACTCTCTCTACTTCACTTCCAAAGTCGGCATGCCCTGGGGTATCTACGATATTGATCCTCTCACCTTGATATTCAATCGCGGTATTTTTGGCATAAATGGTGATTCCTCTCTCCCTTTCCTGATCGTTATTATCCATAACGAGGTCTTGCTCTTCCATTTTTTTGAGAGTTCCTGACTGCCTCAAGAGCTGGTCTACAAGTGAAGTCTTTCCATGATCTACATGGGCGATAATTGCGATATTTCTAATTGCCATCTGTTTTTTGGTATAAAAAATAAAAAACCAGAATCAGATTTCTTGGTTTTTTCTCTAAAATCAAGCATTCTGAAATTGGTCTGAGTATAGCGAATTGAGGAACTTTTTCAATAAAAAAACTTTTTTCATTTTGAAGAGCTAGTTTATTAGTTTATTTTATGTGTTATTGTGCATCAATCTCTTGACATTTTACATAATATAATTATAGTCTATTTTATAAAACAAAAATGTTCCACTAAAACTTATTGAAAAAATGAAAAGGATACTCTTTTTTAGCCTGCTAGCTCTTGCCTCCTGCAGTTCTCCCTCTCCTATAAAGGAGGCGGTTGGAGAAGATGGAAAGGTACATGAGCTACTTTCTCCTGATGCTGATATCAAAAACTATGGGAATGGAGTCTATCACTTCATGTATGATTCGAGTCTTTTCCCAAAAGTGTTGTCAGCATTTATAGCTGCGCATCCAGAGCTTGAAGTTCTTGCTATTTCTGGAAATGCTGCTAAAGCTTATGGGAAAAATTCTGGATATTTCGTAGTCTTTAAAAAAAAGACTATAGAGTAGTCTTTAGCAGCTAATCTCTGCTAACAACCACAAAAATTAAAGCTGACTTCATCCTGAGGTCAGCTTTTTTTTGGTTAAAAATTCATACTGAAATGTTTTAATCTTGAAAAAAAAGGCAAAATTCTTATACTTCGTGGGATTTTATTTTTGTATATTATTACTCATGAGAATACCTATCGGAATATCAAACAGACACGTACATCTGTCTCAGGCAGATGCTAATACCCTTTTCGGATCAAATTATGAATTAACACCTATCAAGGATCTGTCTCAACCTGGACAATTTGCCTGTGCAGAAACTGTTGTAATCAAAGGTCCAAAATGACAAATTGAAAAACTCAGAATTCTTGGACCTTATAGAAAATTTTCTCAAGTAGAAATTATGCTTGGAGATAATTTTAAGCTAGGTACACAAGCTCCTATTAGAGAGTCTGGGGATCTTGAGGGATCTGAGGCAATTACTTTGATTGGTCCTGCAGGAGAAGTTGAACTAAAACAGGGACTTATCGTTGCAAAAAGACACATCCATATGTCTGTTGCTGATGCTCAAAATTTTGGTGTTACCAACTGACAAATCGTCAAAGTAAAGACAAACGGAGAAAGAAGTCTGATTTTTGATGAGGTAGTCATTAGAGTATCAGATAGTTATGCTCTGGATATGCACATTGATGTAGAAGAAGGAAATGCTGCTGGGCTCAAGCAAGGTGATCGAGGTGAGCTCATCAAAGACTAATATTTATACTCCTATTTGGACTCTATGAAAAAGATTATACGAATCAGCACAATAGTTGCTGTCCTTATTGCTGCTGGAATAGCTATTGTAATTTTAGGAGGATTAGATCCTAAGGATAGCTGTTTGGATCAAGGAGGATCTTATGATCATCAAACAGGAATGTGTAACAAATAATTTTGCCCCTTAAGTCATATGAAAATGCAAAAAAATATACAAGAACTTATTAATCTAGAAACTCAAAGGCAATCTGTAGGTATTGAACTTATTGCAAGTGAAAATTACCAATCTTCTGCTGTTCTAGACGCACAAGCTTCGATTTTTGCAAACAAATATGCTGAGGGATTTCCTGGCAAAAGATATTACGGAGGTCAGGAAAATACCGATCAACTAGAACAGCTTGTTATCGATTGTGCAAAGGAGATCTTTCATGCTGATCATGCTAATGTGCAAGCACTCTCTGGAGCAGCTGCGAATCTCTGTTTCTATAGTGCAGCTATGGAGCCTTGAGATCATATTCTTGGTATGGGAATGGGATTTGGAGGACATTTGACACATGGAGCTCCAGTAACCTTTATTTCAAAGGTTTTTAATTTTCATAATTATGGGACTTTGCCTGATGGGTCAATTGACTTTGATCAAGTTCGTTCTTTAGCCTTGGAATTTAAACCAAAAGTTATTTTGGCTTGATTTAGTGCCTATCCGAGAGAACTCGACTATGCAAAATTTATAGAAATCGCAAATGAAGTTTGAGCTATTGCGTATGCGGATATTTCGCATATTGCTGGATTTATTGCCGCTTGAATCCTAAAAAATCCTCTCGATTATGGTTTTCATGCTATGATGACCACGACTCATAAGTCACTTCGTTGACCAAGAGGAGCCTTAATCCTTAGCAAGGGGAAAGTATGAAATCCACTCAAAAAACCTGAACCAACGATCGAAAATCTTCCTACGAGGATTGATCGTGCGGTGTTTCCTGGAATGCAGGGAGGACCCCATATGAATACTATCGCTGCTATTGGTGTCGCACTTCAAGAAGCTCAGACTCCAGCTTTTGTGGATTATGCAAAGCAAGCTCTCGAAAATGCTCAGATTATGGCACAGGAATTTCTCAGACGCTGATATCAGCTTGTGACTTGAGGGACTGAAAATCATATGATCATCTTGGATTTTTCACAAGAAGAGTTTGATGGAGGAGCAATTGAGGAGATTTTGGATACTGTAGGAATCTCAGTTTCTAAATCACTTATCCCAAACGATCCTCGCCCAGCCTTTCGTCCATCAGGAGTGAGAATTGGAACTCCAGCAATGACTACCAGAGGAGTAAAATCTAAAGACATGATTCAAATTGTTGATTTTATTGATCAAGCAATAAAAAAAAGAGATAAACCTGATTCACTTACCGAGATCAAATCTCAAGTAAGGGATTTTGCATTGAGATTTCCTCTTCCATAAAAAATATGACAAAAAAAACTGACCTCAAAAGTCAGCTTTTTAATTTTTTTAAAGATTAATGTTTAGCGGAGAAAATCTGCAATTTTCTTTTCAAGATTTTTCTTGTAATTTACGCCCTCAAACAGTCTTCCCATATCAATTCTATTGATTTTTTGGTTGAGTGGCTGGATATTGGTCTCGCCTGCAGTTGCAAGTTGATTGAGGATGAGATGAGCATCTTTTACTTTTTTGAGATAGGCAAGAGACCAATGCAATTCAGAGCTCTCATCCAGTTTTTTACCTTCGATCATCCTGATTAAAACAGCGATGGCTTCTCCATTGGTTAAATTTCCATCTGGGTTAAATTTTCCTTCAGATCCATTGAATAATCCATACTGACAAGATTGAAGCATAGTTTGATAGAGATCAGATTTCTGATATTTTTCAATATCTGAGAAACTACAAGTAGTCTCATCATTTACCTTGCGAGCTAGTCCTTGTTGCTCGGCAAATTTAACAAAGAATTTTGAGGCTTCTGCTCTTGTAATCAAATTATTAGGCAGAAAGTCATTGAGCTTTGGAAATTTAGTCATCCCTATAGAATGGAGAAAGTCTACCACCCTTTGATCAGAAGAATATTCTAGCCAAGTATTTTTAGCAACTCTTTCATCATTTGCTAGAAATTCGAGAAAATCTCCTCAGAGGTCATTCGCAAAAGTTGGAGTCATCAGTAATGATCAAAGAAGAAGTGCACACAAAAGTTTTTTCATAGCAAGAGAGAAGAAATATAAAGTTTGGTAAAGATAAATAATTTTGTCAAAAATGCAAGGAATTTCTTTTTATTCTTGATTTTTGAGGCAGAATTGAGAGAATGGATCAGATTTTTCTTTTTTTTTGTAAAGAAGTTTTTAATTTTGGGATAGTAAAAATGGAGAAAATACTCTTTCTCATTGCTCCTTCGGAAGGGAAGGCTGAATGAGGGGAAAACAAACCTGAAAATCTGACTTTTGATTTTGAAAAACCTCTGGATATCGTAAGTTCAGCAAGTGAAAAGGATTTGAAATGCAAAGGGAAAAGATATGAAGAAGCGCTTTGGCTCAATCAAAACCTACGAAACTCTCCTACCCTAGCTGCGATCTTGCGTTATAACGGCGTAATGTATAATCATATCAATTATCAGAATATGAGTTCAAAGGGAAAGAAGTTTTTTGATGAGCATTTTCTGATCTTATCGTGAATGTATGGACTATTGAGACCTCAGGATCTTATTGCAAATTATAAACTGCCTATTGAGACTAGGGGATTATATCAGTTTTGGGGAGAAAAGATCATTGATGCGATTATCAGTTTAAAACCGCAAAAGATTTATAATTTACTGCCTTGATCGTATGAAAAACTTTTGTGTCTCAAAAAAAGAGAAAAAAATCTGACTGCCGAGGGAATCGAAATCATAAAACCAGATTTTTCTACTTTCGCAGGAGAAAAACTTACTCATAATACCAAAATTCTCAGATGAGACCGAATTAGGCAACTTTGTGAAAGTGATAGTTTTAATTTATAATAGATGGAAAAAATGAATAATTGGATTTTTGAGATGATTGGAATTATAGCGGGAATTTGTATTGCACTCCCCTCTATTCCTCAAATATTTCAGACACGAAGAACTAAGGAGGTAAAAGGCCTCTCCCCACTAATGTTTGGACTGTTAGCAATGGGAACTGGATGTTATTTTATATACGGACGATATTTAGGATCAGTATCTATATTGATCTTCTTTATCAACGTATTACTCAACGCCAAAATTTACCTCCAAGTCTAAAACCATTTTTAGAGTGTGTTCTCCGTCGGGGATGTACAGATATCTTTCCTTTTGAGTATTCTATGCCTTCCAAAGGGATTTCTTTTTTTGACCTATGTTCTCCTCAACAGCTTTTTCTCTATTCTTTTTTAAAACAACTAAAATTGGTACAAATTACATTTGGATATATCCTTGAACCTGGGTATGTTCAATATGATCCGAGCTTTGTATATACAGAAGAAAGAGGTATTAAGACAGAATTCTATGCATATAAGGAAAGACATTGGGAAAATGCCTTCTTTCGTTATGCTAGTGGAGTGGATTTGGACAGTAAAGAGTATATGTATCATATACTATTTATTTCAATGCTTCAAGGATGGATAGTATCTTTGAAAAATGCGTTGCATAATCAATTCTTTAAAGAGTTTGATCCTAACGCTTGTTTTGCTCTTATTTACTTAATTGCTAGTCCTTTCTTGTATGAAACTAAAGAAGGAGATGAAGTCTTTGACCTGCTGCTTCAAGCACTAGTCTGCATGAATAACAATCAGGAACTTTCTGTAGAATTTTTTAAGAAAATTGATCCACCTCTGTGGGAAGTAATTTACGAAAGGACCTCTCAGATTTAATTTCTTCAGAAACTTCGAAAAACTACCTCTTTTCATAGCGACTAAGTATCTAAGTAAAAGAGCATTTTACTAGTATTCTAGTGAGATGCTCTTTTTCCCTAATAATAAAAATATAAATTTTGAGGCAAAATGAGAATCGGAAGTCTTGCTTTTTATATCTATTTGACTATACTTGGAGTCAGTTTTTTTTGAATAAAAAAACTTTTAGTATCGTAAATATATAAAATATGCTTGGTATTATACTTGGAATTGGAATGTTTATGTTTTTGGTGATTATCCATGAGCTTGGGCATTTCTGGGCAGCAAAAAAGTCTGGGGTAAAAGTAAAAGAATTTGGAATCTGAATTCCTCCAAAGATTTGTACTTTGTGGAAGGATAAATCAGGAACTGAATATACACTTAACTGGATTCCTCTTGGAGGATTTGTTTCGCTCAAAGGGGAAGATAGCAGTGAAGAAGATTGCGAGGATAAAGATACTTTCATGGCAGCAAAGCTGTGGAAGAAGCTTATGATTATCGTAGCTGGAGTTGTGATGAATTTGATTACAGCATTTGTAATTTTTACAGTGATTTTTACTATAGGAGTTAGGCCTATTAGTATCGTACCCAATGAAGTTGCTGGAATCAAAGCCGAAAGTTTCTTAACACCATCAATAGATTTTTTGACCAAAGAAGGACTTTTGACTGAAAATGAGCAAAAAAAGCCACTCATTATTGAGTGAGTTCTCAGTTGATCACTAGCAGAACAGCTCGGACTTGACATTGGAGATCAAATCAGTATGATCAATAATCTTCCTGTTTCTCCCTATACGATTGGAAATATCCTCTCAAAACATACGCTTATGACTGGAAATACTCTGGTAGTAAGTGGAGAAAACTCAAATGGAAAATACACCAAAAATCTGACTTTTGACTGTGATAAGGATTGCTTTTTGGGCGTTAGTTATGAAATGCCAAACTTAATCATCAAAATGCCTTTTCATAAATCGCTTCTTGCTTCTCTCAAAGAGATAAAAGGAGAACGAAATATGACGATGAATGCTTTGGGTGGTATCTTTGGGAAACTCTTCTCAACAGAAAAGTGATCTTCTCAAAATGCGCTTAAACAGCTTACAGGTCCGGTTGGTGCGATCAAAATTGGAGAGAAACTCTTTGACCAAGGTGGTCGATTGATATTCCTCGGATTTGGAGCAACGATTTCTTTGGCGCTAGCTTTTTTCAATATCTTACCAATTCCAGCGCTAGATGGAGGAAGATTTTGGACAAGTATTATTCAACATTTGAGTGGAAGTAAAGCAAAACATTTTGCCAAGTATGAATGATGGGTAAATATGATTTTCTTTTGCCTATTAATACTAATGGCAATTGTCATCTTAGTCAAAGATCTTATTGTTTGGTGGAATGTAAGTCTTCCTTTTATCGGATAAGGGAGCTCCTAGATCTCAAGTATTTTTAGTTATTTCCTCCAAAGTGAGGAAACAATAGACTTGTGCATCAGGATTTTATTTACGATGAATACATGAATAGAATCTGATTTTTTGTACTGTTATTATTGACAAGTATTGGACTTTTTACTTCAAGTGCGTACGCTGTAGCTTTACAATCAGAAAATAACTCTGGCAATAAGCTCGCTGAACAAACTACTGGACTCCTAGCTGGAGGAAGTGGTAGTATTGAATTACCTTTTGTAGATGCTGAGAAGATTAGAGAAGCATGGCTTAACTGGCACAATGAAGAAAGAACTTCTAAATGACTTGAAAAATTGAACTATCAAAGCGATCTGGAAAGAACAGCAACTGATCGATCAACGAGTCTTGTCGAAAAATATACAGGGCATAAAAGGCCAGGAATGAACGGTTATTATAATTATAACGGTATCAAAAAATGGTTTAGTGAAAGAGGTGTAAATTTTATTGATATGACTGGCGCAAGATCTCTCTTCTCAGAGAGTATTGGATATAGATATTACAAATGTAGTAGTGGAGACTGTACAGAAACTGCAATTAAATCATTGAGAAAAATCTTTGATGGATATCTCAAAGAAGGAACTGGTGGTGTACACTACAAAGCTATCCTAATGCCTCACTTTACTCAGATGGGAGTTGGAGTTAAGGTGAATCCTCAGGATAATATGATTTATGCAACACTTCACTACGGAGTTAATCTACAAAAATAGAAAAAAGTCTGATCTTTAAACTAAGGTCAGATTTTTATTTTTTTTAAAAAAATTGACTATTTTTATATTAAAATGTGTTTTTCTTGCTATTTTGGAGAATTTCTGTAAGATTATGAATGTTGTTTTATATTATCTATTAAACTTATGCAACTAACAAAAATCATTGCAACCGTAAGAGACAATTATGAAATTGAAAAAGTTATTGAGCTGAATAAAGCTGGAGTAGATGTTGTGAGAATTAACTTTACTCATGCGACTCCTGAAACAGCTGGTGATTTGATTTCTCAAATTGTTGACCTTAACAAACAAGGAAAACTCAATGTATCTGTTCTTTTGGATACTAAGGGACCGGATATTAGAACTGGTATTAGAGAAACTCCACTTTCTCTCAAAAAAGGAGAAATTTTCAACATCTATGTAGATCAGTCAAAACTTAGTCAGAATTCTGATATCTATTGTGATTATCCAAATATTATTACTGATTTGCCTGTAGGATATCAGATTGTAGTAGACTCTGGTGCAGCATTGGCTGAAGTAGTTGAGATTTTTGAAGATCATATTGCTGTAAAAATCAGTGCTGATGTTGAAATTGGATCAAGAAGACATCTTAACTTGCCAGGGATGAAAATTAAACTTCCATCTCTTATTGAAAAGGATAAGACAGACCTCTTGTTTGGAATCAAAGCAGGAATTAACTATGTAGCAGCTTCTTTCATCAGAACTGGCGAAAATGTGAAAGAAATCAGAGAATTTTTAGATGCAAATGGAGGATCACACATCAAGATTATTTCAAAAATCGAAAATCAAGAAGGAGTTGAAAATCTAGAAGAAATTGCTCAATTCTCTGATGGAATTATGATTGCGAGAGGAGATCTTGGAATCGAGCTTCCTATCTGGGAACTTCCTGTATATCAAAAGAGAATCCTTGAGATGGCACATCTTTATGGAAAGCCAGTAATAATGGCAACTGAACTTATGAAAAGTATGGTAAAGAATCCTTTCCCTACTAGAGCTGAAGTTTCAGATGTTTTCAATTCTGTAATGGCTAGAGTAGATGCTGTAATGCTTTCAGATGAAACTGCAGTTGGACTCTATCCTGTAAGAACTGTAGAAATTATGGCAAATACGGTTCAAGAAGGAGAAAAAGAAATCTATGATGAACATGATGACTTTGACTTACTTACTGATGATGAAACAGAACAGAGTAAAAAAGGGATAGCAAGACATGCTTTATTGATGGCTGATGAATTTGCTGCAAAAGCTATTATTGTATTCTCTTATTCAGGACGTTTGGCAAGTTACCTTTCTGCATTCAAACCTAATCAACCTGTTTTCTCATTTACTGAGAATGTAAATACTCACTACTCTCTTGGAGTAAACTACGGTGTTTTCTCTAAAAAAGTTGATAGATTGACAGGAAAAATGTCTGAAGATCAAGAAAAGGCTATTGCAACACTTAAAGCTGAAGGGATTTTGGAATCTGGAGATGCTGTAGTTATAGTTGGAGCTAGAGATAATAATGGAGAAAAACAACCTCAAATGAGAGTTGTTAACGTGAAATAAGTTATTCACTAAAAAAGAAAAAAGACTGAACCATAAGGGCAATCAGTCTTTTTTGTTAACTTTCTTATTTTATGAAAGGATTCTCCCCTTTGTCGTTTTTGTAATTTTTCAGAGCTTGAGAAGGAGGGGCTCAATATCTTCTTCTAATGTTTTTTCGCTAACCCCAAGCTGAATAGCAAGACTTTTGAGTCCTAAAGGACGATCTGCGGTTTCTAAGATTTCAAGATATTTACTATGAATAGGCATCATTCCCCCATCTTGAATCTGCGTATGAGCTAGGAAATCAGATCGATCCTTTGGAGTCAGAATTGTTAATTTTTTACTAATGAGATAATCTCTAATTTTTACAGCTAGATTATGAATTTCTCTAGGAACTGGAGCTACTTTTTTACTGATCTCCGATAGGAGAGATGGCTGGTAGTTGACTTGGTAAAAAGCGAGATATTGACTCAGAATTTTTTTCTTTTCTTCTGGAGTATAATCCATAAAATGAAACTGATAAATGAATCTATTTTTCATAGGTTGAGAGAGTGATTCTGGCTTGGTAGTAGCTCCAATAAGGGTAAAAGGATTGATAGGAAGCCTGATACTTCATCATTCAGGCATCACCATGTCAATCAAAAAATCCTCCATAGCAATATACAAAACCTCTTCAATAGTTGGCTTGAGACGGTGGATTTCATCGATAAAAAGAATATCTCATGCATCAAGACTATTGAGTACGCTCACCAGTTCGCTTGGTTTGCTCAATGCATATCAGGTAACTACCTTCAAAGAGGTTCCCATCTGCTTGGAGAGAATCCCAGCAAGGGTCGTTTTTCCAAATCCACTTGATCCTGAAAAGAGAATATGCCCTAGCTCCCCTGCTCTGAGTTTTGCACTTTCGATGGCTGTTTTTAAAACAGCTTTGATTGGTTCTTGTCCGATAAAAGTATCAAAGTCTGTTGGTCTCTGAGACGCTGGAGATGATGTTTGTGATGTTGTAGCGATTCTTTTGATTTCCATAATCAAAAAAAGCAAAGTAAAACCTTGCTTTAGACTATAATGAAATGAGGAGAAAATAAAAGGAAATTTTTATTTGATTGCATCAATACGATCTTGATAGGCATCATGGTCGTCGTGAAAGCGATCAATTTCTCGAGTATCTTTCCCCTTGATCAACAAGAGACGATCTTTAGGAGAAAGCTTAATTGCATGAGCCTTTCCCATTTTCCAGTGGATCTTCCTCATAATATTAAAGTTAGATAATGCGGCCAAAACTGATTCTCTATTATTTCCCGTTGTAAGGAAGTTCTCAAAACTTTTTTTCAGTTGTTTAGGATTTATAATTGTATAATTCAAAGCCTCTAGATTTTCAAATATTTGCTGGATAAGTTTATCCATTGACGTATCTAAAGAAAGAGTCTGAAGAACTACTTCTTCTTTAGAATCAAGAGGAATAATGATTTCAGTTTTCTCTTCTTTTTGTTCTTTGTCATTATTAACCTCTTCAGGGACAATCTTCTTATCTTCATCCATGATTTTCAATCCTAAATCTTCGACAAGATCAAGAAAATTCCCCTCATCTTCTACTTTAATCAATCCATTTTCTCACAAATAATCAGACCTTTTAACTGGTTTTTGATTTTTGACTAAACGAGTTATTTTTTTTATTAAATCTTTTTTCTCTTTTTCTGTAAGATTAAATAATGAAATTTTATTGTTAATTAACTCAGTCTGTTGTGGGTTAAGTTCTTGATTTAAGATATCTTGCATAAAAGTAATCTCTACCTCTTTTTCCTCATTTTCTGTATTTTTAGGGCTATCTTTAGTTTTTTCTGCCAATTTTCTCATATAAGATTTTTGAAATAAATTTTCTATATAGTGTTCAGTATATAAATCATAAATTTCTGGCAAATCTTTTAATATAGGGACTAATATCTCATAAATACTTTTAAATACGAGATCAAAAAAAACATTCTCCAAAATTCTTTTTCACTCAAAATTCTTTTTAAATTCTTTCTGAATCCTGATTGATGCTGCTTCTCATAAGGCACTAATAAATGAGACTCTCAAATCTTCGTTAAATCTTTTAGAATTTATACTATGATAAATACTTTTAGAAGCGAATGGATATTCTTGTAGGTATCTTTCTCCTAGTTTTTTCCTTTCCTCAAAAACCTCTTTCTTAACTGTTTCATCTCGTTTATTCTCAAGTTGTAAATCTCAAGCAACTTTATAAGTAATATCAGGAATAATATCCATCAAAAAAGCTATATGAGACTCATATTGTTTTGAAGATTTACTTCTTTTTATCTAGATAATCTGAATAATAGATGTTAGTCTTTCTTGCATTTGTTCCCAATGCTCAATTTCATTTTTGTTATCAGGGGAAATTATTCTTGTTTCTTCCCATTCAATTAATTTATCCGTCAAAATCTCTACATACTTAGCATTTAATAGGGTAGCTCAACGTTCTCTAATCTCCTTTCACTTGCCTCCCTTGAATGTTCCATTTGCTAGAATCTCTTTCATTCCTTCATAATCTTCATTATCCAAGGCTACCAACAAATCTTCTTTAGTTTGTTCAGATTTAGCTACCTTTCTTGACTTTTCATTTTCATCAGGGTTGGTTTGTGTTATACTTATTTTATTGATATCAGCTCCTGCCATTTTTCAAAAATGGAAAATAAAATCTACCTCTAGTATATTGATATTCTCTTAAAAACGCAAATATTCAGACTTTTTACTTAAGCCCTAATTTTTCATAGAGAGAGGAGATCAAGTGATACTGAATAGTTCGATCAAAGACTTTAGGAGAAACAGGATCAAAAGTCTGATTTTTGAGCTTTTTTACTCCTTGAATAATAGATTCAGGACTCTTGGGAGCGATAAAAACAACCTTACCAGAAACAACCTCTGGAATAGATGCGATGTGTGTTGTAATCAAAGGGATCTGCATCTGACAAACTTCACTATGCACCGATCAGAAACCTTCAGAAAGTGAAGGAGCAATTACTCCATCAACCTGAGAAATAAGTGCTCTTAACTCGCTTTTTTCTAGTCAAAAATGCAGGCGAATACGCTCTCCTTGATCGCTTGGTAAGGTATCGATTAGATTTTGCAATTGGAGTCTGATTTTCACTCCCCTCTTCGCTGGAATAAAGTTGAAGATAAACTGCAAATCTGGATAAGTTTGAAGTAATTCAGGCAAGGCAATAATCAGCTGATCTATCCCTTTAGAAATTCCTGTATGACCGAAATAAAGGAGATTCCAAAATCATTGAAGATGAAAAAGTTCAGAAATCTGATTTTTTTCTTCTGTTTTTACTAGATTTGGATCTCGAAAAGAAAGATCCACTCCATTGTGAATACAATGATTTTTCTCGTCAGGGATAGCGTAAACAAGCCTAAGAGAGTTGAAGGTATATAGCGATACACAATGGAAGGCATCAAATGGAAGCTGGAAAATCAACCATTCAAAGATACGATAAATCCATCACTTCCACCATCCTTTGTACTGATGCCAAAGCTGAGCAAAAATTTCATGCACCGTGATGAGGACTTTTTTGCCAAAGAGCTTTGCTAGGAGAGATGCTGGGATTGCTCATCAGTAGGTACTCGTATGGATAAGATCTATTTGATGTGATTTAAGAATCTGAGCTCACTTGAACAACGCCTGAAGCATAAACGAAATTCTTCACTGCCCCACTCTATAAATCTCGAGATCATCATGATTTTCATAGGTGGGAAGGTTTGGATCAAAGTGTGAAGTCAGAATTATTACTTTTTTACCAGATGCGATTGTGCGTGAGATAATCTGCTCAAAAACAGTCTCAACCCCTCATCTATGGGGGAGATAGTAGTCTAGAACATATAAGACAACTGGCTTCATATCTCATAAGCATAAGGTAAAAACTTGGTATAGCCGTTTTGAATCTTTAATTTATATTTTTTGTCTCACCAATCTTTCTGATGCTGAGATCTTCTCAATTTCAAGCTCTAAATAGTTTCCTAGATCGAGCTCTGATATCCATTTTGGTCGCTCAATCACGATATACTCAAATTCTGCTATCTGAGAGAGGATCCCTTTTTGTACTGCTTCTGATAAAAAATTGAGCCTATACATATCAATATGCAAAAGTTTATCATCATAGATATTAACATATGCGTAAGTTGGACTTTGAACGATTTGAGGATTGATTCCGATCTGCTCAGCAAAACCTTTGATCAAAGTTGTTTTGCCAGCTCAAAGATCTCCATGAAGGAGCAAAATTTTATGATTTTTTGCAAGCTCTTTCCCTAAATCATGCATTTGTTCTGGAGATTGAATATTCCACATTGTAAGAAAAATAAAAATAAAATCTGAATATAGTCTCTCATAAACGGTATATCCACAGAGAAATTCTAGTTGAAAATAGTCTTTTTGTTGTTATTGCCCAGAGTATAGGCTTTCTCTGCAAAGTTTCAAGCTTTTTTGATCAAAAAAAAGAGATGAATCTCATCTCTCTTTCCTATCGTTGTCCAATGACTAATATTCGATTTTGTCAGATTTCTTTTTCCATTCTTCAAAAACTTTAATTGCATTTTCTCTACCAACCTGCTCTATTGGAAGAGATCTAATCTCTAAATCCTTTTTGAGTTCTTCATAAATGAAGTCATCATCAAATCCGATATTTGCTGCATCTACTCTAGTATTTGCATAATAAATTGCCTTAGGTCTTGCCCAATAAATCGCACCAAGACACATAGGACATGGTTCACAACTAGTATAAATAATACAATCATCAAGCTGGAATGTTCCTAGATTTCTGCATGCATCTCTGATAGCAACAACTTCCGCATGTGCTGTAGGATCGTTTTCACTGGTTACGTGATTTGCTCCAGATCCAACAATTTTACCATCCTTTACGATGATTGCTCAAAAAGGTCCTCCCTTCCCTGATCTCATATTATCCAAAGAGAGCTCAATAGCTTTTTCCATAAAATATTCGTGGTTCATGTTTTTAGGTATAATAAGATAAAAAATCAGATTTTTATTCTAATAACTCTTCTCAATAGGAATTATCGAACAAATGCAATTTTTTTGTATACTTCATCAAGTTTTGCTTGGGCTATTGCTCATGCTTGAGCTGAATGCTTTTCAAGCAAGGCTGTGATCTCATCATCTGAAATTTGAGCAAAACGCTGCTGAATTGGCTCTAACATTGCTGACATCTTTTCGTAGAGGTATTCTTTGGCATATTTGTACGAAAGTCCTCAAGCCTGATATTTAGCTCTCAACTCTGCATCCTCTTCTGGTGTGAGGAAAAGATGCAAAAGCTGATATACATTACAAGTATCTGGATCTTTAGGTTCTTCTACAGGTATTGGAGAAGTCGGGATTTGTTTGATTTTTTTGAGTAGTGCATTTGGCTCTTCAAGGAGACCGATATAATTATTGTAAGACTTTGACATTTTACGACCATCGGTTCCGATAATCGTTGCAAGGGATTCTTGAATATATGGCTCAGGAAGCTTAAAAGTATCTCCATACGCATTATTAAATTTTTGAGCGATATCTCTAGCATATTCCAGATGCTGTTTTTGATCCTTTCCTACTGGAACGATATCGGTATCATATAGCAAAATATCTGCCGCCATCAAAATAGGATAACAGAACGTTCAAACTCAGAGTTCCCCTGCTTTACCTTTTGCAAGGTGATCTTTGTAAGAGTGCATTCTCTCCATCGTTCCCATGATAGTCAAACAAGTCAAGACTCGAGAAAGCTGAGCGTGCGCAGGAATCAGAGCTGGATTATAAATCAAAGTATGATCTAGATTTACCCCACAAGCCAAATAGAGCTTTGTGATAGTAAGAGAGTTTTGCAAAAGCTCCTGAGGATTGTGTGTTTGAGTAAAACCATGCATATTTGCCAAAAAGAGAAAGAAATCTGACTCAGATTCAGTTTGCTGGAGTTGAAGAAAAGGCTTGATCGCTCCAAAATAATTTCCAAGATGAAGCTGTTTCCCTGTAGGTTTGAGTCAGGTTAAAATTCTTTTTTTCATATTAGACAATATAATTGAGTAAAAAAATTAGCTAATTCGATCCTCGAAAACTCTATAATCATGCTGAATTTGAGCATCCAATTTGAGTTTTTTGGTAATATTTTTGATTGCATAAATTGCAGTAGCGTGATCTTTTCCACCAAAATAATCTCCGATTTTTTCCAAAGTCCAGTTGAAATGCTGTTTGGCGATATACATGAGGAGTTGGCGCGCTGTTGTAATCTCCTTTTTTCTACTATCAGACTTGAGGTCTACAATCGCAATATTATAATACTCCGCTACAATCTCTACTAAAGTGTCAAAATTTTTGGTAGACTTTTTATTTTGTTTGAGAAGATTTTCGACATTAGGGGTTGAAGGATCAACGGCAAACCCGAGCGTAGTAAGGGTATCTAGCACATCTTGATGAGAAATTTCCTGTCCAGAAAGTTGCTGACGAGTCAACAAAAGATTTAAGGCTCATTCAAGTTCTCTGACATTACTTGTTACATATTGAGCAATGAGGGAAAGATATTCAAATTCGATTTGCATACCTTTAACTTGGAGTTTTTCCTGCAAGATGGCGATTCTTGTTTCAAAATCTGGAGCCTTAATATCAACCACCAATCCAAGTCAGAATCTTGATTTTAATCTTGGTTCGATTTGAGATAGCTCTTTTGGAGGGCGATCTGAAGAAAGGATAATTTGCTTTTTTCTCATATGGAAATCATTGAAAATATCATGAAGGACTTCTTGTGTCCTATCCTTTCCCGCAAGAAACTGAACGTCATCAATCAAAAGTACATCGATGGTTGCCATTTTTTTGTGAAAAGCATCCATTTTATTGGATCTGAGGGCTGTAACGATTTCCTCAATGAGCTTGGTCGCAGGAAGGTAAATTACTACTTTATCTGGAAAATTTTGCATAATTTCATTTCCTACCGCTTGCATAAGGTGGGTTTTCCCCAGACCCACATTTCCATAGAGAAAGAGCGGATTATACGCAGTTCATGGAGCTGTAGCTACGGCTTTTGCAGCTGCAAATGCCATCTGATTTGCAGCTCCTGCAACGAAGGTATTAAAACGATATTCTGGCAAAAAAAGAATACCAAAATACTGATTCAATTCATTTTTTATACTTGGATTGAGGGGAGAACTTACATGAGAGTCAGATTTTTTTTCTTTTTTGGGAGTCTGAATATTAAGAAAAGATTTTAGATCAAGCAAAAGATGATTTTTTTCATCTGAAAAACCATTATAGATCATATAGTTAACCCCATATTGCGGATTATAACAGTTTTGAACTGCATCTTTCAACGCCTTATTGAAAAACTTTTTGGCCTGAGTAAGCATAAAATCGTTAGAAGCACCAAAAATAACCTCCTTTTTGTTTTCATCAATATCGATAATCCCTACCTTGGACAATGACATCAAGATTTTTTCTGGAGGAAAAGAAGCTGCAAGATGAAGAATAATTTTTTCTCGAAGCTCTAGAAGATAAGCGATTTTACTCTGGTCATAGGAAGTTGTTGGATCAATAAGCATAGCGAAGATTTTAATAGATAAGAACTAGTTTTTTTGTAAGATAATATATCCGATCTTGTACTCTTTATTGATTCAAGGAGCAGGGTTGGTATAGTCTCCAAAATCCTTGATAGAAAAATTATGCCTAAGATATTTGAAATCATCAAGGGTATATCTGACAGCATCTTCATTTTCTTTCATCAAGTGAGAATCACTGTGATGATAGGTCAAAAATATAAATCCTCCCCTATTGAGATGCTCATAAATCGAACTAATAAATTCTCCCAAGACATATTCTTTGTTCATATACATCACGATATGTTTTGCTATGATGAGATCATATTTTTTTGTAATTTTGAAATCAGCAAGGGGGCTTTCATGAAAATTGATACTTGGATGCTCTTTAAGATAATCTGGATAATGATTTCTGATTGAAGTATCTTCTACTGCGTCAACTTGTGCTCCATAACTTGCCGCCAAGATACTAAAATATCCCTTTCCTGCTCCAAGATCGAGAATCGTTTTTGGATGCTGAGATTCGATAAGATTACTTACAAGTTTTGCTCCTTCCATAGGTATATCAGTATTACAGAGTAAAAACAGTTGAAAAATCTGACTTTATATGAGAGATTTATTGCTCTAAATCGTGTTTTTGGGTAGCAGTAGCATAAGTTTTTATTGCATAAACTGCTCAAGAGAGAGCACAGCTAGTCCAGATCTTGTATTGTACAAGTCTTCTAATGTAAATTCCTGAGCTTCATCAGAAAATGCAGCACAAATATCAGCGATCAATGCAATTCTAAATCCTCTATCATAACTCTCTTCTACGGCCATTCTCACACAGAGATTGGTAGGGACTCCACAGATGATAAGGTTTTCAATCCCCTCGAGCTCATCAGCAAGAAATGTTTGATAATAAGAACTAATATTTCTCTTGGAGATAACAAGCTCTCAATCTTGAGGCATTAACTCTGGTATAATCTCAGAATTTTCATCTTTTTCTGAAAAGGGTCCATGAGGATCAATATGCTTGATAAAGATGATCTTATATTGCATATCTCTAGCATGATCAAGGAGTTTTTGTGCCTGAGGAATAAGGCTCTCAAAGTGCTCTAAATAATAGTCGGAAGATTGATCTCTCCATGCAGACTGAAAATTGATCAGAATGAGTGCGGTATTTGCCATATTCATCATATAGAGGATAAAAGCTTCACAAACCGTAGGTTTACTTTCACTAGAAAGTAAAATCGATACATCTGTTATAATATGATTTTGCTTAGCAGTTTCAATTTGAAATTGTGAAAAAGTTTTTGCTATCTTGATTTCTTAGTATTTTGGAAAACATATTATAGTAATAATTGCTATATCAAAAAAAATCATTAACTTCAGCTTTTTATTCCTTCAGTAGTATAAAAAAATAGCAAAACAAAACCCCCCCTTAGAGATACCTAAGAGGGGTGCCTCCTTAGGACACTAAGGGGGGGCGTTAAATAAGTGAGAGATGGTCAAAATTGAAATAGCCTCTAGCCTAAGCTTCCGAAGCATCTACGATAATGGTATAGCGAGAGCTCCTGGTACAGTAGCATGAATCTCAGCTCCTGGTGCATTCGCATAAGCCTCAGCTCCATCTGCATTCGCATAAGCTTTAGCTCCTTCCGCATCCGCATAAGCTTCAGCTCCTTCCACATTCGCATGAGCCTCAGCTCCTCTCCGCTTCGCATTAGCAATAGCTCCTTTCGCATCCGCATAAGCTATCGCGTCTTTCACGTTGGCATTAGCAATAGCTCCATCTGCAACCGCATGAACTATTGCACCTTTCACATTGGCATTGATCTGAGCCTCAAAGGTAACTTCAACCTCTATTGGTACATTAATCTCAATAAGTAATTCTCCCGAGATTTTTCCCAAAAGGGATTCCGTTACCCTATAGTGTCCTCCACTAATGAGGAAGTCTGATTTTTGGAAGGTTCTTATCTCCCTTCCACCGAAATCTTGGAGATGGACATTCTTCTCTCCAAAGATAAGTTTCTTACTAATCTTTAACATCGTTTTCGTTATTTAGTTGGTTAGTATTTTGTTTTTTTGTAAAGAGTTAGTAGTATACTTCAAAAGCTTCCGAAGTATCTACGATAATGGGATAGCGAGAGCTCCTGGTACAGTAGCATGAATCTCAGCTCCTATCCATTTCGCATGAGCCTCAGCTCCTGGTTTATTCGCATAAGCTTTAGCTCCTGGTGCCTTCGCATGAGCTTTAGCTCCTCGTGCATTCGCATGAGCCTCAGCTTCTCTCCATTCCGCATAAGCCTCAGCTCCTCGTGCCTTCGCATAAGCGAGAGCTCCTGGTGCATCCGCATAAGCTTTAGTTCCTCGTACTTTCGCATGAGCCTCAGCTCCTCGTGCATTCGCATAAGCTCTAGCTCCTAGTTCATCTGCATAAGCAATAGCTCCTCGTGCCTTCGCATGAGCCTCAGCTTCTGGGAAATTCGCATAAGCTTTAGCTCCATCTACATTCGCATAAGCCTCAGCTCCTCGTGCATTCGCATGAGCCTCAGCTCCTCGTACTTTCGCATAAGCTTTAGCTCCTCGTGCATCCGCATAAGCTTTAGCTCCATCTGCATTCGCATGAGCAATAGCTCCTCGTACTTTCGCATGAGCAATAGCTCCTGGTGCATTCGCATTGATCTGAGCCTCAAAGGTAACTTCAACCTCTATTGGGGCTTCAATCTCGATAAGTAATCCTTCTGAGAAGTCTCCCAAACGGGCTTCCGTTACCCTATAGCGTCCTCGACTCATGAGGAAGTCTGATTTTTGGAAGGTTCTTATTTGCCTCCCCTCTGAATCTTGAAGAAGGATATCCTTTTTTCCAAAGATCAGTCTCTGACTAAGCTGTGACATTGTTTTCGTTATTTAGTTGGTTAGTATTTTGTTTTTTTGTAAAGAGTTAGTAGTACGTATCAAAACCTTTATAGCGAGGTTTTTTGTTTCTACCCTCTTTTACTTTTGTAGTGATATATATTTCCTTGAATATGTCAATGTTTTTTTATACTTTTATTATTTATCAATAATTTAATAAAAAAGCTACAAATTGTAGCTTTTATTTTTTAAATTTTGCTCTGATTCGCGTAAAGGTTTTGAAGAGATAATAAAGCACCGGATTAAGCACCAAATCATAAGAGCCATAAAATTCTGACTTCATTCCACCGAGCGACTCCTTAAATTTACTCACTCAAGCTAAAGGATGCTCAGGGAATCCTGTTGGAGCTCCTCCCATGAGATCACAGAATTCAAAACCATTATCTCTCGCCCATTCAAACATTCCATATTTGAGATAGTGATGTCCTCAGAGGTTAGTATATTTTCTATCTGTAAATCCATAGAGATATACGATCGTCTTATCTCGAAAAAGGCAGATACTTCCAGCAATTTGCTCTCCATTAAGCTCAGAAATAAATACATTTCCTCGATTGTGCTTTCTGAGAATTTTGAGGAGTTTGGTATATTGCTCTTTTGTAATAGTATGGAAGCCTTTTCCTCATGCGGTATTTTGTCGTTTTTCAAAGAAGACAGCATCGTCTCTTTCGGTTCAGAGTCTGACTTTTACTCCTTTTTTTATAGCTTTTTTGACTCTATCAGCACATCCACTATTCATCTCTGCAAGCAGCTCCTCATCTGACTTGGCAAGTTTAATCGTAATTGTTGACTGAGGCATATTTTCCTTGAAAGCAAGCTTGAGCCCTGTTTGTTTGATGATGGTGGCTCTTTTCTGGAGTCTCATTCCCCTTACTTTACCGATGATATCTTGAGATCTAGCTCGATAATTATCAAAGCTAGTAATTTCGTTTATAATTCCAAATTGGAAACAAATATTTCCCCACTTTTTGCCAAAGTAGTGCTTAACTTTTTTGAGTTCTTCTCTGACTTTAGATCGATCATCTGGGATTTCTATCCCCATCACTTGAAACTCTCTAAAGGTAAAAGGTCAGACTTTTTTTTCTTTTATGAGATAAAAATACTCTTTACCAAAAAGATAGATGAAACCATGCGGTTTATGATAAATATCTGCCTGGAGGCTCCTTCGGATCGGAGATTGGTAGAGTCCATACATTGCCTTTTGTCTCGATAAAAAGATAAAAAAGCTGATTTTGGAGTTTTGTTTTTAGTAACTCTTTGCGTAAATTACTCTTCTTGGACTTGGTTTTCCACTGAGAGGATCCGTACCTTCTTCTAGTCCCATATCAAATGGCAAGCATCTGATCGTTGCTTTAAGTTCGTCTTGGATTTTTTCTGCAGTTTCGAGTGTTCCATCTCGGTGTGCAAGCACAAATCATTTTTCAACTTTTTCTTTAAGCTCCTCATAAGTATCCGCAGTAAAAGTATTTTCCAAAGTGAAAAGCTGATGTTTTGCGAGGATATTTTTCTGAATTTCTAGGATTAAGTTTTGAATCTCCTCTGCAAGGTTTTCGATCTTTACAAGCTTTTTTTCCATAGTATCTCTTCTAAAAAGTTCAACCTGTCCTTGTTCAAGATCTCTTTTCCCAACAGCAATTCTCAAAGGAACTCATTTGAGCTCTCGCTCATTAAATTTTCGTCCTGGAGATTTTTGAGTATCGTCATCAATTTTGATCTTGAAAGGAAGTGAAACCTGACCAAGAATATCAGAATTGATCTTTATTTCAGTAAGTTGATCAAGCTGAGGCTGAAGAGTCTGCATAATCTCAGATAGCTCATCTTCACTCTTAAAAATTGGCACTACAACAAGGTGGATCGGTGCGATTGCTGGAGGCAAGACCAGTCCTTGATCATCAGAATGAGACATAATCAATCCTCCAATAAGTCTAGTAGTTACCCCTCGAGATGTCGCATAAACATATTCTTGTTCATTATTTTTATTGGTAAATTTTACATCAAAAGCTTTGGCAAAATTCTGACCAAGATTGTGAGAGGTTCAGGCTTGTAGAGCTTTTCCATCTTGCATCATAGTCTCAAAAGTATAGGTTGCAACCGCTCCTGCGAATCTCTCATGAAAAGGTTTTTCTCCCTTATAATGATAAATTCCCATAAAGTTACGCACAAAATCTGAGTATACTCCAAGCATTTTTCTCGATTCAACATCAGCTTCTTCAGGTGTGGCATGTGCGGTATGACCTTCTTGTCGCAAAAATTCTGCACTTCTCAAGAAAATTCTCGTTCTCATCTCCCATCTTACAACATTTGCCCATTGATTAATCATAAGTGGCAAATCACGATAAGAATTAATCCAATTTCTATACGAATCCCAAATAATAGTCTCTGAAGTTGGACGAACGATAAGCTCTTCCTCGAGTTTCGCTTCTGGATCAACGATAATCTCACCATTTTCAGAATTTTTGAGTCTATAATGGGTAATTACAGCGCACTCCTTTGCAAATCCTGCAACATGAGACGCTTCCTTGGAAAAATAAGATTTTGGAATAAAGAGGGGGAAATAAGCATTTTGATGTCAGGTTTTTTTGATCATTTGATCAAGAATATCTCTCATATTTTCCCAAATTGCATATCCATAAGGCTTGATAATCATACAACCTCTCACGGCTGAATTTTCTGCTAAATCTGCATATTTTACCAGGTCATTATATCGCTGGGAGAAGTCTTGCGCTCTAGGAGTTAGTTTAATCGCCATAGTCCAAAAATCAAAAGTAAAACTTGCTTTTCATAATAAGTTTTTGTAAAGAGTTTTCAAGAGCTTTTTTTGACAAAAGGGAGAATGATATGTATAATCAGGATTGTTCTTTATCTTATATTTTTGCATACAAATGCCAGAAAAAAGCTGATTCAAATCAACCGATCCTGCTAAATATCTAGAATATCTTAGTTGCCTAATGGCAGAGAAAGGGGCAAGTGATATGTATCTGACCTATAATGAGCCACCAACCCTTAGAGTAATGGAAGATGTCATCAGAGAAAAGGAGCTTGAAAAGCTAGATGATGATATGCTCAATGGTATTGCACTCACGCTAATGAATCAGACTGGTATTGATTTTTTTGAAAAACATGGAAGTATTGATCTGGGTATCGGCTACCAAGAGAGGAGATACAGAGTCAATATTTCTAGACAGAGGGGACACATTATGATCGTAATGAGACTCATCAGAAAGGAAATCCCAACGCTCAAAAAACTCTGACTTCCACCTCTTTTTAAGGAACTCGCTCATAGAGAAAATGGAATTGTACTCTTGGCTGGAGCAACAGGATCTGGAAAATCTACCACTCTTGCTGCAATGATTGAAGAAATTAATCAAAATGACAAGAAACATATTTTGACCATTGAAGATCCAATCGAATATATTTTTGAACCTAAAGAAAGTATCATTGATCAAAAAGAACTGGGGAAGGATGTAACAAGCTTCTCTAGTGCAATGAAGTTTTCTCTTAGACAAAGACCTGATGTGATTTTGTTTGGAGAAATCAGAGACCTGGATGGGATTAGAAATGCAATCTTGCTTGCTGAAACAGGACACTTGGTACTCACTACGATTCATGCTAGATCTGCTGAACAAGTACTCAATAAGATTATTGGATCCTTTAACTCTGATGAACAAAACCAGATTAGAACTCAACTGGCAGAAAATCTCTCTGCGATCATTGTTCAAAAACTCCTCAAAAGACAAGATAATCAAGGTTTAACCCTTGCCCAAGAGGTTTTGATCAATACCACAGCCGTGGCAAATCTTATTAGAGAAAACAAGCTCAACCAGCTCAAATCTGTAATGTATACTGGTAAAAATATTGGTATGGAACTCATGGAAGAAAGCCTCCTCAAGCGTTTTATGCAAGGACAATTGACGGTTGAACAAATTTTGCAGGCAGCAAATAATCCTGAATATATCAAGAGAGAACTTGTGAATAGAAATGTATTTGGATAAAACTGTATAAGGGACTAAAAAAAGATAAAAAATCTGATTTTAGTCTTTTTTCTTAAAAACGCCCCAGAGAACTTAATAAACTCGAGGCGTTTTTTGTAATAGAGAATTATGCTATAAGTTATGAGACAAGATCCTCTGAATTGATAATAGAAAATTTTGCTCAAGTCAATTCTGCCATTTTTTCTAAGACGGACTGGACTTTATATCTTGGTTCTTGCTGTGATGCGTAATATCGTTTTTGAGGCTCAAGCATATACACATGAGTCAAATGACTAAAATCCTGAAAAATCTCAGCAGCCGTAGTCAGAATTATTTGACTCTTTCAAGATTTAATAGCTCGTCGATTGGTATTTTTTTTGGACTGGGTATCCTGATTGGTAAGGAGAAGTGCATTTTGAGAAGAAAGCAGTGCATTATTGAGTGTCCAGAGGTCTGGAGCCACTACAAGAATCTGAGAAGAATCAGTCGAAATCTGATGTTTACCAAGGATGATTTCAGATTTTTGTTTTTTAGAAGATAGTTTTGAGGGCCTTTTTTGCAAGAGAGAAAGAATATCTTTGTCAAGAAAAAGCTTTACAACCACCTTATAACTAGAGAATCGCTGATACACCATTCGATGCAAAAGTGCCATATTCCAACGAGAAAGTAGAGATTGCTCTACGAGCATAAAATCTTGGGTATTGGGATAGAGATTATGATAGAGCTCTGGAAAGCTAATCTCTTCTCCTAAAACGAGAAAATAGCCTTCATCATTTTTGATCAAGTCTCAAGATTTAAACTTGGGATCAAGCGTAGGAGCTGAAAAAACTCCATCTTGCCAAGCAAGTGATGAAAAGCTATACAGATACATTTTTAAAAATTAAGGGCTAGAAAGTACAGTTAAAGTCTCAAGTTCCGTAATGATTCTTTACAAGAATAAAGGTTGGATCCTGACTGATTTTTTGGCAAATCTCAGAAAGTTGAGGAGAGGCCAACAAGGCTCGCTGCGCTGTAGATTTTTTGAGTTTCTCTTGCATAAGAGATTGGTTTTCGATAGGAGCCTGTTCAATAATACATTGATAGAGACTAACGATATTATTACAAAGAGCAACGGGAAAAAGATCAGAATTTTGATTCTTTTTTTCTCCTGTTGTGGATGCTGAGTTGGTCTGTGTTGTCGTAGTTTGTGAACCAGTACTGAGTGCAGTATTTTGTACAAGACTGTCTGAATTTATAGCGACTTCTCAAGCTGTTGTCTGAGAGTCAGTGATTCAAGTTAGTGGAAGATCATTGAGAATTGCCTCCTCTACAGGAGAGAGTGCCACTACCCCACTCTGAATATCTCCTGATAGTACTGCCCCTGTCTGAATATCACTTCAAGAACTATTTGTTAGTCTTTTTACAAAAATAATTAGGAGGACCAGTATTATTAGAGCTCAAAGCACTACAAACAAACGTTTATTTGGGTTTTTCTTTTTTCTTCTGGATAGCATTAAAATTAGATATTAAGAAATGAAAGTTAAGAAGGTTTTTCTCTTTAATTTTTTATCAATTCAAAACCATCCTTGGTGTCTTTAATTTCCCATCACTGATCGAAAAGCTCAGCTCTAATCTGATCTGCAAGAGCGTAATTTTTGTCAGCTTTGGCTTGCTTTCTCTGCTCAGCAAGAGCAAGAATCTCATCTGGTACACTAATTTCTGAGGAATCATCAGCAGAAAAGAGTCAGATTTTTAGTACTTTTTCTTCAAGATCTTTTACGATATCCAAAGTATTAGCATGAGGCTCGGAAAGTGCAATATGGAGCTGAGTAAGGAGTTTTGGTGTATTGAGATTATCCCCAAGAGCTTGGTCAAATTTGTTTTGTAGGTCTGAGTCGATAGAAGAGAGAGAATCCTGATTTTGAATCAGATTTTTTATTTTTTTGATCAGTCCTAGTCTTTCATTTTTGGCTTGAGTAAGCGCCTCTCGTGTGAAATTGAGGAAATTGGTATACTGAGCCTTGAAATAGAAATATCTCAAATCAAGTGGAGAAAATCCATGATCCTTAATATCCTTGAGAGAATAGGTATTTCCTAAGGACTTACTCATTTTTCCCCCATCTACTTGGAGAAACTCATTATGCAATCGATATTTTACTCGAGGCTTGTGATCAAAACAACACTCAGATTGAGCAATCTCATTGGTATGATGAATCGTAACATGATCAGATCCTCCATGATGGATATCAAAACTCTCTCCCAAGTATTTACTCGACATGGCACTACACTCAATATGTCGACCTGGAAAGCCCTTTCCTCGTGGAGAATCTCGTTCCATTTGTCTTTGCGTATTAGTCGGAGAAAACTTCCAAAGTGCAAAGTCTGTTGGATTTTTCTTCCCTTTCATCTCTACTCTCTCTCAAGCATTGAGATCAGCAAGTCTTTTTTTGTAATTTGGTCCCATAAGCTTCCCATAGTCTGAGATTTTGGAAGTATCCATATAGATTCCATCGCCCTCAATAGTATAAGTGTATCCTTTATTTTCCAGGGTTTGAACCAAAGCAATCTGCTCAGCAATATGATCAGTAGCTCTAGGCATTACATCAAAATGATCGATATTAAGCTCTGCAATATCGGAAAGAAAAAGTTCTTCATATTTTTTTGCGATATCCCAAGCTGAAGAAGATTCTAATCTTGCTCATTTTTCGAGCTTATCTTCTCCATCATCGGCATCAGAAACCAAGTGTCCTACATCAGTAATATTCATAACAGAAATCACAGGATATCCCAAGTATTTAAGCGTATTTCTAATCAGATCAGCAGTAAAAGTTGCCCTAAAATTCCCAATATGAGGAGTGGAATACACAGTAGGACCACAAGAATAAAGTCAGACTTTGTCTTTTTTATTCGCTGGATCAGCAAGAAGTGGGATAAAATCCTCCTTGGAACGCGTAAGGGTATTGTAGAGCTGCAAAGGTTTCATCTGAAAATTTCTCAAAATAAATCCCTTTTAGATTAGAGAAATCATGCTAAAAATCAAGCCATAAAACGCTTATTTAAAAAAATAAAAAAAACTGAACAAGCAACCTCGTTCAGTGACTAGAGTCAGACTTTTTGATCTCTTATCTAGTAAAAGCAACCTGCTGAGCTTCAATCTGAGCAGAAATCAATGCTGAATCAGCTTCTACTTGAGCAGTTTCTACATTAATTGCCAAAAAAGTCATCACTGCAGCATACACAATCACACCAAAGAATGCAATGTCTCTAAGCAATCTTTCAGTCTTTGATCTTTCTGCTTCTGGCTTGTGAACGATTTTCTTTACGATTTTTTTCATGATTTTTACATATAAGAAATAAATACACTAATATTTTATAATATTTTTTATTTTTGTCAAATTTTTATATTTTTTTTATCTTCTACTTGACTTTTTCTATAAAAAATATATTATATAAGAAAACAAAATACATACTAATCAAAAAACCATCGGTTATGAAACTCAAAAAACTTGCTCTAGCGGTACTATGTCTAGTTACAGCCCTTGTTCTCATGATGGGATATGAAAGCCTCCAGGTTCATGATAACATAATGCGATTTATAGGGACTTTCGTAGTCGGACTTCTCCTGGTATTCTCCTTCTGTCTAATAGTGCAAAGCTACTCCAAACAGAAGTAAACCAGTACAAAAAAATCCTCGAGTCACTCTTGAGGATTTTTTCCAAAAAGAAAAAGATAATATATATTTAATCTTGAAAAGAAAAGGTAAAACTGTACACTCAAATCAGGTTTTTTATTTTTTTGGAAAAGATAAAATGTTGGACAAAGAGTTAGAGCTCGCAAAGCTTAATAACATAGATACTTTAGAAGAGCTAGAAGCTTGGTATCAAGCGGTCTTAGGGAAAAAGGGAAGTCTTAGTGAGCAGCTCAAGGCTCTAGCAACGATGAGTCCAGAAGAAAAAAAAGAAAAAGGCTGACTTTTGTCTTCGATGAGAATCGCTTTTCAAGAGGCTTATCAAGCAAAATTTGATCAGCTCAAGATCAGGGAAATTAACGAACAATTGAGTCAGGATTTGGTAGATATTTCATTGCCAGGGATCGAACCTGAAATGTGACACTATTCACTCTTGACCAAAGTAAGAAGGGAACTTGAAGACATCGCTCATGGAATGGGATTTATCGTTGAAAATGGGAAGGATGCTGTAAGTAAATTTGAGAATTTTGAAGCAGAAAATATTCCCGTTTCTCATCCAGCGACAGAAATGCATGATACGATCTATCTTGCTGAGAAAGATGAGAGAGGAGAAAACTATGTTTTGAGGACTCATACTTCTGCAGCTCAGAATTATGTAATTAAAAAATATGGCGTTCCTGTAAAAGCGGTTTTGCCAGGAAGAGTGTACAGATTTGAAAATGTGGATGCAACGCATGATACCATGTTTTATCAGTTTGAGGGAATTTACATTGACAAGAATGTGAGTATCGGACACTTCAAAACTGTAATCAAAGATTTTCTCAGTGCGGCACTTCAAAAACCAGTTGAAATCAGAATGAGGCCAGGATATTTCCCTTTTGTAGAGCCTGGTTTTGAAATTGATACCAGATATGAATATCTCAATCCTAAAACAGGAAAAAAGGAAATGTCAAAACGAATGGAAATCCTCGGAGCAGGAATGATCCATCCTAATGTTCTCAGAGAAGCAGGAATCAATCCTGAAGAATGACGAACGGGATTTGCCTTTGGTATGGGAATCAACAGGCTTGCTGCGGTAAGATACGGTATCAAAGATATTAGACTCTTTACCAATGGAGATCTTAGATTTGCAAAGAGCTGGTAATCTCAGCTCTTTAGATTTTTCTCCCCCACAACTTTTGCATCGATAGCACCTCATGAAAACTTCGCACACAACGATCGATCTTCTCGAAGATGAAAATTTAGGGCAAAAACTGATTAAAAAAGGATTTTGGCTCTATCTTTTTTCGTATTTGGTGGCACCAGCGGGATACTTAGTCAGACTTTTGATTTCTAATTCCCCAGCAGTAAGCGTAGAAGAAGTTTGAATTTTGTATAGCATCATCAGTTTGGTAAGCTTTCTGAATGTGTACAATGATCTCGGACTGACAGAAAGTTTGCAGTATTTTTTGCCAAAATTTTGGATCAGAAAGGAATATAACCATATCAAGACAACTATTTGGCTGAGTTTAGGCGCACAAATGCTTACTAGCCTGCTTATCGTATGAGGACTTTTACTTGGGAATGAACGGCTAGCAAATAACTATTTTCATAGTCAACAAGCTGAAACTATTTTACAATATTTTTGTATTTATTTTCTAGGGATCAATCTTTTTCAAACCCTGCAAAGCATATTTATTGCTTTTCAAAAGACTTTTGATTACCAAGTCATTGATTTTGTGAAAATGCGATCAATCGTCTGATTTACAGCTTTTTGTTTTTTTTCTGGAAGACAAAGTATTGAACGATATAGTCTCAACTGGCTTATCTGACTAGGAATATGACTTGTATTAGGTGGGGTTATCTACTTTAGAAAGTACCGCACGCCATTGATGCAGGGAAAATTTGAGCGAAATAAGCCAATGCTCAAAGAATATTCCCGCTATGCTTTATGGGCTTTTATCTGAGCTAATGTAGGGAATCTCTTCGGACAAATTATCCAACAAATGGTAATTTATTTTTTGGGAGCTGAAGCAGCTGGATATTATGCAAACTTCCTCAGTCTCTTTTTGATAGGGAATCTCCTCTTTGCTCCGATAATGACACTCCTCTTTCCTCTGGTTTCCGAACTCATAGAGAAAAAAGACCATCAAAAAGTCTGAATTTTATGCTCTTTTTTTTATAGTTATCTGAGTATTGGAATCTTGATTTTTTCAGCATTTATGATGCTTTTTTCAGGAGAAATTACAACGCTCCTGTTTGGAGAGAAATTCCTAGCTTCAGGAGAACTCTTATGATGGTTTAGTTTGTTTCAGCTTTTTGGGATATTCGCAGGATTTAACTTTTCACTCTTGGCAGGATTGGGAAAAAACTTTGTTAAAGTGATTAGTCGATGAATCTCTGTCGTAGTTGTTGTGCTTTTGGGAATTTATTGACTCAAAGAATATTGACTGTGGTTTGCTGGATTGATTTATATATTCGGAAATTTGATCTTATGGCTAACTAGTTTATATTTTGTGTTACAAGAAGTAAAATTACCTCTTGATCTAAAATTCATTACTATTAATATTCTTAGCTTAACCCTCTTGATATGGGGACTTTATCGGGTAAAGATGAGTTTTTGATGAGCAGATATCATCAGTATGATTGGTTCTGGGCTCCTTATCTGCTCAATAATCTACCTTCTCAATAGAAAAAAAATCTGACATCTTTATCAGGAAATCATAAAACTCAAAAATTAATTTTATCTTCCAAAAGTTAGTAAAAAAGATATGAACACACTCCTTCTTACATGAACCATAGCTCCTAATAGTTGAATATCTCAGATCTGATACAAATCATCATCCCTTGATCCCCAAAAAAGACTCAAAGAATATGTTCAGACTTTAATTTTTTATATTACAGAATCTGAATTTGATGCCTTTGTCTTTTGTGAAAATTCTAACTATCCCTTTCCTGAAGAGAAAAAACTACTTATTGATCTTGCCAACTATTATGAAAAGAAAATTGAATTTCTCCAATTTGAGGGTAATTACCAAAAAACATTAGAAAAAGGCTATGGATATTGAGAGGGAGAATGTATCGATTATGCCTTTGATCACTCAGAACTTCTACAGAAAACGAACTCTTGGTACAAAATAACTGGAAGATATATTTATGAAAATATGAATGAGCTCTTGGAGTCAAGTATTAATGAGGATAACCTCTTTTTTAGATGGATGTGGCCTTTGGCTTATTTTTGTGTAGCGACAGCATTCTTTAAGGTAAACAATACTGTTTACAAAAAGTATCTCTATAACTGCAAAGAAGAATTATCATTAGATAGCACTATCGAAGCTAAATATTACTCAAAATTGAGAAATGCTAAAATAGATTTTGGGAAACTCAAAGTTATTCCGTTCAGAAGGGAAAGCGCTACTACACTAGCGACTTCGCGATACCATCATCTCCTCCTTTGGCTAGGAGGATGGAATATGGGTACTCAAATTGGGAAAATCTTGGATAAGCTTTTGTACAAGAGAGGATAAGACTTTAAATTATAACTTATAAAGCAGATGCCCTTGGTCTCTATTATCTTACCAACATACAATGGGAATAAATCCCGACTATCTGAGGCCATCAACTCAGTCTTGAGTCAGACTTTTTCTGATTTTGAACTTATTATTATCAATGACGCCTCGACAAATAATATTGAGACAACAATTTTGAGATATGCAGAACAAGAGCCAAGAATTGTAAATGAAGAAGGGGAAAGGCTTTGAACTACACAAATGAGATCTAGCAATAGAGAAATCAAAACCAATTTACTCGCAAGCAATCAATTTACCCATTCATCAATTATGATAAGGAAAGCCGTACTTGATCAGCTTGGTAACTATAATCCGCTATTTAACTTAGCAGAAGATTATGAGCTTTGGTGTAGAATTTGAACACAGTATAAGTTAGCAAATATTGATACTCAAGTTGCCTGTAGACAAAATAGCAAATCCGTAAGTAGAAAAGCAGAATGGAAACAAAAAATACTCGCATTTAAGGTCGCATGGAAATATAGGGAATATTTCCCTAGAAAATTTAGAGCTTTTTTGCTGAGAATCATTAGTTTTATTCTTTCTCCTGAGCAAATTAGTAAGATTTTATCCGTGATTAAAAAAAGATGAAAAAGTCTGACTTAAGAGCTTTTTTAGCATGAAAAATTCCATTTAGTATTTGGCTGCATATTCAGGCAGTACTATTAAAAAAGCAACTTATAATCTGGAGAAGAGGGGCGTTTCATGGGCTAAAAAATATTGAAGGACTCGGTGAACGAGATATTAAGCAGATCTCATCAGAGGGAAGAAGAAAATGAATCTCTGGATTTGCGAGACTGAGAGATAGTGCTTTATATCTGGAGAAAGTAATTGAATCTCACTTGCCATATCTGGATGAGATCGTTTTGGTTGATAACAATTCTCAAGATAATACTTGGGAAATCTGCGAATCTCTCCAAAAAAAATATCCTGAAAAAATCAGAATTTTTCAGTACCTTCCTGAAGTCTATAGATTATGAACAGATGAATATCAGACTTGTCCCGAAAACTCAGTCCACGATATGTCTTATTACTACAATTGGACACTCTCGCAAACAAGCTGTCAATATGCAATGAAAATCGATGATGATCATCTGCCTTTACCCAAAGAATTTGCACAAATTAGGAATGAAGTTTTACAAGGGAAATATGAAAACAAATTTTTTGCTCTTGGACTCTATAATATCAAACAATGAGAAAGCGGAATCGAATTGGACTTGCAACATCCATTAGCGGGAATTTATGGGGATTTTGGAATTTTTCCAGTAAGTGAGTTGACTTACTTTGTAAAAGATAAAAGATGTGAGAACTTTATCCATAGACTCAAGTGGAAACGGTGAGGGTTAGCCTTATTTCATCTCAAGTTTTGGCAAGAGTGATTCGGCGCAAGGAACTATAGAGGGGAAATAGCATATGAATATAGAAAAAAGATGAATGAAACCGTAATGCTGGACGAAAAATTAAATCAGCTTTTTAAAACTTTTACCATAAAAAATAAGGGGAATGACAGACAGACAGACAGACAGACAGACAGACAGCTAACAATCATTACCTGCACTTGGAATAGTGAAAAGTATTTGCAAAAATGCATTGAGAGTGTTAAAAATCAGTTATGAAATTTAAGCATTGAACATATTTTTGTAGATGGACTTTCTACAGATAAAACTCTTGATATTATCCAATCTTACAAAGAAGAATGTAAAGATAGAATCAATGTTAAAATACTCCAAAACTCTCCTAAAGGGGTATACAATGCAATGAATCAAGGTATTGACAATGCGACAGGAGAATATCTTCTCTTTTTGAATAGTGATGACTACTTAGAAGATGACATTTTGGGGAAGTACCTTGAACAAGTAAAGTTATCTAAAAAAGATATTTATTATGGGAACATTGACTTCTTTACTCCTGAAGGACAGCATTTTCCAACCGGTAGATTTCATCGATTGAGGCTTTTCCTTGCAAAGCTTGGATTTCATACCTTATTTTATCATCCAACCTGTTTGATAAAAAGGCAGCTTTTCAGTGAGCTCGGAAAATATGATGAGAAGAAAAAAATTGCTTCAGATTATGGTTTTTGGCTTAGAGCTACCAAACACCACAAATCTCTTGAATATTTTCCTCATATTGTTGCACACTTTAGAATTCATGAGGACTCTCTTTCGACCTGATGAGCAAACGATAATCTTTCTGTTGAGGAAATAAAATCCTTTAGAATCCAAGAATATTGATTTTACGGAAAAATCATTCATACTATAGGGCTGCTCTGTAAAAGACTTACTGGAAAATATATGTAATCAAAAAGCCCTTATTTGCATAAGAGCTTGTAGAGATCAGCGTATTGTAAGATACGCTTTTTTCGTGAGAACTTTTCTCTAACTGCATCCGCAGATAATCAATGAGCATCGAGTTTTGTGAGTGCCTTTCTAATTCCCAAAAGTAATGAATCTCTACTAGAAGGTTGAACAAGGATAAAATCAGATTTATCACTTATTTCTCTCGTTCCTCAAACATCAGTAGCGACTACTATACACTCTGCCAAAAGCGCTTCGATCACGGTCGTAGGCAAGCCCTCTTGCAGACTAGGATTTATAAAGATATCCAAAGAAGGTAAAATCTGATTTTGAAGGGTGTTTTTATCTTTATATCCCAAGAAAGAAACTTTATCTTGAATATTAAGCGATTGTACTTGTTTTTCTAGATTTTGTCTCTCCTCTCCATCTCCGATGATTTGCAAGTGAAGATCTGGATATTCATCAATCAAATCTGCAAAGGCTGAAATCAGCACATCTACTCCCTTTAGCTTGACCAATCTCCCTATAAAACCGAGAGAAATAGAATCTGAATTTTGTTTTTTTCTCTTTATCTCTGGGAAATCCAAACCTCTATAAATCACTTCTATAGGAGTCTTGGAAAACTTTTTGATAAAAGGAATATTTCCCTGACTAATTGCTACAATTTGATCCGCACCACTAAAGCAAAGCTTCCCAAACGTATAATCATAAATATTTGCAAAAAGGGATTTTCGCCAAATAAGACCTTTCACTAGTCCTGAACCATGCTCTACATGTACTCGCTTTTTCTTTCGCAATTTTGCACATATTCCTCCAATAAAAGTAGAAAGAAAAAATCTGGTATGAGTCTGGATAATATCAGGATCCCGATTCTTTACTTGCTTTAAAACAGATCGGAACTGCGGAGTCCAGAACTTTGGAAAAGGATAATTGGAAATAATATCAAATGCTGGGATAATAAGAACCTTATAGCCGTCTTGTTGATAACTTTGGAGAGATTTCTGACCAACAGAAAAAGTAACATTAAGAACTTCTCAGCACTTTTCACTGATAAAATATTTACTAAACTCCTCTGCTACTGTTTCAACCCCTCATTTGTGAGGTGGGAAATAGGGAACAAATTGAGCTACTCTCATTTGATAAGAAAAGAAAATTAAAGTTTTTTAGCTCTATAAGTGGAGGAATTATCAATTTTGAGTCAGAGCCCGTCTTTAATTTGGATATTAAGATCTTTGCAAACTTGGACTTCTGGAATATTCTCTGTGAATCTATCTCCTCATTTTCCAAAGATAATCTGAGTATCTGGTCAGAATTTTGTTCTTGCTTTTTGTGCAAGATATTTGATACTTTCACAAACACTGGCATCTTCATCCAAAGCCAAAAATACACCATCAACGGCTCTTACTGCGGAAACAATTTTGAGTCTAAAATCTTGATCTTGAAAAAGCTCTTGAGAATTAGTCTTTATTCTGGCTTGATGGTCGTTATTAACGATAACTCGGAGCTCATCTCCAAGACCTTTACAAAGATTAAGACACTCGATATGTCAGGGATGAATAGGATTAAAATAGCCTGAGGTCAAAACAATCGTTCTCATAATATTTCATCTAATAAAAAAACAGATTTAGCATAAAGATTTGAAGCTGAAAAGCAATCTGATTTAGTCTTGTTTTTTGTGTAAAGATATATAATCTTTAACTAACTTTTAATATAGAAAGATAAATGATGAAAAAAGGATTACTTTTGGCAGGGATTATTTTAGCAGGAGGTGCTTTTGCTGCAGCAAATCTCGACCCCATCCTCTTTAGACCTCAAATACAAGAAGAACCAACACTGAATCAAATGAGTGGATATGATTTAGAGTCTGACTTTTCTTTTGAAAAATTTTTGGATAACAAACATCCCTTCTCAAATAAAAAATATGAACCTATAGACTTGCAGGCAATCAACTCTGACTTTACTTTTAATAATGCAAGAAAATTTCAACTTAGGAAAAAAGCTAGCGAACAATTTGCAGACATGGCTTGGCACTTTTGGAATGAAAACAAAGGGAAAAGGCTGAGCATCAATAGTGCATATAGAAGTTTCTCCTTCCAAGAGATTCTAAGAAAAGGCTGCGCAGCCAACCACTGTGCAGAAGCTGGAACTAGTGAGCATCAAGCAGGACTTGCTCTAGATCTGGGAGTAAACTGAAGAACGCTAGACCAAAAAAGTTCAGCTCGGCTAAAAGAAAATGCACACAAACGAGGTTTTCATCAGACCTATCAAAAGGGAGAAAACATCGATGGCAAAAAAATTGAACCTTGGCATTGGAGATATGTAGGAAATAAACTAGCAACAGAACTCTTTGAATCAAAAATGAGCTTTGCTGAACGATTTTATACGAAAAATCTGGATACTCCTCACATATAATGCAAGAAAGTATCCAGATAATAGAGAGGAACTAGAGATACAAAAGGATCATTCTCCTTCTAAATCTTTAAGTTCTTTTTTTGCTTGAGAAATGTTTTGCTGACAGTTCTCGATCTGTTTCGCTATCCAAGAATCTGACTGCTTTAAGCTCTGTTGTAGGTGTTCTGGTATCTGGAGAAGACTGTTTTGCAAATCCGTATAAAGTTTGATATTCTCTTTTGCCATAGCAGCTTTCGACTTTAGATAGTCTTTTTTAAGTTTTCTACACCGCAAGAAATATCCGATACCGAGAACTCCAAGGACAATAAGCAGGGCCTCTTGGATCAGTGATCGTACAATTTGTTCAAGAAAAACAAATGATACCACAGCACTAAAGATTCCTATAACACTGAGATACAGGACTAACCTTGATATGAAATCAAGATCTGTTATCTTCTCTAGAAATTTTGTATTCATAATCGTTATGTTTTGTATGTTTTTTTATTTATAATAAAGATTTTATTAAGGATGTCAATATTTTTAGAATAAACGAAAAAAGAAGTCAGATTTTTATGTCTGCTTCTCTTTGCATGAGAAGTATCACCTAAGGAGTCCATAAGAGCAATCTCGGCTATTAACCAAGACTGTGGCAATGTCTCTAGGCATCCCTAGAGTTGAGAGAACAATGCACAACTACGACATTCTACCTTGGATCTAAGTAAGAATATTGGCAAATCATTAGGATAGTAACTAAGAACTTACAAATAGCGCTTACTAAGAGGGGAAAATATGGATAGCGAGAAACCGCTTTCTCACTATAACTTTTATAACTATTTTCTCCGATAGAAGTGCGAAAGTATTTTGAGAACTTTTGCTATTCCGCTTACCCTCATAAAGCCAATCAATCCCTCCATAAAAATCGATGAGGTAACAAAAGTGGTAGCTTTCATGCCCAACAATCCTTTTAAAACGAAAGAACGAATAAAGAACTTCTGAGAGGTTCTGAAATAGATGATCTTTTATAGTTACACAAGTCTTTAGCTCATGAACTGGGGAAGCTCTTCTCTAATAAGGCTCCTCTGAAAAGATCAAACTTAATCCTTATGCTCTAATTTCCTCATTTGATTTCAAAAAAACAAAAGACAGAAATCAGATTTTTTTATCTTGTCTTTTTCAAGATAAAAAGTAGATATCTCTGAGACTCCATCTAGGAATCTATTATCCTAAATAAACAAATCTCTGTAGATAAGCAATAATGACCAAGCAATGGTAAATACTTTCCCTTAAGTGATAGTAATGATCTCATATATCAGGAAATACCTGACAGCCATTCGAGAAGAGTGCTTCTTCCCTGATGACGATATTATTATACTCGAAAATAAAAAATAATGCAAATTTTTTATTACTTTTTTAATTAAACTATTGATAAATAATAAAAGTATAAAAAACATTGACATATTTAATAAAATATGTATACCTATAAAAGTAAAAGAGGGTAGAAACAAAAAACCTCGCTATAAAGGTTTTAATACATACTACTAACTCTTTACAAAAAAACAAAATACTAACCAACTAAATAACGAAAACAATGTCACAGTTTAGTCAGAGACTGATCTTTGGAGAAAAGGATGTCCTTCTCCAAGATTTCCGGGGAACGGTACTAAAAACCTTCAAAAAATCAGACTTCCTTACTAAAAAAGGATGCTATAGTATGAAGGAATCCCTTTGGGGAAAAATCTTGGGCTTTTTTACTAAAAAAGGATGCTATAGCGTAACGGAATCCCTTTTGGGAAAAATCTCGGGAAAATTACTTATCGAGATTAATGTACCAATAGAGGTTGAAGTTACCTTTGAGGCTCAGATCAATGCCAATGTGAATGGCGCAATAGCTCATGCGAATGCACCAGGAGCTATTGCTCATGCGAATGCACTAGGAGCTATTGCTTATGCGAATGCAGATGGAGCTAAAGCTTATGCGTATGCAGATGGAGCTAAAGCTTATGCGTATGCAGATGGAGCTAAAGCTTATGCGTATGCAGATGGAGCTATTGCTCATGCGAATGAAAATGGAGCTATTGCTTATGCGTATGCAAATGGAGCTATTGCTTATGCGAATGCACCAGGAGCTGAGGCTCATGCGAATAAACCAGGAGCTATTGCTTATGCGAATGCACCAGAAGCTGAGGCTTATGCGATAGTACGAGGAGCTATTGCTTATGCGAAGGTACCAGGAGCATTTGCTTATGCGAATGCAAATGGAGCCATTGCTCGTGCGAAGGCACCAGGAGCTATTGCTTATGCGAATGCAAATGGAGCTGAGGCTCATGCGGATGCACCAGGAGCATTTGCTTATGCGAAGGTACCAGGAGCATTTGCTTATGCAGATGCACCAGGAGCTGAGGCTCATGCGAATGCACCAGGAGCTGAGGCTCATGCGAATGCACCAGGAGCCGAGGCTCATGCGGATGTGGAAGGAGCCGAGGCTCATGCGGATGTGGAAGGAGCTAAAGCTTATGCGAATGCATGAAGAGCTCTCGCTATACCATTATCGTAGATGCTTTGGAAGCTTAGGCCAGAGGATATGTGAATTTGGCATATCTCTCACTTATTTACCCCCCCTTAGTGTCCTAAGGAGGAACCCCTCTTAGGTATCCCTAAGGGGGTTTTTATTAAAGAAAAATATCAACCTGAGAAACAATAGGTTCTCCTTGTATTTTAGAACGATATTATTATAGTTGATAGCTGGCGTGTTTTATCTTTTTGTAGGAAAATGGAAAATAAAAATCTGAAAATATCCCTCAAGTGATCGATTATTAAGGGATTATTAATGTTGGCTATGCCAATCTTAGCTGGGAATTTATTACAAAGTTCATATCAATTTGTAGATGCATACTGGGTGGGTAAAGTAGGAAAAGAAGCAGTTGCTGCGGTCTCTGTTAGTGGACCAATTACCTTTTTGATTGTTGCTCTTGGGACAGGTTTTGCAATGGCAGGAACAATTCTCGTAGCACAATATGCAGGTGCAGGAAAAAAAGAACTAGTAAATCGTAGTGCATCTCAGACACTTTTATTGGTTGTGGTAATTTCATTATTATTGAGCATAATAGGTTTTTTTGCTGCAGAATGGATATTGCAATCAATGGGAGTTGCACCAGAAGTAATGCATTATGCACTCCCCTACTTACAAACGACATTCTGTAGTCTGATTTTTGCCTTTATTTTTTCGATGTTTCAGTCGATCTTGAGAGGAGTAGGTGAGGTAAATATCCCTCTTTATATTATCTTAAGTACTGTTCTGTTGAATTTTGTGATCGATCCAATGTTTATTTTATGATTTGGACCTATTCCTTCGATGGGACCTCAAGGTGCAGCTATTGCTACTTTGATTACCCAAGGAATTTCTGCAGGGATTGGATTATGGATACTCTTCCGTGGAAAATATGGGATCAAACTTAATCGATCAGACTTTAAGCCTGATTTCTGATTTATCAAAAAGGCATTTAACCTAGGATTCCCTTCTTCTTTGGAAATGTCAGTAAGAGCGTTAGGATTTGTTTTATTAACAAGTTTAATCACCAGTTTTGGTACTAATGTTTTAGCAGCATATGGTGCTGGAGCAAATATCAATCAATTTATTTTTATCCCGTTAATGGGACTTTCTATTGCCACATCAACCATGATTGGGCAAAACCTTTGAGCAAGACAACTTGATAGAGCTCAAAAAATCGCAAAAACGAGTGCATTAATTTCTTTTTCAGCATTAACTTCACTGGGAATCCTAATCTATATTTTTTCACCTCAGCTTATTCAACTTTTTATTGAAGGAAATAGCACAAACCAAGAAGTAATTCAGATTTGAACTAATTTTTTGAGAATATTAGCGTTCTCTTTGGGATTTATGTGAATCCAGTTTTCATTTACAGGGGTATTTAGAGCCGCAGGCAACACGATGATGGCGATGATTTTGGGAATTATCTCAATGTTTGTACTGGAGATTCCACTTGCTTACTGGCTTTCTAAACAGACTAGCCTTGGAGTAGATGGTATCTGGCGAGCATTTCCGATTACCAATATTGCGATGGCCGTGATTTGTTATGTGATTTATCTGAGAGGGAAACGAAAAGAAAAAAATCTGACTCAAGACCAGGTTCAACCTCAGATTTCAGACAATCAAAATGAAGTCAAGGAAGAAGCTGTTGCGGAACTTGGAAAGTAATATTAAATTCCTAAAAAATAAACTAGAAGAGAAGTCAGACTTTTCTTCTAGTTTTTTACCATTGAATGATAATTAAATTTCTGCCATAATATCAGTTACGATCGCATTGAAGACATCCATGCCTGCATCAGTAAGCTGGAGATGCTGAGTTTCTTCATTATAGGCGGCAAAACCTTGCTCTTGGTAAGAAATAATTTTTTCAAGATAATTTGGCACAAGAATTGGCGCAAAGTGCTCTAAATTTCTCACTCCTCTATCCGTTCTCAGTCCTAGGAAAAAAGATTCAATCAAATAATCTTGCTCTGTCAAAACTTCAAAGGCTTTAGGATCGAGGAAATCACCTTTGCAATACTGCTCAAAACTAATAGTATTTTTGAATCTAAGGGCTTTTCAATCAAAATCTGAGAGATTGAACTCAGACAAAAGATCAGAATTTAGATTTTTTGCATTGAAAAAAGAGGCAGAATTGAGTCAAATCCCTATATAATCCTCCATCTCTCGATAGACTCTATTGTGGATGCTCGATTTACTTGCAAGGGAGAAATTAGACAGCTCATACCTAGAATATCCTGCATCAAGTAAAATATCTTTGAGCAATGAAAACTCTTCGTAAATATCCTCATCAGTTCCAAAAAATTCCCCAGAAATCAGCTTTTCATTCTTTTTCTTCCAAAGTTGATTTTCAAAAAGCTCTAAAGTATAAAGTGAAAAACTATCTGCAAATTGCGAGTTTACAAAGTTTTGAAAAAAAGTTAAAGCAGGCTGATTTCGAAGTTGGCGATTACCCTTTTTGGTCGTATTCCGTTTCCCAAAAGCGATAAAATCAAAATTGAAAACTGTAGAATCAGTCTTGAGAGGTTGAAGCCCTCTAAGAAAATCTACCAAACCGAGAAAAAGCGACTTTCTCCCGGAAAGCGTCAAAACCTCATTGTCAAAAGACTGAATACCAAAAGAGAATCTGATTCTTGGATATTTTTTGGCAAAACGAGCCTGAAGTTTACGGATAATATCATAAATCTCCTGTTCAGGATAAGGATTAAACTCAAAGCTTAGTTCTGCAAGATTCTCCATATCAAAATGCTTTTCTGCTGCTTCAATAATCTTGATAAGATTATCTGATCAAATAAGATTTGGCGTCCCACCTCAGATATAGAGTGTTTTTAGAGATTTGTCATTGAGCTTACTTGCATAAAAAGCCATCTCTTTTTCCAAAAGAGAAAGATAATCCTGAACTTGATCAGATTTTTCTTCCATTGGGAAAGTAGAAAAAGCACAATAACTGCACTTTGACTGACAAAATGGAATATGAACATAAAGGGAAAGCATATAATATAGAATGAAAAGTAAAAAAATTATTTAGTAAGAGAACTATCTTGTACTCTCATAATAAGTTGATCATTTGAAGCATAAAAGAAATCTTGAAGCCTAACTCTATGGGTTTGTTTGAGGTTTGAAGGCAAAGTATCAAAGTCTGACCAGCAAAAATCCTTTGCCTCAGCATTTAAAGTTAGTTCTCAAGAAATGACCGAACAAGTGAAGAGAAAAACGACATCATTTTTATCATTCTTGGCATAAACACCGACAAGACGATCAATTTTTACTTGCAAACCTGTTTCTTCCTTAACTTCACGAATGACAGCATCTCGTGGAGATTCTTTATCTTCTAATTGCCCTCAAGGTAAATTTCGAAAAGGAATATCATTTCTCAAAACTAGTAAAACCTGCTTCTTTTCATTGAGAACAATTCAAAATGCTCAAACAGTGTAAGGGCTTGTCATTGAGATAAATAAGGAATAAAAAACAAATTAAAGAAGTTATTTTAAGATTCTTTCTTTTTACTCGCTCTGAGGGTTCGAGAGTCTTTTGCATCCAAATAGGCTGAAACCTGATCTGGAGTCAGTTTTTTATCTTTTACCAAAGCTGCGAGTTTATAATAGGGAATATCGCTATACTCATCAAGAATACCGAGCTCGGAAAGGAGTTTTTGAAGTGCAAGTTTGTCTTTTACTGAGAAAGTCTGGGATTTTGAGACACCAAGTTTCGCCTCTGATCAAAAAAGTTGCTCGAAATCATGTTCAGAAGCGTAAGCTACAAGCAGTTCCTTAAGAAATTCTTTTTGCTTAGTATCTTGTGAGATCTGAGATAAGAGTTGAGCATACTGATCTACTAGTGAGGCAATCGTCTGCTCTCCGAGCTCTCCAGCATTGATCGTCTCGGCTCCATAGTGCAAATGCTTCCACAATGGGCAGAGCATCTGATATTCACAGTATTTACAGTAAGGATTTTGATTGGTTGGAAAAGCGTTTTCGACTCCCATATTATGATCAAATCTAGCTGTTTCAATCTCAGAAATCAGATTTTTATATTTTTGTAAAATAGGATCTAAGTTCTCATTGGTAATTTCTCGCTCATCCACAAGTCAAAAATGCAGATAATGTAAACGAGCTTTAATATTTTTAAAATATTTTCCATATTTTTGTCTAATTCCTTGGGCATAAAGCGTCAATTGCTCTCTGTATTCGTCTTTTTGCTCAGGAGGCAAATTTTTATTGGTTTTGTAGTCGTTAATGATAAAGTTTTCTCAGTCCTTATCTAATCTATCAACGATCCCACGGAATTTGGGAGCATTTGGTCAGTCCTCAAGCGTAAAATGAAGTAAAAGTTCAGTACCTACGATCTTAATATCTTCAAAAGGAGTATGCAAGTCATAATAATCAGAAAGATAATGCTGCCCTCTTCTTTGGTAGTCATCAAGTGTTTGATCTCACTTCATAACTATTTTTTCTCAATTTTCCTGTAAAGAAGATGATCGCTGAGTATCAAAACGCTCGATTAGATCAGACTTTTGAGGCTTTTTATAAATATTAAGTTGCTGATAAAATCGCTCGAGTGAAGAATGCACACTAGTCCCCAATAAAAGATCTGGAGTCGTTTCAAAGGACTTTTCTAAGCCATCGAGATAACGAAATTGATATTTTTTGGGACATTGCTGATAGAGTCCAAGCTGAGAAAAAGAATACACAACCATCGTCTATATTTAATGGCTAAAGATAATCTGATTGTATGGTTTTTAGAATAGAAATCAAAAGAAAAAACTCTCTTGAAAGAGAGTTTATTTTGACAAAAAATACTAATCCTCAAATAGTTTAATTAGAGCTTTTGCCTTTTGTTCTGAGATTTCTCAGTTTTGAATTTGCTTATGAATCTCTGATATTTTCTGCTCTTTATGCCACTGAGCATAATATTCTGATCCAAGCCCTTGCGCAAGAACTTGCACATTAATAAATCCAAAATACTGACAGAGATAAGCTATTCCTACAGGAATTCCAACAACAGCAAAAAGCAAGGTTGAAAGCTTAATTTTTCATCCGTATTTTCGTCGATAGAGGGTAAGTATAAGTGATCAAAAGCCTCAAATCAAGCATACTCAAGGCGCGAGGAATGTCTGCATCACATCTAGATGAATTATAAAAAAGGGGGGAAATCTGACAAGTTAGAACGATCAGCCTCTAGAGTCAGATTTCTATTTTTTTGAACTATTGACAACTATTTTTGAGCTTTTTTGTCCTGGATATATTGATACACTCCGTAGGCAAAGGCAATCAAAAACAGGATCCCTACAACCAAAAAAGAATAAGCTCCGAGATTGAGATTTTTGAAGCGAAGTTGGTATCCTGCAAAATAAGCGTAGAAACTTGCAAGCATAAAGGCTCAAGTAACAAAAACATGTGGAATTCCTACTCCGTCCTCATCTTCATCATCTGAGGTAGTTTCTAGGTTTTTTGCATCTTTGTGGAATTTTTCTTTTTCCATAGTATTTGAATAAGAAATAAATAATAGATTTATTATATATATACAAAAGAAAATCAACTGTATCTCTAAATAATACAAAAAAACCTGACTTTTCTATTGCTCAAAAAAATAGCTCCTTTCTACTAAGTGAAGCAATTTCCCCCATAAAAGGTATAGAAATCTGGCTTTGCCTTGAGGTTTTCTTGAATTCTTTGCTGGGAAATTATAAGATCCTCTTCTGAAGGGAAATAATCCTGATAATAAACATGCTGATAGAGTCCAAGGTGGGAAAAAGAATACACAACCATCGTCTATCGTCTATATTTAATGGCTAAAGATAATCTGATTGTATGGTTTTTAGAATAGAAATCAAAAGAAAAAACACTCGTTTTATTTGAGTGTTCTAACAATCAAAGTTGTTAAAGTATCTGTTTGACCTTGCGGTTTGATATATGCTTGCAAGGGGTCATTGGAGTTGTTTGTGGGAAAGTGTTTGAGGTTTATGGCCATATAGGTTCATGGCTGGATATTCTCGCAGTCTCTCATTCCTCTCGAGATCGGATAAATCGTATCAGGTCGCAAAGGCAGTTCTGTCCTTCACCTGAGACAAAGTCTTAAATCTGATCCTGAATGATTGTACAAGACCAGTTCTGTAGTATTGATCTCTTGGGCTCCTAGCTCCAAAAAGTATTCTTCTCCACTACGTGCTAGGAAAGTTTTCATTCACTCTATAGCGACATCTTTTCCAAGAAATTTAAGGGTATGGGGAGAGACAATTTTTGATGAGGGCTCAAAAGTCTCTGAAGAAAAGAACATTCCTGTAAAATATCATCGTTTTGTATCAAAAATTGCAAGATGATATCCGGTGGAAAATCCTGAAGAATAATACTGCTTTTGCGGCATATCTGGGACAAAATAAGTAGAATAGAGCTCCCTTTCCTGATACTCAGAAAAGAGTCAAAACGCCAGTACTCAAATAGCAATCGCCAAGAGAAAGAGAAGGACTTTTTTCATCATAGAATTAGACTAGGAGATAAAAAAATGGAGGGCTTGAAACAAGCCCTTCACAACCTACTAGTTTGCTAGAGAATTCCAACTGACAGTTGCATCATTCTCGACAATAATTTCATATTGAATCTTAGCCTTGCTCTGATCTACCTCATCATAAGGTGGAAATAAAAATGCCAATCTCCACCATAATTTAGGCGAAAACAACCTTCATAAACACTGAACGATCCCCTCTTATCCATATAAACAGAACGGACAACAATTGGACTGCCAATAACCAGGTCAACATTAAAATGTCGATCACGGTATTGTCCTACAGGAAGTCAGCGAGGAAAGGTATCTTTACCAGGAGATAGAGCCTGTGTTCCGATCCCTGAAATTGGTTCCCCATCTCCTAGATATGAACAATTGCCAAAGCTTCTCAATTGAGTCGAAGCTCTTGTCGCAGTAGGTTGGTTAGTTACTTGTTTTTCTTCCATATGGAATTGAAAAGTATAATACTCTTTTAAAATTTAAATTCAATTTTTTTTGATTAAAAATTAATTATATTCAAAAAAATCTTATCTTATCAGCTTTTGTAGAAGTTGAAGATCTCTCAAGTCTTTTTCCCTTCCCATCAAGGATTTGAAACGGATAAGAGCTGGGAGAGACATACAGGGAAAAGAGTCTATAACTTCTGCCTGATTGATAATTTTCTGCTCCTGTCCCTCTAAAAAAGGCAAATCCTTAAAAATCTCAATCTTTTGATCATCAAAGACTAAAATCGGCGTTTTATACTTTGAGATTTTAAGATGATTTGGAAACTTTTGTGTTAAACGTTCAAAAAGAGAAGGAGAGACCAGAATATCCCAATCCTCGCTCTTTCTCAATCCTCTAAACTCTAAACACTTTCCTCCCACCAAACACCACTCCCCTTTTGGCAATCCTAATCGATCCAAAGTATCTCAATCCATTATTCTTATTCAAAAAATAAATCCCCATTCTTCAGTAGCGAAACTTTTCCCCCATAAAAGGTATAAAAATCTGGCTTTTCCTTTAGTTTTTCCTGAATTCTTTGCTGAGAAATTATAATATCTGCTTCTGAAGGACTAAAGTCCTGACAATAAGCACTAGGAAAACTATCTAGACTAATCTTCTCAGTTTTAGAGAGCTTAAATCCTCTTTTCTGAGCCTCTTTCACTAATGCCTGATGCCTTTTTTGCAGAAAAAGCAATTTATCATAGAAGAAACGGACATGCCCCGTCCCCATAGTATACTTTACTCAAGGGAGAATCGGCTTATTCTCTGCTAACTTTTTCTTTACTAATCCAAAAATCCTCGGCAATTCCCTCCATTCGGCAATGAGGTGCTGATCGGCAAGTTCAGAAGGAGGTAAAAGATTGATTCTGGTCATGGGCATTTGTAAGTAAAAGAAAACTACTCCTTCGATTTTCTGTGATATCAGAGTAGTTTTCAGATTCGGTTTAATCTTGTGCATTTTCAGAGGTTTCCGCGTTTTCTTCTTTATCTTCTTCAACAGGCATATCGAAGAGTCCTCATTCAGATTTCTCTGCTTTTTTCTTTTCCTCCTTATATTTAAGGTTCTCAGATTTCTCTTCTCGAGGGCGATATACGACATCGATCTTTTGATCTACCATCTTGTAAAGAGGAGTTTCTGGCTCATCAAGAGAAATATCATTGGAATGAAGTGTCTTGAGGCTACCATCTGAGAATCTAATTCTCACAGCACCTTCGATAATTGAAATTCCACCTTCAAGCTTTTCGTTTCCTGTCATCACTACTTGTCCTTTTCTGGCTCTCTTTCGCAGTTTGAGATCTTCAAGAGAAAGGAGTTTTCCATTCTTGTCTGAATAGATAAGAATAAATGGTTCATCGGTATGCAAGAACATGTTAGCTACTTGATCTCCTTCTTGAAGTTCGATAGCCTTGACTCCACCTGCGGTTTTTCCCATAGGACGAACTTCATCAGACTTAAAGAGCAACATTCGTCCTTGTTGAGAGAGAACTCCTATATTTTCTCCGTCAGAAACTGGCAATACCTTCAGAATTTTTTCTCCTTTTTCAAGTCCCATAATAGTTGTTGGGAATTTCTTGAAGCTCAGAACAAGTTCTTTTTTGATCTTTTTGATGCTATTTTGATTGGTAAGGAATACCAAATAATCATAATGGAAATGCAAAGTCTTTGCAAAGACAATCTTTCCCTTAAGAGAAAAATGCTGTTTGATATCAAGCGATTGCTTTGCCATAGTAAACTGACCAAAGTCCTTGAGTCTCTGCACTACAAGCTCTCCCTGATCAGTGATGACCACAAGCTGATCTTGATTGTGAGTATAGATAAGATCAAGTGTTTCATCTGGAATATTTTGAATTCTTGTTTGATAAAGCACCCTGAGAGAAAAATCATTTCCAATCCAGCAAATCACATCTTCCTTAAGCCTATCTGCAGCTTTTTGGAATTCTTTAAGACTTCCGCTGATATTATATACAGAAAGGTCATTAGAAAGCTCAGTTCTTCTCTCGTCTCCGTGTTTTTTCTTCATGTATTCAAACTCTTCAGCTACAACCTGATCAAGCTTCTCTGGATCAGAAATAATTGCCTCTAAATATTCAATAACTTTAATCTTTTCATCAATTTCATCTGAAATTTTTTGAATTTCAAGTCCAACGAGTGACTGTAATCTCATCAAGAGAATATATTCAGCCTGTTTTTCAGAGAATCCAAACTTATCCATAAGGTTTTGACGAGCATCATTTTTAGATTCTGAATGCTTAATAGTATTGATTACTTCATCAATAATATCAATCGCCTTCTTGAGACCTTCGAGGATATGGAGTCTGTCTTTTGCCTTATTGAGCTGAAAAACTGATCTACGATATACCACATCTCTTCTAAATGTTACGAACTCCATCAAAAGATCCTTGATATTTAAGAGTCTTGGCTGAGTTCCCTTTTCTATAAGAGAGACATTATTGAGATTGAAATTGGTTTGCAAGTCTGTGAATTTGTAAATCTGCATCAAAATTGCTTCAGGATCTACCCCCTTTTTCAAGTAGATAGCAATTCTGATTCTATCTCTATTGGATTCATCACGGATATCGTTGATTCCTTCGATTTTTTTGTCAACTACGAGTTCTCCGATTTTGGAAACAAGGCTTGATTTATTGACCAAATATGGGATTTCATCAATTACAATCACGTGTGCTCCTTCATAAATTTCTTCATGAGTCTTTCCACGCACAATAATTCCTCACTTTCCTTTTTTGTAAACTTCAAGAATATTATTGCTATCAAAGATTATTCCTCCTGTTGGGAAGTCTGGACCTTTGATAATTTGCATAATCTCTTCAATAGAGACAGAGTAAGGCTTTCTTATTTCAGCTCCTGATTCATCATAAGCGATAACATCAGACTTTCCTTCTTTTTGCAAAAGGAGAAGCGAAGCATCGAGAACTTCATTGAGGTTGTGAGGAGCCATATTTGTTGCCATACCTACAGCAATACCCATCGTTCCATTACAGAGATGATTTGGAAATTTTGTCGCAAGCATAACTGGTTCCTTAAGAGATCCATCAAAGTTATCTCTCCAATCAACCGTATCTTGCTCAAGATCTGCAAGCATTTCCTCAGCAATTTTGGTCAATCTTGCCTCGGTATACCTCATCGCAGCAGCTCCATCACCATCGATCGAACCAAAGTTTCCCTGCCCATCAACGAGCGGATATCTCATAGACCAAGGCTGAGCAAGTCTTACCATTGCCTCATAAATAGAAGAATCTCCATGTGGATGGTATTTACCCATTACATCTCCGACAATTCTCGCAGACTTTTTGTGCTTTTGGTTGTAGAAGTTATTATTTTCATACATTCCATAAAGAATTCTTCTCAATACGGGTTTAAATCCATCTCTGGTATCTGGCAAAGCACGAGCAACGATCACTGACATCGCATAATCGATATAAGACTGAGTAATTTCTTTCTCGATAGGATGATGATTGATCTTTTCATGCCTAGTAAAAAGCTCTTCCTGATTGCTCATATTCATATAAGGAAAAGATAAAAAAGGTAAAAAGTCTGATTTTTGATTTTATTCAAATTAAGACTTATTTCTTCAATATTTTAGAAATCCCAGTTCTTATTGCAAGGAGAAATCCATTTTCTTCTCTTTCATATATTGACTTTTAAAAATATTATACATAATATTTTTATTTATTTTTCTAGATGAGATTTTCAGCTTATAACAACAAAAAGAAGCTCTCCTCATAAAAAACATCTAGAAAGCTTGATTTATGCAAAAAAATATTTATTATTATCTTTGTAATACAAAAATCTATTAAACAACATGATTGATAAATATGCGATAAAATTCTCTTCTCGGAGAGAAGCTCTACGTGAGCTATGTAAATATCCTGGGAATCAAGTTCTTGAACAAGATGGTACCTACTATCTACAAATTAGTAATCATACGCCCCCAAACGTACAAAGAAGCGAAATACGAAGAACTCTTTGGGGAAGACTTCTCCCCAAATGGATCCCCGTTATCATTCTAAAAAGTTTAGGGATTAGAACACTGCTAATATGGCAGTTTTTTCTTCAGGATACGATCGTTTACCTAAATCTTGGTAACTACTAAAAAACTAGAGGACCTCCCTCTAAGTAAAAAGCTCTTTCGTTTTCGTTAGAGCTTTTTTTGTATTTTTTAGTTTTTAAAAAACCTTTCTCTAAAGAAAGGTCTTATTATATTTAATAATGATATTTTTTCCCTGTTCGGAGCGTCGTCACTCTATACAATTGCTCAATCAAAGTAAGCTTTGCTAATCCATGAGGCAAAGTTATTGCTCAAAAAGAAAGCTTTTTGATCTGAGGAAATGCAGACACTAACTGATCCTCATCTACTCCATAAGGTCAGCCAATGATAAACACAGTTTCCTTTGCTTTAAGATTTTGAGAAAGCTGAATCGTATCTCGCTTTTCTCATTCTTTGATCATCAGGATTTTTTGAGCCGAAGAATACTTTTTAGACAAGACTTCAATCAGACTTTTAGTTTCTTTTTGAATAACAAGATGATGATTATCATCTTTGAAGGGCTTGAGATTTTCTATTTTAAGATCTTTACCCAGTCTTTTGCAATACTCTTCGATAGCTGAAGAGAAATGCTTGTCTGAATCTGCAATACAAAGGATCGTAAACATAGCCACAAAACTCAAGTAAAGAAAACATTATATAACCAAGAAAACTTCTTAAAGAAGTTTATTTTTTGAGTTGATATCTAAAAAAATCATTCCAATCAACTCAGTAAAGAGGATTTGTTGCATATTCCTCAAAAATGCTATCCAAATACTCCTGATCAAGAGTTTTTACTTCTAATTCTTCATAGCCATCGTAAGAAACTCAATCACTACCTCATCTTTTAGTAGTTTTCAGGTCCTGAATATGGAGATCATATTTGTTTTTATCAGTATAATAATAAGTAATATCACTCGGAGCACCAAGTCTTTTCACTGCATATATCGGTTTTCCTATGTGTGCTTTCAAAGCATTAAGCGTGGAAAGACATGATGCAAGCTCATCTCTTTTTTCTTGGAGAATGATTTTTTCATCCTCACTAACCTCGTTATTTGCGATTTGTTGATCCAAATAGTTCAAAGAATCTGACCAAGACGCTGGTTGTACGACTTCAACAGAATCGATATGCTTGTCAGAATTAATCTTTTTTGTATCGCATGAAGTCAAAACTCCTGACAGTGCTGCAATAGTTGTTAGAGTAGCAGCCATTTTTTTGCTAGAGGATTTTACCTTGTCTAGACCTTTTTCAAAAGTTTTTTTTAGTTCCATCGATATACTTTTAATCATGTAAAAAGAGATCACAAAATTTGATTCAGATTTATTATATCTTTTTTTAATTAAAATAGCAAATTTTAGTAAAGAATATATTTATCATCAACTCCTTCGTAGTAAGACTTGATCCTCAAAACATCACCTCTCATCATACCTTCATCTTCCAAAAGCTGGATAAATCCTCTACTTTGCATCTGAGCTCGAAAATAAGTTTCTGCCTCATCATTTCCTCGAGGAATCGTAAAGACCATCTTGGTAATTTCACGATTTTGAATATATCGTACTTTTGAGAAACGAGATTCTAACTCGTTTATATAACCCTCCTCAATGAGCATTGGCTTTTCTTCTTCGGTAATTTCAGTAATGAGCTCTGATTCTTCATCCTCTTCCTCTTGTAACTCAGAATAATCCTGATGAAAAAGTTCGAAATCATAACTTGATTCAGTCTTTTTGATAAGTTCAGCAAACTTTCTAAGCAGCTCCCCTACTCCATAATACGTTCCCGCAGAGGTAAGGAAGATATTCTTCTCCAAAAGTTGAATATCCAACTTTGGCAGAGATTTACTTGAGAGGAATTCATTAACTTGATCAAAGAAAACTTTTTTGTATTCGGCAAGGATCTCCTCATCATTGATAAGATCCCACTTATTAAAGATAAATAAGATCTTTTTGGTAAGGATAACTTCATCATCTTTTGCAACCTCAAAAGAGATCAAACCATTTTCTTCTCTAAATACAAATGACAAATCTCCCTCTTCTTCAGAGAATTTTTTGGTCAAATAGATCATAATTTCCTCGATGAGCTGAACAGTTTCCTCAATTCCCGACTCAAATCTTGAAAGGTCCGCAACAAACGCAAAAACTCTCGACTTGAGAACATGTCTAAGGAAAGCATTTCCAAGTCCCTTTCCATCACTCGCCCCTTCAATCAAACCTGGAATATCAATAACATTGAAACGAAAATCACCAACCGAAACCGAAGCCAGATTTGGAACTAATGTCGTAAAAGGATAATCTGCAACTTTTGCCTTTACATCTGCCATACAGTTGATCAATGAAGACTTTCCTACACTTGGATTACCGATAAGCCCAACATCTGCGAGAAGCTGGAGTTCAAGGGTAACTTCCTTTTCATGTCCTGGTTCTCCTAATAGGTAAAAATTAGGATACTGATTGATAGAATCTTTGAAATGAATATTCCCTTTTCCTCACTCCCCTCCTGAAAGGATCTCGATTTTTTGTCCATCGTACTCCATCTGAGCAAGAATTTTTCCAGTCTCGGTATCCTTAATCATCGTACCTACAGGGACTACTAATTCCAAATTGGATCCATGAGCTCCGTACTGATCCTTAGTCCTTCCTGGTTCTCAGGCTTTTGCTTTAAAGATCTTTTTGTACTTGTAGTCGATGAGCGTATTTTCATCTTTAGAAGCGCGGAAATAAATACTTCCACCATCTCCTCAATCTCCTCCTGAAGGTCCACCAAAAGGAATTCCACTCTCTCTTCTTCCTGAGGCTATACCGTCTCCTCATTTCCCTGATGAGATAAAGATTTTGACTTCGTCGTAAAACTGCATAAGCTTAAAAAAGTATAAAAATCCTGATGTATAATAATGTTTGTAAGTATAGAGTTTGGCTTGTGTTTTGCAAGAAATAATTGATTTTTACTCCAAAAACAGGAAAGAAAATTCTATACCTTCTCTCTTATCCTCTTAAGAAAAACAAATATATCAAACTACTTCACATAACGGATTTCACTCCCCACTTTGAGATCCTGCCCATCAAGTGATTCCAAAATTTGATCCATCATGATCTCATCTTCCTCATCGATTTCTGGGCAATGCAAGAAAGGACGCACTGCGAAAGCTCGCTCTCCCTTGCTCGTTGATCGAATATCGGTGATTGTTCAGAACTTTTCTGTACCTTTTTGAGCTTCTTGCCTCGCATCGTAAAGTGAGGTAACGAGTTTTTTGGCTTCAAGGAAACGGGAACGAATCAGTTTGTCTTCGACTTTGTCAGGAAGAGTATTTGAGGGAGCAAGAGGTTCATCATGATACTCAAAGAGTGCAATATTATCAAACCAATCTTGCCCTATAAAATCCATCAAAAGTCTGAAGTCCTCCTCGGTCTCCCCTGGGAATCCGACAATAAAGTTAGTTCTGATATAATAATTTTCAAAATTCTCTTTGATAAAATGCAGGAGCTGAAGTGTCATTTCATGATTGTAAAATCTCCCCATAGATTTGAGGATTTTGGGAGAGGCATGCTGGAGTGGAAGATCAAAATACGGAATAAACTTGCTAAGTTGAGTCAGTCTTTCTAAATGTTTTTTGGTCAGGATATCAGGATAGAGATACAAGACTCTATAACGGAAATCTCACGGGATTTGATCAATAGCTTCCAAAAGATCAAAAAGTCTGGCTTTACCATAAAGATCAACTCCGTATCTAGTCGAGTCTTGAGCAATCAAGATCAACTCTTTAACTCACTGAGCGATCAGATTTTTTGCCTCTTGAACAAGGGTTTCGATAGAGAGAGAGGTTTGTTTCCCTCTAATCTTTGGGATAATACAAAAAGCACAAGAATTGTTGCATCATTCGGCAATTTTGAGATATTCAAAACCCAGATCAATATTGGTATAGGCTCTGGTATTCTCTGACCACTCAAAGTTTTCCGTTACAGGCAGATCTTTACTCTTATCAAGCATCTCTGGAGAAAAATGTGCAAGTTGTCCTCGAGAAAGAAAAGATACATCAAGATGATTTTTGAAAGTAGTTCGTTCCTGAGTTTCCTGGTCAGAGAGTTTGGCTTCAAATGCGATTTTTTCAAAATATTGAACAGCACACCCTAAAAGACAGACTTTTTTCTTTTTTCTCAAAAGTTTCTTGATAACTTGAAACATTTCATTTCTCCCGGAACTGATGAAACCGCAAGTATTGAGAAAAACAAGCTCGACTTCCTCAGAATAAGGATCAACTCCATAATAAAAATCTTCTGGTCGTTTTTCAAGAATTCTCCCAAGGAGAAACTGCGTATCTACGAGATTTTTAGTACATCAAAGATTGATAAAAGAAAAAAACATCTGCATACAATGATAATAAAATACAGCTCTAGTCTATAGATCTACTCTAAAGATTCAAGTGAGAAAGATTATCCAAAAATTTCTCTTTTTCAAAAAATCCCGCAGAATGTGCGAGATTCAATAATTATTGTTGGCTATAATAATTTCGAGCATCTTGAATTGCTTGCATAATTGAACGCTGAGCCTCTCGAGATAAAAGTTGTTTTGCTTTGGTTGGATTGGCAACAGAAACCGCCACGTCTCCATCTCTTCTTTCTCACATCTCAACTTGAATTTCTTCACCAGTAATATTTTGCACCAAGGCAATCATTTCTTGAACAGACTTTCCAATTCCCGTACCGATATTGAAAACTTCAAAAAGACTAAAATCAGATTTTTCTTCTTGGTTTTCTTCTTGTTGAGCGAGAAGGTATTCAAAACTCGCAAGATGCGCTTGAGCAAGATCTTCAATATGAATATAATCTCTAATACAAGTTCCATCTGGAGTAGAATAGTCATCACCAAAAACCGTAATTTTTTCAATCTCCTTTTTGGCTACTCTGAGCAAAAACGGAAGCAAGTTTGTAGGGATTCCCTTTGGATTTTCTCAAAGAAGTCCAGAACTATGAGCCCCAATTGGATTAAAATATCTAAGCACTACAGAACGAAATTGTTTGTGCATAACCATATCTTTGAGGATATACTCCATCACAAGTTTGGTTGTTCCATAAGGATTGGTCGTATTGGTACGATCGGTCTCGGTGAATGGAGGAATATTTTTTTCTGCATCATAAACAGTTGCTGATGAAGAGAAAAGAATATTTTTCAATCCAACATTATTCATCACCTCAAGGAGATTGATCGTTCCCATGATATTGTTTTCATAGTAGAGGAAAGGATCATGACAACTCTCTCCTACTGCCTTTTTTGCTGCGAAGTGGATCACTCCAATAAATTCATGCTCTTCAAAGATTTTTTTGAGCAAATCTGCATCTCTTACATCTCACTCATACAGAGGCAACTCATATCCGAGCAAAGAAAGAAATCAGTTTTGAACCTGATCTTTGTATGCGTTTGAGAGATTATCGAGAAGGATTGGCTCATATCCTGCCTGTGCAAAGACAAGTGCTGTATGAGACCCAATATATCCTAATCCTCCAGTAATCAAGATTTTTTTGGAATTCATCAATTAGAATTGATATAAAATTTTGTCGTGATACTATACTCATTATACTATCAATGTCAAGCGAAAGATTAGAGTCAATTTTTGAGTGCCTTTTTTACAATTAAGAAGCAATATTTATAGAGAATAGGCTCATCTATCTAAAAAACACCGCCTTGACTTTAAAAAGAGAATTTCTACACTCTCAGTTTGAGAACTATAGTTCTTTTTATTCTTAAACCGAAACACGCCATGAAAAAGATTCTGACGCTTGTCCTAATGTTACTTTTGATATGAGGACTAAGTTTGGCAAACCAAGTGCCTCAAGCCAGATACTATGACGATGACTATTTTGATGATGATCACCACGAGAATGACTATGATTATGATGACTATCTAGAAGATAAATACGAGAGAGAGGTGTATCTTAGAGCTCAAGCTCAATACAAAAACAGAGCACAGCAAACTCCTCTTAGCACAAATAACACTCCTAGAACAAACTCTGGAGACACCTTATCTCAACTTGCCAATACAGCGGATCTCTTTGATACCTGTGAAATCAATGGAGTACCTGTTTCTTGTCAAGAATTGATAAATAAAGGAAATCAAATTATCTCTCAAACTCCAATACTTCGCTGACTTTTTTGAGATGTAAATGGATTCTTTCGATTTATAACACTCTTTACAATTTTTGGAGGACTTATTTCACTTGCAGGATTTATCTTTGTAGTCTGGATGCTTATCGATCTCTTCAAGTATCAGAAAGAAGATACTGTTGCTTGGCTGCTTGTAATTATCTTCGTCCCTCTTGTATGATCTCTCCTCTATTACTTTATCGCCAAGAGATCAAGGGCTAAAACTGAAGAAATAAACACTACTTCGAAATCTTCTCAAACATCCAATAAAAATTCAGAAATTATTGATGTTGACTAATATTGAGAATAACGCTTCAATGATTGAGGCGTTTTTTCTACTAAAAAAAAGAGGAAAAAGTCTGACTTCTCTCTTTTTTTTAAGATTTATTCTTTTTTGATACACCTTTGACTGATTTTTGAAAATCGGTTTTCATCTGCTGTTTACGATAATAATTGGCAAAACGATGAGCCTCATTTCTCAGCTTGATAAGGAGTTTATCACTCTCATCATAAACTAAAGAATATTCGTGAATTTCTCAAAAATCCCATACATAAAGTGTCTCTCATACAAGAGCATCAGATTTTTTGCTTTTTTGTCCGATATGGGCTGTTGATCTCGCTTCTCCCTTTCCCAGCGCTGCAAACTGGACTTGAGATCGCAATTTTTGAAAATGAGGATATTTTTGCACTAAATCAGACAAGATTCCTAGCTGCCCCTTCCCTCCGTCAAGAATAAAAAGATCTGGAAGCTGATCTAAGTCTGGGTTTTTCTCATTGAGCTTAAATCTCCTCGTCAAAACTTCTTGCAGTGCGAGATAATCATCATTTTTGACAGAGGTGATCTTATATTTACGATAAAGTTTTTTTTCCTCTAAGCCACCGATCATACATGGCAGTCATCAGCTCGTATAATCTCCACTCAAATGTGAAATATCTAGACACTCGATATGATAAGGGAATTTACTCAAGTGATAACGCGATTGTAGAGTTCTGAGAAGATCATTCATTACACTATCGCCCTTCATCGTCTGGGCAAGCACATATGAATCAAAAAAGTTATCAAAAAGCTGATCTAAACGAGCATTTTCCTCTTTGGTAAATTTGCAAGACATCGTTGCATAGTAAGTTCCTTGATCGATAAAGTCTCAGAAATCTGATGCAAAACTCGCGATCATAGTTCCTTCATCGATATCTGAACTATCCTGATGGTGACGAATCACATCTACCAGCTTTCCCTCTCGAAAATTAAGAATAATAAAACAGGTTCGTGCGCCAATTTTACGAATTTGAAGCAAATATCACGTGACAGCCTTAGCAAACTCAACCGTCTGCTTTTCGACAAACTGATCAATCTGATAATAAATATCTCTAAGCTTAGCAGCTCGTTCAAAATTTTGAGTATTAACGGCCTCTAAAATCAGATTTTTAATCTTTTCTTCTATAGGTTTGGTATTTCCTTTGAAAAAAGAGACAATAAGTTTATTGTAGTCAGGAGCTGGCAAATCTGATTTTGCACACCGTCCTTTACATAGCTGAAAATAGTAATCACTACAAAGTTTTTTTTGATTGAACTGAGAGAGTGGACAAGTTCTATACTGGATAATTTGCCTGAGATATTGGAGAAATTTTTTAAGTTCTTTGGTATTATGCTTTGGTCAAATATAGGTTGCTCCATCATTGAGCTTTTTTCTCGTAATGAGGATTTGAGGAACGGGATGACGAGTAAGTTTGATATAAGCATAGGCATTGGCTCCTTTGAGCATATTATTGAAAGGAGGAAGATGTTGCTTGATAAGATTAGACTCCAGATAGAGACTTTCAGATTCATTTTCTACAACGATAAAATCAATATGATCTGCCTGTGCAAGCATATCTTGTTTTCGCACCGATCATGGAGTAAAATATTGAGAAACTCTCTTGTAAAGATTTTTTGCTTTCCCGATGTAGAGAATCTCATCTTTGGAAGTTTTGAAAAGATAGACTCAAGGTTTTTGCGGGATATGTGTAATATCAAGCGGTTTAAGCATAGATGTAAATAAAAAAGTTGAAATCTGACTTTATTGTGACGATTTTCAAGCAAAAAACAAGGGGAAAGATCAGATTTTTTATTTTTTTAGAAAATTTTAGTTAAGAAAAAACGCCCTATAAAAAGGCGTCTTTTGTATTGGAGAATATTATTCTTCATCCATTTTCTTAACTTTTCCAGCTCTTTCTTCGATAATCTTCTTTTCGATCATTGCAGGAACTTTTTCATAGTTAGAGAATTCCATTGAGAAGGCAGCTCTACCTTGAGTATTGGATCTAAGGTCAGTAGCATATCCGAACATCTCAGAAAGTGGAACTTTTGCAGCAATAGCTGTAGCGTTTCCTCTAGGAGTTTGTCCAAGGATGATACCTCTTCTAGATGAAAGATCTCCCATCACAGTACCTACATATTCTTCTGGAGTTACAATTTCTACAGACATGATAGGTTCAAGGATAGCTGGTGAAGCTTTCATAAATGCTTCTCTAAAGGCCTTGTAAGTAGCAACTTTAAAGGCAACTTCAGATGAATCAACATCATGGTAAGATCCAAATACAGGAACAACCTTAACATTGATGATAGGGAATCCAGCAAGCACACCTTGTGCCATAGTTTCTCTCGCTCCCTTATCAATAGCTGGGATAAATTCGT
>ERZ773061.6-NODE-6-length-109656-cov-8.938723_pt1 | contig 109656 bp, 84 predicted proteins | sample MGYA00580627_ERZ773061 | MGnify/ENA primary metagenome ERZ773061 (study PRJEB29015, sample SAMEA2738119) | human oral metagenome | biome: human oral; feature: human-associated habitat; material: saliva | place: China | collected 2223 ...
CTTCGCTTGTATATCTCCTCAAGGTCTTTTACATCAAGCTCAAAGTTATTGGTCAACAGGACAACTGACTTATGTGAGTTGTCACTCCACAGTTCCACTCGTCTTGCCTGGTGTCTTATCTCCCCCTTCTCAAAGACAATCTCCTTGTCCGTATGGGTAACCAGCCCATCAGGACTTACATAGGTTATTGAAGATAACCCTCTGTATGTAAGGCTCTTTTTCATCTTGGTCACATAGCATACGCCTTCCTCTGTAAGTCTTTGGAACTGTGTATAATCAACGTATGCTCTATCCATTGTAAGGGTTGTTATTGAAGTTTTTTCGCAGAAACAAAAGTAACAAAAAGGGCTGAAATCCGAGTGAGGATTTCAGCCCTTAACTTTTATATAACAAAAATGTTTACCGGACAGCAATAAAAAAATACCAAGCCCGTGGAGGCTTGGCACTTCTTTATGTCGTATGATACTACTACTATGGTATGACGATAAGTTCAAGGCTGTCAGATTTGACTTTCACTTTCAGCCAGTCATAAAGCTGTTTTCTATTGTCTTTGGCAAGTGGCTTGCTTGTTTTGACTACAGCCACGATGTGATTTTTAATCAATGTTGTGTCGGTGAATGATTCAGAAGCCTTTGAAAGTATAATGCTCTTTGCAGTAGGACAGATAACCTTAAGCTCGTCTTTCATATCGTTTGCCAGAACAGGATAATGCGTATAAGAAGTTAGCTCCTTCTTTAGCACATCGTTGTTATATATAAGTTCTTGCCATTCAGACGTATTCTTATCTCCTACGAATAACTGATCTTTCTTCTTGTGTTTCAGAATCAATAAACTGTCAGAGGTTGTACCTTGTATGACTTTTAGTTTATAACCTTCAAGCTGATAGTCTGTCATTGTTTTTTGTGCTTTTGCTATTGTGTCCGCAGGGATAGGATTACCCACAGCCACTACATGAAGCGTTTTGGTTTGGGGGTCATATTCATGTGAGAGGATATTAGTTCCACTATAACTAAGTTCTTCTGCTATAAATTTCTTAATATTGTTTTCAAAAACACTTTGCTTAATGATGTTCCATGTCATGTAGCTGGCAGGAAGTATTGTAATGATGATAATGCTAACGATGTAAAGATTTACTCGTTTCATTTGATCAAGATTAACAAACTTCTTTCTATTAAAACGTAATAGGCGTACACCAAGACAGGTTGTAAAAGCGATAAAAACAGTATTGATGAAGTATAGGTAAAATGCCCCAAAGAAGTAGGACGTGTTTTGCACAGCAAGTCCATAGCCTGCTGTACAAAGTGGTGGCATCAATGCTGTAGCAATAGCAACACCTGGTATTACGTTGTTTTTTCCTTTTGTTGCCATAGCTAAGAAGCCAGCAGCACCACCAAAAAGAGCTATCAATACGTCATAAAGGGTAGGCGATGTGCGCGCTAAGAGTTCGGATTGAGCATCCGTGATAGGTGTAAGTGTAAAGTAGATTGTTGCGGTAACAACGCTGATGAACGTACTTATCAAATATTTTTTTATGGACTGTTTGAATAAGTTTAAGTCAGCAATTCCAATTGCTAATCCCATACCGATGATTGGTCCCATCAATGGTGAGATTAACATTGCACCAATTATCACCGCGGTTGAATTTACATTTAAACCTAATGAAGCAATAAATATGGCACAGATGAGTATCCAGAGGTTAGCCCCCTGAAAGCTAATTCCATCCGTTATTTGTGTAATAACATCTATTTTGCTATTTTTGTCAGGTAATACGTTGAAATAGCTTTTAATTATTTGCCATAATGTTGGGTTACTTTCTTGTTGCATGTTGTTTTCTTTTTTGCAAAGGTACTTATTTTAATGGAAAGTTTCAAATATTTTCATATTTACTATTAAGAGGTAGGGTGGTGTCTCATAGTTAAGTTGTTTCCATATTTATTATCTAACTTCAGAGTTGAGGTTATATTTACTCTTTGTTGTTTAAAAAAAAGAGTACCAAGAAAACTTGATACTCTTTTTATTTATGTTAGATTTTAGTGTGCAATTTACTTGTCACCCTCCATCTTCTTCTTCAAGTCAGCGAGTACGTCGAGATCACCAAGTGAAGTACCAGCAGCAACGTTGTTGATCTGTGCTGGCTGATCCTGCTTGCGTGCGGCATTAGCTGCATGACGTGGGCGACGTGGCTCTTCCTTAACCTCCTCGAAAGTACGAGAGTGAGAGAGGATGATGCGCTTTGTGTCCTTAACGAACTCAATAACCATGAATGGGAGTTCCTCGCCAAGCTGTGCCTGTGTGCCATCCTGCTTAACAAGATGCTTAGGTGTTGCGAAGCCTTCACCACCTTCATCAAGAGTAATCACTGCACCCTTGTCCATAGACTCGGTGATCTTACCATTGTGGATAGTACCTGGCTTGTAGATTTCCTCGTACTCATCCCATGGATTTGACTCGAGTTGCTTGTGACCAAGGCTCAAACGACGGTTCTCTTTGTCGATTTCGAGAACAACAACCTCAATCTCTGCACCCTGTGATGTGAACTCTGAAGGATGCTTAACCTTCTTAGTCCAAGAGAGATCGCTGATGTGGATAAGACCGTCAACACCTTCCTCAAGCTCTACGAAGATACCGAAGTTAGTGAAGTTACGAACCTTAGCGATGTGCTTAGAACCTACTGGGTACTTCACTTCGATAGTCTCCCATGGGTCTTCCTTCAGCTGTTTGATGCCAAGAGACATCTTACGCTCGTCGCGATCGAGGGTGAGGATTACTGCCTCTACCTCATCACCAACCTTCATAAACTCCTGTGCTGAACGCAAGTGCTGGCTCCAGCTCATCTCAGATACGTGGATGAGACCCTCAACGCCTGGCTGAATCTCAACGAATGCACCATAGTCAGCCATAACAACTACCTTACCCTTAACGTGGTCACCAACCTTAAGGTTAGGATCAAGAGCATCCCATGGGTGTGGAGTGAGCTGCTTGATACCAAGAGCGATACGCTTCTTATCCTCATCAAAGTCGAGGATTACAACGTTGATCTTCTCATCGAGTGTTACAACCTCGTGTGGATCACTTACGCGACCCCATGAGAGGTCAGTGATATGTACGAGTCCGTCAACACCACCGAGGTCAACGAATACACCGTAAGAGGTGATGTTCTTAACAGTACCCTCGAGGATCTGACCCTTCTCAAGATGAGAGATGATCTCCTTGCGCTGTGCTTCAAGCTCTGCCTCGATGAGTGCTTTGTGTGATACGACAACGTTGCGGAACTCTTGATTGATCTTAACAATCTTGAATTCCATAGTCTTACCAACGAATACATCGTAGTCACGTATAGGGTGAACGTCAATCTGGCTTCCTGGAAGGAATGCTTCAATGCCGAATACATCAACGATCATACCACCCTTTGTGCGGCTCTTGATGTAGCCCTGAACAATCTCATCGTTCTCCAAAGCCTTGTTGATGTTCTCCCAGCTCTTCTGCAGGCGTGCCTTCTTGTGTGAGAGTACGAGCTGGCCACGCTTGTCTTCCTGGCTCTCTACGTAAACCTCAACCTTGTCGCCTGGCTTGAGATCTGGATTGTAACGGAATTCTGAAGCAGGGATAATACCATCGCTCTTGTAACCGATGTTTACTACTACTTCCTTCTTGTCAACTGAGATTACAGTACCTTCAACAACCTGATGCTCCTGGATCTTGTTGAGTGTCTCATCGTAAGCCTTAGTAAGATCGCTCTTGCTAGCGCCATTCTGTGTTCCGTTCTCGAACTCGTCCCAGTTGAAGTCAGCTAAAGGCTGTACATTCTTGACGTCTTCAATTTTTGTCATAAAGTGTTTAAAAAAATAATTTAATTAATAAAGTTTGACTTTATATGAACTCTAATGGGGCTTAATATCCCCAAATCGAGCGCAAAGTTACTAATAATATTCTGAACATCAATGCTTTTGCGGGTCTTTTTTAACCTTTCTTCTCTTTACACCGAAAATATCCCAGATGTGGTTAAAGTCCTTTTTCAGGATGATACCCACACCTTGTGTGGTCAGTGAATTGCGAGAGAAGTAGCGGTCGTTGGTCTGATTATAGACACGGAAGGCTACGTTCCCACTTGGGAAAAGGAGGTATCTGATGTCGAAATCTCCAATGAATGAGGAGCTGTTTTTAGCTACATTATCACGATAACCGAACTGCCCGTTGAAGAGTAAACGGTTGTTGAGCATGCTACCAGAGAGAAGTCCTTCGTATTCAGCATTGCTAAAGCCTTCGTTTCCTGTGGCAATGTTTGCTCCAAAGTTCCAGTTTCGGTTGTTTACTAAGTTGGAAAGGACTGTGTTGATCTGCTGGGAGATTGTTCCGGAGAGCAGACTCTGCATGGCAAGTGAGGTCTGACTTGGTCCTAAGTCTTTCTGTGCCATGTTGTTATTGTTGTTGTTTTGGGGATAGAACCTGCCGACAGCAAGTAGGTAAAGCACCTGGTTGTTCATCTCCTGTTCGGAGTTAAGAATGGAACGTACCATCTGTTGTGCGTCGGAGGAGAGCGTCGGAAGATCCAAATCAAAGGATACTGTTGGTGCTGCTGGTGTCCCTTCGATATTTAGAAGACAGTTTACTTTCGTGTTGTTATGTGCAAACGAATTGCCCAAACCTAAGTCGCTGAGCGGTACGGAGTTGATGGTGTATATTCCTTTTAGGTTGAGTGCAGCATTGAAAGGGTCACCTCCAAAAGCAATTGTTGACCCTGGCTGGAAGGAGAATTGCTTCTTGATGATGTTCTGTATGGTCAGACTGTAGAGTCCATGGTCTATGTTATAGTTGCCAAAAAGCTGGAATGCACCTTTATTATAATAGGTGGCACGGAGAATACCTGAGCCGTTCAGTGTGATGTTATCGCCTGTTGCTTCATCAAGGAGTACTCCTAAAGTGAGGTTAGGATTGGTCTTCAGGAGAAAATTGATGTGCAGATTGCTCGGTATATCTGCAAAGCTATTATTGTCGTTGGCGTCAGATGGTGTGTGTGTGGCGGCTGGTGCCGTTACGGAAGAAGGGTTGCTCGTCTCTGGAATTAGTACAGTATTACTGTCTACGGGTGTGGAAATCCAGTGGATAAAGTTGTTTGTCCCTACGTCACCTGCCGTTGCTGCGTTGTAAGTAATAAAGGTATTCTTCTCTGGTTCCAGCTCAACATTCATTGTTGTCTCACCCGGTCCACCTTTAATGTCACAGTTTCCTGTGCCGTAGACAACACCCCAGAATGTCTCTTTGCTGGTGTGTCTTGGGAAGTAATAGGACAGAAGGTTATGTGCTTCGACGTTGATGTCATAAGTGAGGTGGGTGAGGGAGTTGTGGTGTAAGCCTCCCGTGACAATACCGATGTTCCCTTTTGGATCATAAACGGTATCTGTTGCAAATGTAATCTCATTCGGTATGAGTCTGACATGACAGTCTTTTAATGTATAGGTAACGCCAATAGGTTTGATATGGATGGGGCCGTTGGCAATCATATCACCCTCAAGGTTTATGTCATCCAGTGGTCCTACCACCTTACACCAGCCTTCAGCCTGTGCGTTTATATCACTCATGAAGGAACCACAGAAGCTCTTTAGGAAGTAAAGGTGTGTTCTGTGGGCGTAAATAGGTAAGTTGATATAACTGTTTTTGATGTCAACATATCCCTTTATGTCCGTATAAGAGTCTGCGCCAGCATCTGCTTTGGCATCTATATTGATCTTTCCTTCTTGTTCTTTGTAGTTTACTTTCGCTTGTAATGTCCCCATGTCGCCCTCTTGGAACGTGAAATCACGCACGGTAAGGGTTGCATTTGCCTGTGGATGAGAGAAGGCGGAGTGGATAGAAGCCGTACCTGACGCTATACCAGAGAAGTTTACGCTGTGGAAATTGACAATGTCTAATATGTACGGGACGTCGATATCCTTCAGTGTTACCATGAGAGAATCCTCTGGATCGCCTGATGTCTGTCCGTTGACAACGATGTGTTGGTTGCGGTTTGATATCTCAAAATGGTCTATAGACAGGTTGTTGTGATAGTAAGACAGATCGGATGGCTGTAGCTGTAACGTGATTGTGTCTACAGTTATCTTGGAAGGGTTGAAGTGTAAGTCTGTCTGTAATGCTCCATGATGATGACTGAAAGCTGCCAATGTATTGATATTACCATGTAGAACGGTGCTTCCTGGCATCTGGAAAGCAATGTCTGAGGCCACTTTATCATTGGCAATACTCCCCTTTGCTTTGACAATTACGTGTGGTCCTTGTGCCCCTGCGCGTTCTCCAAAGAGGTTGACGAGGAGTCCTTCAGGATGCGTGTCTATTGAGAGGGACACATGTCTGAGCTTATGACCATTGTATGTGAGTGATGGTGCCGATGCATCCATAGTGATAGTATGTGCCTGATCATTCACCCTACCAGCAATACTGATAGGATAATGAGAGGTGAGGGACGTCTTAAAAAGTGTATTGAGGAGTTTCGTATCATCCATACGGAAGGAGAAAACATAATTGTTTTTGCTTCTTGTCAACTGATAAGAAGGTTTCTGGTGGATGACACTTGGTAAGTAATGGCTCAGAATATTTGTGATGCTTTGTGGTAATGAGGAGTAAGTATACTGTCCGTTGAGATGTATTTCGCCAAGTTCTGACGTGACATCCAGCGACTTCATGAGTGCACCACTGCTGGCTTTGGCATTCAGATGGTCTATATTGATGTCTTGTCCTTCGCCCTTCATGAAGAATGATGACACTTGTAACGTTCCGTTTAGGTTGTCTACGGAAGAGTAATGACCATTAATCTGTGAGTTGAAGGATATGTCTCTATCTCCCAAAGCATCTGAAAGTTGCAGCTTATGGAGGTTTACATTATCAGCATTGATATTGATGTTCGCTGAGAGTACACCTTTTTTGTTGATGAAAGCGGAAATATTTGAAGCTTTTCCACTTACTTCTAACTTGCCATTGGGATCATTTATTGCTATTTCTCCATTGAAAGCATCATGCTGGAGAAGTCCATCTACATGGATATTCTTGTAGGTGTAACCCTTATAGGAGAAAGAAAAGACATCTCCTTTGGCTGAGATGCGTGTGAGATCAGTGCTACCATCAACGGCAATCTTGGCAACAACCTTCCCGAAATCAGGGTTTGCTAATACCTCACCAATGTTGAATCCTGGTGTGATAACAGTGCCACGGAGGTTTTTACCATGCATAGAAGCCGACAGTCGGGCACTACCTGCGTTGGAATTTAGGTCACCGCGTGCAGTATAAGTATTGTCTTGCTGACTGATAACGCCCTTATAGTAAATGTTCCCAAGGTTGCTTATGGGATCAGGGAGTGGCTTTTTTGCTACTTTTGCAAGGTTTATGAGGGTGTTATGTCCTATCCTTAATGGTGCGAAAGTAATGTTCCATGAAGGCTTCGTGTCGTAGTCCTTTATCCACCCTCTGGCTTTCAGAAGTGTAGACTCAGTGGAAGAGGAGACGGTTAGTTGTCGAATTGCTACAGAACGGTTCGTTCCTCGCGCACTTAAGACGATTCTATAAGGGTTCCTGAGGAGGCGTAAGTCTGGTAAAAATGTGGAGAGATCTGAAGGTTGTAGAGTACCATAAAAACCTTTAATGTTAAACCTTAAACTGTTGTTTATCAGCTTTTTGTCCTTTAACCCATAATGTGCTTTTATCTCTTCCAGAGCAATTTTGCTGTTAGGGAATTGCAGGTTGAAGGCTGTAAGACTTGCTTGTCGTTGGTTGGCATTGACTTCAAAGGTCAGTTGCTGTACATCTAAGCCTGCCGATTCCTTGCATGAGAAACTCCTTAGGTTGGCAATAACACTGTTATCGTCAAGTTTATCAAGGACGATATGGGTGGAGATATTGGTTATGTCCAGGTGATGAAGGTTGAAGCGGTGGGGTGTTTGTGGTGCATCATATTGATTATATCGTATGGAACCATTGCGTATGACAAGACTATTGATGGACAAGTGCAATGGCTTTTTATTGCTTTGGTCCTTTGAAGCCAGTGAGTCCAACACGAATTGATAGTTGGGCTTGCTGTTTTTTGTCGTTTTGTAGAGGTCAGCCTTCAGACCAAAGAGTTGTGCAGAGGAGATATTGATAGCTCCAGATTGAAGGAGTGGGATGAGATCGACCTTTGCTCCAATGCGTGAAGCAGATAACATCTTCTTGTGATGCTGGTCATAAATGAGTAAATCGTCAATGATAATGCGGTTTAGGAAGCCTAAATCAATATGTCCAATACGTACTTCTGTACCAAGTTTCTCGGATGCTAAGTCCGCTATTTTAGACCCAATACTCCCCTGTACTGCTGGTATATGTAGCAGCACAATGGTGACGATGTATAAACTTATAATCGTCCATACAATCCAACGGATGGTCGTTCTAATTCTCTTCAATGCGTTTACAAAACTACAAAAAAAACGTTTTATACTGAAATTATTATATATAAATGTGCCAAATGTACTTAATTTTTGCTACATTTGCAGAAAATAAGCTACGCTCGGCAATCCGAAAGCATTCCTTTCATTGCTCTTGCTTGCATTATTTTTGCAGAAAATAAGCTACGCTCGGCAATCCGAAAGCACTCCTTTCATTGCTCTTGCTTGCATTATTTTTGCAGAAAATAAGCTGCGCTCGGCAATCCGAAAGCACTCCTTTCATTGCCTTTGCTTGCACAATCTATCGATGAAATAATATAAAAACTCGCAATAATATCATTTTTATGGCAAATGTAATTAAGTTACGAAAGGGCTTAGACATTAACCTGATTGGATGCGCACAGGAGCAGTTGCTGCCAGTTAAGCCGTCGAAGGAGTACGCTTTAGTACCTGATGACTTCACTGGATTGACTCCTAAGGTGGTTGTCCGTGAGGGAGATCATGTCCGGGCTGGTGACCCTTTGTTTGTTGATAAGGGTTGTCCAGAGGTAAGTTTCGCTTCACCTGTGAGCGGTTCGGTCACAAGTGTCGAACGTGGAGAGAGGCGTAAGGTGTTACGTGTTAAGGTTGTTGCTGATGAGCAGCAAGAATTTGTTGATTTTGGAATAAAGGATTTGGCTGGTTTGTCAGCAGACGAGGTGAAGGATTGTCTGTTGAAAGCCGGTCTTTTTGGTTTTATAAACCAGCTTCCTTATGCTGTCAGCACACGTCCTGATACTACGCCGAAGGCAATCTTTGTATCTGCACTACGTGATAAACCACTGCAGGGCGACTTTGAATTTGAGTTGAAAGGACAGGAAAAGGATTTCCAGACGGGCCTTTCTGCATTGGCAAAGATTGCTAAAGTCTATTTAGGTGTCGGTGTTAAGCAGACTGCTGAAGCGTTGGTAAACGCCAAAGACGTTGAGGTTAACGTCTTCGATGGACCTTGTCCAGCTGGAAACGTCGGTGTTCAGGTGAATCATATCTCACCAGTCAACAAGGGAGAGACCGTCTGGACGGTTGACCCAACAGCTGTTATCTTCTTCGGTCGGTTGTTCAATACGGGTAAAGTCAACCTTACTCGTCGTGTAGCTGTAGCTGGTAGCATGGTGAAGAACACTGGTTATGTGGATGTTCTTGTTGGTACTCCGCTGCAGGATATTCTTGCAGACAACGTGAAAGGTGGCTGTCATGTCCGCATCTTGAATGGTAATCCTCTTACGGGGACTATCGCTACTGATGAGACAGTCCTTGGTGCACACACCTCAGAGGTAACAGTGATCCCTGAAGGAGATGATGTCAACGAGCTGGCAGGTTGGATAATGCCACGTTTCAATGATTTCTCAACCTCCCATAGTTACTTCACTTGGTTGCAGGGAAAGAAAGCATACAACCTCGATGCACGTATCAAGGGTGGTGAACGCCACATGATCATGAGTGGAGAGTACGACAAGGTGTTGCCAATGGACATCTATGGCGAATACCTTATCAAGTCTATTATCTCAGGAAACATAGACAGTCAAGAGCAATTAGGTATCTATGAGGTAAGTCCAGAGGACTTTGCTTTAGCTGAATTCGTTGACAGTTCAAAGCTACCACTGCAGAAAATTGTTCGTGAAGGTCTTGATATTCTCAGAAAAGAAAATGCGTAGGGTTCCGTGATTCCTACATAAAATTTAAGAACCCTATAACGATTAATAATATGAGTTTAAGAAATTATCTCGATAAGATACGCCCAAACTTTGAAGAGGGTGGTAAGCTTCATGCTTTCAAGAGTGTCTTTGATGGTTTCGATACTTTCTTGTATGTTCCGAACGAAACATCCAAGAGCGGTGTCTCTATCCACGATGCGATTGACTCGAAGCGTATTATGAGTATTGTGGTAATCTCTCTGTTGCCAGCATTGTTGTTCGGTATGTATAACATCGGATACCAGAATGCTGTAGCTGCAGGGAAGTTAGCCGATGCAACATGCTGGGGAATGTTCCTCTATGGATTGCTGGCATTGTTGCCAAAGATTCTTGTTTCTTACATTGTTGGCTTGGGTATTGAGTTTGCCTGGGCACAGTGGAAGGGAGAAGAGATACAGGAAGGTTACCTCGTGTCAGGTATTCTCATACCATTGATAATCCCTGTTACCACACCATTGTGGATCCTTGTCCTTGCCATTGCCTTTGCTGTTATCTTCACAAAGGAAATCTTTGGCGGAACAGGTATGAACATTTTCAATGTTGCTTTAGCAGCCCGTGCCTTCCTCTTCTTCTCTTATCCAAGCAGAATGACAGGTGATAGTATCTGGGTAGCAAGCGATTCTATCTGTGGATTGGGCTATACCTTACCTGACGGATTCACCATGGCAACACCATTGGGACAGATTGCTCAGGGTGTAGATGTCAACCATTCCGTCTGCGATATGGTATTAGGATTAATCCCAGGATCAGTTGGTGAGACGTCAGTCATAGCCATTGCCATTGGTGTTGTCATCCTTTTGTGGACGAATATAGCCAGTTGGAAGACAATGCTCAGCGTCTTCATTGGTGGAACAGTGATGGGACTGCTCTTCCATTCTACTGGCGCAACTCCAATACAGTGGTATGAACACCTCGTATTAGGTGGTTTCTGCTTTGGTGCAGTGTTCATGGCAACTGACCCTGTTACCTCTTCTCGCACAGAGACGGGTAAGTGGGTTTATGGCTTCTTTATCGGTGCGATGGCTATCATCATCCGCGTTCTGAATCCAGGTTATCCAGAGGGTATGATGCTCGCCATCCTCTTTGGTAACATGTTTGCCCCACTTATCGACTACTGTGTAGTACAGTCAAACATCAGCAAGCGTGCTAAGCGTGCTAAATAAATAAGGAGGAGAAAGATATGAAGACAAATAGTAATTCTTATACAATTGTTTATTCTGTCATCCTCGTGTTGATAGTAGCTTTCTTGCTTGCGTTCGTTTTCCAGGCATTGAAGCCCATGCAGGATGCTAATGTGCAGCTCGACCAGCAGAAACAGATTCTTTTTGCACTCAATCAGGATCGTAATATGACCAACGAACAGGCTGTTCAGCTGTGGAAGAAGATTATCATTGCTGACGATGTCATCAATGCTGACGGTAAAGTTACCCAAGCTGGAAAGCAAGGAGGCGTTGATGCTGGCTTCAAACTGACCAGCAAAGACGCGAAGGAAGGTAAACTGGCACTGTATCGTTGTAAAGTAAACGGTGAGGATAAGTATGTTATTCCTGTTTATGGTAATGGTCTTTGGGGTCCTATCAATGGCTTTATTGCCATCAACGGAGACAAGCAGACGGTGTTTGGAGCCTACTTCAATCATGAGAGTGAGACTGCCGGTTTAGGTGCAGAAATCAAGGATAATGCCTCTTGGCAGGCTAAGTTCAAGGGAAAGAAGCTCTTCTCTGGTGCAGACAAGCAGAAGATAGCGTTGGCTGTAGAGAAGAAGATTACCGACCCATCAACGCAGGTTGATGCCGTGACAGGTGCTACTCTGACCAGTAATGGTGTTACGGAGATGTTCCAGGCTGATAAGGGTGGACTTCAGCCTTACGTCAAATTCCTGATCAGCAAATAACTGTCTAACCGTTTAATGCAATAAGAAAATGAATTTATTTTCAAAACAAAATAGAGAGGTTCTCAGTAATCCGCTGAACTTGGACAACCCTATTATGGTCCAGGTACTCGGAATCTGTTCAGCCCTTGCCGTCACTTCACAGTTGAAACCGGCAATTGTTATGGGTCTTGCCGTAACGATTATCACGGCATTCTCCAATGTTATTATCTCACTTATTCGTAACACGATTCCTAATCGTATCCGTATCATCGTGCAGTTGGTGGTCGTTGCAGCTCTTGTGACCATCGTTAGCCAGATATTGAAGGCTGTTGCATACGACGTAAGCGTACAGCTTTCAGTCTATGTCGGGCTTATCATCACCAACTGTATCCTCATGGGACGTCTGGAAGCATTCGCTATGACCAACAAACCATGGCCAAGTTTCCTCGATGGTATTGGTAACGGACTCGGATATGCCATGATTCTTGTTATCGTTGGTGCTGTCCGCGAGTTCTTCGGTCGTGGTTCTCTGTTAGGCTTTAAGCTAATCCCACAGAGTTTCTATGATGCTGGATACATGGATAATGGTATGATGTCCATGCCAGCCATGGCCCTCATCCTGTTAGGATGTGTTATTTGGATTCATCGTTCATATTTCTATAAAGAAGACAAGAAGTAGTTATGGAACATCTTATTAGTTTATTCTTCAGGTCCATCTTTGTGGACAATATGATTTTCGCATTCTTTCTGGGAATGTGTTCATTCCTTGCTGTATCGAAGAATGTGAAGACTTCGCTTGGACTTGGTGCTGCGGTAACCTTCGTTTTGCTTGTTACCACACCTGCCAACTATCTCCTGTTGACAAAGCTTTTAGGTCCCGACTGTCTTGCAGATGGTGTCGACCTTACTTATCTTAGTTTCATTCTTTTCATCGCAGTCATTGCAGGTATCGTGCAGATAGTGGAGATGGCGGTAGAGAAATTCTCTCCTTCACTCTATGGTGCATTAGGTATCTTCCTTCCATTGATTGCCGTTAACTGTGCCATCATGGGTGCATCACTCTTTATGCAGCAGCGTATTGGTCTTGATCCATCCAGCACACAGTACATTGGGTCCGTATGGGATGCTCTCATCTACGGTCTCGGATCGGGTATTGGTTGGACTTTAGCCATCGTCGCAATGGGTGCTATCCGTGAGAAGATGGAGTATTCTGACGTGCCAAAGCCATTGCAGGGTCTTGGTATCACATTTATCACAGTAGGACTGATGGCCATGGCAATGATGTGCTTCTCAGGTCTTAAAATCTAAGTAATCAAATGGGACAATTCATAACAACAAGTATTGTAGTATTCCTGATTACCATCCTGGTGCTGGTAATCCTCCTGCTTGTGGCTAAAAAGTACCTTAGTCCGAGTGGAAAGGTGACGATAACGATTAATGGCGATAAGGAGATGACCGTTGACCAAGGTAGTTCCGTCATGGCAACGCTGAACGAAAACGGTGTCTTCCTGCCTTCTGCATGTGGTGGTAAGGCAAGCTGTGGACAGTGTAAGGTGCAGGTTGTTGAAGGAGGAGGTGAGATTCTCGATTCCGAACGACCACACTTCAGTCGTAAAGAGATAAAGGATCACTGGCGACTCGGATGCCAGTGTAAGGTGAAAGGTGACATGGCACTGAAAGTTCCTGAGGCTGTTATGGGCGTAAAGGAGTGGGAATGTACCGTTATCTCCAACAAAAACGTGTCAAGTTTCATCAAAGAGTATAAGGTTGCTTTGCCTCCTGGCGAGCACATGGACTTCATTCCTGGTTCGTATGCACAGATTAAGATTCCTGCTTACGACTGTATTGACTATGACAAGGACTTCGATAAGAATGATATTGGTGAGGAATATTTGGGTCCATGGAAGCAATTCAATCTTCTTTCATTGAAGGCTCACAACCCAGAAGACACCATTCGTGCTTATTCTATGGCGAACTATCCTGATGAGGGTGACATCATTACGTTGACGGTTCGTATTGCTACACCACCGTTCTTGCCACGTCCTCAGGTTGGATTCCAGGATGTACCAACGGGTATTGGTTCGTCTTATATCTTCTCACTCAAGCCGGGTGACAAGGTGATGATGAGTGGTCCTTACGGTGATTTCCATCCTAATTTCACCTCAGGGAAGGAGATGATATGGATCGGTGGTGGTGCCGGAATGGCTCCTCTACGCTCTCAGATCATGTATATGACCAAGACGTTGCATACACGTGACCGTGAAATGCACTTCTTCTATGGTGCTCGTTCACTCAGTGAGGCGTTCTTCCTTGAGGATTTCTGGGAACTTGAGAAAGAATATCCTAACTTCCACTTCCATCTTTCACTTGACCGTCAGGATCCAAAGGCTGATGAAGCTGGCGTAAAATACTATACTGGCTTTGCCGTTAACTGCATTCGTGATGAGTATCTTAAGGACCATGAGGCTCCAGAAGATTGTGAATATTATCTCTGTGGACCTCCTATGCTTATCAAGACAGTTACCGATTATCTTGATAGTCTTGGTGTTGACAAGGATGCTATCATGTATGATAACTTCGGATAATCCACCTCTTAACATATTTATAACGGGAATATCAGTCGTGGTATTCCCGTTTTTTTTGTTCCTATATATATAATAAGGTGTAGAAATGGCAGATGAGATGAAGTTTGATGTTTGCTTGTGAGGGGCACAAGTGGGGGAGTTTGCAGGATGATCAGTAGGCGTCCTGCGTGCTAAAGGCGTTGGCTTTTGGGGGCTAGGAGTGCTAGGAGACCTAGGAATCCTAGGCTTTAAAGGCTATTAGCTAGGGGATTCTTAGGGGCTAGGAGTGCTAGGAGACCTAGGAATCCTAGGCTTTAAAGGCTATTATCTGGGGGAATTCTTGGGACTAGGAGTCCTATGATTCCTAGGTGTCCTAGGCTTTAAAGCTATTAGCTGGAAGCCCTTTTTGTCAATATTCTTCCCATCTGCTTTTCAATCTACGCCCTTTTGCCTTGTAAAAGGGCATGTTTTGCATTGCAAAAGGGCATCTTTTAACGTGTAAAAGGGCGTCTTTTACAATACAAAAGGGCACCTTTTAAAATCCTCTTTGTAACCTTTTGATAATCTGATGGTTATAAAGTCGGATTTTAAAGGATTTCTGTGGAATATTAAAAGAAGAACCTTTAAATTATGTAATGATGTTTCAATGAAGCCACTTTGCCTCCCTCCGTGAAGAAAGATGTATAGTTGACATCACGATACACCCACAATAAATGGAAGAAAAAGCAAAAATAGTGGAAAAAAAGATACATGTTTTCCTTGTATTATCAAAAGATATGTTTAAATTTGCAGAGAAAATTCATTTTGGAATCATTGTTAACTTAAGAATGGGAGACGGTGGCTTTCCCATGATTATGATACCATCATGTATGGTGATTTAGCAATATTACCATATAGAACATACGATTTATAAAATTATTCATTTAATAACAAACCTATCATGAAGTATCATCATGTGTTTAGTTTCACCCGAAGGTTACCGTCCGTAGTAATCCTGATGACCTTTTTTCTGGTCTTCATAGGGACTACTCCGGCGTTCTCACAGGTGCCGGGCAAGCCGTTCTCAATCTCGTTTAAGGACAAGAGCGTGGCTGATATCCTGGATTTCCTTGCAACAAAGGGCGACTACAAGATTAATTATTCCGACGATGTGAAGAATGATTCTCTGCTTCTCACCATCTCATTCGATGACGTCGACGAGCTGAGTGCAGTGGAGAGCCTTTTGTCACATACGCATTTCATGCACAATGTTGATGGAAAAGTCATCAACGTCTTTAAGATGCAGGATGCCAAACAAGGGCAGTACACCCTCAAAGGAACCGTTAAGGACAAGGACGGACAGGGTGTCCCCTTTGCCATTGTACAGATAAAAGGAACATCAAAGGGTGTGACTGCCGACATAGATGGTAACTTCTCCATGCCAATGGACCAACAGGAAGGCAACATAACCATATCAAGTGTGGGCTATGAACCCAAGACTTTGAGGTATAATACGGCAAAAGACCTGAATGTTATCCTTGCTTCTTCAGCCCATTCCTTGGGAGAAGTGACGGTAGTTGCCTATGGTAAGCGTAACACACGTGAGCAAGTTGGTGCGATAGCATCCGTTAAAGCAGAGGATTTACAGAAGGCTCCGTCAGCAAGTATAGAGAACTTGCTGCAGGGACGTATGGCAGGTGTGGATGTAAGTAACCTCTCTGGCTCACCAGGTGGTGGTGGTTCAAAGATTACAATACGTGGTTTCAGCTCGTTGAACCAGAAGGGTATCAACGACGGAACGCCTCTTTACGTCATTGATGGTATCCCTGTGTCAGGTAGTGCAGGCGAGGCTACGGGTGGTATCAACCCACTTGCTGGTCTTGATCCCGCAAGTATAGAGTCGGTTCAGGTACTGAAAGATGCTGCTTCTGCCTCTCTTTATGGTTCACGTGCAGGTAATGGTGTCATCCTTATCACGACAAAGAAAGGAAAATCGGGCAAGTCTGAGGTAAGTGTCAACGTCTCTCAGTCACTCTCTTGGTTGCCAAGTACCCCAATGCAGACCATGGGTAAGGGCGAGCGTGACATCGCTTTGCTTCTTGCAAAGAGCCAGCGTGGCGCACACTATGACTATCTCACGGATAAGATTGTTTATCCTGGATCCTATAAAGATTCGTATGGATGGGACGCTGATAACGATGGTGCATATGACTATCTGTGGCGCAATGGTAGAGTTCTCGACCCTGATCGCCGTTTGCCAGCCATCGCTCAGGACTCTCTGAACACCTTCTATAATAACAAAACCAACTGGTGGAAATACGCTTTCCGTGTTGGGCGCGTGACAAAAGCCGACCTTCAGTTGGCTGGTGGTACGGATAATATAAGGTATATGGTCAATGGTGGTGTCTATGATGAGACCGGTATCATGATCAGTTCCAACTTCCGCCGCTTCAGTTTGTTGAGTAATCTCGACTTCAACCTGTCTACAAAGCTCAGTGCTTTCACACGTATCAACCTCACTTATGCCACACAGAAGGCTGGTTCGGATGGTGGTCGAGTGCAGGGATTGACCTTTGACCCGAAACGAACGTCGACACTTCTGCCAGGAAAGGGGAGTACTGCAGAGCAGATTGCACTGCGTCAGTTGAGGGATATCGACAAGACAAACTCTAATTATAACGTCCGATTGAGTCTCGGTTTGAACTATGACATCATCAAAGGGTTGCGGTTCTCATCCACATACTCACTCGATCACTACTTCACAAGAGTATATACCTTCACGCCAGACTATCTGAAGTACGACCTCAAGTCGGCTGTTGAAGCATCGAACATCGCAATGACGAATATTCAGACTGAGAATATTCTGACTTATAACGTACCACTGTCAACTGATCATAAACTGGAGTTGATGGCAGGTATGACCTATAATTACGACCTGTTACAGAACCTTAGCGGTACTGCAAAGGGTGGTCCGACGAACTCAATCAAGTACGCTGGTGAGGGATGGCCTTCTCTTTTGAATGATGGAGGTACGATAAGAGCAGCGCAAAGCTTCCTTACCAACCAGCAGGAACAGTCGTTGGTCAGCTTCTTAGGCCGTGCTGCATATAACTATAAGAAACGTTACATGGCTGAAGTATCCGTTCGTTCGGACGGATCCAGCGTCTTCGGAAAAGATGTTCGTTGGGGTACCTTCCCTTCAGTGGGCCTTGGTTGGGCATTCAGTGAGGAACGTTTCATGAAGAAACTCTGGTGGCTAAGCTTCGGAAAGCTGCGTGCTTCATGGGGAAAATCAGGTCAGAAGTTCCAGGAACCTTACCTTGCGCTGGGCGTAATGGAGGAGAGTAACATCTTCAATGGCTCGTTGGGCTTGATACCACAGTCCATGGCAAACAAGAGACTGACGTGGGAAGAGAGCGATCAGTATGATGTTGGTCTCGATCTTCAGCTCTTAGACTATCGTTTGAAGTTCAAGTTGGATTATTATTATAAGTATTCCAGCAAGCTGTTGATGCAGTCTTACCTCCCAGGTAACGTCTTCTTGGCAACGAACATGTGGGACAATGCTTCAGCAATATCCAATGAAGGTATTGAGTTTGAGGCTCAGTATGACATCATTCGTAAGAAGAACTGGAACTGGAGTGTAGGCTTGAACCTCTCACACAATAAGAATATGCTGCGCAAGACCTATAACGGTGAGGACCTCAACGACAAGGTATTGGGGCGTCCGGTATATGGTATCTATACCTTCAAGGACGAGGGTATCGTGCAGAAAGAGGATGATATCCCAATGTATCCGAATGCCTCTGGAAAGCTCACACCGCTCTACTTCCAGTCTGTTAACAACCCATTGCGTGTGGGTGGACGTAAGATCAAGGACCAGAACTTTGACGGTGTGATTGATGATAAGGACCTTTACTATGCTGGTAGTACGCTGCCTGCAGTATATGGTGGTCTGAACAGCCACTTGGAATGGAAGGGATTTAGCCTTGATGTATTGTTCAGTTACACCATAGGACGTAAGGTAATGAACATGTATAAGAACAGTGCCTTCACCTTTACCAAGGACTTTGGTGTTATCATGAACTACTTCCACGCCAATGATTTCTGGACTCCAGATAACCGCGGAGCCAAGTATCCTTCCCTCGAATTTGCTGATAAGGATTACATCGGACAGTTTGATGGTAACGTAGACTCGAACATTGAGAACATCAGCTTCCTGCGTTTGAAGCAGTTAGTCATTGGTTATCAGTTCCCAAAGACATGGTTGAAGGGTACATTCATTAAGGATGCAAACATCTATCTCAGTGGTGAGAACCTCTTCTTGATAACTAATTATTCTGGAGTTGACCCTGAAGTCATCAATCCTTATACAGGAAAAGACGACGGAACACAGTATCCTTTGAACAGAAAGGTGACCTTGGGACTTAATTTAAAATTCTAATTGAGAATGAAAAGAATCATATATCTTTCGTTATGTGCCTGCCTTCTCACTTCCTGCAGCCTCGATCTGCAGCCGGAGAACGGTCTTACATATAGCAATTCCTTCAATACTGAGAAGGAATTGAACGCCACAACGACATCCATACAGTATTATATAAACACTACAGTGGGCAATAACTATGACTTTGCAACGGCTGGTGTGTTGGCTGATAACATCTTGGATGGTAAGCAATTACGTGAGTGGAACCCACGAACAGTGATAACAAGTGAGTATTCTTGGAAGGGTTTCTATGATATTATCTTTGAGTCTAACCTGTTGTTGGATAACATTGACAGGACGAAAGACTTGTCTCCTGAGCGTCGGAATTACCACGTTGGACAGGCAGAGTTCGGTCTTGGACTGTCTTATTTCCTCTTGGCTCAACGTTATGGGGATGCTATCATTACAGAGAACTCTTCGGTTATCAAACCTTATCAGCAGTCGTCTCAGGAGCAAGTGCTCGCTGCGGCAATTGAACATGCGAAGAAAGCGTATGACGTTTTGCCTACTTGGGATAAGCTGACTGACCTCAATGGCAATGCAATAACCAATCGTCAGACGGCTTCAAAGGGTACTGCTACTGCTTTGTTGGCACAGATTTATGCGTGGAGAGGTAGTGTTACAGAGCTTTATCATCTGAAAGGTAATGCGCAGGAGGACTATCAGAACGCTGTTAAATATGCCACTGAGCTGATTGATAATAAGGTGGGTAGCTATCAGTTGTGTGCTTCTCCAGAAGTGCTTTGCACCTATCTGTCAAATGAGAAGAGCCCTAATCCAGAGGCAATCTTCAGCCTTTACTTCGATAAGACGCGTTCTGAAAATGTCGTTTCACCCAATGAAATAGCACAGAACTACGTGAGTTGGCCTGTAAGAGAAGATCAGACATTGGCTGATCTGACATCAAGTACCACTTATCAACTGTACAAATCAACGGTAGAGACGCTCTTCTCTGATACAACAGACAAGCGTTTGCAGGCGTTTTTCTATCAGTGGGGGACTCAACATGACATAGATGGCACAGATTATGCCATTATGTATAAGTTCAGAAAGGCTATCTTCGATGCTGACCAATACTCTCCAAGTGGTAAAAGTTACCGTACTGTAGATGCTGATTACGTGTATTGGAGACTGGCAGACATCTACCTTTTGCGAGCAGAATGTAATCAGAAGTTGGGTAATGAAGCACAAGCTATTGCCGACTTGAACGTTATCCGCAATCGTGCTGGTGCCCTTTCTTACCCTTCAACCTATGATACTGAAGGTCTGAAGAAGGCCATCTTCCTTGAAAGAGAGAAGGAGTTTATAGGTGAAAATGACGCGCGTTATGCTGATATCATCCGTAATGGATATGTCAAAGAAGAGCTACAAGGTAAGTTCAAGGTGCTCACCAACCAGGATATACAGAATGGTGCACTCTTCTTACCATTGCCAAAAGACGCATGGCAGGATAAGGATGGACATGTCATTAACAACCTATTGCGCCAGAAACCATATTGGCAGGCATACAACTAATGGTATGCTGGGTTACGAATCTATAATAACTCTGATATAAAGATGAAGAAGATAATATTTCTTGTGGCGTTGTCTTTGGCTATATTAAGCCTCGGCAGCTGTACACAATATAACTTTGATGATACCGGAGTAGCCAATGGTAAGCATGAGACAACCATGTGGGACTACTTCAAAGGTGATAAATATAACTGGCAATTGCTATGTGAGATGGCTGAAAGGGCTGACCTTGTGAGTGTCTTCCAGGGCACAAGCCAGTACGGAAAGAACTTCACTTTCTTTGGACCAACCAGCAATAGTATCCGTCGATACCTCTATGCGAATGGTATGGATCAGGTTTCTGACATACCAGTAGCCGACTGTAAGAGGTTTATCCTCGACTGTTTGCTGCCAGGTAAGCGTGTTATGCTGGATGATTTCAAGGAAGGTGTGAAGTCAACTGACCCCTCTACGCCAGTAGGAAAGGGTGGTGAGATGCTCACAATGGCGTCAGGTAAGCAGTTATGGGTATATTCTTTCCGTGAATCTTACAATGGTGTGGCACATGCAGGACCACTTCAGATCTATCTTGTGTCACCTTCTACGACGAAAACATCCCACGTTGCTTCATGTAACATTGAGACATTGACGGGTGTTGTACACTCTCTTGATTATAACTTCACGCCGGGTGACTTCTAAAGTCACGCTGGCTGAAGAACTGAAAGTATACTGCTTGATTGTCCAAAGTGCATTACTTGAATATCAAAAGTAGCTTACTTGAAAGTCTAAAGTGCATTACTTGAATATCAAAAGTAGCTTACTTGAAAGTCCAAAGTGCATTACTTGAATATCAAAAGTAGATAGCTTGAAAGTCTAAAGTATATAGTTTGAAGGTTCAATGTATCTTACTTGAATATCCAAAGTAGATAGCTTAACAAACCAAAGCATATTACTTGAAGGTTCAAAGCAGATTATTTGAAGGTCTAAAGCAAATTAGTTGAATATCCCAATCATATAAAATGAAGATAAAACGATGATGAAGATAAAGAAAAAAAACATACTGATGCTCTCTCTTATGGCGCTTGTCATAGGCTTTACAGCATCATGCAGCAAGATGGATGTGGGTTATCTCCGAACAGAAGGAGCCTCATTCACTCCTGATTCATTGAATGTTTTCCACAACATTGACTCTACCAGCGTGCAGGCAACAGACAATTTGCCGTTCGTTTCCATACGCATTCAGGGTGTAGCAGGTACCAATCCTGTTAATTATGAGCTATCAAGTGTCAAGGCTGACAGCCCTTCTGCTTCCGAACTCTTTATGAAACTCTATAAAGAAGGGAAGATTTCAGTGGCTGGTGGACTGATCGTTGTCTCACAGGATGCTTCCCGTCAGCTTACCAACGGGCGTTATGTACTCTCTCTTAAGGTGTATAATGAGGACCATGAGGCCATCCTGAAAGATGTGTTTAAGATTGTAGTAACAGACGATGAGTTGCCTACAGCCTAACTCCCGTGGGTTTCTCATACAACAATAAGAACAATATAATAAGGTATTACTTATGAAAATGAAAAGATATATTTATGCGCTTGTAGCGCTTCTCATGTTCGTTTCTCCGCTATATGCTCAAGAGAATACAACGGGTATCAGCTTCTTTAAAGGCACATTTGAGGAAGCATTGGTCAAGGCAAAGCAGGAAAACAAACCGTTGTTTGTCGACTTTTACGCCGTATGGTGTGTCCCTTGCAAGAAGATGGCTAAGACAGTCTTCACCCAAGAGGCGGTAGGTAAGTACTTCAATGAGCACTTTATCAGCCTACAACTTGATGCTGAGAAGGGCGAAAACGTACAGATTGCGAAGAATTATAAGGTTGTTGCCTATCCAACAGTGGCTTTTATCGCTCCAGATGGTAAGGCTTTGTCAGTCAATACGGGTGCTATGAATGCCGATGAGCTCATGGAAGCAGCCAAGATTGTTGCTGGTGAGAGTGTTAGTTTTGAGGAACTTTACAATAAGTACAAGGCAGATAACAATGACCTCGACGTACAACAGCAACTTCTTCTCAAAGCTCCTTCCTTCCTACAGGCGCAGGAAGGCATGGAAGCAGACAAGTGGGTGACACGTCTACAGAAGCTTTATAAGAACTATGTTGCTGCCAAAGCACCAACGAAAATCATCAATGAGAATGACTATAAGATTATTCTTACCCTCGAAGGGGACGATGATAAGGAGCACAAACAGTACATCGTAGACCTCATCAACGACCATCTTGACGACTGGATGAAGGCTATCGGCAAGGCTCCAGCTTACTATATCGCTGAAGCTAACGACATTCTGGCTGAGGATTTGGCAAAGGAGGGCAACATAAAGTATAAGGATTATGTTGAGAAAGTCAAGAATCAGTATGCCAAAGCCTATGATGTTATAGGCTTGAAGGGCATTACTCCTTATGAGAAGTCAAAGCTTTACTTCGATGCTCTCTACAATCTTTATAAGAATAAGGATGTAGATGGATATGTAAAAGCCATGCAAACTTACTTCTCAAAGATGCAGGACAACCTCCGTGCAGCCGACTATGGAAAGGCAGCACAGAACCTTTACATGGCAGCGGGCAAGAGTTTGAAGCCTAAAGATCATGAGGTTGCTATCCAATGGTCGCAGAAAGCACTTTCACAAGAGGATGCTGTCATGGATAGAGTGAACTATATGGTGATGATAGGCGACTCTTATCGTGAGCTGAAGAACTATGCTAAGGCACGCGAGTTCTATAACCAAGCGTATGCAGAGACGCTGCGTTTGGAGAACATGGAGATGCCTCAGGCTATGCTTCAGGACGCCATCAAGCAGAAACTTGCTACTATCGAACTCCTTGAAAAATAAACAATGACAATGTTCAAGAATATCATTAAACAGCTTACGGGCGTGCCTATGGCATTGCTCGTGGGCTTTTTCTTTTTATCGCTGACCCCTGCTCATGCACAGATGAAGGGGCTTCGACAGGGGAAACTACCCAATGGCTTGACTTATTACATCTACAATGACGGCTCTGATGTTGGTGAGGCACAGTATTATCTCTACCAGAATGTGGGTGCTATCATGGAGAATAAGGACGAGATGGGGCTTGCCCACGTGCTCGAACACTTGGCTTTTAATGCCACAGACCACTTCCCTGACGGTGTGATGAACTTCCTTCGCAGTCATAATCTCAATGATTTTGAGGCGTTTACGGGCGTTGATGACACACGTTATGCCGTTCATAACGTCCCAACAAAGGATGCAAAGCTCAATGAACAGATGCTTTGGATACTTCGTGACTGGTGCCATGGCATCAAGATGAACCCACAGGACGTTGAGAAAGAACGCAGTATTATCCTTGAAGAGTGGCGCCATCGTGCTGGTGTCAATCGTCGTCTGACGGATGCCATAGCACCTGTTGTCTATAACAACTCTGGTTATGCAACACATAATGTCATTGGTTCACAGGATTTCCTACGCTCATTCCAGCAGAAACAGGTAAAGCAATTCTATGATAAATGGTATCGTCCGAACCTGCAGTTCATTGCTATCATCGGCGATGTAGACCTTGATCAGACGGAGAAGAACATCCAGGCGGTGTTCAAGACGTTGCCTAACAAGCTCGCACCAGCCGTTGATCCACAGGTTCGTAACATTCCTGACAATGCCGATCCACTCTATCTTCGTTTCATAGATCCCGAGAATAAGAGTGCTTCCTTTGGTCTTTATCAACGTTATAATGTGAAGGGTAACGCTCCAGAAGAGGACAGAGTGCGTCAGTTTATCTTCACAAAATTCTTCAATACACTTGCTCCTAAGCGCTTTGTCATGCTGAAGAATGCTGATAAAGAGAACTTTATAGCAGCTGAGGTGAGCCTTTCTCCGTTGGTGAGGGATTACTATCAGATGGCGTGGGACATGGTTCCTTATGAAGGGAAGGAGCAGAAAGCACTGCAACAGATGCTTGCTGTGCGTGCTAACCTGCGTGACAATGGTTTCACGGCAGCTGAGTTTAATGCTGAAAAGGAGAAGATGTACAGTGGAATGAAGGATGTTCTGGAAGCCAAAGGACTTGGAACACCCGACAATGCACTGATGCTTTTCCGTCAGAACTACCTCTTCGGAATCCCCGTAGCCGACTTCCGTACACAGATAAGTCGTAACATTGAGACGCTTGTAGAGTTGGAAGTAGAGGATATCAATGCGTGGATGAAGTCACTCCTGACGGATAAGAACCTTGCTTTCGTTACTTATTCTAAGTCGAAAGATGAGATGAATATTTCGAAAGAAGCGTTTGAGAGCGCACTGAAAACAGAGCAAAAGGACGAGCAGATGGTGCAAACAAACGATGTTCAGCCCATCACGAAGCTCATAGACTTCAACATTGTACCGGGCAAGATAGTTGCTGAGAAACAACTCAAGACGCTACAGGCGAAGGAATGGACCCTCAATAATGGGGCTAAAGTCATCTATAAATACTTGCCCGAAGCCAAGGGACGCTTCTTCTTTGCTGGTTCATCAGTAGGTGGAAAGTCGATCGTTCCTGCTAAAAACCTTGCTGATTACGTGGCAATGCGTGCCCTGCTGATGCAGTCGGGGGTATATAAGTACAACCGAAACCAGCTGGCTCAGTGGTTACAAGGTAAGAACTTGAATCTCTCATTGTCCTTGGAAGACTACAGTGATGGCGTTGGTGGCAATGCAGCAGTAGCCAATGCAGATGATTTCTTTGCTTATTTGTATCTCGTTTTGTCACGTCAGAACTTCTCAAAGAGTGTCTTCGACAAGTATATCCAGCGCAGTCTCTATCTGTATGACAACCGTCCTACAACGGGTATGGATGCTGTTCAGGACTCCATCCGCCAGCTTCTTTATCCTGCAACGGCTGAGAATCCTCTTCAGAATGAGACCTTCTATAAGTCAATACAGTTCGATGGACTGAGCAAACAGTTCGATGAGCACTTCGGAAATGCCGCTCAATTCACTTATTGTCTTATCGGTGACATCCCAGAGGCACGTGCCAAGGAGCTTGTCACACGCTATATTGGCTCGCTGAAGGGCGATGCTAAAGTGGAAAAACGTATGGTCCGCCCACTTGATTTCGCATCAGATAAGCCACTGATTAAGCGTACCTTCGAAACCGAATCAGATGATGGGATGGCTGAAATAGAGATCTCTTACGATAATAAGGTTGCCCTTTCCGACAAGGAACAGGCTGCTCTGGAAGTGATGCGTGCTCTGTTGGAGCGTCGTTACTTCGATGTGTTGCGTGAGAAAGAGCACCTCACTTATACCGTTGGTGTGCAGAGTGTCTATACGGCACAGCCAAAAGAGAATGAGAGTCTTAGCATTCACCTGCAGACCTCACGTGAGAATGTGGATAAAGCCATCACCCTTGTCTATCAGATTCTTGATGACGTGAAGGCACAACGCTTCTCTCTTGATGATTTCAAGGCAGCAATGGTGCCACTGGCAGTTGATGAAGAGCGCACTGATGCACCACAAGACAACAGTGATCCATCCCTTTGGTTGAGTCTGCTGAATGTCTATGCGGAGACGGGTAATGAGCTTTCGCCAACAGCATCAACAGCTTCAACGCCAGTCTTCAGCACGCTGACACCACAGGATATCGCTGCTGTGGCAAAGAAGATCACCAGTAATGCCAAGCAACGTGAGATTGTTGTGAAGCCTGTTGTACACGAAGGTAAGCGCACAAACTTCTAATATTCTAAGCAGAAAACTGCCGTAGTATCATCCAATACTACGGCAGTTTTCTTTTTCCCTGTCCCTTCCTGCATCCTCAACGTCGGTTATCTTGTTCTCTCCCCTTAGCCTTAGGCAATGCGCTGATACATCGTTTGGTTTTTGTGATATTATCCTTACATTTGTTAACCGCTGCCCAACCCGTTTTTAAGTCATATTCTTTAAAAACTGCCTTTGTAACTGTTTCTTTCACAGATAGTTATATATGGCGTTGCAAAAGGGCGTCTTTTACCATGCAAAAGGGCACCTTTTACACGTCAAAAGGGCATCTTTTACAACGCAAAAGGGCGTCTTTTGCAATGCAATATACGCCCTCTTACTATCCAGTGTGTCATTTTCCTTTACATGACAGTACTCCCTTCTTCCTTCAGAAGTTCCTATAAAGTAAAACCCCATCTTACTTATTGCGTAAGATGGGGTTATCAGTTGAAAAGTATAATCAGTAATCTTTTCTTTGTAATAATGTGTCTTTGTGTTTATTCTGCTACTGGTCGTACAGCGAAACCATACGTACGAATGTTGCGATATAGCGGATAAACCTTGTCAATCTGTATACCCATGACACATCCATTGTTGACATCATTGGGGTCAGCTGACCAATAGTCACCTATTGTTCTACCATAGAACCAAGCGCCATACTTAGAATCACGGTATCCGAAAGCCGGGAATCTGATCGTTGCATTCCTACTGCTGTTTGTCCAGAAGAGATGCCCATAGTTTGCGTTATAGGCTGCCTGAACATCAGTTCCGTTCACGTTCATAGTGCCTTCGTTGAGTCCGTTGGCAGTGAAACCAGTGAAAGCAGCGTTTGAAGGAACACTGAATCCTACAGGAGAAGGGTCATAAATCGTCTTAACAACAGGAGTATTGTTTACCTGATTAGGGTTACTTGCCGTTCTGTTGTTGATTGACCAGAGGTTATAGAAGTAATAATACTTTGTCAAACCAGCATTCGCATTAATGACTCCTGCGCCATTTGTTCCTGTTATATAGAAGTAACCAGGGTTCTGAATGATGTTCTGCATGTAGATTTGGTCGCCTGCATTCTGTTTGATAGAGCCCTGTCCAAGAATTGTATTTGTACCAGGGAATGGGTCTTTACGTCCCCATTGATACATGTTTGCACTACCTTCGTTCTTCTCTACACCGTCATTTTGTGTGATAGTAACCACTGCCTCTTGCTTATTACCACCATTACCAATAGCCTGTTCAACCCTGATCTTTACAGTACGAGGCGCAGAATAGGATGTTCCTTTCCATGCTGTTGGCTTCCAACCGAGTGTCTCCTCTGTGAAGTTGAACACCTTTCCCTGTTTATTGGTTACTGGAATCTTGGTTAAAGCATCCTTTGGTGCAAACCATAAGTGCCATGACCAGAGGATAGTGTTACCTTTCTTGACAGCTATGACGGCGTTACCACTCTTGAGATTTGCCTTTGTTACTTCGAATTTCACAAATGCATTGCCACTTGCATCACGATAGATCGGTGCTGAAGGGAGGGTAACGAGGTTAGCGCCATCAGCCCAAACCACCTGTGCACCATTGATACCATTGTTGGCTTTATTATTGGTTTTCTCAATCCAAGGATCTGTGATTGGACTTCCATCATGGTCTACGAGCGTATGAAGAATGACATCTCTTGTAGCTGCAGGACTACCAAACGTAACGTTTGTTACGGGTGCTGAACTCTTATAAGCACTGGCATTTGTTGCTCCATTCTTAATGGCATTACCATAAACTAACGGTATACTGTAGTATCCCGGAGCTGAAATAACATAGCAGTTGGCTGTGTTCTGTACAGCACTGGCACCTGTATTGTTTGACAGGTTATATGGATTTGCAGCCGAACCCAGCGGTGTTGCATCTTGAAGTTCCTTGTTACGTTTAGCTGCAAGGTCGATGACGTCATTGCTGAGTGTTGCTACTCCTTGCTCAGCAGCAGTACCTCCGTTACCTGACTCCTTGGTAAGTGATCTCAACCAAGTAGGCTTGTTCATTGTCCATGTTGCTCCATTGTCCTCGCTATAACCAGTGATCTTCCACGCAATTGGCTTCTTAGTTCCGTCAGGAGCAGTGCGATAACTTGTTATACCATAGTTACCTGATGTTGTTTTGTTGTATGCAACAGCCTCAGGACTGGTAGCTTCCAGCGTGTAAGTCCAGGTTGATGTCTTTTCACTTAGCTTGTAAGTACGTGTCGTCCCCTGCTCCCATGAACCCTTGAGAGGGATGGAAATAGATGTGTTATCAGTGAATGTGATCACCGCAGTAACCTTGTTTGTCAGTTCCTGTGGTATCAAATAGAAGGTATAATTGTCCTTAAGATTCTCGAAACGAACGCCAGTTGAATACTTCGTTACGTCCCTTATGATGCTGTTAGGGTTCTCGTTAGTTCTGTAATTCAGGTTATCTAACTTGACATCTCCACGTGTGTTATACCCCGTAGACACCCATTGAGCACCTGTACCATCATACTTATTAGAGATGATATACTTGCTTTTCAGCAATACATTCTTAAGGGTAATCTCTTTAATGGTCTTGTCGAACGACAGATTTTGCCCTACTGCAAAACGTATAGCAGTAAGTGCATGACGGAAGTTAAGACTTGTTTTTGGTGCCTGGAAGCGTGTCGCATATTGCACATCACCAGAACATGCAGTCATAAAGTCTACCTGTTGCCTTACATCTGGGTTCGTTGTGAACTCAACAGTTACGTTACCTGAAGCATCAGGGTAGGCGATGTTCGACTCAGGATAGGCTGCATAGAAACGGCCAAAAGGCTTGTACCATGACCAACGGATAGGAGTGTATAGCTCACCGGAGTTCTTTGTCTTCGCACTATTGAACCAATTCTCGTTGATATTGCTAACTGCTGTACCGCGAATACCTGTTGTTGAGAAGTCGCCAAGCGACATTCTGTTTACGATATTGGCACGTGTGCCAGCATCAACCTTGACCGGATTGACACCTTCTACAGTCGTTTCAATCAGACAAACATCAAGTCCTGCTGCGTTCTGGGCCTCTAACTTGCGTCCCATTAGCTCTTGTTGAGACTGTGATGAGCCGTTGGCAGCACGTGTCAAAACACCTCCACGACTAAGAATCTCCTCTTGGGCATCGTTAATTTCGAAGTGTACAACGGCTTCGTTATCGCCATTGTTTGCGTTATCTCCTAATGTCTCGTCCGAGCATGAAGCCACAGTCAAGGCAAATGTTCCTGCAAATAATGGCAGCAAAGTGTGTAGAAAAGATATCTTTTTCATTCTTCTTGTTCTTTTATTATCTGAGTATTTCTATCCTTCGAGGTTGTCATCATCACCTCCATCAACTGGTGTTAGAGGTTCAACCGTAACAGTTCCAGCGGGATTACCACCTCCTCCAGGGCGCACATTAGGGCTTGAGACTAAGAGATGGCTGTCTTCTGCTACATCAAAGACGGCAACATGCGGTCTGATGTAGTCTTTTTTAAATTGAGTTTTAATTTCCTTCATTTTTTTAGTTATCATAAACTTATCACCAACCTCTTGTTAAAATGATCCTGAAAAGGAGGTGTTGATATTGTAAATATTGACTTGCATGATGATAAATCATGCACTGTTATCCAGGGATTTATCCCATATTATGATTAATTCGGCTGCAAAGTTACTAATAATATATATCACTTCCGTTTTTGTTTTGTTAATTTTATTATTAATTAACTGTATAAATTCCAATTTAGAATGTGGCTTTTCGTGTCTCATTTTATGCTAATAGAGGGTGAAAACCTTTGTTTTAGGGGCTGATAGACAGTTGGTTTTGCGTTTTGAATGGTGCTGACTTTTATATTGAATGGCTTTCTTTTATTTAATAAAGTATTGTTGATGGAAGTTTAAAAACTCATAAAAGGAGTTTAGTTTCATTATGGGTGATGTTCGTTTTATCATGGATTTGGAGGCAGGGGGATGTCTTTCTGTGGTTACAATGGCTGCAATAGGGGAGTGGGCGGTGGACTGCTATCTTACGGATTAGGCTTTATTTACATGCTTTTGGGGCTGAATCTATAGTTTTTTCTTTACCTTTGCAATACTTCTTTCTTGCTTTTAACAAGGGAAAAGGCGGCAGGAGAGAGGATATTATTAAGGAGAATGAAGATGAAAAAAGGATTGGTATTAGAGGGAGGAGCCATGCGCGGACTGTTTACCGCAGGTGTATTGGATGTTCTGATGGAGCATGATATATGGCCTGATGGCGTTATTGGGGTTTCGGCAGGTGCTGCTTTCGGGTGTAATATGAAGTCGAAACAACCGGGACGTGCGCTCAGATATAACAAGAACCTGGTCAATGACTGGCGTTATTCATCCTTACGTTCCCTCCTGACGACGGGTGATTACTTCGGAGGAGACTATGCTTATCACTATGTACCACGCCATATTGACTATTTTGACGTTGACACTTTCTCCAAAAATCCTATGGAATTCTGGGTTGTTTGTACGAATGTAGACACGGGAAAGGCTGAATATAAACGGCTGACGGAGGTAGATTACGACAGTTTAGAGTATATTCGGGCTTCTGCTTCCATGCCTATTGCTGCCCGTATCGTCACTGTTGATGGGAAAAAGATGCTTGATGGCGGTATTGCAGACTCTATTCCGCTTCGTTTTTTTCAGCAACAAGGCTATGAAAAGAACCTTGTTGTACTCACCCAACCAGCTGGTTACGTGAAAAGACGTAGTCCGTTGATGCCGCTCATGCGCATGTGGCTGCGTCGTCATCCACGTATTGTGCAGGCTTTGGAAGACCGTCCTGCTATGTATAATGCCGAGTTAGACTATATAAAAGAGGAGGAATCGAGGGGTAAAACACTCGTTCTTCGTCCGCGAAACAAGCTGACGATTGGGCATATCTCCCACAATCCTGATGATATGCAGATGACATATGACCAGGGAAGGGAGGTTGCTTTGGAGCATTTAGAGGAGATAAAAGCCTTCTTTCAGTCGTAAACTACAAGGTAAGAAGTCCGCGACAGCCGTCTTCAATCAGGTCAAGTGCCAACTCAAAGTCCGCTGATCCGCCGTAATAAGGGTCTGGAACACAAGTGGCATGTGGGTGTTCAGTGAAGAAATCAGCCATACGAAGCACCTTCGCACGTGCCTTTTCGTCCGTAGTTTGTGATGTTATGTTGCGGAAATTGTCCTCATCCATTACGATAATATGGTCGAATCGGTCGAAATCTACGCTGGAATCGAACTGTCGGGCATGATGATCAATGCGGTAACCACGCCGATTCCCATGTTCACGCATGCGTTTATCGGGCAATTGTCCTATGTGCCAGCCTCCGATACCAGCTGAATCAATCTCGTATTGACAGCTCAGCCCACGTTCATCTACCATGTGTTGCATGACAGCATGGGCTGCCGGAGAGCGACAGATGTTGCCTAAACAAATAAAGAGGATGCGTTTCTTATTGTCTGTTGTAGTCTTCATATTTCCTGTTTGATACTGTTTCAGCAGGCAAAGTAACAAAAAAAAACTGGAAATAAAGGCCTATCCCGATAAAATATAGAGAACAATCACTCATTCGTAATATAGCAATCACTCATTTATAATACGGCAATCAATCATTCATAAAATAGCAAATGAAAAGAATCTTACTATCACTTACCTGCGTTATGGCAGCCTCTACGGGCTTTGCACAGCAGGCTTTATCATGGGACAAAGCACCTTTGGCCTCGCCAGTTGTCAATGCTGACAACACAGTTACCTTCAATATCGTAGCTCCAGAAGCACAGAAAGTGGAGATAACGGGCGACTTTCTGCCTGTGGAAAAGGTGAAAACATCTCATGGAGTGCAGGAAATTACGGGCGTGGAGCAGCTGAAAAAGAACGAGAAAGGGGTGTGGTCATACTCCTCATCAGCCCTTTCTCCCGAGCTTTATACCTACAATCTAATCGTTGATGGTGTGAAAATCACTGATCCACTGAACGTTTATGCAGTGCGCGACATAGCCAGTATGTTCAATATCTTTATGATTGGAGGGGGTGTAAAGGGGCTTTATCAGGTGAAAAACGTACCCCATGGAACGGTAGCAAAGGTATGGTACAACAGTCCAACGGCTGGTTTGACACGTCGGATGACGGTCTATACGCCTGCAGGATATGAGACAAGCGGCACGAAAAGGTACCCTGTTCTCTATCTGTTGCACGGCATTGGCGGTGACGAAAACGCCTGGTCTGAGTTAGGAAGAGCCACTCAGATACTCGACAACCTCATTGCTGAGGGCAAGGCAGAGCCTATGATAGTGGTCATGACGAATGGAAATATATCTCAGGAAGCGGCACCTGGCGAGACATCTGAGGGCTTTAAGACACCGACAATGATGCTTCCCAAGACCATGGATGGCAACTTTGAGACTGCATTCCCTGATGTTATCAAGTTTGTTGAACATACTTATCGTGTGCAATCAGACAAGAATCACCGTGCTATTGCGGGTTTATCGATGGGCGGTTTCCACTCTTTGTACATCTCAATCAATAACCCTGACACCTTCGGATACGTTGGTTTGTTCTCTGCAGCAGTGGATAGACAACAGTCAGGTGGCGTCATCTCGGTCTATGAGAACCGTAATCAGAAGATTGATAAGCTCTTCAGTAAGTCGCCAAAGCTATTCTGGATAGGTATAGGAAGTACTGATTTCCTCTATCAAAGCAATGTTGATTTGCGCAAATACCTTGACAGTAAGCATTATAAATACACCTATATGGAGACAGAAGGTGGACATATCTGGCGCAATTGGCGTATCTATCTGAGCGAATTTGTACAGAAACTGTTCAAATAAAGACGGTGTTACCATCTTACAAAGACTGTGAACAACGATCTTAAAGTGGTTCATATAAGCGCTTAAAGATAGCTATATAAAAGTTTAAAGATGGCTATTAAAGTATCTTCCGATAGTTATTAGAACGCTGAGAGCTATACTGATTACGCACTTAAAGACGGTTGTTCACAGTCTTAAAGATAGCATTTCACGGTCTAAAAGATGATTAAGAACGCTTCCTCTGCATGGTGCGTGAGGGTTTAAAAGGGAATGAGAAAGGTCCCGACATATCGTAATGATAATGTCGGGACCTTATTTTTATGTGTCAAGGAGTGAGTGGAGTGGAGGAGAGTAAAGTCAACATCCCGTCCTTAAACCCCATTGTTCTGTTTTAAAACATTAAAACAATGATCTCAAACCTCAAACTTTAATGTCATTAATATGCGAAGAGAGGATAATCACTCATGGTTGCATTCACCTTCTCACGTACACGTTTGATAACCTGTTCGTTCTCTGGATCAGCAAGAACTTCGTCGATTAACTCTGCTGTGAGGCGCATCATATCCTCCTTGCAGCCACGTGTTGTCATGGCAGCAGCACCGAGACGCAGACCACTTGTCTGGAAAGCAGAGCGCTCATCATAAGGAACTTTATTCTTATTAGCTGTGATGTCAGCAGCAACAAGTGCTGTTTCAGCCACCTTACCAGTAAGATCTGGATATTTCTGGCGCAGGTCTAGCAACATAGAATGGTTGTCAGTACCACCACTAACGATGCTGAATCCCTTGTCAACAAGAGCCTGTGCGAGTACAGAAGCATTCTTCTTCACCTGTGTAGCATACTCTTTCCAGCTTGGAAGGAGGTTTTCACCGAAGCCAACAGCCTTTGCTGCGATGACATGCTCCAGTGGTCCACCCTGGTTTCCAGGGAAAACTGCAGAGTTAATGAGCATAGACATAGGCTTTACAACACCCTTCTTGGTTGTCAATCCCCAAGGATTATCAAAGTCCTTACCCATCATGATGACACCACCACGTGGTCCACGCAGCGTCTTATGTGTAGTAGTTGTAACGATATGTGCGTACTTCACAGGGTTCTCCAACAGTCCGGCAGCAATCAGTCCGGCAGGGTGAGCCATGTCAATAAGCAGCAATGCACCAACTTCATCAGCTATAGCGCGCATGCGTTTGTAGTCCCACTCACGGCTATAAGCCGATCCGCCACCTATAATCATTTTTGGTTTGTGCTCACGTGCGAGGCGTTCCATCTCGTCATAGTCCACACGTCCTGTCTCACGATTCAGTGTATAACCAATGTGGTTGTAGAGAATACCTGATGTATTTACCTCACTACCATGTGACAAGTGACCACCTTGATCAAGGTCTAAGCCCATGAAAGTATCACCAGGCTTCAGTACAGCGAGGAATACAGCTTGGTTAGCTTGTGCGCCAGAGTGCGGCTGCACGTTAGCATACTCAGCCCCAAAGAGCTGCTTTACACGCTCAATGGCGAGTGTTTCAACTTGGTCTACAACTTGGCATCCTCCATAGTAACGTTTGCCTGGGTAACCTTCAGCGTACTTATTGGTTAGGTATGACCCCATGGCCTGCATAACCTCATCACTGACAAAATTCTCTGATGCAATCAACTCCATGCCCTTTAGCTGGCGCTGGTGTTCCATTTCGATAAGATCGAAGATTTCTTGGTCTCTTCTCATGTGTATTTGTAATGTTTAGGGGGTTCGTATATCTCTACAAACCCGTTGGTTAGTGTCATGGCGCAAATATACGAATTAAGTTTCTAACATGCAAGCGTATCGGAAAAAATTATGTAACTTTGCAGAAAAGCTAATAATAAAATGAAACTGAAAGAATTATTCCAAGCCTACGAGTTTGATGAGATTTATCCTCAGATTGGGCTGATGTTCCCTAAGGGAAGGCACTTGCGTGAGGAGTTCCGCAATGCTTATAATCTTCTTTTAGACATCAAACCGGTGATGTCGAAGAAGCAGATACGTTATGAACTCATGGAAGATCCTGACTCAAACGAGATGTTTTTCGGTGCTGATGACCATGATTTCAATGGTCCATGGGACGTTCTCTTGGGCAAGGAGTTAAAGAAAGGACCGAAAGTAGACCTTACCAGTGAGGAGTTAGTGGCTAATTGCTTGCTGAATGTGGTGCTCATTGGGCGTCATCCAAGGGCTTTCGACAAGGATTTTGAGAAGATAATGAGATAAGAAACATAGCTCCCTATAATATAATAAGGTGTAGGGGGAGAAAATATCAAGGGAGTTAAGTCAACTGTTTCCACGTTCTTTGCACTGGCAGGACGGGTGGTGGACAGTTGATTTAGCTCTCTTTTTTATTCCTATGAAATAACTTTACTAATTTAAGACCATGCTTTCTCCGTTTTCTAAGGATAACCTCTTATTTTCGTCTTTGTAACCTCTTGTTATCCAAAGATTTACAGATGGGGTTGTAAAAGGTGCCCTTTTGCGATGTAAAAGACGCCCTTTTACATGGTAAAAGATGCCCTTTTGCAATGCAAAACATGCCCTTTTACAAGCCAAAAGGGCGTCTTCTGTTTTTCAATACTGAATATACTTTACATTATACGGTCTGTATCTATCGTCTGAACCTTCATTTCCTGCGTTCTGATACGTTGGTCTGATACTGTCATAACCGTGGTGAAGGGCGATTCCGAGATGTGGTGATGAAGACAGCATCAACCGTAAAGACTAAGGCGAGAGAGGGGAGAACCGCTTGAAAACAAAAAGGCCAGACGGAAGAATCCGCCTGACCCCGACTCATAAATTGACCACTATATGCACCACCGTTGCGGCATTATAATGCGAGTTGTGCCAACCACACATCAATGCGACCGTCTGTTTTTTCCGGCTCATTGACGTCATCAAGAGCAAGACCAACAAACTTTCCGTCGACAACGGCTTCTGAGTCGTCATATGTATAACCGCTTGCGTCTACCGCGCCAACAACCTTTGCGCCAGCATCCACCGCAGCATCATGGAGTTCCTTCATACCTCCGCAGAAGGTATCGCTATAACTTTCGGAGTCACCACAGCCGAAAATGGCAACCGTCTTACCACTAAGACCAGCCTCTTTCAGCACTTTCACCCCGTCATACCAGTCGTCCTGCATCTCACCTGCACCCCATGTAGATGTTCCAAGGAATAAGGTGTCATAGCCAGAGAGCTTCTCTGCCGTGAGATCAGTTACGTTAATACAGTCGGCACCAGCCTTTTCTGCAATCTTTCCTGCTATCTCTTCACACATACCCGTGGAAGAACCAAATACTACAAGTTTCATGATTCCTTTTGTTTTTGTCAGTTCTTAATAATGAATGGTAACACTTGTTACCCTCTGATCATGGTGATAATCATCTTGAAACGTTCTGGTGCATTGACAGAATGGCGTGCTCCAGAAGGGATAATAAACAGTTCGCCAGCACTGATGACATGCTTTGTATCCTCAACAGTCAGCTCCATCTTACCGTCAATGACCTGGATGAGTGCATCGAAAGGTGCTGAATGTTCGGACAAACCTTGTCCTGCATCAAAGCTGAAGAGCGTCACACTCCCTGCATTGTTGTGTACAAGTTCCTTGCTGACAACGCCACCATCAGCGTAATCAATTACTTCTTTTGCTGGAAAAACCGTACCTTTTTCTAACTTTGCCATATTCTATTGTCTTTTAATTGTATTAATAATTATGTTCTGACAATAGACGAACAAATGCAATGCCAAAGCAGATTAGAGTAACAAATGTTACCTGTTTCGGGGCTAAAGACAAAAAAGGCTGTGATGAAAGAACATCACAGCCACCTTATTATATTAATAGAAGAATCCTCGATAGGCATCAATCAGTGTGGAAATCTGCTGGAGTTGTGTGTCGATAAGCTCCGTCTGACAGTCCAACTGCTCACGCTCACTGTCTAACACCTCCAGGTATGTGGCACGATTGTAGGCATAAAGCTGTTGAGCTGCCGTCACTGCACGCGTCAAGGATTGCACTTGTTTGTTCTTCAATGCCTGATATTGCGACAGGTTATGTGCACGTGACTGTAGCGTACTCATATCACTATATGCCGTGAGCAATGCCTTGTCGTAGTTATAAAGAGCCTCCAACTGCATAGCATTGGCTTGATCGAAGTTGGTCTGTATGGCTTTCTTATTAATTAATGGAGCTGTCAATCCACCCAAAACGCCGAATGCTACAGACTCCGGAAGACGCAGAAGATACTTTGGACTGAAGGCATCTAAGCCTAATGTAGCCGACAGATTGAGCGAGGGAAGGAAAGCTCTTCGAGCAGCTTCCACGTCCCATTTGGCAGCTTGCAACTCATGTTCGGCACGAAGAATGTCGGGACGTTGCAATAGAAGACGGGCTGGAATAGCTTGTAATGTGGGCAACGACTGATGGTTGATGGCATCTTTATTGCGTTCAATCGGTGTAGGAAATCGCCCAAGAAGAAGATTCAGACTATTCTCAGTTTCTGTTATTGACTGTCTTAACTGGTACTCATTAGCCGATGCTTTGGCTAGTTCAGCTTCAAATTTCTCTACAGCCAACTGTGTATCTGCATCTGCTTCCTTCTGAATACGGGCTATCTGGACAGCCTTTTTCTGTAGTTCTATATACTTTAACGTGATGTTAAGCTTATTATCTAATGCCACTAAGGCATAGTAATTCTCTGCAATGTCTGCTACCAACTGACTTTTTAAAATGCGTTGTCCTTCTGCCGTAGCAAGGTAACGTTCAACTGCAGCACGCTTACTGCTGTTTAGTTGCTTCCAAAGATCAATACTCCAATCGAGCTGAAGGTTCGGTGCTATATCAGGAACTACGGTCGGAATGTTATGTCCTGGTGTGAGTGCTGTTCCTACATTACCAGCTCCTTCGCTTGTATAGCGTCCCACTTTCGACACCCCAATAGCTGCATTAGCTGTTACAGTGGGCAACATTTGTCCACGTTTGGCGGTGATAGCACTCTTAGCAATTGCCATTTCCTGTAGTGTTATCTTCAGGTCTTGATTGTTATTGAGTGCTGTATCTATGAGAGCACACAGTGCCGGATCTTTGAAAAAGTCGCGCCACACATATACAGTGGCTACCGTATCGGCAGTTGTTGTTGGCAATGTTGCTTTTATGTTGTCCTTAGGCAGTGTTGCTTGAGGCGTTTTACATGCCATCAGCGTCAGCAACGAGATAGCTGTAAGAACAGTGAATATGCTTAGTTTATGCGTTGTCATCTGCTTTATTTTCAATAGATTCTTTGTGATATCGTTTGTCTTTCTCTTCGCTCAAAGGCTTTTCTTTCTGATAATTCACAATCTTGTCAGCCATAGAGGCAAAGATATAATAAAGTCCGGGAATGACGATTAATCCTCCCATCGTACCAATTAACATACCTCCTACGGCAGCTGTACCAATCGTTCGGTTACCAATTGCACCAGCACCCGATGCAAACACAAGTGGAATAAGGCCCGCTATGAAAGCAATACTCGTCATAAGAATAGGCCGGAAACGTGCTACTGCACCTTCAATGGCTGCCTGTGCTATAGTCTGGCCCAAGTTTTTGCGTTGTACAGAGTACTCTACCATCAACACAGCGTTCTTTCCCAGTAAACCAATGAGCATCACTAAAGCTATCTGCGCATAGATATTGTTCTCCAATCCGCATAGTTTCAGTAAAAGGAAAGCACCGAAAATACCCACAGGTAGGAAGATAATAACAGGCAAAGGAAGGAGGAAGTTTTCATATTGAGCAGCCAAGATGAGATAAACAAACACCAAACAAACAATAAAAATGATGATGGCTGTATTACCCTGGTCTACCTCATCTTTAGATATGCCAGCCCAATCGTAGTCGTAACCCTTAGGAAGAGACTTCTCTGCAACCTCTTGTATTGCTTTCAAAGCTTGTCCACTGGAATATCCAGGGGCTGGTGCACCCGTTACTTCTGACGAGTTATAGAGGTTATGGCGTGTAATTTCGCTCATTCCATAGGTCTTGCTGAGGGTCATAAAGTCGGCATACGGCACCATTTGCCCTGCATCGTTCTTCGTGTAAAGATGCAGAAGATCTTCAGGAAAGGCACGATATTGTGGTGCTGCCTGTACAATTACCTTATACGGTTTGCCAAACTTTATAAAACCAGTTTGGTAGTCTGAGCCCACAAGTACAGACAAACTGTTGAGTGCTTTGCCTGGCTCTACACCCTTTTGGAGTGCCAATGCATCATTAACATTGAGCATATACTGTGGAAAACTGGCTGAATAGAATGTGAAAGCATTGCCAATTTCGGGTCGTTTGTTAACCTCTCGCACGAAATCTTTGCTCACTTTCTCCATCTGATGGTAGTCGTTGTTACCTGTTTTATCAAGCAATCGCATCTCAAAACCACTCGCTGCACCATATCCAGGAATTGATGGTGGTTCGAAAAAGTCGATATTTGCAGTTGTAATAGCTTTACATTTATCTTCCAAATCACGAATAATTTCCTTTGCAGTGCGCTTCCTGTGTTTCCAATCTTTTAGGTTTATAAGACAACTTCCAGAGTTAGCACTGGTGCCTTCGGATAGTATTTCAAAGCCTGCTAATGAAGAAACACTCTCTACACCATCTTCTTTTTCTGCAATTTTCAGCAACTGATGCGCCACTTCATTGGTACGTTCTATCGTCGAACCCGGTGGTGTTTCAATAACAGCATATATCATTCCCTGGTCTTCTTGTGGGATAAATCCTGACGGTAAGCCCATATTTACCCAATAAGCTAAGGCGCAAAATACGAGTACAACTCCCATCGTTAGTAGCTTATGCTTCACTGTGTGTTGTAATACATGGGCATATTTCTTACTGCCAACATTGAACTGCTTATTAAAACTTTGCAGCATTCTGCCCAGCCAACCCAGCTTAACATGGTTCTCTTGTTCCTTAGTTAAGATTAAAGCGCACAGCGCAGGAGTAAGTGTAAGGGCTACGAATCCTGAGAAAAGAATACTAGATGCCATTGTTATAGAGAACTGTCTGTAGAACATTCCCTCTGGTCCTCCCATAAAAGCAACGGGTATAAACACTGAAGCCATAACCAAAGATATAGCAATAATGGCACCACTGATTTCTTTCATGGCTTTCTCTGTAGCCTCAACTGGCAACAGTTTATTGCGCGATATTTCTACATTTACTGCCTCAATTACCACTATGGCATCATCAACAACAATACCAATAGCCATAACAAGGGCAAAGAGTGAAATCATATTGAGTGTAATGTTGAATGCCAACATAGCAATGAAACTACCTAAAAGGGACACAGGTACTGCCATAATAGGTATAACCGCCGACCTCCAATCGCCCAAGAATATGAACACAACGATGGCTACAAGTATGAAAGCTTCAAACAGCGTGTGTATTACTTTCTCTATACTTGCATCAAGAAAGCGGCTAATATCATAGCTAATCTCGTAGTGCATACCTTTCGGCATATCCTTCTGGAGGTGTGTCATTGCCTGCTTTACTTGTTTGATAACGTTGCTTGCATTACTCCCGTAAGCTTGTTTCAGGGTTACAGCTGCTGATGGACGACCGTTAAGAGTAGAATAAATATCATACACTTCACTACCCAAATGAATATCGGCAATATCCTTCAAACGAACCGTCTGCCCGTTGGCATTACTTTTAATGATGATGTTTCCATACTCTTCTGTCGTGGTATAACGTCCTGGATACTTCAAAACATACTCCTTAACCTGCGGTCGTGTACCACCACTCTCGCCTAATTTGCCTGGTGAAACCTCTATGTTCTGATCTTCCAAAGCATCACTCACATCGTCAGTCGACAGCCCGTAAGATATCATCTTATCTGGATGTAGCCACACACGCATAGCATAACTACGTGTACCCAATATATCAAGGTCGCCTACACCATCAACGCGTAACAGCTCAGGAGATATATTTATATCGAAATAGTTAAACAGAAAGTCCTGATTAACGTTAGGATCATCACTATAAAGATTGATATACATTAGAATATTAGGCTCTTCGCGCGATATTTTAACACCCTCACGAATTACCTCTGGTGGCAACTTGTTTGTTGCTGCCGACACACGGTTTTGCACATTTACGGCATCAACATTAGGGTCTGTACCCAATTTGAATACAACGTTTATCTCGGCTTCACCATCATTTCCTGCATCACTTTCAATGTATTTCATTCCCGGCACACCGTTTAGCGCCTGCTCCAATGGAATGATAACCGATTTAATAAGCAATTCATTGTTTGCTCCCGGATAGTTGGCAATAACATTTACCTTCGGTGGAGAGATAGAAGGAAACTGTGTAATGGGGAGATTAAACAGTGAGAGAATACCAATAAAGGCAATAACCAGTGCTATCACAATAGATAGAACCGGACGTCGAATGAAAATCTTAAACATCTTTTAAATGCCTATTTTGTTCAACTTAATTGATTCGCGAGGTGATACGAAGCGTGTACGAACGTGGTCGCCATCGTTAACCTTTTGTATTCCGTCCGTTAGATAGTGGTCATTGGCACTCAAACCAGAGCCAATAACGTATATTCCTGTCAGTTCAGCAGCTATCTGTATCTGCCTTTGATGAACGACATTGTTCTTGTCTACAACGAAAACATACTTCCTGTCTTGTAGCTCATAGACTGCTTCTTGTGGAATAACAATGGCATGTTTCTTCTGTAAGAGTAACTGAATAGTACCTGTCTGGCCATTGCGCAGCAGGTTATGTGCGTTCTTAAAGAGTGAACGAACAGATATTGTACCCGACGCACTGTCGAACTGTCCAGATATATCAGCAATCTTTCCACGTGCAGGGAAGGTGCTTCCATTCGCCAAAATCAGCTTCAATGGTAGCTGCATATAGCGGTCTGGATGCTCTTGGAAGTCGAGATAATCAGTCTCAGAGATGTTGAAATAAACCTGCATCAGCGAGTTGTCCGATAGAGTTGTAAGCAAATCGTCTTGCTGAATATAGCTTCCCAGCTTCTCTGGTATGCGACCTAAGACACCAGAGAAGGGTGCACGGATAACGGAAAGACGCTTGCGCTGAACTGCAAGACGATAGTCTGCCACTGCCGACTGCAACTTTGCCTTTGCCATACGGCGTGCATTGGGCGAGATAACATTGTTTTCTGTGAGCTTACTCGTGTTCTGTAGCTCTATTTGTGCCTGCTCTTGAGCCGATTTCGACTTGGTAATCTCTTCGTCGGCACCAACGATGGCAAGGCGGAAGAGCGGTTGTCCTACCTTGACATACTGTCCTTCGTTGACGTAAACCTGCTGAAGAATACCTTCTTGTTGGGAACGTACCTCAATATTCTTTAGTGATTGAATGTTTGCCACATAGGTTTCAGGGAGGTTTATGTCGGTAACCAACGGCGTCGTTGATGTATAGACAGCGACCGTCTCCTGGTCGTTTTTCTTAGAGTGGCAGCTCCATAGCAGCAGAGCCATGAGCAGTGTTAAACCAAAAACTCTCTTCATTTATATATAATGTTGTGTTATCTCTATCAGAGGTCGTAAACTTGGCCTTATCAAAAAAGTACTGCAAAGATAGTAATTTGATTCGATAGCATTGCGGTTCTGCCGACTTTTTTTCTTCTATCATAGATAAAATATGAGGTGAAGGGCGTAAGGTTGAAGAATCAAGGAGGTGCAAAGGTGGGATAGGGAAGAATCCTTCGCTTTGCAGTACGTATGGATATTGCTATTGGGAAATAATCTTACAAAAAACAAAGGGCAGTAGATTGAGAAACGGACAAAAACCGTTAAAAACCAACTTTGTAACCCTTAGAAAATCAAGTAGTTACAAACAGGCTTCTAAAAGGGCATCTTTTGCACTCTAAAAGACGCCCTTTTACCATGCAAAAGGGCACCTTTTGCAATGCAAACAGGCATCTTTTACAACGCAAAAGACGCCCTTCTAAAATCCACTTCATAAAATATTTTACTTTTTTGGATGCCCCATGGCTTCTCAATAGTCCGTAAAGTGGCTCTCAATAGGGATAGGATGTCATCCTCTTCCATCCTTATTCATCCCTCTCATGTATCCCTTCCCCTGATGGATATTTTATCTATTGATTCAAGAAAATCCATGAATTATTTGGTGCAATCAGAAAATCTTATTACCTTTGCACTCGCTTTTGATAAAGCAATAGGGAGATCCGCTAGCTCAGCTGGTAGAGCACAACACTTTTAATGTTGGGGTCATGGGTTCGAGCCCCATGCGGATCACCAAGTAAAAAGAGGAATAGTCATTATGATTATTCCTCTTTTTGCATTTCGTTCATCATACCATTGTTTTTTATTCTTTCCCTTTTGCGTTTCAATCATCTGAAGATTTCATTTTAATCGTTCCCTCTTTTGCATTCAGTTCATCTTACTACTACATTTCAATTCTTTCCTTTTTTGGTTCTGCTTATCTCACTATTCATTGCAAAAGTGACATGCTGCTACTGTTAGAAAGGATGATAAAACCACAGATAAAAGGGCAGATGATGGAGTAAAAGTATTGTTAGTAATAAGTGAATCATAAGGGAATGGAGGACTTTCCTGTCCCTATTGTCAGCCCAAAGGTTCTGGCTTGTCGGCTTGATTCATATCAATAAATGCATATATGGTCGAAAAAAAGAATGAAAAAGTTTTGGTGTGTGCGCAAACAGTGTTACCTTTGCATCGTCAAAAGACAAATTAAGATTGTTTAGGTTAGTAGTAATAGATTTAGATTTTTTAGTTCAAAGTTAGGACAAAAGAGATTGTTCAGATAATAGAAGATAGGTTTAGTTTAGGTAAAAGAAGGTTAGTTAAAGGATAACAACGATGCAAGATGATTGGTGAACGCCGTGAGGCGTAAACCAAAAGTCAAGCTCAAACACAACTTTCCTTTATGGAAATGAACAAAGGGTACAGCATTTTGCTGCACCCTTTGTTCATTTTTATATATCCTTTGTTCGTTTCTTTTTCTCCTCCTTCTTTCCTTTTGTTCTCTTGAAGGGCTTCATCGGATGGTTTTTATGTTCTCTTCAACTTCTTGAAAATGAGTTCCTAATAACAGAAAGTGTTATCCTCCCATGTGTTAAATCATTGTTTTTAGGTATTGTTCACAGTGTTTATTTTTATTAATTTTGCCATCAAATAAAGACCTATGACTAAATTTATATATGCTATGAGCTTGTTTTTGCTTGCAGCAATATCAATAAAAGCACAGCCAATCCAGAAGACAGCAAGTTGCCTTTTGCATGGTTCGGTGGTATCTTTCACCGATACTACTGCCATTGCAGGTGCCACAGTACGCCTTTATCAACTGAAGAAATTAGTTGGAGGGACGGTGTCTGACGCTTCAGGTAACTTCAATGTGAAGTGTTCTCCATCAGGTTCTTTGCAGCTTCGCATCACTGCTGTCGGCTTCAAAGAGGTCGATACGACTCTGAATGTGCCTACGGTTACACCTATATATATATACATGCGAGCTGGGAAACACACTATGGACGAGATCACAGTGACGGCTTCGGAGAAGCGAGGTATGACCAGTACGACCGTCATAGGACAAACGGCAATGGAGCATTTGCAGCCCTCTTCATTCGCAGATCTACTGGCATTGTTGCCCGGAGGTATGACAAAGATCCCCGCATTGGGCAGTGCTAACGTCATAACCTTACGTGAAGCAGGACCGCCAAGTTCGCAATATGCCACTTCATCATTGGGTACGAAGTTCGTTATTGACGGTCAAGCAATTGGTACCGATGCTAATATGCAATACATTGCAGGTAGCTTTCAGGGGGATGCAGACAACAGTAGGAACCACGTTAGCTATGGTGTTGACATGCGAGAGATACCGACTGACAATATAGAAAAGGTGGAAGTGGTACGCGGAATACCATCCGTTAAGTATGGAGAGTTGACCAGTGGACTGATAAACATCACTCGGAAGCGCAGCCAATCACCCCTGTTGCTTCGGCTAAAGGCTGATGAATACGGTAAATTAGTGTCCGTTGGGAAAGGATTTCTGCTCTCTGGGAAGTGGAATCTGAATGTAGATGGAGGCTTGTTGGATGCCCGAAAAGAGCCAAGAAACCGTTTCGAGACCTATCGAAGACTCACTTTCTCAGCTCGTTTGCGTAGGAAATGGAACCTGGGAGAGCACTATGTACTTGAGTGGAGTGGGGCAACTGACTATTCCTTGAATATAGATAATGTGAAAACCGACCCCGAAATACAGATTCATAGAGAAGATAGTTACCGTTCATCTTACCTTAAAATGGGGATGAACCATCGGATATTGCTTCGCAGAAAAGCGTTGGTGGGACTCCAGAGTGTGTCTTTGGCATACTCGGCAAGCCTTGCTTCCGACAGAATACACCAGACTGAAGCTGTCGCTTTACAGCGTGATTACGTCGTGCCGTTGGCATATGATAGTGGAGAATACGATGGATTGTTCCTTCCCATGCAGTATATCTGTGACTACAGGGTGGAAGGAAAGCCCTTTTACAGTACTCTTAGAGGGGAGACAGAATGGTTGGCACGGACGTCATTCATCAGCCATCACATCACGGCAGGTGGCGAATTCCTGTTGAATAAGAACTATGGTAGAGGGCAGATCTTCGATATTACCAAGCCACTTCACGCCTCTACAGCCCGCAGACCACGTGCATATAAAGACATACCAGCCACAGATATTCTCTCCTTCTATGCCGAAGACAAAGCCACAATGCTCATTGGTAAACACCAACTGACGGTGATGGCAGGACTTCGTACCACCCAAATGCTGAATATTCCAGCATCTTACGCTGTCCATGGGAAGCTCTTTACGGATACAAGAGTTAATGTTCAGTGGGATTTTCCACCCTTTCTGGGCTTCAAAAGCTTTGTTTCAGGAGGCTTTGGGATGATGACCAAGATGCCCACAGTGCTGGATTTATATCCCGATTACGTGTATAAGGACATCACGGAGATGAACTATTGGGATGTCAGACCAGCCTATAAGCGTATTCATATACGTACATATAAGCTCAATCAGGTTAACCCTGACCTCCGTCCGGCACGTAATAAGAAGTGGGAAATACGTCTGGGAATGGACAAAGGAGCACACCATTTCAGTGTAACTTACTTCCATGAGGACATGAAAGACGGCTTCAGAAGTACCACAACGATGCGTCCTTTCATCTATAAGAGGTATGATACCTCGGTGATTAACCCTTCTGCACTTATGGGTCCACCGTCTTTGGCATCCCTACCTGTGGTCGCTGACACCCTATTAGATGGTTATGGACGAACCGAAAACGGCTCACGAATAACGAAACAAGGCATAGAATTTCAGTATTCCTCCCCTCGAATACCCATCATTCAGACCCGTATCACGGTGAATGGGGCGTGGTTCCGAACCATATATGAGAACAGTATACCCTTGTTTCGGTCAGCTCCTAACGTCGTAGTGGGCACTGTTGCCATAGCAGACAGGTATGCCGGATACTATATGAGTACGGATAAATACGACAAGCAGATATTCACTTCGAACTTCATCTTCGACTCTTATGTGGACAAACTGGGGCTGATTCTGTCGGCAACAGCGGAGTGTTTCTGGATGAGTAACACCAAACGACCTGCTACATCGAGTACTCCTATGGGGTATATGGATATCACTGGCACCGTACATCCGTATGTTGAGGCTGACCAAAGTGACCCTTATCTGCGGTGGTTGGTGCTGACTGGCACTGCAGGACAGGACATGGACTATCGGGAAAGAAGCTATATGCTCGTCAATTTCAAGGCTACAAAGCGTTTCGGACGGCATCTATCATTGTCGTTTTTCGCTGATAGAGTGTTCTATGTAGCCCCCGATTACGAGGTCAATGGCTTCATCGTGCGCCGTACTTTCTCCCCTTATTTCGGCATGGAGATAGGGTTGAAGATATGAAATGAGTATTTATAATAAAACAAATAGATGATGAAAAACCTCTTAAAGACCATCCCTGTGATGGCATTGGCATTGCTTCTGGGTAATGCTTGTACCAATGATGACGTCCCATCGGGCAAGGTTTCGATTAAATATGCTAAACTTGTGCTTAAGATAGGCTTACCTCAAGGCTTCCAAGATGTCGACTCTCTCGTGGCATTTCATGTGAAAGTACATAATGTTTCTACGGGAAGAGACAGCTCTTTCACCGTCCCGAATATTGCTCGGGAGGCTGTTACGGAAGGGACTCCACCCACAGTAACACTCGATACCCTGACCATTGCCGAGGGACTTTACAATGTTGAGCTTGAGGCAAAGGCTGTTTATCACAGTCGATTGAAGACCCCAAGCACTGTCAGAGGTAACCTTATGAACCATACTATCGTACAAAATGGTGCCGATGTGGCATCTTCTGTCATCGTAAACCTCTTCTCTCCCAACATGGATAACGGCTTTGTGATTGCTGAAATACATGCTGCACGCACGTTAAGACCATCTGGTGACCCGTATACAGGCGACCAATACTTCCGAATCACTAACAATTCGGATACTGTTATGTATGCTGATGGGTTGTTTATAGGCGAGAGTGCGTTCCAACAGATGATACATCAGGACTATAAACCTTATATATTAGATAAGGAGACACCACTCCAATATCTCACGAAAGTACCTGGAATACATGGTAAAGACAAGAAATATCCTGTGCAACCAGGGGCTTCTCTTATCATCTGTGACAATGCTATAGACCATACAACGGCTGATCGTAACCCTAATTCATTCGATCTTTCAAAGGCTGATTGGGAGTGGTTTGATGAGTCAACAAACCCCAAAGTGACGGATATTGATAACCCTGCAGTACCGAATATGGAGCGTCTTTACACCTATTCACGTACCATCTGGGGTCCACATGACCGTGGTTTCTATGCTTATGTCATTGGTTTCCTGGGTGTAGACAGCCGTACTTACCTTACGGATAAGGCTTATCAGTATGATTATTCTTATCGGTTTGTGTATGGATCAACGTCCAAGGACATGAAGTTCCATGCTGTTAAAGTTCCTAATACATGGATTCTTGATGCTGTGGTGTTGGCTATAAAGGATATGAAGAAGTGGAATGTCATCAGTCCAACATTGGACAATGGCTATGCATGGTTCTCTGAAGTAGACCATGATAAGAACCGTTATGGCAAGTCAGTACGTAGGAAATACAATTCAAAAATGCATAAACTGATTGATACAAACGACTCTCAGCACGACTTTGAGACGGTAAAAGCCAATCCATGGTATGTCTTTAAGTAGGTTATATCACTGCTTTCTCATCGTAATCTGCTGTTGTTTGCCTCTCATGGGGGCTGCTCAGGAGAGCGAAAGGGATTCTCTTCCCTCACATTCGTTGGTGTATGTGAGGGAGGCTGATACCTATTTGCGTTATTTCAGCCGACTGAGTGGGACGGATATCACATCAAACTTAGATGAATTTCACCATAGTTTCTCTCAGATAAAGGCTGGTTATCAGCATGATAACATCTCACTTCCCCTTGATGCACAGCAGGGTTCGGGAACCGAGCTGATGTTTTTCAGGGCACAATCCCACATGAAAACCAGTAAGAATGCTGTGGCTTGGGGAGAGGCTTGCTATGAGAATGGACGGCGAATGGGTATCTCCTGGAATCTGAACAGTGATTATAAACGTGTCTTTCCATACGTTATTGCCGACACAACAACGCTCTCTATGCTGCGAGAATACTATCTTTTCCGTGGCGGATACGCTCATCAGCTGAACAAACTGGCGTTAGGAGCAGAGTTAAGTTACCGTTCTACGACGGAATATCGCGATGTTGACCCTCGCCCGAAGAACACTTCACTTGATGTTCAGGTACGTTTAGGTGCTGGATATGCTGTATCGCCACAGCGGATGGTTGGTCTGACGGCTGATGCAGGCAGATATAATCAGCAGAGTAACGTACTGTTTATGAACCCACAAGGCAACCGTGTGCTCTATCATCTCATGGGACTTGGTATGCAATACTTCCGCTTCAAGGGACTGCAGAACGCTGTTAAATACGAAGGGAGTAACTATCTGATAGGGCTTTCTACGTACACGAAGAACCGAATGGGGCTGCAGGCATCAGCGGATATGGCGTATGAGACGGTACAGAAACGCCTTGCTTCGGAGCGGGATGTCCCCATTTGCGATGCTTTTCAGACGACATGGCGAGGTGATGTCTCTTGGATTGGGCAGCGGAAGCAATGGACTTACAAGGTGACACTCAATGTTGAGGCTGTTGAAAGGGATGGACAGGAGCGCTTTTATGACAGTGGTTTGACTAATTATCAGCAGATAGCGAGTGCCAGACCCTTTGTTTTCCAGCGGCAAATGATGTGCTTGTCGGTCACGGCATTATGTCGTTTCTCACCTCTGACGTGGTTGATCATTCAGCCCAACGTGGCTTATGAGGTGCAGAACACCCAGTATATAATGCCCGTAAGGCAGTTGAAGACGGCTTTCATGATACCTTCTTTGCAAATGAGAGTGTCGAGATTGTTCTCAAAAAGTCTGTTGTCTGTGGGGCTACAGACGGCGGTTGGACGACAAATGCACCATCATTTCGTGTTTGATGAGCCCGAACTGTTTGACAAACCGGTTGAGATGTTTCGTAACAATGCTGCTATGCAGCAGGCAAACTACTGTGATGCGGCGTTGGAAGTGCGGTATGACGTACAGCTTATCAAGGCTCTTTCTTCCGTCTTTGTGCAGATAACGGCAGGTCATCGGTGGTTTGATAACCATCAGAAAGCCTATAACACAGAACTGTCTGTTGGTGTTACGCTTTGATAGTGACCATGTTATAATATATGATTCAATATCTGATTAATAATTAAAAAATAAACTTTTATGAAGAAAATTCTACTTACAATGTTCCTGATTTTGTGCAATGTGCTGGCTCTTTCTGCACAGAATGGTGGGGCAATCAAGGGCGATGCCTACTTTAACCAGCGTGTCGTAGGACTGAAAAAGGCTGGTACGCTGGAGCAAGAGGTAATATCTCGTTTCAGTGATGTGAATGTTCAGGGCATCAAAGTCATTGGTCCGATGAACGAAAAGGACCTCCGTTATCTGGCAAAGTTGGCAAAAGGCGGAACACTGAACGACCTTCACTCTGCCAATCTCACTGATGCTGTGGTGGAAAACATCCCAGAAGGGTGCTTCAAGGACCTCACTTATTTCATGTATATCTACTTCCCGTCATCATTGAAAAGCATCTCTGACAATGCATTTAAGAACTGTAACCTACTTGCTGTGGTCCTGAATGACGGACTTGAGACGATTGGGAACAGTGCGTTCTATGGTGTTCACAGCAAGAGTCTGACTATCCCTGCCTCGGTAAAGCACATCGGTGATGCTGCTTTTGCTGGTAATAAGGATTATAAAACGGTGACTGTTGACGCTGCGAACACGAACTTCAAAATGGTTCAGAACATGCTTTGCGACGTGAAAGAACAGAAGGTGCTGCAGTGTTTCGACATGGCTGAGGGTGTAATCGACATTCCTCAAGGGATGAAGAGCATTGGGGATGAGGCTTTCTCTCCGCTTCATAATGTCACAACAGTGCGTATCCCTTCTTCCGTTACGCGTGTTGGTAATGAGGCGTTCAGTGCTGCTTACGGATTGAAGAACATTGAAGTGGCTGCTGAAAACCCTTCTTTCACAACCGTTGATGGTGTATTGTTCAACAAGGATCAGACGGATTTGATTACTTATCCTGCCTCAAAGGACGGACAGGCTTACACCGTTCCTACCACCGTAAAGCACATTCTCGACGGTGCTTTCGCACAGGCGGGCGGGCAAAACGCACATAAAGGCATGAAAGGTGCAGAGAAAAGGAAGAATGATTTGGTGAAGGTTACGGTGCCAGAAGGCGTGGAGAGCATAGGAAAGGATGCTTTCCTCTTCAGTGGACTGTCAGAGATCAGTCTGCCAAAAACGCTGAAGAGCATCGGCAGTAACTGTTTCTATTATACTGATCTGACGCAGATCGTCATCCCAGAGGGCGTAACCCGATTGGAAGATGCTACCTTCGGCGCATGTGCAGGACTGGAGAAAGTGACGTTACCCAGTACGTTGAACTATATAGGACGTGACATTTTCGCTGTTTATAATCCTGCTTTGACGGACATTCTTCTCTATGCTGAGGTGCCACCAGTATGTGATGATGAGGCTTTCCATACGTTCGACAATCCCGTTACATTGCATGTTGTGGGTAGCGCAGTGAAGAAATACAAGCAGAACAGTGCTTGGGGCAATGGTCCCTTCGACTCTATTGTAGGCGACTTGACACCAACGGGTGTGGCACACGTGGGACAATCGGCTGATAATGTGACTGTTGTGGGGATATATGATATCCATGGTATGAAGCTCCAACACAAGGTGAAAGGGTTGAATATACTGAAGATGAGCGACGGAAGTGTACGTAAAGTAATGGTAAATACACTCAACTAAATGGCTCTTCTAATGTGGTATTAAGGTTTCAGGATGTATATTTTGGTTCGGAGCATGGCAGCTTTTGTCATGCTCCTTTTTTGTTTTCTGATGTTATGAAAAGCCTTTACACAAAATGAAGGGTGATAGTTGACTTTTTCAAAGAAAAGGGTTCATTTCTCAGTTTGTAATCATCAGATAATCAAAGGGTTGCAAACAGACTTGTAAAAGACGCCCTTTTGCGTTGTAAAAGATGCCCTTTTACTCATCAAAAGATGCCCTTTTGCAATGCAAAACGGCATCTTTTAGAATGCAAAAGGGCACCTATTGGAATCCTAATGTGAATTTATTTGACGTTATGTGGTTCTTGTCTCATTGTCCTTCGGTCATTCCGAAGACATGGGTCCTGCATGCTTTGATGCGATTGATGGCTTCTACATATACTTGGAAGTCATATTTCGTCTCCCCTCTGAACGATAATGCGATGGCATAAGGGCTACCATCATTGCCGTTTTTGGGGCGTGCACTTGAGCTATAGAAGTATCCGCTGAAGCCAACATTTACCATTCTGCCAATGTAACTGTAGCCTAAAGCTGGTAGGAAGAAGTAATCTGACAGACGTGCAGAGGCTGGTGGCGTTGCCACGGGAGCGGAGTTGTGATAGTAAGTATTCGCTGCAAGGAGTCTGCAATCCTTACCATCGGGCGTCTGTTCGGTACTGAATCCGCTGATTTTCTCCTTCTTCAAGAACCACATACCACCTTTCCAGAGGTGTCCGACGAAGGAGTATAACTTGTCTTTGTCGATGTGTGGATCGCCTTTCAAGCAGTACCAAGCCATCTCGTTGGCATTGGGCAGTTGTTTGAAGAGTGCCGTTTGAGCATCATTCCGAATGTTTTCGCCGGGATAACTGTCGTTGTACCAGCGGTCTGGGGCGGTATCTTTCTCTCTTGGATAGTTCTTATTATATGAGTCACCAGGCAGTGTTGCATGGCTACTCAATATCTCTGCCGACACTTTCGGCTGCCATACATCTGTTGTTCCCCACTGATGAGGGTACCAATAATTCTGTTTCGCATCCCACATGTAGTACATTGGACTGTAATTCAGTATCTTCAGATTGGCTGGCATGGGGTAGTAGGTGTTCTCTTTATAGTCAAAAGAAGGGTAATGTTTCGTGATTACATCTGAAACTTTTGTGAAAACGTCTTGGATATAATACTTGATCGTCAGCTTATGTACACCGGGTTTCATGACGACATACGTACCATTATCATCGATGTTTGCTGTTATTTCTTTGATAGGGAAGCCGTTAGGATATTGATTTAGGGCGCTGTTCCTGGAGTTGGTATTGACCGTTATCACCTTGCCAGTACCATCATTCTTGAGCGTTTCTGTAGAGTGGTCGATGCTATAAGTGCCCACAACATCATTATCCGAGGATATTTCCACCTTATATATATAGCAGTCTTCGAGTCGGGAGTTGGCATTGTAGGATTGCAAGACAAGTATCGTCGACTTGTGTTTGATGCGGAATTCATAGGCTATGCCTGTCCCTTTCTTTGCAATAGCAGTGCCCCAGTCGCCTGATTTGCCAAGATGTGAAGACGAGTTGGGCGTGTTCTGCTCCTGAATATTGGGGTAAACAACTTGGTTACTGTTCGTATTTTCACCGAGATAGAGCACTTTATAGCTGTTCTTTCCGCCGAATTTCCCCGGTACTTTGAACTTAAAGGAAGCCACATTGTCCTCATCTACAGCGTTAGTGCTTTGTTGCCAGATGCCATTATCATCTTGAACAAAGATCCGATCGCCCTTGGTCCACTTGTATTTTCCGTTGTTATAATCGATTGAAATACGTGTGGAAGGTGATGAAACAAAGGTAGTTAGGTTTTTATCCTCCGCACTATTCAACCGTTTTCTGTTGTTGTCTGAAAGGTCTTCGTTGGTACATGAAGACGAAATGATTGTCAAGATAAAGGTCAAAATAAGGTAAAGTGAACACTTCTTGTATATCTTCTGGTTATTCATAAAATGTTATTTAGTCGGTTATTAACTAAAATATTACAAATCACGGAATGCCGATTAGTCTGCTTTCTATAAATGTTTTGTATTATTTTCTGTCGTTGATTATATCACTTTTTGTTATTGATTAAATCATTCTCAGTCGTTGATTTTATCACTTTCTGTCGTTGATTCTATCATTTTCTGCCGTTGATTTTATCACTTTCAGTCGTTGATTATATCACTCTCAGTTGTTGATTAAATCATTTTCAGTTGTTGATTCTATCACTTTCAGTCGTTGATTAAATCACTTTCTGTTGTTGATTCTATCACTTTCAGTCGTTGATTAAATCACTTTCTGTTGTTGATTATATCATCTTTTGTTGTTGATTAATAGATTTATTCTTCCCATTTGTCCCATAAATTGTTGGTATCTAATTCGAATAACGGTACGGGTTTGGCATCAAGTGGCTCTGGACCGGTACCTTTGTTACTATCCTCCTGATCACCCTCAAAGGGTGAATTGTCCATCAAAGGATAATTGTCTACCAACAGGACCTCCATCATTGGCTTTAAATAACACACTTTTAAACTTTTCGTTTCATTTGGTTTCATGTTTTTTTAGTTTAAGAAAGATGCAGCATAGAAGTAGGTTTTCTCATGTACATGCTTTGAATTTATTTGTTGATTTTATGTAAAACTTCGGTTTATAGCGGGCACAAAGGTCTTCATTCTTTCGTAAATCACAAACGATTTGATGAAAAAATTGTTCATAAAAATACTACTTATACGTGGTCTTATGGGGTATTTCGCATCAAAAGGTGGCTTTTTTGTACATATAAAGGTAGTACTTTCGTGTGGGGATAATAGCATGTAATAGCCATGTATATAGTACTTTACAGGCTGAAGAACCATGGTTTGAAACGTAAAAAACAAGAAAAATCATAATTAATGATGATTTTTTCTGCTTTTCATACATAATACATAAAATAAAAAGCATATCTTTGCAAACGAACAGAACATTATGTATATGCAACTAAAAACCTACCTAAGCAAGCTGCAAAAGATGTGGACAGGCTTCTTGTCAAAGATTTCATATCGGCAGAAAGTAACACTTTCCGTGCTATGTGGCGTCATTGTCGGGTTGACAGGTCTGTTTTTCTATTTGCTACGTATGCATACATATATAATAGGTGACGACCCTGCAGCATGTATTAACTGCCATATCATGTCGCCATATTACGCTACTTGGGCGCATTCAGCCCACGCTCGTAACACAACATGCAACGATTGCCATGTTCCTAACAACAATATGGCAGCGCATTATGCCTTTAAAGGCATGGATGGTATGAAGCATGTCGCCTATTTTGTGACCTTTAGCGAGAGACAATCCATAGAAGCTGAAGACGCATCGGCTGAAGTTATCATGGATAACTGTATCCGTTGTCATAAACAACTCAACCAAGAGTTTGTTAATACAGGCCGAATTGACTACATGGAAGCCAAGAGAGGAGAAGGAAAAGCATGTTGGGACTGTCACAGAGACGTTGCTCATATGAATAAAAACTCACTCTCAAGCGCACCAAATGCCGAGTTCGTAGAACCAATGCCACCTTCTCCAGTACCGCATTGGCTGCAGAAAGCGTTGGGAAGAGAATGAGAATACAACAAAAACAAGAGCAAGAAATAAGAAAATAAATAAACTAAAACCTATATAATTATGGCAAAGACATTAAAGAAATGGCAAGGCTGGTTGATCTTTGGAGGCGCAATGGTCATTGTGTTTGTCCTTGGTCTGCTCTGTTCATCAATGCTTGAGAGAAGAGCTGAGGTGGTTAGCATCTTCAATAATAGGCAAACTAAGATGACAGACTCCATCGTTTCACAGAACGAAAAGTTCGCTCAGGACTTCCCAAGGGAGTATGAGACATGGTCAATGACCGAAGATACGACCTTCAAGAGCAAATACAACTCTTCACAAGAGCAGGATGTGTTGGCTGAAAGACCAGAGATGGTGATCCTATGGGATGGATATTCCTTTGCTCGTGGCTACAATACACCACGTGGTCACCGCCATTGTATTGAAGACTTACGCAAGATTATGCGTACAGGTAGCCCTGGTGTAGATGGTCAAGAAGACCTCCAGCCAGGTACTTGTTGGACATGTAAGGGTCCGGATGTAATGCGTTTGATGCGTGAAAAAGGAACAGATAAATTCTATGCTGCCAAGTGGAGCGACTGGGGACCAGAGGTCATGAACACCGTCGGTTGCTCTGACTGCCATGATGCAAGGACTATGAAGCTCCGTCCTGCTCGTCCTGCGCTCTATGAAGCATGGGCTCGTGTGGGCAAAGATGTAAAGAAAGCCAGTCATCAAGAGATGCGTAGCCTGGTTTGCGCACAGTGCCATACGGAATATTACTTCGAGAAAGAGAATGGAAACTATCTCCATTTCCCACAAGAAAAGGGTATGACGTGTGAGGCAGCAGAGGAATATTACGATAGTATTGGCTTCTATGACTATATCCATCCACTGTCTAAAACGAAGATTTTAAAGGCACAGCATCCTGGATATGAGCTCTCTTTGCAGGGTATTCATGCGCAACGTGGTGTCTCATGTGCCGACTGTCACATGCCATATATCTCTGAAGGCGGTGTGAAATACACTGATCACCACATCACAAGTCCATTGGCTAACATCAATCGTACGTGCCAGACCTGTCACAGACAGGATGCTGAGACCCTCAGACAGAACGTTTATGAGCGTCAACAGAAGATCTATGACTTCCGTACACACGTAGAGAAGGAACTTTCAGCAGCACATATCGAGGCGAAATTTGCTTGGGATAAGGGTGCAACAGCAGCTGAAATGGAGCCAGTTCTTAAGGATTTGCGCAAGGGACAGTGGCGTTGGGACTATGCAGTAGCCAGCCATGGTGCAGCATTCCATGCTCCTCAGGAGGTAATGCGCCTACTTGCGAGTGCTATGGAGTATGCTAAAGACGCACGATTGCAGATAGCTCGTGTCGTAGCACGTCACGGTTTCACGGGTCAGATACCACTTCCTGACATCTCAACTAAGGCGAAGGCTCAGGCTTATGTTGGTCTTGACATGCCTAAACTGAAAGGTCAGAAGAAGCAGTTCCTTGACACTATCGTTCCAAAGTGGATTGAAATTGCAAAGAAGAACAAGCGTTTCATCACTAAACCTATGTAAGGTTAGTTGATGGTTAACAATAGATAGTTGATGGTTTAAGGGCTGTCAACTATCTTTTTGTGAACACTTCATGACCTTCTTGTCTGACTTTGATGCAGAAAGTAAGGATGACTTTCAATGCGAGTGTGCATAAAATCTTCCACAAGAGACGGTCTGCAGTTGGTTGATACGCATGGAATACTGGGCTGATAGGTGATAATCATTGGGCGTATTAAGCGTAAATGGTCTTTAGCTTTGGGATGTTCTTTCATGAATCAGCCTACTTTCAAAGATCAATTGTAAGTTTTAAGCGGTTTGAAAGATAGGCTATCGGACACTAACCATAGGCTTCGGACGGCTCAAACGATATGTAATCCCGTGCCAACCGTGGGCTTCGGGCGGTTTAAAGGACAAGCAAATGCATACTAACCGTGGGCTTTTGGTGGTTTAAATTGTAAACTATTACATGTTAATCACATGGCTTGATATAGTTTCAACCATAAGCAATCAGGTGGCAATCACGGGCTTTGAATGGTTTAAAATGCAAGTAAATCCGTACCAGCTGTGGGCTTTGGGTGGCTTAAGGAACAAGCAATTCCATGCTAACCGTGGGTTTTTGGTGGTTTGAATGGTAAACTATTACATGTTAATCACATGGCTTGATATAGTTTTAACCATCAGCAATCAGGTGGCAATCACGAGCTTTGAATGGTTTAAAAGGCAAGCAAATCCATGCCAATCACCGGTTTTGGGTGGTTTAAAAAACAAGCAAATGCATACTAACCGTGGGCTTTTGGTGGTTTAAATTGTAAACTATTACATGTTAATCACATGGCTTGATATAGTTTCAACCATCAGCAATCAGGTGGCAATCACGGGCTTTGAATGGTTTAAAGGGCAAGCAAATTCGTGCCAACCGTGGGCTTCGGGCGGTTTAAAGAACAAGTAAATTCGTGGTAACCGTGGGCTTTTGGTGGTTTGAAAGGTAAACTATTACATGTTAATCACATGGCTTGATATAGTTTCAACCATAAACAATCGAGTGCTAACCACGGGCTTCGGGTGGTTTAAAGGACAAGCAAATTCATGGTAACCGCGAGCTTTTAGGGGTTTGAATGGTAAACTATTACATGTTAATCACATGGTTTGAGATAGTTTCAACCATAAGCAATCGGGTGCCAACCATGAGCTTTGAGCGGTTTAAAGGACAAACAAATCCATACCAGTCATAGGCTTTAAGCGGTTTAAACGATAAGCTATCGGACACTAACCATAGACTTTGGGCGGTTCAAGCAATATGTAATTCCACGGCAATCATGGGCTTCGGGTGGTTTAAAGGACAAGCAAATTCATGGTAACCGCGAGCTTTTAGGGGTTTGAATGGTAAACTATTACATGTTAATCACATGGTTTGAGATAGTTTCAACCATAAGCAATCGGGTGCCAACCATGAGCTTTGAGCGGTTTAAAGGACAAACAAATCCATACCAGTCATAGGCTTTAAGCGTTTTAAAAGATAAGCTATCGGACACTAACCATAGACTTCGGACGGCTCAAACGATATGTAATCCCGTGCCAATCACGGGCTTTGAATGGTTTAAAAGACAAGCAAATGCATGCCAACCGTGGGCTTTAAATGGTTTAAAAGATAAGCTATCAGATGCCAACCACGGGCTATAAACGGGTTGGGGCATGAGCTTTAAAATATTAGAAAAGGATTTTCAACACTTTCATCAGTGAACATTTTAGTATCAAATATCAATAGTATCTATGTGGAATAAGCCTTATACTCTGAAAGAAGGTACAGCAATCGTCGCTGGATTATTGGTTACAGGCGGATTATTACAGGTAACATTAGGTCCCTTAGAGTGGGGACTCTTCGCTTGGCCAGCCAATTTTATCACTCTCATCTTATTCGTTTTTCTTCTTATCGTAGCATTTTTGTTACGTAAGCGGTCGTATTTCTGCCTCTTCATGTCCACCATGCAAGCGGCGATACCTGCTATTGCAGCTGCGGCAATACTCACTTTTATCATGGGAGTTACCAAGCAAGTGGCAGAAGGAAAGCGTCCTATGGATCCTCTCGGACTAACGAAAATGCTCAGTTTCTGGCCATTTATCTTAGTTTATGTATGGATGACAGCTATCGTAGGAGAGGTCACTATCAACCAGATAGTACGTTTCTCATGGCGTCGTTTCCCCACATTGGTAAGCCATGTCGGGTTGTTTCTCATTCTGACATGCGGCACACTCGGTAGTGCAGACATGCTTCGTGTGAAGATGTATTGCGAAACTGGTCAGCCAGAGTGGCGTGGTTTGGATGCGTTTAACAATGTTCATCAGCTTCCTGTGGCTATACAGCTGGAGAAATTCACCATTGATGAGTATCCTCCCAAGCTCATGTTGATTGACAAGACAGGGCGTCCTCTTCCTCAGGACAAGCCTGAGAATCTACTTGTTGATAATGGAATGAAGAGCGGACAACTGCTTGATTGCAAGATAGATATACTCAAACGTATTGACAATGCAGTACCTGTTATGCTCAGTAAGATGATCGGTAAGATGCCCGAAGGTATGATGGGTAACATCCGTATGGACTCTTTAGGTCAGGCAAGGAACAAGGATGGCTACATTGCCAGTGATGCTTCCGGTTCAGCTTGTGCGTTATTGGTAAGAGTGACGAGAGGTGTCAATGCCAACGGCAGTAGTGATACGAATCTGATAAAAGGTCAGAAGCAAGTTGTGACGGGCTGGATTACCAGTGGCAGTTACCTCTTCCCTTATCAAGCATTGCGCCTGAAAGACGGCCGAATGTTAGCCATGCCCAACCGTGAACCACGTCGTTTCGCTTCACTTGTTAATATTTACACCCAAAGTGGACAGAACATTCAGACAGAGATTGAGGTCAACAAGCCTTTCACCATTGAGGGTTGGAAGATTTATCAGCTCAGTTATAACGAGCAGATGGGCAAATGGAGCAATCTGAGTGTCTTCGAATTAGTGACCGATCCTTGGTTACCAGTAGTTTATATAGGTATATTCATGTTATTAATAGGTGCCGTTGGGATGTTCCTGACAGCAAGTCGTAAGAAGGAGGTAGAGCCATGATCTGGAGTTATTTCATTATTTTCGCATTGGTATCAGTAGTCTTGTGGGCAACAGGCGCATGGGCTGCATGGCGCAATCGTCGTGCTTTGGCTTTTGCCACCACAGGCTTTGGACTCGCCATTTTCTTTGCTTACATCCTTATTATGTGGATAACTCTGGAGCGTCCGCCGCTCCGTACGATGGGAGAGACGCGTCTTTGGTATAGCTTCTTCCTTCCTTTGGCAGGCGTCATTGTCTACAGTCGTTGGCAATACAAGTGGATATTGAGTTTCTCAACACTCCTTGCAACCGTCTTTGTATGCGTCAATCTCTTCAAACCAGAGATTCATTCCAAGACCCTTATGCCTGCTTTGCAGAGTCCATGGTTTGCTCCTCACGTCATAGTCTACATGATGGCGTATGCACTTTTGGGTGCTGCGGTGGTCATGTCAGTGTATCTGCTCTTCTTCAAGAAAGGCGATGACACTGCGAAAGAGATGGAGATTACTGATAATCTCACCTATGTTGGATTGTCTTTTATGACCCTTGGTATGCTCATGGGTGCCCTTTGGGCGAAAGAAGCATGGGGACATTACTGGTCATGGGACCCTAAAGAGACGTGGGCAGCCATCACTTGGCTTTCCTATTTGGTCTATGTACACTATCGGCAGTACCGTTCGCGCGACATTCGTCCTGCGTTGTGGGTGCTGATCATAGCCTTCTGTCTGCTTCAGATGTGCTGGTGGGGAATCAATTACCTTCCTTCTGCACAGGGTGTGAGCGTACATACGTATAATCTAAGCTAAGTATTGTCGCACTAAGAATTACCTTTACAAAACTAACATACATATAAATTCTAAAATCAAACGAAAGCGTTCATTTTCTGATTTGTAACTTTAAGACTATCAGTAGGTTATGAATAGGGTTGTAAAAGACGCCCTTTTGACCTGCGAAAGGTGCCCTTTTACACTTCAAAAGGGCACCTTTTACAATGCAAAACATGCCCTTTTGCATTCCAAAAGGGCATGTTTTGTTTTATACACTACGATTTTTTATTACATAATGTCTTCTTCCCGCCCTGCCAGGTACTCCTGTCTGCCGATTGAAAGCAGGACATCCGATGCTGTCTTCTGCAATGTTACAGCATGTAGCTTTGTGTCATATAATCTGTGGAAGAAGCCCATCAATCGGCATTTTTCCATAAAACGCTTTGTCTTTTCATATCTTTTTTATACTTTTGACACCTGAAAAAGAATACATATTATGCGACAAATTATCCAATATTTCACAGATGATGACCTCTACAAGTTGACCATGTGCTGTGCCGTCATTGACAATTTCCCACGTGCACACGTATGTTATCAGTTCGTAGACCGTGATGATACGGTTTATCCAGAGGGCTTTGCTCGTGAAGTGGAACACCAGATAGCATTGCTTGAGTCCGTCATTATCACCGATGAAGAGATCAGTTTCCTCCGCAGAAAATGCAATTATCTTCCAGAATGGTTCCTTACTTACCTCCGAGGATTCCGCTTTTCACGTGATTGGGTGAAGGTTTGGCAAAGCGAAGAAGGCCATTTGCACATTGAGTTTGAGGGCTTATGGGCTGATACAATCCTACTTGAAGTGAAGGTTTTGGCTATTGTTTCAGAGTTGTTCTACCTCTTTAATGAGCAAGCACAAGGCTTTGATTATCAGGAACTATATGATAAGACCTATCATAAGGCTGAACGTTTGCTTGAAGCAGGGTGTGTTTTCTCCGACTTTGGTACACGTCGTCGTGCCAGTTTAGTGGCTGAAGACACTGCCGTCCGTGCTATGAAAGACTGCTATGAGCGTCGTAAGTGGAAGGGAAGGTTCGTTGGAACGAGTAATATCCACCTTGCAATGAAGTATGATCTGATGCCTGTCGGTACCATGGCGCATGAGTTTATCTGTGCAATCGGTGGTATGTTCGGTCCTCAGATGGCGAATTACATGGCTATGGAAGCATGGCGTAAGACCTATCGTGGTGCACTTGGAACTTATCTTTACGATTCTTTCGGGTGGGATATCTTCTCTTATAACTTCTCAGAGGACTTTGCCAACCAGTTCAAAGGGCTTCGTGTTGACTCTGGAGACAACATTGAGCAGTTGGAAAAGATCATTGATAAGTATAAATCCTTCGGTATTGACGCCCGTGACAAACAGGTGTTGTTCTCCAATGCGTTGGACACTGACCGTGCGATAGAGATACAGAAGTATGCTGAAAGTAAGGTGAAACCATCCTTCGGCATCGGTACTCACTTCACGAATGACTTCCCTCACGTGAAGCCAATGAATATTGTTATCAAGCTGGTGTCGGTGAAAATAACGGAGTTATGGCCTTTCTATAACGATACTTGCAAGATATCAGAGGACAATGGCAAGCATACTGGTAAGCCAGAAGTCATCCAACGGTTCATGGAAGCAATCCATTACAAGGGTTAAAACCGTCAGAAAACAGTTACTCCCAGCGTCTTTCCTTTCGGAGAGGAGCTGGGGGTAATTGTTTTATCGTGCTTCTATCTGTCTTAATCCCTTCTTATAATAGAGGTAATAGAGCACGCCTGCCGTTGTAAGACCAAACGGGAAGGCAAACCATATACCTACTAATCCATAGCCTAACTGTATTCCCAGCAAGTAACCTAAGGGTAGGGAAACAATGAAAAAGGCAATGAAAGCAATCCAAATCAGTGGTTTCACATAGGCTATTCCACGCATGGCGTTGGCGTAATTGCACTGCAATCCGTCACCAAACTGATATACCATAAAGGGTATAACGGTCAAAGACACCATGGATGTAACGGCTGCATTGTCGGTAAACAACCCTCCAATGCTGTTTCGGAGCAGGAAGATTGGGACCGAAGTAACCACAGCAAGCAGCAGAACAAGGTGGAATCCAGCTGTGACATTACGTCTTACGGCTTCATAATCACGCTGTCCCATGAAGTTGCTGACGCGTACTGCCACAGCAGAAGCCAGTCCGTAGTAGATCATATAACCCAACTGTGAGATGGTCAACATCACCTGATGCGCTGCCAAAGCCGTCGTTCCGATCCATCCAACCATAAGACTTGACAGGCTGAAGGCTGCCGTCTCCATACCCATCTGCAGTGCAAGCGGTAGTCCGATAGACGTGATCTGTCTGAAATCAGTACGGTTAATCTTGCCTTGTTGCCATCCCTTGTGATACTCTTTATACCTTTTACTAAAGAAAAAGATGGTAGCCATCACGACAGTCATCATGATTCTGGATGCCATAGTGGATAGTCCTGCGCCGTCAAGTCCCATCTCTGGGAAGCCAAACTTACCATATATAAGCACCCAGTTGCCGCATACGTTCATCACGTTTCCTGCTATCAGTACCCACATAGGGAGCCTTGTGTCGGTTATTCCATCAGCAAACTGCTTGAAAGTATTGAACCAACACACGAAAGGCAACGACACTAACTGTATCAGAAAGTAGGAACGCATCAGTGGAAGAAGCTCCTCCGGCTGTCCTAAACGGTACAGATTAAGGTAGAGTAGGGACATTCCCGCTACCAAGATCAGTGCCATACACGTGTTAGCAGCTACTGCACTCTTCATCAATTCACCAATTCTTCCCGTCTTTTCCTGCCCATATAGGTTGCCAACAAGCGCTGTTACGGCATAAGTAAAGCCCAAAGCGAAGATGATAACGAGGTTGAACATGTTGTTAACAAAGGCTGCTGCCGCCAATTCCTGCGTACTATGATGCCCGATCATCAGTGTATCGGCAAAGCTAAGGACGATGTTTCCCAGCTGACCAATGATGATAGGGACGCCTAAATAAGTGAGATTACGATAGTGGGTTGCGTATTTCGCAAACTGATAACTCATAAAGTTAATTTTAAATGGACTGATACAATCGGCCGCAAAGGTACGAAAAAAAACTGTATTTTCATACAAATAGAGCCTTATTTAGTCTCATTCGTGTGTTATTCATTGACTAAAAACAAAAAAGAGGACGATAAATCGTCCCCTCTTTTATTGTTTATGATGTGTAATTCTGATTACAAATCGAACTTATAACCAAGTGTAATCTGGAATACACTGTTCTTATCTTTACCGTTCTCAAATACCTTTGTGAGGCCCAAGTTGTAACGAGCGTCGAGCTGGAAGTTGCTGTATTCGTAAGAAACACCTACTGGAATTGAGAAATCAACAGACTTAGCTTTTGCAAAAGGGTTGTCAAAAGCATCACGATTATTAACTTTTAGCTTATTGCTTACATTGAAACCAGGTTGTACACCAAGTTTAACTGCGAGACCTTTAACGACATAAACGTTAGCCATGATAGGTACATTGATATAGTCAAGACGATTAGTTGCCGCAATTAGGTTACCGATGTTAGCCTTAGCACCCTGCATAGAGTAGAGAACACCAGCACTAACAGAGAAGATATCACTTGCCTGATACTCACCTTCAACACCTGCAACGAGACCTACACGTGGGTCAGAATCCTTTATATCAGTAAGGTTTGCGATACTAACACCAATCTTTGGCTGAAGATTAAATGAACCAACTGCGTGCTGAGCGAATGCTCCTACTGATGAAAACATCATCAATGCTGCAAATAAAACCTTTTTCATAACTTTCTTTTTTTAGTTTAGTAAATATCTAATGAATACAATTTACTGATTTCTTATTACTCTTTAAAACGGGGCAAAGATATAGTAATAAATATAATCTTCAAAGAATTGCGCGTTAAATAGTATTTATTATCGTTATCTAAGGTAATTACATATACGAATGCTTTGCGGCTATTACGTGATAAGGTGGGCACTTTGCCATACTGCATGTGCCCACCTTATTATATATATGCATGATGATACATTATGTATATGTTCGACGAAACTGTTGAAAGAAGCGGTGATTCGCACCCAAAGAACAGTCCGTTTCAAGCTCCATTCACTTCCTTTCGAGTTTAGAACCCTGCTTTTGGGGAGTTCTTAATACCTCTTTTTCAAGTTCAAAAGCTTATCTTCTTGAAGTATTTAGTGCCTCATTTTGAATTCAGAACCCTGCTTTCTTGAAGTTCTTAATGCATCATTTCGAGTTCAAAACTTTACTTCCTGGAAGTTCTTAATACCTCTTTTTCAAGTTCAAAAGCTTATCTTCTTGAAGTTTCATTCACTTCATTTCGAGTCCAGACCCTGCTTTCTTCAGACTCTTAATGCTTCACTTCACAGCTCAGTTCCTTGCCTTCTTCAAGCTCTTTCACACTGTTGAGCGTTGAAACGGCAATGTTATAGAGAGCCTCTTTGGTGAAGAATGCCTGGTGAGAGGTGAGAACCACGTTTGGAACCATGAGCAAACGAGCCAGGACATCATCGTCAATCATCTTGTCACTCTTGTCCTCATAGAAGTATTCTTTCTCCTCTTCGTACACGTCAAGACCAGCTGATCCAACCTGTTTTGTGCGCAATCCCTCGATAAGATCCTCTGTATGAATGAGCTGACCACGCCCAGTATTGATAATCATCACGCCCTTTTTCATCTTGGCGATGCTGTCTTTGTTGACCAAGAACTTCGTATCTGGCGTCAACGGACAGTGTAATGAGATGATATCACTGTTGGCATAGAGTTCATCCAACTGTACAATCTTCACGCCATATTGCTTTGCAAACTCCTCATCTGGGTACAAATCGTATGCCATCACATTCATTCCGAAGCCGTGAAGAATCTTGATCAGCTCCTTGGCAATGCGTCCCATACCAATGACACCAGCCGTCTTGCCGTACATATCAAAGCCTAACAGACCGTGCAAGGTGAAGTTTCCATCACGTGTACGGTTCACAGCACGATAGATTTTACGGTTCAAACTCAGCATCAACGCCACTGCATACTCTGCAACAGCATGTGGTGAATAAGCAGGAACACGTGTTACTCTGATGCGACCCTCGGCTGCTTTGAGGTCAACATTGTTGAAACCAGCACAACGAAGTGCAATAAGTTTAACACCATTTGCCACCAACTCGTCAATCACTTGTGCGTCACACTCAGCGTTAACGAAGATACATACCACGTCAGCTCCCTTTGCCAAGGGTACAGTACTGATACTTAAACGCTCCTCGTAGTAGCGAATATCGAAATTAAAATCTTTGTTTACCTCATCAAATGACTCTCTGTCATACGATTTTGCATCGAAAAAAGCTATCCTTGTTGCCATGAAACCTGTTTGTTTTTAATAATTATAATTGTGTTTTAGATAATCCCTTGCATCTTAATGTCTAAGAGAGTTCTTTACATTTTCTAATGTCTCAGGTAATCTACTATCTTCAAGTTATCCAGTGTCTTGCGTAAGACTCTACAAAGTTACGTATTATTTGTAATATTTGCAAGTATAGAATTAGAAAAAATAGGGAGGGAAATGGGCTATAAATAACGTGGGTTATCTACATTTATAATGATTCTATAGATATTAAAGAACCAGTCTGTTAGACTCAAAAAGAACAAAAGCGTAAAGCAAGAAACTGACAAATTCACTGCAGAGGTTGCTCCTTTCTTTTCATGCTTATATAGAACCAGAGAGCGAGGAAGGACATTGTATGTAATAGAATTTCATGGTCTGCTAACCAATACATGCTCTTTTGCAATGCAAAAGGTGCCCTTTTGCATTGTAAAAGGGCACCTTTTGATGAGTAAAAGGGCATGTTTTGCAACGCAAAAGGGCACCTTTTACAAGCCTCTTTGTAACCTTTTGATTCCTTGACAGTTACAAAGCCTGTTTTAATAGGATTTACTTGGATTCTCAATCAATGGCGAGTTGAAATATGTAAGGTTATTTCAAAAGCACCATTTGCATATCTTTCTTTTTTCAGGAGCAAACCATGAAGATGAGTCTTACAGTTCCCTGACAGTCGTAACTGTCAGAGTTTCCCCACCTCGGAGAGCACTTCAGCCACGTCTTCAGGCGTATTAAAGAGCATACCTTCCTCCAGTTCTTCATCTGAAAGTTGGCGAAGAAGCTCCTTAGCTGATGCTTCATCAAAGCGTGGTTCGCCCTTTTTGTTCTTTACATTGAGGAGTATTGAGAGGATTTCTTGGCGATATTCTTCTATTGACATGATGTGAATTGATATTTAAGAATTGACTTTTGCGGTTGGGATCTGTTATGCTCTTAAGATGAAATGTGGGTGTTCGGCATCGCCATAGTTGGCTTGATACGTAAAGCCTTCGTACTCAAAACCCAGCAAATCAGCTGGTGAGGAGAGTCGGTTGCGCAGGATGAAGCTCGTCATTGCTCCCCGACAACTCTTTGCATAGACGCTGACAGCCTTCAACCGAGTACCCTGATCAACCATGAAAAGGGGCTGGATGACATGCACTTCCTTCAGGATTCTTTTCCAATCGAAAAGATGTTGAAACTCCTCAGTAGCCAGATGAACAAGCGTTCCGTCGTCCTTCTTCACCGCATCGATCAGCATATCCGTCAGTCGGGGTTTCCAATACGCAAACATATTGGCACCATCAGCCGATGGAAGTTTCGTCTTTCCTTCCAGCCGATAGGGATGAATAAGGTCTAAAGGACGCAGCAAACCATAGAGAAAACTCGTTATCCAAAGATGAGAATCAGCATAACGAAGGTCGTCTTTACTGTATTCCTGTGCCTTCAGACACTTGTATGCCTGTCCATAATACGCCAATATTGCAGGCAAAGTTGCTTTTTCGTTGAAGAAATCCTGGTATCGCAGCTTGTTCTCCACAGCTATCTTCTTGTTGCAATGCAGTTCTGTGGCAAGCTCTTCTGCAGACATCTCACCCAATTCCAGCGCCAACTGTCCCGCTTCTTGTCGGAAACAAGGCTGATGAGTATCGGGTACTTGCACCTCAGTGGTGCTGTTCATTATCTTTGCTGATGCCAGTATGATTTGCATTTCTTTCTTTTTAGTGTGTTAGAAGGAGCGAGAGAAGTTGATGAATAAGCATTGTTAGAGGAATTAAAGTAGCGAAAGAAGTCGGGGAATCATAGGAGTTGGAGAAGTTAAAGACGTTTTTTCAGACTGTTTCTTCTGGTGAGTTCATGTACGGATTACTCATCATCGATAGGAACAGCGGTGGTGTCTTTACCCTCTTTTCTTCCCTTTTAAACCTTAAACTCTTTCACTTCTCTAACTCCTTTTCCACTTGTTTATCAATATTTTAGCCCCATGTTGTAAAGGATAAAGCCGTAGATATCAGCCTGTTCCTCCAACTGTTTCGACAGAGGTTTCCCACTTCCGTGTCCTGCTTTGGTGTCAATACGGATGAGCGTTGGTGTGTTTCCTGCATTATCAGCTTGCAAAGTAGCTGCAAACTTGAAGGAGTGTGCAGGTACAACACGGTCATCATGGTCCGCAGTAGTAATGAGTGTGGCAGGATAATGAGTGCCTGGTCGGAGGTTATGGAGTGGGGAGTAGCCCTTCAGATACTCGAACATCTCCTTCGAGTCAGCACTTGTTCCATAGTCAGGAGCCCAGTTCCAACCGATGGTGAACTTATGATAGCGCAGCATATCCATTACTCCCACCTCTGGAATACATACTTTGAAGAGGTCAGGACGCTGTGTCATGCAGGCTCCAACGAGCAATCCGCCGTTCGAACCACCCACGATAGCGAGGTAATCCTTGCTTGTATATTTGTTCTTTATCAGCCATTCGCCAGCTGAGATGAAGTCATCAAAGACGTTCTGCTTGTTCATCTTCGTTCCAGCAAGGTGCCATTCCTCTCCGTATTCACTACCACCACGCAGACAAGCCTGGGCATATATGCCACCAATCTCAAGGAAAGGAATGCGATTTGATGAGAAATGAGGAGGCATAGCGATGTTGAATCCACCGTAACCATATAGATAAACAGGGTTCTTACCATTGCGTTTCAAACCTTTCTTATAGGTGATGAAGAGTGGAATACGTGTGCCATCCTTGCTTGGATAGAACACTTGTTCGCTGACATAGTCGCTCTCATTGAACTTAACCTTTGGTGAAACATACACCTTACTGGTGTTAGTTGCGAGGTCATATTGGTAGATTGAACCAGGAACGGTGAAGGATGAGAAGTAGAAGAACACTTCCTTACGGTCCTTCTCACCATAGAAGCCCGCGCTACCAAAGGTTGGGAACTTGATTTCCGACAGTTGTTTACCATCTAAAGAGTAGACGAAAGCGTGGCTTGAAGCGTCTTTCATGTAGTTAAGAATCATCTTTCCGTCGGCAAACGTCACACTTTCAAGCATGTCTTTAGCCTCTGGAACAAGCGTTTTCCACTCGTTGAAGCCCGGATGAGCAAGGTCTGTGACCATCAAACGGTTCTTTGGAGCACCGTCATTGGTAAGGAAATACATCTTATCTCCGATGGTTTCAACCAGACTATACTGTAGATCGAGGTTGGATGTCATCTGAATGAACTGGCTGTTGGGCTGGCGTAGGTCGCGAACATATACGTTATTACCCGATCCGGCACCGCTTTCCGTGAGGAACATCATCGTCTCTTCCTGGTTTACATACACCGAATAGAAGCGCATTGGGTTAGCAGGATTCTGATAGAAGAGGACATCCTGCGACTGTGGAGTGCCTATTTTGTGATAGTAAATCTTCTGAATTGAGTTGACATTGCTGAACTCTCGCCCCTTCTGTGGTGCGTCATAAGCACTGTAATAGAAGCCATCTCCCTGCCAGGAAGCACCCGAGAACTTCGCCCAAACAATGTGATCATCAAGCAATTTGCCCGTCTTTGCATCCATAACGTAGAACTCTTGCCAGTCACTTCCGCTGCGTGAGATACTGTAAGCAGCGTATTTCCCGTTGTGAGAGAAGCTGATTCCCTTCAAAGCTACCGTACCATCATCTGACAGTTTGTTAGGGTCGAGGAAGACACGGGCGTTCTTTTCATCGCCCAAACGGTCCATAACGTACATCACACTTTGGTTTTGTAGACCGCTATTCCTATAGAAATACCACTTACCAGTCTGCTTTATGTACGACGGAGCAGACACTTTCTCGTAGTTTACAAGCTCTTTCATGCGCTTAAGGAGCTTAGAACGGAAGGTAATACGGGACAGATAATCCTGTGTTATCTTATTTTCTGCCTTCACCCAGTCGGCAGTTGCGCGTGAACTATCGTTCTCTAAAGGGCGGTAAGGGTCAGGAACTTGCACGCCAAAGTACGTATCTACTGTGCCATCTTTGGGTGCTTGAGGATAAATAATCTTCTGTGCTACCATATTTGTTGCGGTTAATATTGCCGCTGTTAACAATAGATGTTTTCTCATAATAGTAATAGTTTTTGTGAAATTATAGGTAGATGTTATGATTATCGGCATTGAAAAGCATCGTATTCCCTTGTAAGAGAGGGTTGATTTCATGTACTTGGGCATTGCGAAAGACCATCAGTAGTGCCCGTAACTTCAATACTTTGTCGAGTATTTCATGTGTGTGGACATTGTGAAAGCCCATCAGCAACACCCGTAACTTCAATACTTTGTCGAGTATTTCATGTGTGTGGGCATTACGAAAGCCCATCAGCAACGTCATGAAAAGTATGAAAACAAGATGTCTTCCACCCCTTCTCATGCGATGAAAAAGGATAGAAGACACTTCATTTTACTTCAAACTTTGTTGATACCATTCGTAAAGTTTCTCCACACCATCGGCTATTTCAACCTTATGTGTCCACCCTAAGCGATGGAGTTTCTCAACATCAACGAGCTTACGAGGCGTTCCGTTGGGTTTATCTGTATCCCAAATGATGTCTCCAGTGAAGTGAACTGTCTTCTTAACAAGCTCTGCCAGCTCCTTAATGGTCAGTTCTTTACCTGTTCCAACATTGATGTGACAGTTGCGGATCTCGCCCAATGAAGGGATAGCACCACCTCTTCCTTCCGAGTTATTACGGTCTACAGCACCGTCAATCTTTGCTCCATAGAAGACACTTGAGTACTTCTCGATACCTATGATGTCCTTAAAATCGACATTCAACAGCACATATACGCTGGCATCAGCCATGTCTTCACTCCACAGGAACTCACGAAGTGGACTGCCATCTCCCCACAATGTCACCTTATTATCTTCTATTCCGTAGAAGGCAAGGGCCTTTAGTATGCGCTCTTCCGTGTTCTTTCCGTCCACATTTCCTTCTCCAATCTCAGCACGAAGTTTGTCAGTTGGGTTGATAGGGCGCTTGTTCATGTCGTTACGAATAGCCTCCCAATCATGCTCATGGATAAGTTTTGCGAGGTAAATCTTGCGCATCATCGCTGGCATAACATGTGAATTCTCCAGATGGAAGTTGTCATTCGGACCGTAGAGGTTGGTTGGCATGACAGCGATATAGTTCGTTCCATACTGCAGATTATAGCTTTCACACATCTTCAGTCCGGCAATCTTTGCAATGGCATACTCCTCATTGGTATATTCAAGAGGTGATGTGAGCAACGAATCTTCCTTCATTGGCTGTGGAGCATTCTTAGGATAGATGCACGTACTACCAAGGAATAGCAGCTTTTCTACGCCATGTAGATAGCTTTGTTCAATGACATTGCACTGCATTTTCATGTTTTGCATGATGAAATCAGCGCGATATAGCGAGTTAGCCATGATACCTCCGACGAAGGCTGCAGCCAAAACGACAGCGTCAGGACGCTCTTCATCGAAGAATTTCTTTACTGCCTGCTGATCAGTCAGGTCGAGTTCCTTGTGGCTTTTGCCCACAAGATTGGTGTAACCTCTTTGCTTTAGGTTGTTCCAAATGGCTGATCCAACCAGCCCATGGTGCCCAGCAATGTATATTTTACTATTCTTATCCATAAGAAAAAAGCCCCGTCTCAACCCTCCCTGTGGGGAGAAAGCGCCTAAGGGGATGTGGTTTCACTTTACGAATGTCCCATATATAGGTGCTGTAACCTTCTATATCAGAAGCGGAAAGATGGCGGAATATACCTTATTATATTATTGTTTAAAACTTACATGTGTTCGAAGTGCTATCTGAGTCAGTCTGATGTTGCCTGTATGAACCCCTCCATCGACTCCAATCATCATCTTCTTCTGAAGACAAAAGAGCCCAATGAAGTGTTCTGCTTCTTACTCTTCAACTGTCCATACCCCAACACATCACCCTCCCAAAGGGGAGGGATGGGGCTGCACTCCGAGCCTTATTGCTACTTCACGATACCCTTTTCCAGATACTCTTCAAGGTTCGTTCTAACCTTTTCAGCGGCACCTTCAGATGCGACCTTAGCCATATCGCTGTCTACCATCAGGTTGACAAGCTCCTCAAAGCTGGTACTGTTAGGATTCCAACCAAGTTTTGCCTTTGCCTTTGTTGGGTCACCCCAGAGGTTCACCACATCAGTTGGGCGATAGAAATCAGGACTTACCTCGATGAGAACATTACCTGTTGCCTTGTCAATACCCTTCTCATCCATGCCTTCACCTTTGAATTCGAGTTCTATTCCGACACGTTTGAAGGCGTGATAGCAGAACTCACGTACACTGTGTTGTACACCTGTAGCAATCACAAAGTCCTCTGGTTTGTCCTGCTGGAGTATCAACCACATACATTCTACATAGTCTTTGGCATATCCCCAGTCGCGAAGTGAACCGAGATTACCCAAATAAAGCTTATCCTGCTTCCCTTGTTTGATGCGTGCAGCAGCAAGTGTTATCTTACGGGTAACGAAGGTTTCGCCGCGACGTTCGCTCTCATGATTGAACAAAATACCTGAGCAGCAATACATGTTGTAAGCCTCACGGTACTCTTTCACAATCCAAAAGCCATACTGTTTAGCCACAGCGTAAGGGCTATAGGGATGGAATGGGGTGTTCTCGTTCTGTGGAACTTCCTCCACTTTACCATAGAGTTCGGATGTGGAAGCCTGATAAATGCGGCATTTCTCCGTCATTCCGAGCTGGCGAACAGCCTCAAGGATACGCAGAACGCCCACTGCATCAACGTCAGCAGTGAACTCTGGAGAGTCGAAACTAACCTGAACATGGCTCTGAGCAGCGAGGTTGTAAATCTCAGTTGGGCGTACCTTGCTGATCACACCGAGGATACTCATTGAGTCGCCAAGGTCGGCATAATGCAAGTGGAAGTGTGGTTTTCCTTCCAGATGAGCGATACGTTCACGATAATCAACCGATGAGCGACGAATCGTACCATGTACTTCATAACCTTTACTGAGTAATAACTCTGCTAAATAAGAGCCATCCTGACCAGTTACGCCAGTGATAAGAGCAATCTTTCCCATTCTATGTGATGTTTATATATTATGTTTTTTTCGTTAGTTATATTCCCTAAAGAATGCACAAAGATACGAATTAAATTTAAATATCATACTATACGATAGGGATATTCTTTCATGTTTACACCTTATTATATAATATAGGGGAGTGGCGAAGTGGTTTTTGGGCAGTGCAGGAAAGGGTGTATCCAATGCTGATGGATATCCAATGAAAGCAGGGAAGGCATGGGATGATTGTAAGATAAATTCCTATTCGGAAAATAAAAGAGGCTCTTTTGCATAGTAAAAGATGCCCTTTTGCAATGTAAAAGGGCATCTTTTGAAGTGTAAAAGGGCATGTTTTGCAACGCAAAAGGGCACCTTTTACAAGCCTATCTGTAACTGCTTGATACTCCATAGGTTACAAAGACGTTTTTTAGTGATTATTGTCTGATTTGGAAACAATACCCCTTTAAATTTTGTAAGGGTATTTCAAAACAAAAAAACTGCGCCTGTTGCATTCATTGCAGGCGCAGTAATCTGTGACGAGAAGGCATAGATTAGGAATGAGAAGAAACCCTCTCTTGTTTTAATCTATGCTCCTTATAATCCTTTCCTTGGACTTTCTTTATATCTTCGGTGGGTTCTTCCGCTCGTGTTCTGTGAGGAATCCCGACCGATAAGCATAGAGAAGCTCCTTCAAAGCATCAATCTGGTGACGTAATTCCCGCCCCTTATCAGTGTCCTCAACACGCAGACGACGTTCGTTCATCTCCACAATCTGCATCGTAGAAACAATGTCCGTTCCACGCTCAATGGCATCTTCTGTGGAGGTAAACGGTTCGTGCTGAACGAGCTGGAAGCCACGTGAGTGGAACACAAGGGTGTATCCCGCAATACCAGTTTCCTTGTGGTAAGCCTGTGAGAAGCCCCCATCAATGACCATCAGTTTACCGTTTGCCTTGATAGGGTTCTCTCCTTTCACCACATGTACAGGCACATGGCCGTTGATGATGTGGCGGTTAGGCTGTTCAACACCGAACTCATCGAGTATCATATCTACTACTTTCTCATCGTCACGCATGCTGAAGTAATAGCCTTTCTCCTCTTGATGTGTCTCTTTGTCAGCAATGAAATAGCGTTCAAAGGTAGCCATCTTATCCTTATCGAAGAGTGGACTGTCTGGTCCACACCACAGATAAAGGAAGTAATCAATGGCATAATCACGTTCTTCCTCGCCCTCTTCATCCGTCGGAACCTGGAAAGCTGATCGGATAAGCATACCCGTCTGGTACATCAGTTCCTTACCTTTCAGTTTCAATCCGGGCTTCAGTTCAACCTCTTTCAGCTCCCCTTCCTTCGTCAAAGGGATGGAAGCATGATAGAGCAGGTTATGATTGAAGATGTTATACATACAGCCATGCCGCAGCAAAGAGCGTATATGCCCACGCAGTTTCTCACTTGATGTGAACGACTGGTGCAGTTTTTCAATGATAGCCTCTTCCTCTTTCGTCAGCTTATCAGGGTTCTTCGGATCGATAGTAGGGAAGTTGCACGACCGCATAGGGTATTCTTTCCCCTTTATTTTGATTGTTCCTTTCTTGTAATCAATGCTGTTCAGCAGTCGTCTGTCGTCCATTTTCCATTCAGGATGCCTACTGATGATCTGCGATTCAATCTTGAATTGCATGACACTGATGGCTTTGTGCATCTGTGCAGTAAGTGTTTTACTGCGTTCATCGAGTGGGTTATCCTTTGAAACCTTCGGCATGAACTCCTCACAAGGGTCGTTTGCATACGCATCCATAGCGAAAGTAGCCAGCTGAATGAGGTTGATACCGTATCCATCCTCAATGGTTGTCATGTTAGCATAGCGTAGTGCGATACGGATAACGTTGCATATGCAGGCATCATTTCCGGCATAAGCCCCCATCCACAGTACGTCATGATTACCCCATGTGATGTCCCATGTGTGATAAGCCTTCAGTGTATCCATGACGATATGCGCCCCCGGCCCCCGGTCATAGACATCACCAAGGATGTGAAGTTGGTCGATTACCAACCGTTGTATCACCTCACAGATGGCTATAATGAAGTCATCTGCCCGTCTTGTAGATATGATAGTGGAGATAATTGCACTGATATAGTCGGTTTTGTCCTTGTCGTCAGCATGCTCATGCAGCAACTCCTGGATGATATAAGAGAAGTCAACAGGCAACGCCTTGCGTACCTTTGAACGTGTATACTTGCTTGATACGTCTCTACAAACCTCTACTAAGCGGTATATTGTGATGTGATACCAGTCCTTGATGTCCTTCTCCTCGCGCTTCACCAACGCCAGTTTTTGTTCCGGATAATAGATAAGTGTGCACAATTCTCGCTTCTCCGTGCTTCTCAAAGTGTCTCCAAAGAGTTCGTTAACCTTGCGTTTGATATTTCCCGAAGCATTCTTCAGCACATGCTGGAACGCCTGATATTCACCGTGAATATCGGCAAGGAAGTGTTCAGTTCCTTTGGGAAGGTTGGCTATTGCCTCAAGGTTTATGATCTCAGTACTGGCATCTGCTATCGTAGGGAACGACTGTGAGAGCAGTTGTAAGTAACGTTCGTCTTTCTTTAAGTCGTATTTTTTATATGTCATTGAATAATCTTTCTTTTTCTAGTTCGTAATGTTTTAGCCTTTCTTTCTTAGTGTCTTTGTGTGAAGTTCTGCCTAATAATGCTCTTTGTTGTACGGTCATTCAGAGGTTTGATGGGCATGTATCCTTCCTCCAATTGCAGCTTATTAGCAAGTAACTGTATGATACGCCGCGCGAAACTGTATATCCTCATGTGGCGCAAAACATCAGCTAGTCGGTCCTCATCGTAGTCATTGTACTTGATGATTGTGTACAGATCAGCCAGATGACGGAGTGATAACATGCGCTTCTTCTGCACCTGTTGGATGTTAGCTATCATGATAGCAATCTGCCGAATGAGCTTTTCTTCCCGCTTGGTGTTGTCATTCAGTCGTTGTTTCATCAGTGGCCGTCTGCCCACAAGCTTCTTGTCTTCAATCGCTTTTGCCTCCTTTGGTGCCATCAAGGCATAGCGTTGTATGCGTTCAGTATCAATGTTCGGGGCGTTGAGTTGCATCATTTCAATGCCTTTATCAATGATATCTCTTATTCCTTCATCATCCGCATAAAGCAGAATGCGGCGCCATTGTTCCGGCTTCAGACTACGAAGGTTCAGCAGTTGGTCGCTTGGTAGGATGTTATGTATCGACTCTTGCGTCAGACCTACGTGTAGTAGAGCTGGTATAGCATCCTGTTCCATGCTGCCCATAGCCGACTGATAACGTGTGTCGAGCACCTTTTTATAAAAGGCAACAGCACTTTTTGCCATGTCATCATCGCTGAATTGACTGTTGAGAATGCTTTCCGGAACCACGTCAATACGCTTTTTCCATCCCAGACGGTTGATGGTTTGTTTCTCACGTTCCGTACTTACCATGATTGCATCGACCTTATGTACCATCTTATATTGGTAAATCATGGACTTCATAAACTTCCTTATCTTCTGTTCTTTGGTACGAATACGCTCCTCAAGTCCCCAGTGTGGGGAGAGAACGACGGCAGTTCCTGTCGCCAAAGCCCATCGTGTGCGCAGTGAAGCCTGATAATCCCAGCAGGCATGGATGTGCACTACGTCGGGTTTTTCCTTAGAAATGATCTTCTTGAAGTCGTCATTGCGTGTGACAGTCAGCACATCAGCGTATTCCTTCTCAGCCGTTGTGAGACGCAGAATACTGTCTGATAGTAGGTCACCTGCCTTTAATCTGTCAATGTAATGGATGATTCGCATTTATATTTTATGTGATATGAAGTCGTTTTTATCCGCTTTGTGATACATCATCTTGTAACTTATGTAGTGCCAAATGATGGCTATCTCGTAAGGAACAACCCTCCATGTGGGGATATTCTCATTGAATTGGTTCAGCTTTTTCTTTGCTATCACCGTGCGAAGGACCATCGTCAGCAGTAGTGATAGCGCCGCTGCAGCAACGATTGTCAGCTGGTTGAGCAGCAAACCAGTGATGATTGCAGCTATCTCCATGAGGTAATTGAGATGCAGAACCACCTGATCAAGACATGGAAGGAGCCTGTGTCGTGGTGTTCGTAACATGTGTTGACGGTTCTCCATATAGAAAAGATGTTTGTTTTTCCATATCTTTTCCGTTGGAATCTCCTCTATAAGCGTTCCTTCTGGTGTGTTTTCGAAGGCAAGGTTACGCCCTTTGGCGTATTTGTTCACCATGAAATCATATTCACCCCGTAGGTATTTGAGGTTCCCACGGAAGCCTTCTTCCTTCAAGAAGATACCTTTTCGGAAGAGAAGAGCAGTGAAACAGCAGCGGTAAGCCTTGTCTTTCTGATACTCACGCATGATATATAACGCATGAAAGAGCTGTTCGAAGCGCCGATAAGCAGGTGTTTCATCCTCGTAACGGGTGTAACCAACGACGAGATCCTTGTCTTTTGTACAGTTTCTGGCTATGGTTTGCAACCAATTCTCCGTCTGTGGGTAGCTGCAGATGTCTGCCATGAGTATCCAATCATACCTTGCTGCCTTGACACCTAAGGTGATTGCGAGCTTCTTTTTGCTCATGTATCGGGACGATTGGGGTATGAATGTGGTGTAAAGATGCTCATTATCGGCAAACCTTTTCAGCACATCTTCGGTCTCATTGTCCTTCTGTGGCGCCACAACAATGACCTGAAAGGGAGCTTCATATTGCTGATTCAGGTAGAGTGGGAGGTACTTTGATAGTTCTTCAGCATTGTCATCAGGTGCGAAGATGATGGAGATTGGGGGCAGTTTTGCCTTGTTCTTCTCCTCTTCTGTGTCTGTTTCATCCTCCAAAACAGGCTCTGTTATCCTCACTTTTCTAAAGAAAGGACTGACAAGAGGCGTCAACAATGCCATGACAAGCAGCACTGCTGAGAGGATGATGGTCGTATTGTCAAAGGTAAACATTCGTATTTTTTATTCTTTTTTTCTCGTCTTTTGTGGGTATAAGGTGCTGATGCCGCTTCTTTCCCGTATTGTTTTGGATGCTGAATGGCAGCATCCTGTGTAGCGTTTACAGTTCGTCCGACATGTAACCAATGGGTAGTTTCCTACAGTTATACTGTGAAGCCATGATCTCACCATAAGCTCCTGCAGAGCGAAGAGCTATGAAATCGCCGCGATGGACCATATTTAAGTCTACAGCCTTAGCGAAAACGTCACTCGATTCACAGATAGGACCGACGACGTCGTAGGTTTGTTTGGGGTCATCATTGGATATATTCTCAATCTTATGATACGCCTGATAGAGTGCAGGACGTATGAGATCGGTCATTCCAGCATCCACAATGGCGAACTGTTTGGCTGTTCCTTGCTTCACATAAAGCGTCCTTGTGATGAGTGAACCCATCTGTCCTACTATGGCACGACCCAACTCGAAGTGCAGTTTCTGGCCTTCTCTCAGCTTCAAATGATGTGCATAAGTATCGAAATATGCCTTGAAATCAGGGATAGGCATGCGGTCCGGATGTTGATAATCAATACCTAATCCACCGCCAACGTTGATGTTTTCAACCCTGATATGCTGCTTTTCCAGATTGTTTTGTATGTCATTGATGCGGTTACAGAGTGCTTGAAAGTCGCTCATGTCCAATATTTGCGAGCCAATATGGAAGTGTAAGCCAATGAAACGGACGTTATCCATCTCCAAAGCAGCATGGATTGCTGCCTCCATGTCCTGCATTGCGATGCCAAACTTGTTCTCTGCGAGTCCTGTAGTAATCTTTGCATGGGTGTGAGCACCGACATTTGGATTGATGCGGAAGCATATATTAGCCACCTTTCCTTTCTTTCCTGCCAGTTCATTGATGACCTCAAGCTCTGCAATACTCTCTACATTGAAGCAGAAGATGTTACGATCAAGTCCTAAGTTTATCTCCCAATCAGCCTTACCAACACCTGCATAGACAATCTTTTTGGCTGGGAATCCACTGTCAAGGCTGCGTTGTATCTCACCGCCACTAACACAATCGGCACCTAAACCAGCATGATTGATGATGCTAAGTACACGTGGGTTGGCATTAGCCTTTATGGCATAATGCACCACAAAGCCCTCATGTCGTTTTACTTCTTCGTTGATTTTCTCTAATGTCTCGTGTAGAAGATCACTGTCATAATAGTAAAATGGTGTCTCAATATCCTTGAATTTGTCTGTGGGAAATATCTTTTGCATCTGTCTTGTGTCGTATTTTGAAATATTACCGGGTGCACTCTCATATGCACCCAGCCTGTTTTTTGTCCGTTATCCTTCTGCTTTTCTCTTTTTTAGAAGAGCACTTTTGACAGTGATTGCAGTGCACGTTTCTTGTCAGAGTCCTTGATGAGGAATGAGATGTTATAGTTGCTACCACCGTAACTGATCATTCTTACAGGAATATCCTTCATTGCATCGGTGGCTAAAGTCTCAAAACCGAGGTTGCTCCAATCAAGATCTCCTACCACACAGACGATGCACATGTTTGTATCTACAGTCACTGTACCATACTTTTTCAGCTCATCAACGATCTCATTCAGATGAGTTGCGCTCTCAATAGTCATGGAAACGCCCACCTCACTGGTAGCAATCATGTCAATAGAGGTCTGATAACTCTCAAAGATCTCAAACACTTTGCGTAGGAAACCAGATGCTCCGAGCATGCGACTGGACTTTATTTTGATGGCAGTGATGTTGTCTTTGGCTGCGACAGCTTTGATTTTACCTCTTACCAGTACGTTATCAATGATGGTTCCTTCGGCATCTGGCTCCATGGTATTCTTCAGTCTGACGGGTATTCCAGCGTATTTGGCAGGCTGAACACAGGTAGGATGGAGGATTTTAGCACCGAAGTAAGCCAGCTCTGATGCTTCTTCGAAGTTCAGTTGGCGTACGGCTTCCGTGTTTTCTACCACACGTGGGTCGTTGTTATGCATTCCATCGATATCTGTCCATATCTGTATTTCCTCGGCATTGATGGCTGCTCCCACCAGAGAAGCGGTGTAATCAGACCCTCCACGCTGCAGGTTGTCAATCTCGCCATAGGCATTCCGGCAGATGAATCCTTGTGTGATATATACCTGATAGCCCTCATTCTGCTGCATGATAGCGGTCAGTTTCTCCTTAATATATTGTGCATCAGGTTCTGCATTCTTATCTGTGCGCATGAAATCGAGTGCAGAAAGTAATGTAGCCTTTACCCCTTGTTCCTGCAGATAGTTCACAACCATGTTTGTTGAGATGACTTCTCCTTGTGCAACGATGCTCTTTTCTTCGAAGGAAGTGAAGAGATCCTTGGTGAAGGAACGCAGGTAATTGAACTCCTCTACAATGAAATCGCGGGTCTTCTGCTTGTATTCCTCTGTTGAATACAGCTCTTCAATGTGCTCGAGGTACTTCCTTTCAAGATTGTTGATTACCTCATTAGCCCCTTCAGGGTTCTTTCTGTAAAGGTAATCGGATATCTCTATGAGTGTATTAGTTGTACCACTCATGGCTGAGAGTACTACGAAAGTAGGCTCTCCTGACTTTGTTACTAATGAAGCTACACCCTTCATGCGCTCTGGAGAGCCAACGGATGTTCCTCCGAATTTCATTACTTTCATAATCTTCTATTGTTTTCTTTGTAGATTTCCAGTATGTTTATTCTTTTGAATCCTCTGCCTGTGCCTCTTCTTCGAGCACGGGTTCAATCAGCGGTTCAACTGAAGTGCTGTCTTCCTCAAGGTCTTTAGTCTGTGCTTCATTCGTCACTGGGACCAGTGCCTGCTCCATGCAGCGATACACTTTACCTGGGAATTGACTCAGAAGGTTGATGTTATGAGTAGACATGATGACTGTTGTACCGTTCTTACAGGTATCTTTCAGGATGCTGACGATGTTTGATGCCGTCTCAGGGTCGAGGTTTCCTGTTGGCTCATCCGCAAGAATGATCTTTGGATTGTTGAGGAATGCACGTGCAATGGCGATGCGTTGCTGCTCACCACCCGACAGTTCGCTTGGCATTTTGGCTGCTTTGTCAATCATGCCCACCTGCTCCAGCACTTCTCTGATGCGTTGTTTGATTTTCTCTTTGTCCTTCCATCCCGTTGCCTGAAGCACGAACTTGAGGTTCTTTGCTACTGAACGGTCATGTAAGAGTTGGAAGTCTTGGAAGATAATACCCATCTGTCGGCGCAGTGCTGGGATGCGTTTCTGCTTGATATCAAGTACACTCTCGCCCAGCACCTCAGCCTTTTCGGCATCTTCCTGGTCGATGTCAAGCTCACCGTAGAAGGTTTTCAACAGTGAACTCTTGCCCGAACCGACACGTCCGATGAGATAGATGAACTCGCCTTCTGTGGCTTGAAAGTCGATATCCTTCAGTATCAGACGTTCATCTTGGTATATGTTTACCTTCTTATAGTCTATTAACATGATTCTCGCAAAATGTTTTTTGATTATCGTTTTATTTTCTTTTGTTCTTTATTCATAGCCGTTCGGTGCCGCTTAGCCTCGTCTGGACGGTGGCTTATGGGCGTTGTCTCTGTGGCGATGGCTGGCAGAACGGCGTCATTAATGGGGTGTTTCGGATAAGCAGCAATGGAGTTTTCCTTTTTTAAATCTTGTTACCTCGGGGCTGATATCCTGTTGGCTGAAGTGCGACAATGACTGTATTGCCGTTGGCTTCATAAGTTTCATTATATGAATATATACCTGCAAAGATACTAATAATCTTCTGAATCCTTATCTTTGGTTGGTGAAAAAAGCAGGAATAATCACACTTATCTATATTTATCCATTAATTATTATGACTTTAAAGATTGCGCTTTACCCTTTATTTTCGTGGTCTTTCGCTTTGTTATCAGTGGTTGAGGGAGTGGGAAACGTGGGCGGTTTTAAGGATGATAGATTCATGTTGTGCGCAGGGAATCATATTCTTTGCGGAGGTATTAGGGGTTCTCTGTTGTATCCGTCAGCCTGTGACGTCCATGGCATAAAAGCACTATGAATGTTGAATAGCGTCTTGCACGGATCATAGATAGAAACTGATTAAGAGTTGAAGGATTGTGTGTATTGTAAAAAGAAATGATAGTTGGCAAAACAATACATGCCCTTTTGCATTGTAAAAGGGCATGTATTGCGTTGCAAAAGGGCATCTTTTGACGTGTAAAAGGGCGTCTTTTACAATGCAAAAGGGCGTCTTTTACAAGCCTCTTTGTAACCATTTGAAAACGTGGAGGTTACAAAGCTGATTTTTAACCATTATCCTTTGAAATGTGGTTAATCGGAGTTTGATTTCTGTAAAATCTTTTCCCACTTGTTGATTTTAGCTCTTTCGGCATCCTCAAAGTAGTTACAACAGGTTCTGAACATTATATAATAAAAAGGACGTCTTCCCACTTTACGTGGAAAGACGTCCTTAGAGGATAGTTTTTATGTGATTAGCAGTTTATCCAACCATTGTCTTGAGGTCTTCCTCAACAGTGGTAATTGTACCCAAACCGAAGTTATTAATCAGAACTTTCAGTACGTTTGGAGATACAAAGCCAGGGAGCGTAGGGCCGATATGGATGTTCTTGATGCCCAGAGAGAGCAATGCAAGCAGCACTATAACAGCCTTCTGCTCATACCAAGCGATGTTAAACTCGATTGGAAGGTCGTTGATGTCGTTAGCACCAAAGATCTCTTTCAGCTTCAAAGCAACAACAGCCCATGAGTAAGAGTCGTTACACTGACCTGCATCCAACACACGTGGGATACCGTTTATATCACCAAGATTGAGCTTATTGTACTTGTATTTAGCGCAACCACTGGTCAAAATGACTGTATCCTTTGGTAATTGGGCAGCAAACTCGGTGTAGTAGTCACGGCTCTTCATGCGTCCGTCGCATCCACTCATCACGATAAACTTACGGATAGCGCCACTCTTGACAGCCTCAACAACCTTGTCTGCCAGTGCGAAAACCTGTGCATGAGCAAATCCACCAACGATCTCTCCCTGCTCAATAGCAGTTGGAGCCTTGCATGTTTTAGCAAGTTCAATCACCTCTGAGAAGTCCTTATGACCGTTCTCATCAGCCTCAATGTGCTTCCAACCAGGGAATCCTGAAGCGTTAGTGGTGAAGACACGATCCTTGTAACTTGCCTTTGGAGTTGGAGGAACGATACAGTTTGTTGTGAAGACGATAGGACCGTTGAAGGTCTCGAACTCCTCTTTCTGCTTCCACCACGCGTTACCATAATTACCAACGAGGTGCTTATACTTCTTCAACTCTGGATAATAGTGAGCTGGAAGCATCTCACTGTGGGTGTAAACATCAATGCCTGTACCCTCAGTCTGCTCAAGAAGCATCTGAATATCCTTCAAATCGTGACCTGAAATCAAGATACCTGGACGGCTACCTGTACCGATATTCACCTTAGTAAGCTCTGGATTGCCATAAGCCTGTGTGTTAGCCTTGTCGAGAAGCGCCATAGTATCAACGCCAAACTTGCCGGTTTCGAGAACAATAGCAAGCAAAGTGTCCATGTCTGCGGCTGGATTGCTGATCGTTGCCAGTGCTTTCTCCATGAAAGCAACAATCTCTTCGTTGCGCTGATCAAGTCTTGAAGCATGCTCATAGTAAGCTGCCATACCCTTTAAGCCCAATACTGTGAGCTCTTTCAGCGAACGAAGGTCCTCATTCTCATTGCGAAGAATGCTCTCACGGTTACCTTCTGCCTCGTAATCAGACTTCTCACCGCCCCATTTTACTTCTTGATAGTCGGGAAGAGAGACATTATTCTTAACAGCAAGGTCGAGCAATTCGCGTTTCATTTGTACACCTTTGTCAACCTTATTAAGTATAGCTTGGTCATCAAAATTGGCATTCGTAATGGTCACAAAAAGTGAGTCAACGATGTAATCGCCTACCTCTTGACCTGTTTTCACGCCTGCTTGACGAAGGGAATCAGCAATTGTCCCAATTCCACGAACTACACTTAGCAGGAGATCCTGCCAACGACTGGTGTCTGCCTTCTTACCACATACACCTTGAATAGTACATCCTGTACCCTTTGCTGTCTCCTGACATTGGAAACAAAACATCTTGTTTTCTGCCATAATCTGTTTTCTTGTTTTCTTCAACGAAATAAATGTGGATGCAAAATTAAAACCTGTAAGCAATGTAAAAGGTAACATTTGTGCCCACAATACGTTAATAAATGCTAAATAAAAAAACCGTCGTTTTATAGCGCAAAGGATGTATTAAGTGTAAAAAGGAATATAAAAAGGAAAATGGGAAACTCCTTTATGTACAACCAACTGGGAAAGATTGACAAAAAATTTAAACCTAAAAAAAAGCTAAAAAATAAGGATTTACGCTTTAAATCATAATAACTAAAGGATATTAAAAATATCGTCTTAAACTTGACAATATAAATTAATTATACTATATTTGCATCATATAACACGAGTGGTAACTAAAACCTAATATGTTATGACTAAGTACAATTTAACAGAAAGAAAAGAGAAGGTAGCCGCCTACCGTAGTTTGGTCAGTCCACAATTGATGGATGAACTTAAGGAAAAGATACTCAATATCATCCTTATTCAGCAACGTTACAAGGACAAAAACTATTCAGCCAAGCAGCTCGCAGAGGACTTGGGGACCAATACACGCTACATCTCAGCCGTTGTAAACGTGCGCTTTCACATGAACTATACATCATTTGTAAACAAGTTCCGCATTGAAGAGGCGATGGCATTGCTGGTAGACAAGCGCTATCAAGACTTAAACATGGAGGATATCAGCGATATGGTAGGCTTCTCCAACCGTCAGTCATTCTATGCTTCATTCTATCGTATTAACGGCGTAACGCCACGTGACTACAAGATGCGCCATCTTTCACAGCATCCATCAGAAGAAACACGCATGAAGAAGGCATCGAAACGATAGAGGCGGGGTGGTAATTAATCGTATGAATAATACAAAAGAAGAAGAAACATTTAGTTTTCAGGGAGAACAATTTGCCGATATTCAGATGTTACATTATCGGCTGCCGGAATTCGAAACATTATCTTTACGGCAAAAGAAGTTAATCTACAGCCTCTCACAGGCAACACTATTTGGACGTGATATAACGTTTGATCAATTTGGAAAGTACAACCTCCGCATCCGAAAGACGCTGGAGGCTGTTTATAAACACTATCAGGGAGAAAGCACTGACTATGAATTTCAAGCCTTAGGGGAGTATTTAAAGCAGGTATGGTTTGCCAGTGGCATTCATCATCACTATGCTTGCGATAAGTTTATACCGTCATTTACAGAGCAATTCTTTCGTGATGCTGTCCTTTCTGTGGATAAAAAGCAGCTACCTTTGCGTGAGAATGAAGACGTAAACGAACTCCTTAACGAGCTTTGTCCCGTAATTTTTGATCCTACAATACACCCTAAGAGGGTGAACAAGGCTGATGGCGTAGACCTAATATGTACTTCCGCATGTAATTATTATGAAGGTGTGAACCAGCAGGAAGTGGAGAATTACTACGCAAAGATGAAAGCTGAAGGCCCTGATAGTGAACAACCTTCTTATGGACTGAACTCTACTCTCATCAAGAAGGGCAACTCTGTTCGTGAAGATGTTTGGAAAGCAGATGGTAAATATGGTGCTGCTATCAAGCAAATCATTGTTTGGTTGGAGCGAGCAAAGGCTTTCACAGAGAATGAACAGCAACATAAAGTTATCAGTTTACTTATAAAATACTACGAGACGGGTGACTTACGCGATTTCGATCGATACTCTATTGAGTGGCTACATGAGCAAGATGGGATGATAGATTTCATCAATGGCTTCATTGAAGTATATGGTGACCCCATGGGATTGAAGGGTTCTTGGGAAGGAATAGTGGAATATAAGGACCTAAAAGCTACCCATCGGACACAGACTATCTCTGCAAATGCACAGTGGTTTGAGGATCATTCACCTGTCAATCCAGCTTTCCGCAAACCTAAAGTGAAAGGAGTTACGGCAAATGTTATCTGTGCTGCGATGCTTGGAGGTGATGAATATCCAGCTTCAGCAATAGGTATTAATCTGCCAAATGCCGACTGGATCCGTGCGGAACATGGCTCGAAGAGTGTTACAATCTCTAATCTTACCCATGCTTATGACATGGCTGCGAAGGGGAATGGCTTCCGTGAGGAGTTTGTTATAGATGAGGCTACACTCCGAATGATGAACCTTTACTCCGACAAGACGGATGATTTACACACGGATTTGCATGAGTGTTTAGGTCATGGGAGCGGCAGATTGCTTCCTGGAACAGACCCTGATGCGTTGAAAAACTATGGTAATACGATAGAGGAAGCACGTGCCGACCTCTTCGGTTTGTATTATATTGCGGATGAAAAGCTACTTGATTTAGGCCTACTTGACTCCTCTGAGGCTTATAAAGCACAGTATTATGGTTATATGATGAACGGTTTGTTGACGCAACAGGTGCGCATCAAGCCCGGAAAGAACATCGAAGAGGCTCACATGCAGAACCGTGCGCTCATCGCATGGTGGGCTATGGACCTTGGAAGTAAGGACCATGTAGTTGAACTTATCAAGCAGAAAGATGCTCAAAGTGGCGAGGTTAAGACCTTCGTACGTATCAATGACTATGCGAAGTTGCGTGAGATCTTTGCGCAGGAGTTAGCTGAAATACAGCGTATTAAGAGTGAAGGCGACTTCGAAGCAGCACGAAAATTGGTTGAGACTTACGCTGTGAAGCTTGACAAAGAGCTGCATGCAGAGGTTCTTCGGCGCTATGAACGACTGAAGATTGCTCCTTATAAGGGTTTCATCAATCCTGTTTTGAAGCCTGTATGTGATGCGACTGGCGAAGTAACTGACATTATTGTTGACTATTCGGAGGGTTATACAGAGCAGATGCTCCGCTATTCTGAGGAGTATGCGACGCTGATATAAGCATGTTTACAGTATAAAAAGGAAAAGAGTGAAGAATAAGTTACGTTGTTCTTCACTCTTTTTTTGTGCCGTTTTCCTATGTTCCTACATGCTGAAACAATGTCTTTCTGCGTTTCTATGAGCTGAAAAATGATGGGGAAGGAAAGCTTTTAATTTATAAGATGTTGTTTAATAGGAGGATAAATGCTTTCTCTTCTACGTGCAGACCACCTGAAAAGCTTTGTTGTCCGTACCGTATTCCAAAGAAGTTTATTCACAAAACCAACCTACAACACACTCTATTCATAATGTAACGCATAACGATTTTCGATACAATTCATGCAAAATCTTAGCGAAAACCACACAGTATTCTAACGTAAGATACATGATATTCAAAGCGTAACGCATGATAAGTTCCCATACAATCCATGCAGAATCTTTGTATAAACGCACAATACTCATAATGTATTGATCGGCGAATGCGCATGCAAAACATCACCCAGGAAGAATAGTAAAAGGATATTACAAATTTAAAGCCATGATGAAGTGCGAAGCAAAAGAAAACGGTTGATTCTCCGCTTTGTAACCTACAGATTTTCAATTGATTACAAGTAGGCTTGTAAAAGGGCATCTTTTGCGTTGCAAAAGGGCGTCTTTTACACATCAAAAGGGCACCTTTTACCATGCAAAAGGGCATCTTTTACAACGCAAAAGAGCACCTATTGTTTTGTGATAGATGAAATAATGCAACAAAAGGGGGCGTTTAACCTCTTCTGATAGGTAAATGACAGGCAATCTAACAGTCATTGTTTTAACAGCTATTAGCGTACTAAAAAGGACAATTCTCCAGACAAAAAGAATAAAAAGGATAAACTTTTCTTGTATAATACTTGCAAATGTTGCAGATAATTCCTAATTTTGCGCATGATATTTGCCTTGTGCAATATAATAGAATCAATAGCAATTAAGATATGTCAATATCTAAAACAAGACAGAAACTCGTTGATGTGGCACGCCAACTCTTTGCCAAGAACGGCATTGCCAATACCACAATGAACGATATAGCCAAGACTTCGGGCAAAGGAAGGCGCACACTTTACACTTACTTCAAGAGCAAAGATGATGTGTATTACGCCGTTATCGAGTCGGAATTAGAGCGTTTGTCGGACAAATTAGACGAGGTTGCAGCAAAGAAAATCAGTCCTCAAGACAAGATTATAGAGCTTATATATACGCATCTCAGTATGATTAAGGAGACGGTTATGCGCAATGGCAACCTCAGAGCAGAGTTCTTCCGCAACATTTGGATGGTTGAAAAGGTAAGAAAGAACTTTGATGAGGATGAGATTGAACTCTTCCGTAAGGTCTATTCTGAAGCCAAAGAGGACGGGGAATTCGACATAGACAACGTTGAACTCGTTGCAGATATCACGCACTATTGTATCAAAGGACTCGAAGTTCCTTTCATCTACGGTCGTTTAGGACATGGACTGACCGAGGAATCATCACGCCCACTGGTGGCAAAGGTGGTCTATGGTGCGCTGGGGAAAAGCAATATAAAGCTTTAAAGGAAATCATCTTATACAATAAATAAAGTATCACAAAATGAAATTATTGGAAGGTAAGACAGCACTCATCACAGGTGCTGCACGCGGTATCGGTAAGGCTATCGCATTAAAGTTTGCTGAAGAAGGTGCAAACATTGCTTTTACTGATCTTGTTATCGATGAGAACGGTAAGGCAACAGAGGCAGAAATTGCAGCCAAAGGCGTTAAAGTAAAGGGTTATGCAAGCAATGCTGCAGACTTCGCACAGACAGAAGAGGTGGTAAATCAGGTGACAGAGGACTTCGGTTCTATAGATATCCTTGTTAATAATGCAGGTATTACCAAAGACGGACTTATGCTTCGCATGACCGAACAGCAGTGGGATGCTGTCATTACAGTAAACCTTAAGAGTGCATTCAACTTCATCCACGCTTGTATTCCAGTTATGTTACGCCAGCGTTGTGGTAGTATTATCAACATGGCAAGCGTCGTTGGTGTTCATGGTAACGCTGGTCAGGCTAACTATGCAGCATCAAAGGCTGGTCTTATTGCCCTCGCTAAGAGCGTAGGACAGGAGATGGGACCTAAGGGTATACGTGCTAATGCCATTGCTCCGGGCTTCATTGACACCGCAATGACTCAGCACTTGCCTGATAAAGTACGCAAAGAATGGATCTCAAAGATTCCACTTCGCCGTGGCGGAACAGTAGAAGACATTGCAAACACAGCTGTTTATCTTGGTTCAGACTTGTCAAGTTACGTGTCAGGTCAGGTTATCCAGGTTGATGGTGGTATGAATATGTAAGAAAGAAAACCTCCCCAACACCCTTAAAAGGGGTGGGGAGGTGTTTTAATTATGCAAGTACTTTACGAAGATAATCACTTAATCATTGTTTACAAGGAGGCAGGTGAGATTGTCCAGGCTGATAAGTCGGGTGATATTCCATTGTCAGAAATCGTCAAACAATGGCTGAAGGCGAAGTATAAGAAGCCCGGTAACGTCTTTCTGGGTGTCGTTCACCGCCTTGATCGTCCTGTGTCTGGACTCGTTATCTTCGCTAAAACATCGAAGGCTCTTACCCGTTTGAATAACATGTTCCGCAATGGTGAGATCCATAAGACCTATTGGGCAATCGTTACACGCCCACCTTTTGAGCCTGAAGCAACGCTGACCGACTGGCTTGTACGCAATGAACGACAGAACAAGAGTTATGCTTATAACCATCAGGTGCCCACGGCGAAGAAGTCAATCCTACATTATAAGGTCATCAATCAGACGGACCATTACACTCTTTTGGAGGTAAACCTCATGACAGGTCGCCATCATCAGATACGCTGTCAGCTGTCAAACATGGACTGTCCTATCAAAGGTGACTTGAAATATGGTGCTCCTCGGTCCAATCCGGATGGGGGTATTAGCCTGTTAAGTCACCGCGTTGAGTTCATACACCCAGTATCTAAAGAGACCATTTGTGTAGAGTCTCCTTTGCCAAAGGACAACCTTTGGCAGGCAATAGGTAATATCTAAAGCCGTATTGTATAACCTTAATACCATCTTAAAAACACTTTCTTTTCTGCTAAAGGCTTCCTTTATCAGACTTATAATATGTTCCTTTTCATTTTTTTTCATTATCTTTGTCAGCACATTTCACGATCAAAGATTATTTAATATAGTATCACTATGAATATAAGAAAAATGCTTTTCTTCTGTCTGATGGCAGGATTTATGTTCTCTTCTTGCATCAAAGACGAGCCACTTAACGCTGAAGCTGACATTACAGGCATCACTGTAGATGGTCCGCAGCTTATTCGACAACCGGTAATAACGAACAATGAAGTGCATTTCTACGTGAATGGATGGGAAGATGTGACGCATCTGGCACCGAAATTCACACTCACCGAAGGTGCAACTATCGAACCAGCAAGTGGCACGGAACGTGATTTCACACAACCACAGGTCTACACTGTCACCTCCCAAGATGGTAAATGGAAGAAGACTTACAAGGTCTCTTTCACATCAGATGACGTCGTAACAAGTTACCATTTCGATGATATTAAATGGTACGAGTACAAGGATGAGTGGGATGCAAACGCACAACCACAGAAGCTTTTCCACATCTTTACGGAGAAAACACCCAATGGTGACACCTTTGAATGGGGCAGTGGAAACGCCGGATATATGATAACTGCCAGCGGACAGCCTGCTGAAAGCTATCCAACCAGCCAGTCTCCTGATGGTTATAAAGGTAAATGTGCTAAGTTACAGACTGTCAGTACGGGTTCATTAGGGGCTATGATGAAGTCGCCAATAGCTGCTGGTAACCTCTTTTTCGGCCAGTTCAAGCTGGATATTGCCAATGCTGCTAAGTCAACACACTTCGGTATACCTTTCAGAAAGGTACCAAAAGAGTTGGTAGGATACTACAAATACAAGGCAGGAGAGAAGTTTACGGACAAAAACAGTAAGGAAGTTACTGGTAAGAAGGACGACTTCACCATTTATGCTGTATTCTTTACGACTGATAAAGGTACTGATTATCTTGACGGAACAAACTCGCAGACAAGTGAAAACATCGTCATGAAGGCTGAACTCAACAACCGCAAGGAGACCGATAAGTGGACACGCTTCTCCATTTCGTTCACAAAATTAAAGCCAATAGATAAGCAAAAGCTCAGAGAAGGGAAGTATAGTCTGGCTATTATCATGTCTTCAAGCAAGGATGGAGCAACCTTTGACGGTGCAGTAGGAAGTACACTGTATGTTGATGAACTACAGTTGTTCTGTGAATAATTGGACGAACGATTTATCTTTTATAATCTAAAGCAAAGAAACAATGAGACAAATAATCATCGCTATAGCAGCACTTGCAAGTATAATGACGGCTTCCGCACAGACTGACCGTACTCCTGCACTCGTTTCATCCGACCATAATGGATGGGAATATGAGGTGAAAGCGGGTGTAAACATCGGTGGTGCCACTCCGCTTCCATTGCCTGCTGAAATAAGAAAAATAAGCAGTTACAGTCCAAAGATGAATGCTTCATTGGAAGGAACAGTGACAAAATGGATTGAAAAGGATGGTCCTTGGGGCGTATCTACCGGTCTGAAGTTCGAGGTAAAGGGCATGAAGACGGGTGCAACGGTGAAGAATTACAGTACAGAGATTATCAGAGACGGAAGTAAAGTGGCTGGTTACTGGACGGGTTATGTGCAGACCAACTATAACTCTACGTTCCTTACCATCCCTGTTATGGCTAATTATCGCTTTAATGAACAGTGGAAGGTGCGTGCAGGACTGTACTCTTCCTTCAAACTTGATGGTGAATTCACTGGTCAGGTGAGTGATGGTTACCTGCGTGAAGGTACTCCTGTAGGCGAGAAACTGGTCTTTGAGAATGGCAACAGTGCCTCTTACAACTTCTCATCTGCACTCCGCCACTTCCAATGGGGTGCACAAGTAGGAGCTACATGGCGTGCTTTCAACCATTTCACAGTGAATGCTGACCTCACATGGGCATTCAATAACATCTTTGAAAGCGACTTTAAAACTGTCAGTTTTGGACTGTATCCCATCTATCTTAACCTTGGTTTCGGTTACAGATTCTAAAGGGAAAGCGTGGGGGTGAGCGTCAACTATCTGACAGATGTATGTGCGTTGTGGACTGTTCCATGGAAGAAAATGACTCAATACGCATACTGTCGCATCAAGGTTAAAGACGTACTCTTGTAAAAGAAATTACTTATTGATTTTCAAAAGGGCATCTTTTAGTTTGTAAAAGGTGCCCTTTTGCATTGCAAAAGATGCCCTTTTGAAGTGTAAAAGGGCGTCTTTTAGAATACCATCTATAACTCATTGATAAACAATAGGATACAAAGTTGGTTTTTAACCGTATGAGATAGATTTATAGATGTACTGCTTCCTTTTATTGTAAACATATTTCCAATTAGACAGTAATGAATAGATAGCATACGAAGGGGCATATGAATAAAAAAAGAAACTGCGCTGTATCTGCTCACCACCAATGGTCATACCTTATAACAATCAGCAGCTCTTATTCAATCAAAGACAAAAGCAGACCACGTACGATCTACAGTATTACCGTCAGACGGAGCATAAAAAAAGAGTGTATCAATGCTCAAAACATTGATACACTCTTTGTTTTTAAGTCCTGTTTTACTTTATTAAATTGACCATAAGCAGGCAATCTATCTCTGTAATACCATACAAATCAAGTACTTTCTGGTCGTTACGAATCTCTTCAAGGAGATGGTCTTTATTGCCTTTAGTCACTGTTATCCATGTCTGGAAGCTATTTTTGGCTTGTCCAATGTTACCTTGTGCCCACCAACAATAGCCTGAATTAAGATAATCTTCTGCCATTGGAGCATCTGAAAGGATACGATCATAGAGCTGTGAAGCCTTATCAAGACTCTTATCCAAGAGCATCGTCCATGCAAAGACACGCTTCACATTCATATTATCAGGGTACTGATAGTCAAGACGGAACAGTTCTTCACGTGCTTCAGCATAACGTTCTGTCTTCAGAAGTGTTACACATCGTTTTACAGCATAGTTGATATTGTCAGGTTCCAAGCGCAATAACTGTGAATAAGTATGCTCTGCTGTGTCGTAATCTTCGCAATCCATGGCAGCACGAGCCATCCCTTTCAGTGCCCATTGGTTCTCTGTATCCTCTTGCAGAACCATATTAAAGATCTGATAAGCCACATCAGGCTTGCCAAAATACAGGTTTATGTAGCCCATTAAAATGTTATAATTGGCGTCTTCCACGTGGAAAGTAGACATCAACTCCACGAGTTTATCCATATTTTTGTGCTTGTACAGATAAAGAGCAAGACGCATTTTATATTCATCAAGTCCTGTTCCTATAAATGATTTATAGACAAAAAAGAACGTATCTGCCACGAAACTACTCTTATGATTGTCTATAAAAGGATTGATAAGTTCGTTGGATGAACGATAAAGTCTGAAGAAACGATAGAGATCCTGTATGTAAGCCCGACAAATATAAGTGGGATTGCTCTTGTCTAAAGTCGTTCCCATGGGAGCAAAGGCACCCTCCGAGCCCATCATCTCTTTGATATTCCCAGGTATTTGGTTGATGATACTCTCCATAGCAAACGCCAAAGAATACTTATCCGACTCACAGAAGTCACCCTGATTGGTAATAGTCTCCAAGATATTAGGTTGCCCAATCCTTTCTATAGTAGTACGAAGTGCAGGGTGATCAATATAGAAAGGAGTGAACCAATTGGCTAAATCATTGAAGAAAGGAAAGCGTTTCATCTGTCGGAAGCCACCGAAATAGATGTCAGAGCCCTGCTTCTGCATCTCCATCATCTTACGAACCTTCTCTTCCATCTGCTCCATTCGCTTGTCTTCAGCATCCTGATTCAGGATATTCTCAAGTGAATCCTCTTCCTTTTCAACGATTCCGAGTCGTCCAATGGTGATGTTTGAACCGTCAATAAGGTAAGGCATGATGTCTCTTTGTAGCTTCTCGTTGTCCTTTTCAGTGTCTTGGCTATAGAAGAACTGTATCTGTAAGGCATATAACTCCCGTATAGTGTCTTTGTTTTCACACAGTTTCCGAATGATTTCATCCTGCTCTGGGAAGATATCCATCCCTTCAAAGACAGACAAAACCCACCCGACAAGTGCACGTTGTCGCACCCTTTCATCCGTAGATTGCTGATAAACAGTGGTTAATGCCTTAAACTTATTGATATCAAACTGGTTCATTGCACCCAGCGTTACCGCACTCACGAGTAGCTGTTGGTCAACAACGTCAACCATAGGGGACAACATCAGTCCTGCATAAAACTCACAATCATCATCCGACCATTGGCAAGATGTCCACAAAGTATTGAAGAGTCGGTTGACAAAAACCTGATGTCTGTCGTATAAATCCTTTGCTTTCTCAGTCCTTTCAGCCCCTGGCAGCAACGAAAGCATGGCTACATCAGAGACAAAAGACTCCAAAACAGAGCGTATAAAGTCATGACTTGTGTTCAGATGGTCACTGATCCGGAAGGCATCAACATAGACTATGACATTCTTACAACGCCAACTGATCTCCAAATCGGCTGCAACACGATAGAGACGTTGGAGGAGTGTGATATAAAGAGTAGCCCTTTTGTCATCTGTAAAACCACGTTCCATATAGTCAACCATCAACTGATAGTCGTTTTTTACTGTCTCCAGCTCACTATGTCCCATCAAAGTAGGGCGCTGGACATAAAGTTGTTCTAACAATTCGATGGCAAGATCCAATCGTTTATCCATCAAATTGTTTATCGCACTACTAAGGATTTCGTCTACGTTCACAGTCTTTTGTCTATGTTTAGTTTCTAATTATACTTTCAAATCACCTTCTTTTCATAAGGAAATCACGCGCCATCTGAATGTCAGACTTGCGAGGTGGGCCCACTTTCGTGTATTTTATATCAGGTAAAGCACGTACTGTTGCATCGTCAACCTTCATATATTTCTTTATCAAAGCAGCATAATACTTCACGCCATTCTTGTTAATCAGGTCGACAGCCTTATCATATGCTTTGGCAAGAGCTTCTTCTTCAGCAGGCAAACGTTGCTTATCCATTATCGCCAACACACCCAAATGCACACCAGCATCAGCCGAATTGAATATCACGTTATTATCACCTTGCAAGGCTTGGGTGGCTTGTGGCTCTGAAAACCAGTATGCATCAATCTCGTGATTCTGCAACATTTTCAAGCGAATCAGTACGTCATTGACCTGAACACGGAACACTTGATACTTTGGTTTACCCTTCTTGACAACCAAATCACTCAGCAAATCCGTGCCAGAAAAGCGTGTCATAGCTATGATCTTATCACTTAAATCAGACAGTTTCTTAAGCTTTGACTGCCTGTCAGCAATGAGTTGCCACCCCAGATTGGTATCTGTCAGATAATGCATCAGCACCTTTTGTCTGTGTTTCAAGCGTTCAGCACGTACAAGATCAGTGAATCCAGCCTGCACACTACCGCCTGCCATGGCTGTATCACAGTCCATCTGCGCATTAAACTCCCGTACACGTAAGTCTACTTTGGTTGTATCATACAGCAAACTGTCTGTCAATAGATAGGCAGGAAGGCAATCCATCGTAGGCATAACAGCTATCTTGAAAGCCTTTTGATAGGCAATCTGTTCAGCTTTCTTGCGTGCTTGTTGCTCAGCCTGTAGTTCTTTGTCAGACTTACCACAGCCAACAAGCATCAAAACGACAACTATTAGGATGTAATTAATACGTTTCATATAGTTGCAAAAGTAAGAATAAATTTTGTAACTAAGAAAAAACTCATTACTTTTGTCCCATATATGGCAAAGGACAAGATAGCTTATGTCTGCAGTAACTGTGGACAAGAGAGTACTAAATGGATTGGTAAATGCCCGAATTGTGGGCAATGGAACACCTTCAAAGAGATTCGTATCGCTGGTGATACGGGGTCTCAGGCTGCCCGAAATGCTGCTACAACACTTCGAAATGCTGCTTCTGGAAGCTCTGTTTCGGCGTTAAACAATAAGCCACAACGCCTGCGCGACATCTCATCTCATGATGAACCACGCATAGACATGCATGATGGGGAACTCAATAGGGTGCTTGGCGGTGGCTTAGTACCAGGAAGTATTGTCCTGTTAGGTGGTGAACCGGGTATCGGAAAGAGTACTTTGACACTCCAGACTATCCTTCACATGACACAAAAGGTGCTTTATGTGAGTGGAGAAGAGAGTCCTCACCAGATCAAAATGCGTGCTGAACGCATCACAAAGGACATTGCTGAGAACATAGTTATCCTCTCTGAGACCTCATTAGAGCATATATTCGAACACATAAGGGATGTTCAGCCCGAATTAGTAGTTGTAGATTCCATACAAACGATATCCACTGAAGATGTAGACAGTAGTCCTGGAAGCATCAGTCAGGTACGTGAATGTGCGTCAGCATTGCTCCGTTTTGCCAAAACAAGTGGTGTTCCTGTCATCCTCATAGGTCATATTAATAAGGAAGGGAGCATAGCAGGACCAAAGATTCTCGAACATATCGTTGATACAGTCATACAGTTTGAAGGCGATCAACACTATATGTACCGCATACTTCGTAGCATTAAGAACCGCTTTGGGTCCACTTCTGAACTCGGAATATACGAGATGGAGCAGCAAGGACTGCGTCAAGTGAGCAATCCTTCAGAGCTTTTACTCACCGAAGACCACGAAGGTTTATCAGGAGTAGCCATCTCAAGTACCATTGAAGGCGTACGTCCGTTCCTTGTTGAGACACAGGCGCTTGTGTCTTCTGCTGCTTATGGCACTCCACAACGTTCTGCTACAGGTTTCGATCAGCGCCGATTGAACATGCTACTTGCCGTTCTTGAGAAGCGAGTTGGCTTCAAACTCATGCAGAAAGACGTCTTTCTGAACATTGCAGGAGGCCTTCGTGTGACGGATATGGCTATGGATCTCAGTGTTATTGCTGCTGTTTTGTCATCAAACGTGGACACTCCGATAGAACAAGGATGGTGTATGTGCGGTGAAGTAGGCCTAAGTGGTGAGGTTCGTCCTGTCAGTAGGATAGAACAACGCATTGCTGAAGCCGAGAAACTGGGCTTTAGCCACATCATTATACCAAAGTATAATCTCCAAGGTCTTACTGGTAAGTATTCAATTCAGCTCCATCCAGTCAGGAAAGTAGAAGAAGCACTGCGTGATTTATTTGGATAAGCCCCATAAATAAAGGCATATTTCTTTCAGGAAATATGCCTTTATTGTTTTACTATACTATTATGTGAGAGACCGTTATATACTATTTGTCGAACAAAATAACGTTATGCACTGTATATAAGTAAGTTATTCATTAATTAAACGTCTTATAATATTAGCCCAGATAGCGTATCCTTTATCCGTCAGATGGAGCCCATCTCTACAATATTCAGGCTGCATCCGATTGGTTTTTACATTCAATAGCGGTGTATAGAGGTCGATAAAAGGAAGCGAATGATGGTCACAATATTCTTTCAACTTACCATTCAACTGTACAATCATATCCTCTTTGCCCTTCAAAAGCTTCCAAACTCCAACCTTATCATTCAACGGAAGCAGACTCTGAACATAGAGTTTAGTTTGTGGACAATGGCTTCGAATGGTCTCAATCACCTTGATAATACCCTGAAAAGAGCGTTCCACACTCCATCCATGGCTCAGATCATTCGTTCCACACTCAAAGAATATCTTGCTAGGATTGCATGTCAGCACTTGATTTAAGCGGTTTTGAATCCCTCTACTATCATCACCTATGATCCCACGATTGAAGATCATCGGTGCATCAGGGAAGTGTCTGTTCCAGTCTCCACCGTATTCAGAATGACTATCTCCCAACATTATAATGGCATTATCAGGCAAAACGCCCTCTTGTTCGAACTGTTTCATACGTATGTTATAATGTTTTGAGCCACGATAAGAGACTTGTTGGGCATGAGTCATAATACCTACAACACATAAGAGAATAGTTGTCAAAAGGAAAGACTTACTCATATAACCATCAATTTACACTGCAAAATTAACAAAAAAGTGACAGATAATAAAAGAAAAGCCCGGTTATCTACTCACAAGGGAAGATAGCCGGGCTTTTAATAAGAGGTTCTTTCTTAATATTCTGGCGTGCATTAACGCATGAGTCGCATTACTTTCCGAAGATAAGCCTGAGTCTTTGCAATGTCATATCGTATACCTCCGCTCCAAAGGCGAATAGCCTTTTCAATACTATTCAGTGGATTATGGAACGACTGAATGATGACAAACATCTCTCTAGACTTCGTTGCATTGTAACGATCAGAGAGTGAAAAGCGCTTCTTACTGCCTTTACTCTTCAGGATATTGTTACACTCTTTTACGATGACAGGGGAGATTTGCAGTACACCAACGTATGGACCGTTGACTGCCATAGCATTTCCTTTACTCTCAAGCTGGATAATTGCGTCCATTACCGGGCCCCAATTAAATCCGTCACCTTTCACGAATACGTTAGCATGAACCGTAGTTGATGCCAGAATCATTAAGAAACAAATACTTACTACTTTAATTATTCTCATCATAAAAAGCTTTCCGGAACCTTGGAAAAGTACTTCAAGTGAGGTACTCTCTACGGCGTGTTCCTATGTGAGAATGAGTTACCACCACGCCTGAGTTCCATGTTAACGGCGACAAAGATAAGAAAAATATTCCTGAAAACCAAGTCTTTAGCATAAAAAATACAAAGTAATACAAGAACAAGGCACACAGATGAGTAGTGTTTTCCCCTCCATAACATGGGGAAAAACCTATACATATTTATGAATTCTACCATGAAGAAGCTGCCATTTAAACCATATTTTTGCTGCGTCAAACAATGTTTAACCACATCCGAAAGGATGATAAAAGAAAGAACAAACTATGCAAAGATTAATTAGATTAGCACTTTTTGCTATCATGATGGCAAGTGTGACGGCGGGGTTTGCTCAAGAAAACACAACTTTTGAGCGTGATCAGGCACGAATGAGACAGATTGATGCAGAAGCACGTAGGGCTATGCAACAAAGAAGATATGACCGAAGATACGATAGCAAACGGAGCTCTACGGCTTGGAACAGAGGGCAATGGGTGTGGAACGGCGGCAGATGGGTATGGGTTCCATCATCAAGACAGCAATATCCTTACGGCTCCAGCGTTCCAGCTCACCAACACAGATTCGATGATGGACGCTGTTATGTATGCGGTATAAAAAAGGATGACGCTAAGAAATGGGAGAAAAGAATGCGGAAACGTTATGACAAACGTTGCTATAAGTATAAAAGATACGATGATGACGACGACGATGACGACGACTAAATATATAGCTGATTAGCAAAGGCTTTGACTTTCTTGTTTAATAAGAAGTCAAAGCCTTTTTCTTTGACTATAATAGAATGTCCACAACGGCACTTGCCATTTCCGAAAACTTTATCTACCTTTGCGCAAGTTTAGGACAAACAGATGCTCAGAAGGCGTCATTGTCTGTCTACACACGAATCAGCTATGGCAAGAAAGAGACGCAGACGCAGCAGAAAAGGGCGTAACAACAAGAATAAATGGGTATGGGTTGGAGCAATAATACTGGCTCTTGCCATTATTCTCATCATCGATCTCAAGCCATGGCACAAGCATCACGATACCATAAGTGACCAGTGGCCCTTCCATGACTTGACAAAAGGACCCTACTCAAAGGACTTTGAAGGACTTGACATATCACGTCATCAAGGTAAAATCCACTGGGATGAACTGGTTGATGAGAACCCTCAGCTACAGTTTGTCTACATAAAAGCAACGGAAGGCAGCTCGATTGTTGACCCATTCTACAAACGAAACTTTGATGAAGCCAAGAAACATGACCTCCTCGTGGGCTCTTATCATTTCCTGACTCGGCGTACTTCCATGGCAAAACAGGTGGATAACTTCCTCTCAAACATTGACCTTCAGGCACAGGACCTGCTCTTATTGGTGGATATTGAGGAGGATGGAACACGCGGTTGGAGTCGTTCCATCATTCAAAAGAACCTCGCTGAATTCATTCGTTTGGTTAAAGAACGCACGGGAGTATCACCAATGATCTATACCAATGAAGCATATTACCATCTAAACCTGTACCCTGAATTCAATCATTATCATCTTTTTATTGCCAATTACAACCTTGCTCCCGAACTGGGAACAGCAAAGTATGACATCTGGCAGTCGAGTAAGCGGGGCAGGGTACGTGGTATCTGGAACTATGTAGACATCGATCAGCTACGCGAAGGGGTGACATTGGAGAATATCAAACAACCATAGACGCGGCAATCAGCATAGCCTCATCAATACAGGAAGAATACATCACTGTAAAATATATTCACATTGAGAAAACAAAAGAGGCTCTTTTGACTTCTAAAAGATGCCCTTTTGCATGGTAAAAGATGCCCTTTTACACTTCAAAAGGTGCCCTTTTACAACGTAAAAGACGCCCTTTTACTTTGCCTTTTGTAATCATCTGAAACACTGAAGGTTACAAAGTCGGAAATAAAAGGATTTCTCTTTATTTTCAAGTAACCACGTTTGTTTTTCTGTAAGATTATTTCATGGCATCAAACAGCATTGTCACCCATCTGTCGAAGAACCACACCTCATGACAACAACAACGGCTGATAACCATGTTATCAGCCGTCGGATTTGCAGTAATCTATAATCTCTTGATTAAAGATATACTTTAATTAAAATCTAATTATCAATAGTTTTAAATCATTTACAACAGTCTATTATGCCAGACCTTCTATCTGTCCACGCACAATATCAATCTTTTCTGCCTGCGGAACCTTAGGCAATCCAGGCATACGCATCATGTCTCCAGCAATGGCAACAATCATCTCTGAACCGCCATTGATGACAAAGTCACGAATAGTAATGTCGAAATTCTTAGCTACACCAATCTGTGTTGGGTCCTCACTGAAGGAGAATTGCGTCTTAGCAATACATACTGGGAAACGCTCCATGCCCCAGGCACGAATACGAGCGAGCTTCTTCTGCGCTGCTTTCTTCAGGATAACCGAACGTGCACCATAGACATTCTGGGCAATCTTCGTCACCTTCTCCTCAATCGTCTCATCATCAGCATAGCTCATATTGATACCCTTTGCACCGCGCTTGTCAATTGTTTCAACAACAAGACGTGCCAAGTCCTCAGCTCCTTCACCACCTTTCATGAAGACATTGTTCTCTGCAAAGCCTACACCTAACAGCTTACAATGCTCCGCAAGGAGAGAGATTTCCTCGTCAGTATCGTCCCCATAGCGGTTAAGGGTCACTACTACGGGCTGACCAAAGCGTTGCATGTTCTCAACATGACGGTCAAGATTGGCGAAACCTGCCACCAATGCTTCACGTTCCTGCTCACGTGTGTTGCCCTCAGTGAGCCCTCCGTGCATCTTCAAGCCACGCAATGTGGTGACAAGAACAGTCACACGAGGATATATCTCAGCCTTACGGCACTTGATATCAAGGAACTTCTCTGCACCTAAATCGGCTCCGAAGCCAGCCTCGGTAACGGCATAATCGCTCAAAGACATTGCCATCTTCGTTGCAACAAGACTGTTACAGCCATGTGCAATGTTTGCAAACGGACCACCATGTACGAATGCTGCCGTTCCTTCAAGCGTCTGTACAAGGTTTGGTTTCAATGCATCCATCAACAAAACGGTGATAGCTCCAGCCACACCAAGGTCCTTAACGGTAAACGGTTCATCATTGAACTTGATACCCAACACCATGTTTTCAATACGACGACGTAGGTCGGCTTCACTGTCAGCAAGGCATAATGCAGCCATAATCTCACTTGCTGGTGTGATATCAAAACCCGATTGACTTGGCAAACCATCCGTTGCAGCCCCTAAACCAGTAACAATATTACGCAAACTACGGTCATTGACATCCAGAACACGCCTCCAAAGCACTTCTTTCAGAGTGAATCCTTCGCTCCGATGCTGGTAGATGTAATTGTCAAGCAGTGCTGCTATCATGTCGTGAGCACTGGTAATGGCATGGAAATCACCCGTGAAATGCAGGTTGATCTTCTCCATTGGCACCACCTGGGCATATCCTCCACCAGCTGCACCACCCTTCATTCCGAAGCAAGGACCAAGACTTGGCTCACGAAGAGCCAACACTGAGCGCTTACCGATACGGTTCAGTGCCATAGAAAGGCCTATACTAACTGTTGTTTTACCAATACCGGCACGTGTAGGGGAAATAGAAGTAACAAGAATAAGCTTGTTACGGGATACCTGGTCTTCGTCAATCAAAGAGAGAGGGACCTTTGCCATGTATTTACCATAGTGTTCTAACTCATCCGATGCTATGCCAACTGACTTAGCAACGTCCTCGATCCGCTTCATTTTACATGAGCGTGCAATTTCAATATCAGATTTCATAGTTACATAATATATTGATGATGCGACAAAGATAGGTAATATTTTACATAAAAAAAGCATATGGATGATTTTTTTCATCCATATGCTTTCTATTTCTTATTTACGTCCCCTTGACCTATCTTTCGGTTGGAGTTATCAGCAAGAACATCATTGACAATATTGTTAATCTGCTCTTTTAACTCGTTGATAAACTGTCCGGCATCATATTTCTTATGCTCTATATCACGTAGTTTCTTCTCCCATATACCTGTCAACTCAGCCGAAATGAGTAGTTTCTCACGTATGGTATCAATGAGTGCGATGCCTGTTTCAGTTGCTTCAAGGTTCTTTCTCTTCCTACAGATATAATGTCTCTTGAACAAAGTCTCAATGATTCCCGCACGGGAAGAGGGTCGACCGATACCGTTTTCCTTCAGTGCTGCACGTAAAGTGTCATCATCTACCAGCTTACCAGCCGTCTCCATGGCACGCAACAAGGATGCTTCAGTGTAATGTTTGGGTGGTGTGGTTTGCTTTTCCGTGAGTGTTGGGGTGTGAGGTCCCGTCTCTCCCTTGGTGAAAGAGGGTAGGGTGACTTCGCTCACGGGCTCTACAGCAGAAGAGTCCTTGGCAGATGTATCACCGTTTCCAGCCGATTGATCATCCGTTATACCCTTTTCCTTTGCAGCGTTTGGAGTGGCGAACACCACACGCCAGCCCTGATCGAGAATCTCTTTACCCGTAACCTTAAACTCAATCCCGTCCACTTCGCCGATGACAGTAGTCGTTGAGAACTTACAATCAGGATAGAAGGCTGCTATGAAACGCCGTGCTATGAGGTCATAGACGTTCTTTTCCGCATCAGTAAGCCCCTGTGGCGGTATGCCTGTGGGGATGATTGCATGGTGATCGGTCACCTTTGAGCCATCAAAAACACGCTTCGACTTTGGTAAAAGCTTACCTCCCAGCGCCTTCACAAGCTCTGCATAAGGGCGTTTCCCAGCAAAAGCAGTCTGGAAAAGTCCGTTCATTGTCTGTGGGCATTTGGGATAAACATCATCAGGAAGGTACTGTGTATCCACACGTGGATAGGTAGTAAGCTTCTTCTCATAGAGACTTTGAATCGTATTCAGCGTCATTTCGGCAGAGTAACCATACTTTCGGTTACAGTCAACCTGCAATGAAGTAAGGTCGTAAAGCTGCTTAGGCTGTTCCGTTCCCTTCTTCTTCGTAACATTAGTGATGGTAAAAGGCTTCCCTTCAATGGTGGAAAAAGCCTTCTCTCCTTCCTCTTTAGAAGTGAATTTACCCTTTGTTGCCGTGAACTGTGTATCCCTATACACCGTAGCAAGCACCCAATAAGGTTCTGGTTTGAAGTTGTTTATTTCCTTTTGTCGCTGTACAATAAGCGCAAGCGTTGGTGTTTGCACACGTCCGATGGACAGAACTTGTCCCTTACCATAGTTATTATTGCCATATTTAAGCGTATAAAGACGTGTAGCATTCATACCTAATAGCCAGTCACCAATGGCACGTGAGAGTCCGGCAAGGTACAAAGGCTGATACACATCCTGCTCTTTCAGACTTGCAAAGCCCTCACGTATAGCCTCATCTGTCATAGATGAGATCCACAATCGCTTCACTGGACACTTCACTCCAGCCTTTTGCATCACCCAACGTTGGATAAGTTCACCCTCTTGTCCAGCATCTCCGCAGTTAATAATCTCATCTGCGGCATGGTAAAGCTTCTCTATTACACCGAATTGTTTCTTGATTCCCTCATCTTCTATTAGCTTTATGCCAAACCGAGGAGGAATCATCGGGAGGGCAGCAAGACTCCAATGCTTCCAATTCTCGGAATAATCATTGGGTTCTTTCAGCTCACAAAGGTGGCCGAAGGTCCAGGTTACCTGGTAACCATTGCCTTCCATATATCCGTCACAAGACTTATTAGCACCGAGAATACGGGCAATATCTCTGGCAACACTTGGTTTCTCTGCTATACAAACTTTCATTATTTCTTCTTATTCAGTCCTCTTTTCACCTGTGCAAAGATAAGAAAAATATTTCACAGGTGCGTTGCATAGATTTTTTTAGGGGCTATTTTTTCTGTAATTCCTTTCATATAATGGTTTTATTTCGTAAATTTGTAGCACGCAAACGAACAAGAAAAAATATCATTATGAGAGTTGGACTCTTTATTCCTTGCTATGTCGACGCCCTGTTTCCACAGGTTGGCGTAGCAACTTATAGGCTTCTAAAGAAACTAAAGGTAGATGTTGTATATCCCGAACACCAAACTTGTTGCGGGCAACCAATGGCAAACGGCGGTTTCCAACGTATGTCAGGACATTTAGCAGAACGCTTTGAAAAGAACTTTAAAGAATTTGATTATGTGGTAATACCAAGTGTATCATGTGCTGCTTTTGTACGTGTTAACTACCCACAGATACTCGATCACGAGTGTAAGACACCGAAGAAAGCAATAGAATTGGTTGAATTCTTGCATGATGTCTTAAAGGTTAAGGAGCTACCAGGTAGTTTCCCACATGTCGTATCAGTACATAATTCCTGCCACGGAGTACGTGAATTACTCCTCAGTGCACCTTCAGAAGAGCATATCCCACCTTATAATAAGATTATAGACCTACTGAATCTTAAGGAAGGAATAACCGTTAAGGAACCCGAACGCAAGGATGAATGCTGTGGTTTCGGCGGTATGTTCGCTGTAGAAGAGCCACAAGTAAGCACCAGAATGGGTACTGATAAGGTTCAAAGACACATGGCTACAGGCGCAGAGGTCATCACGGGCCCTGACAGTTCATGTATTATGCACATGCAAGGGATAGCTAATAAAAAGAAATATCCTATTAAATTCATGCATGTAGCAGAGATCTTGGCTGCTGGACTGTAATATATTAAAAGGTGATATATAATAAGGAAGAAGAAAAAAGATAATATGTCAACATATCATTCAAAGCAAGCTGCGGAGTTCTTAAAGGATCCTGAGAAGGTAACACGACATGATCAGACGTTCTGGTCATTGCGTCAGAAACGTGATGACAGGGCACATGAACTGCCAGAATGGGAGGACTTACGCGAACATTCCAGCCAGATTAAAGCGCATACAGCCACCCATTTAGCTGATTATATTGACCAGTTTACTGAAAATCTTAAGAAAAACGGAGTCATAGTACACTTTGCTAAGGACGCACAGGAGTTCAATGAGATTGCTTATGGCATACTTGAAGACCACAATGTGAGGAAACTTGTAAAGTCGAAGTCCATGCTTACGGAGGAATGTCAGCTCAATCCATACCTTATTGAAAGAGGTATTAATGTTGTGGAGACCGATCTCGGTGAGCGTATTCTACAGTTAATGCACTTGAGACCAGCTCACATTGTTATGCCAGCCATCCATCTTACACGTGAAGAAATAGGTAAGATGTTTGAAGAAAAGGGTATCTCAAAGGAGATTGGTAACTATGATCCAACCTATCTTACACGCTGTGGACGTGAGAACTTAAGGAATGATTTCATGGATGCTGATGCTGGAATGACTGGTTGTAACTTTGGTATTGCAGCCACAGGTGACTGTGTTGTATGCACCAATGAGGGCAACGCAGATATGTCAACATCACTTCCTAAGCTGCATATAGTAGCTATGGGCATAGAAAAGGTTATCCCTGACTATGCATCCTTAGCCGTTTTCCACCGTCTTCTCAGCCGAAGTGGTACCGGACAACCCTCTACTGCCTTCACATCTCATTTCCGTAAGCCTCGTCCAGGTGGTGAAATGCATGTCATTTTGGTTGATAACGGAAGAAGTAACATGATAGCTAACCCAGAACATTGGCAGACATTGAAATGTATTCGTTGCGGTGCTTGCATGAATACGTGTCCCGTTTATCGGCGTTCTGGTGGTTATTCATATAGCTATTTCATCCCTGGTCCTATCGGAGTTGACCTCGGAATGATACATGATCCTAAGAAATACAGTGGCAATGTGTCTGCATGTTCACTCTGTTTGAGTTGTGATTGCGTCTGTCCTGCTAAGGTTGAACCAGGCAGTCAGATATATCGGTGGCGTCAAAGTCTTGAGAAATACGGCACAGAGAACAAGGAAAAGAAGGTAATGGCAGAAGGAATGAAAGCCATTTATGAGAATTATCATGTCTATGATGCCCTCCTTCGGAACTCACCTATAGCCAATCACATCCCAGAATCATTGGCTGATATCAAGCTGAACCCATGGAGTATCGGGCATACCATGCCTCATTTCGCAAAGAAATCATTCCATGCCATCTTCAAACAGGCTATGGATGAACTCAAAAAGGGTAAGAAGTAATCATTTATAATTACTTATAAACGCATTATAACACGGCAATGTACAAAGAAGATTTACTAAAGAAACTGCGTAAAAACACTACTCTGCAGTTCGATATGCCCAAGACAACGGTCAAAGGGATAACCTATCCAGACGTTGTTAAGCAATATATAAATATGTGTGAGACCGTCGGTTGCAAGGTAATAGAAGCCAAAAAGAATGACGATCTCAATGCTATCATCCGTAAAGCTTACCCTAATACGAAGGTGTTTGCATCGAATGTAAAAGGAATTGAGGCTGATCGCAACCCGGATACGGTCGGATCGGCACAGGAACTCAATGGTACTGACGTCGGAATTATCGAAGGTGACGTTGCAATCGCAGAGAATGGATGTGTCTGGATACCACAAACCATGAAAGAAAAGGCCATCTGCTTCATTTCAGAAGAGCTGGTTATCCTCGTACATCGTGACAAAATTGTCAACAATATGCACGAAGCTTACGAACGTATCACCATGCCTGAATATGGCTATGGGTGTTTTATATCAGGTCCAAGTAAGACTGCTGACATTGAACAGGCACTTGTTATGGGTGCACAAGCAGCCCGTGGTGTAACGATTATACTGATCGGTTAAACGTTAATTTTGGCAAAAAGAGAAATATAAGATACTCACACAATCCCTTTTCCATATTTTTTATTACCTTTGCAGGGTATAAAGGAATATTTAAAAAACAACTATTTTTAAACAAACTATAAGTTATGAAGATTGAAAAAGTACATGCTCGCGAGATTCTTGACTCACGTGGCAATCCTACAGTTGAGGTAGAAGTAACTCTTGAAAATGGTGTAATGGGTCGTGCAAGTGTACCATCTGGTGCGTCTACAGGCGAAAACGAGGCACTCGAGCTTCGTGATGGCGACAAAAAACGCTTCTTGGGCAAGGGTGTTCTCAAGGCAGTTGAGAACGTAAATAACCTCATCGCTCCAGCATTGAAGGGTGACTGCGTATTGAATCAGCGCGCTATCGACTACAAGATGCTTGAGCTCGATGGTACTCCAACTAAGAGTAAGCTTGGTGCTAATGCAATCCTTGGTGTTTCTTTGGCTGTTGCTCAGACTGCAGCTAAGGCTCTTAACATTCCTTTGTATCGTTATATTGGTGGCGCTAATACTTATGTATTGCCTGTCCCAATGATGAATATCATCAACGGTGGAGCACACTCTGACGCTCCAATCGCATTCCAGGAGTTCATGATTCGCCCTGTTGGTGCACCTTCAGAGAAGGAAGGTATCCGCATGGGAGCTGAGGTTTTCCACAATCTTGCTAAGCTTTTGAAGAAGCGTGGTCTCTCTACTGCAGTAGGTGATGAGGGTGGTTTCGCTCCTAAGTTCGATGGTATTGAGGATGCACTCGACTCTATTATCCAGGCAATCAAGGACGCTGGCTACGAGCCAGGCAAGGATGTGAAGATTGCTATGGACTGTGCAGCTTCTGAGTTTGCTGTATGTGAGAATGGCAAGTGGTTCTATGACTATCGTCAACTGAAGAATGGTATGCCTAAGGATCCTAACGGTAAGAAGCTGACAGCTGATGAGCAGATTGCTTATCTTGAGCATCTTATCACCAAATATCCTATCGATTCTATCGAGGATGGTCTTGATGAGAACGACTGGGAGAACTGGGTTAAGCTTACAGAGGCTATCGGTGACCGTTGCCAGCTTGTAGGTGATGACTTGTTCGTAACCAACGTTAAGTTCCTCGAGAAGGGTATTAAGATGGGTGCAGCTAACTCTATTCTTATCAAGGTTAACCAGATTGGTTCTCTTACTGAGACTCTTGAGGCTATTGAGATGGCTCATCGTCATGGTTATACAACCGTTACTTCTCACCGTTCAGGCGAGACTGAGGATACAACAATCGCTGATATTGCAGTTGCAACCAACTCTGGTCAGATCAAGACTGGCTCTATGTCTCGTACAGACCGTATGGCTAAGTACAACCAGCTCATCCGTATTGAGGAAGAACTTGGTGCTTGTGCTCGCTATGGTTACAAGAAATTGAAGTAAAAAAGCATATTGCTTTGGTCCTCATTTTTTGGGGATTAGCATTCAAATAAGAAGGGATTATCCTAATGGGTAATCCCTTTTTTCGTGCACTATGGCGTGTGTTGATTTGTATAAGGATTGTGACTGACATGCAAATGGAGAGATTGAGGGAGAAAAAAGATGGTATTCTCTGTATTAAGAAAATATCTTACGAAAAGAACACTATGGAAAAGTGAGTTTTAAAGAAGAATCAAGTTTTCCGCACTCTGTAACCTATTGATAAACAAATGATTATAAAGAGGCTTGCAAAAGGTGCCCTTTTGCATTGTAAAACATGCCCTTTTACACATCAAAAGATGCCCTTTTACTATGCAAAAGAGCATCTTTTACTATCCAAAAGGGCGTAGATTAAAAAGTAGAAGAGAAATAAATTGACAAAAGAAGATGGAACATGCGTCAAAGAAGCAGCGCAAGACCAAAAGAGAAGCGGCCTCCCCAAGCCCCTCCGGAGGAGGGGATGTGCAGAACCAAAGTGGGGTAATCGTTTGTTAAAATCCTCCCCAAGCGCCGATATAGGGGCGAACGCACATGACGAAATACGGTGTGGTGAAACTTATTAGATAATTCTA